>OWJL01000010.1_pt1 | contig 112964 bp, 135 predicted proteins | sample 1732571 | NCBI WGS metagenome assembly OWJL01 (sample SAMN05065730, study PRJEB22554) | human gut metagenome | biome: ENVO:2100002; feature: ENVO:00000062; material: ENVO:00002003 | host: Homo sapiens | place: USA
CCGTCCTTCGACGGAGGGAATACAACATTTAAATTGCCCTTACGCTTTCGCCCTGTTGCAACTCCGGCTGCAGGGTCACGGTCTGGGCAGAGGAGCCATGCTCGATTTGCCGCACCAATAGTTCGATGCTTTGCAGCGCGATCTGCTCGCTGGGCTGGACGATGGTGGTCATCACCGGCACGCAGTAGCGGGACATCGTGATACCGTCAAAGCCGATCACCGAAACATCCTCCGGTACCCGCAGCCCGGCGCTTACCAGCGCCCGGATGGCGCCAAAGGCGATGACATCGCTCATGGCGAAGAGGGCGGTGAACTCTGCCCGTCGGGCCAGCAGACTGTTCATGGCGTGGTAGGCGGATTCGAAATCGTAGTTGGATAGGCCGTACAGCTTGTCGTTGAACACAATGCCCGCATCCTCCATGGCCTGCTGTGCGCCCTGACGGCGCATCAGACTGGGGTAGCTGGTCACCGGACCGCCCAAAACGGCGATCTTGCGGTGCCCCTGCCGGATCAGGTAGTCCACAGCGGTATAGGCCGCTGCCCGGTCATCTACGCCCACCATGGAAAGGTTGGGAAAGTCCAGCTCGTCCGTGACCAGCGTGGTGAGCACCGAGGGAACATTGATACGGTCGAAGCCCCGCTGGAAGTTGGCTACGCTGCCGCCCAAGAAGATGATGCCTTTGGGCTTGATCTCCCGCAGGATCTTTTCGGCGGCGTCGATCTCGTTGGCGTTCTCGTCCAAGTAAGAGACGATGCCGTTGTACCCGTACAGGGTGGCGGCACGCTGAAGCTGCACCAGAAAATCCGAGAAGAAAATATTCCGGGTGCCTTTTACTACGAACACCAGACTGCGGGACTGCTGGATCTTCAGCTGTCGGGCGTTGGTGTTGGGCACAAACCCGGCCTCCCGCATCACCTTCAGAACGTGCTCCTTGGTCTCCGGGCGGACATCCGGCCTGTCGTTGATCACACGGGAGATGGTGCTGACAGAGCAACCGCTGATCCGTGCGATATCCTTGATGGTCAGGTTTGCCATGTCGGCGGGCCTCGCTTTCTGAAAGTGTTTCGGGAACGTTGTCGGGAACGTTCCCAGCGACACAAGTATGGCACATTCTGCACAAAAAATCAATAAGGTGAATGCAACTTTGTACAAGGTGTGCAATGCCGCCCCTCGCATTTGTGCAGTTTGATTTGCGTGCAAAGCAGCAAATCTGAAAATACCGAAAATTCCCGGTACAAATCAAAAATGACCGGAAATTATCGTACCGGTTTGTAACTTTTTGCGCGAAAAACGCTTCCCGGTACACAGCTGAATGTGCTATACTATGTGAAAAAAGGAGAGGGGGCAAAATGTTATGATCTTATCCTTACAGGGTTGCATGGCAGTGGGAAAGACCACGGCAGCCCGCTATCTGGAACAGCACTGCCAACAGGTACAGGTTTGTTTTGAGGACAACGCTGCCGTCCTTGCAGAGATAAAGCAGCGTGGGTTGAATAAGAACAGCTATGCGGACTATCTGGAGATCCAACGGCTTTTTTTGCGCAATGAGCTGCGCCGCGGGCAGAAAGCAAAAAAATACCCCCACGCCGTGATGGATTTCGGCGCGGAGGAGATCGAATTCTACACCTTGAACTACCCCAAGAGCAGGGGGCTGGAGTGGGAGATGGAAGCGATCCGGCAGGCTTTGGCCCCGGAGCTTGCAGCGGTGCAGGCTTGTATGCCGGAGCACATTCTGTTTCTGGACGCTTCCGAAGCCGTCCTGCGTGCCCGTAAAGCGGGAGATACCACCCGTTCCCGGGAATTCTTTGCGTATTACCTGAACCATCTTCTGCCGCTGAAACGGGAATGGTTCCGGGAAAAGAAAAACGTAACATTTCTTTCTACCGACGGGCTGACCGCTCGGCAGGTGGGGGAGAAGGTAAAACATTGGTGTGAACAGTATATCTAACGCAAGCAAAAAAGCGCTCTCACCTTGTCATCGGTGAGAGCGCTTTGCTGATTGCTGATTATTTTGATCGGGTTGGTTCTTTAAAGATTAGTCGCTGACGTAGGGCATCAGAGCAACGTGACGAGCACGCTTGATGGCGATGGTCAGTGCGCGCTGATGGTAAGCGCAGGTGCCGGTCACACGGCGGGGAATAATCTTAGCACGCTCAGAGACGTACTTACGCAGACGGGGCACGTCCTTGTAATCGATGGTGTCGATGCGATCGACACAGAAGCTGCAAACCTTCTTGCGGCCACGACGCATGGGGCGTGCGGGGCGAGAGCCTTCGGTTCTTTCAAAAGCCATTGCTTATTACCTCCTATTGGATTTTTAACGGATGGACCGTTTCGTGTCAGAACGGCAGGTCATCGCTGTCATCAATGACGGCGAAGTCGTCGGCATTGCCGGCAGAGTAGCTGGGAGCTGCCTCCACAGCAGCCGGACGGGCAGGCGCTGCGTTCTGGTAGGACGGAGCGGCATTCTGATAGCCGTTTCCGTCACCTGCATTGCTGCTCTTGGGGCCTGCAAAGTTGATGTTGTTGGCAACCACTTCAACGGCAGTGCGGTTTGCGCCGGTCTTATCCTGATACTGACGGGACTGCAAACGGCCGTCCACAACGATCAGGGAACCTTTTTGGAAATAGCGGCAGACGAATTCGGCCTGCCGATCCCATGCAACCACATCGATCCAGTCCGCCACGCTCTGCCCATTGGCATCGCGGCGCCCGCGGTCGCAGGCAATGCGGAACGAAGCAACGTTCTTGCCGGTAGTGGTCTGACGCATTTCAGGGTCACGCGCAAGGCGACCCATGATAGCAACAACATTCAACATAGTACGGTTTCCCTTTCTGTCACAGAAGAATTACTCCTCGTGAGCAATGATCAGGCTGCGCATAACGCCTTCAGTGATCTTGTACACACGGTCCAGCTCAGCGGGGAAGCTGGGCTCGCTGGTGAAGTTGATCACGGTGTAGACGCCCTCTTCCTCGTCATTGATGGGGTAGGCCAGACGGCGCTTGCCCCACTCGTCGATAGAATCGATCGTACCGTTAGCCTCGATCAGGGACTTGAACTTACCCACCAGAGCGGCGGAAGCCTCCTCATCGAGAGCGGCGCTGGTAATCAGCATGGTTTCGTACTTTGCCATTTTTGTAGCACCTCCTTTTGGACTTGAGGGCCCTGCGGATCTGCAAGGCCAAGGGTACACAGGCTGCGGTATCGCGGCCTGTGTGGTGTGTCTGTTCAGACAGCAATTTATTATAGCAAGCTTCTTTGCTTCTGTCAAGCTTTTTTGACAAAAAGAACGATAAAAAATGTTTTGCATTTTTTGGTAAAAAGGACTATAATGTAAACGCTTTCCCTGCAATATGGCAGGGCCGGGGCTCCGGCAGTGGCAGGGAAGCGGGAAAAATTAAAGGAGGATAATCCATGTATTCGTTGTTTCGAGATCTGGCAATCATAATCCTGAGCGCGAAATTCTTCGGACTGGTGGCGCGCAAGTGCAAGGCTCCGCAGGTGGTGGGCGAGATCATCGCCGGTCTGCTGATCGGCCCCTGCGTGCTGAAACTGGTGCAGATCAGCGACTCCATCTCCATCTTCGCAGAGATCGGCGTTGTGATGCTCATGTTCACCACCGGCCTCGGCACCAACCTGAAAGAGCTGATCAAGGCAGGCCCCATCGCCACCCTGATCGCTACCGTTGGCGTGGCTGTGCCTCTGGTGGGCGGCACCTTATTATATGGTGCATTCTACGGCTTTGCCGCAGTTGGCAGCCCGGAGTTCTACCGGGCGCTGTTCATCGGCACCATTATGACCGCTACCAGCGTGTCCATCACGGTGGCTACCCTGCAGGAGCTTGGTCACCTGAAGAGTTTTCTGGGCACTACCATCGTCAGTGCCGCTGTCATTGATGATGTCATCGGCATCGTGGTGCTCACCTGCGTGCTGGGTGCCAGCAGCGGCACCGGTACGGGTCTGGGCAAGGTGCTGTTCAACACCCTGCTGTTCTTTGCCACCGCACTGGGCGTTGGCCTTGTGGTGCACTACGCCATGAAATGGCTGGATCAGCGCAACCCCCATACCCAGCGTATCACCATCGTGAGCATGGCCTTCTGCTTTGCCATGGCCTACATTGCAGAGGAGTACTTCGGCATCGCCGATATCACCGGCGCTTACATTGCAGGTATTGTGCTGTGCACCATGGATGACGCGCCCTATGTGGAGCGCCGGGTGGATATCAGCAACTACGTTATCTTTGCGCCGATCTTCTTTGCCTCCATCGGACTCAAGACTGATATCAGCGGCCTGACCCCGGAAATCCTGCTGTTCTGCGTCTGCTTTGTGGTTGTGGCGCTGATCACCAAGATCATCGGCTGCGGTCTGGCTGCAAAGGTCTGCCGCTTCAACTGGGACGACTCCCTGAAGGTCGGCGTCGGTATGATGACCCGCGGCGAGGTGGCACTGATCGTGGCACAGAAGGGCTTGGCCATCGGTGTGGTAGACCCGGTCTACTTTACCGCTGTGATCCTGCTGATCGTGGTGTCCAGCGTGGCTACCCCGCTGGCACTCAAGGCCATGTTCACCAAGCGTCCGCCTGTGCCGCATCCCAGTCAGGCAAACTAAATCAGGAATTTGATTTTCATGTTTAGGGTTCAGAATCGCCTGCGGGCGTTTCTGAACCCTTTTTTCATCTGAAAAAATATATGCAAAAACGGGGCTGCTGCACATGGTTTCGTGCAACAACCCCGTTTTTATTGTTTACGCAGTATATAATTTACAGCGTCTTGCAGAACTCCTTCAGGTAGGCGCGGAACTCCTCGCCGATCTCAGGATGCTGCAGTGCCAGCTCCACCTGCGCCTCCACGACCTTGAGCTTGTTGCCCATATCGTAGTGTTTGCCGGTGAACTCCACGGCGGTCATGCCGCCGCGGGTACGGGCATACTCTGCCATGGCATCGGTCAGCTGGATCTCGCCACCGGCACCGGGCTTGGTGTGGGCAAGGATCTCGTAGATCTCCGGGGTCAGCAGCACACGACCCAGAATGGAATAGTTGCTGAACTCCTGCCCCTTCTTGGGCTTCTCGATCATATCGTCCACAAAGAAGTAATTGTCGTGGATGGGAGTGGTTTTTAAGCTGCAATAGCGGCTCACGTCCTCCCAAGGCACAGCGGACACGCCGGCAACCGGACGGCCGAACTCCTCGTAGGCGCGGATCAGCTGGGCGCAGACCGGATCTTCGCCCCAGATCACGTCATCGCCATAGATGACCACAAAGGGATCATCGCCGGTAAAGGCCTTGGCGGTGTTGACTGCGTGACCCAGACCCAGCGTCTCCTTCTGGCGCACAAACAGGATGTTGGCCATATTGGCGATGCCCAGACACTCCTCCAGCATCTTTTCCTTGCCGGGCTTTGCCAGCTTTTCCTCCAGCTCGGGGCTGCGGTCAAAATGATCCTCAATAATGCTCTGGTTGCGGCCCAGAATGATCAGGATATCTGTAATACCGGAGCGGACGGCCTCCTCCACCAGATACTGGATGGCGGGCTTATCCACGATGGGCAGCATTCCCTTGGGCATTGCCTTGGTGGCGGGCAGTACGCGGGTGCCAAGACCCGCAGCCGGAATAACGGCTTTGGTGACTTTTTTCATAATGATTCTCCCATGTTCTCATTTTATGCACGGTGAACCGCGCTTTTCAGCAGGATCCCCATCCTGCATGAACCGTTATCAGATAAAGGTGCCTACCAGTGCGTTCAGGTCCGGCCCCAGCAGCATGGAGCAAAGGCTGCCTACTAGCATCAGCAGGATGAACGCTCCGATGCAGGCTGCAAAGCTGACACCGCCCTGTGCGTTCAGCACGGCGCGGCGCTGCTCCGGGTCCGGGAACTCGGCACGGATGCGGCGGATGCGTGCCGCTGCACTGCGGCGGTAGAGCCACTTGCCATACAGCCCCCGCACCAGCATCAGTGCAAAACTGAGAAGGGACATGACGCGGCTCAACACTACCAGCATAGAGGCGCTGATCCCGGCGGTCAGGGGGCTGCCGGTGGTCTGCATCATACTGATTAAGGTGGGGATGAACAGCAGCAGTTCTGCGGCCAGAAAGCCGAAGGCGGGCTTCCACGCCTTGCGGTAGAAAAAGTAGAACGGGCCGAACAGCAGCGCTGAAAAACTCATGGAGATCTTGGAGTGACGCAGCTGCATCTGGCTGTAATCGTTCAGGTAGACCGGCGCGGCTGTGCCGATAAAATCCACCCAGTCCTGATAGGGGACGCCGTCGATCAGTTCATCCTTGCCAAAGGCGGCGCGCACATTGCGGTGCACCGGGTCAACGACCTTCTCGGTAAAATTACGGTACATTTCGTCCCGGTACATCCTGCTGTAATCAAAATCCTGGTTCTGCTCGGCGCTGGCGGCAGCACGGTCGTTGGGCTGTTCTGCGCTCTCAGGGGGCAGGGCAGCGCCGCAGCAGCGGCAGACATTCTCGCTGCGCAGGGTGCGCTCCCCGCAGGTGGGACAGGTGCGCAGCTGCGCATCCTGATAAGGAAACTTCCATTCATAGCCTGCGCCATGGGCAGGGGCGTGGATGCACAGACCCATCTTCTCGTAACAGGTGCGGTGATAGGGTGCACCGCAGTCCGGGCAGACCACGATGTCGTCCTGAAGGGTCAGCGGCTTGCCGCAGCCCTCACAGGGACAGCCATAATATTTCGGCATGATATCCTCCTGTGAAATCGATCATACTGGTATTATACTCCCCCGGGTATGAAAAGAAAAGGTGAAAATCTTTAAAAATCCGGCAAGATAGTATTTTTCCTCTTTACTTTATCACAGATTCTCGGTATACTAATGAAGTATCTGTGTATAAACTGTGTCTTTTGGCGGAGCAGAAAATGCGCGCTGCGCGTGCGTTTTGCACCCTGCCGGGGACATTATTGTTATGATGTAAACCCTTGAACGAGAGGAACTTAGAGAATGATCACGACTGATGAACTGAAAGTGCAGTTGGCCGAGCACGCCAAGGCCGTTAAGGACCTGGAGGAAGCACTGGCCATTGAAGCAAGCCGCAAGCGCGTGCAGGAGCTGGAGCACACCATGTCCCGCCCCGGATTTTATGATGATGCAGAACTGAGCAAGAAGGTCTTTGACGAGGTCGGCGACCTGAAGGGCAAGCTGAACCGCTTTGAAAAGCTGCAGGGTCTGTACGATGACGCTGAGACCATGCTGGAGATGCTGGACGAGGAGTACGACCCCGCCATGATCCCCGAGGCCGAGGAGGCCGTGAACACCGTGGGCAAGGCTGTGGAGGAACTGCAGCTGATGACCATGCTGAACGGCGAGTACGACCACAGCAACGCCATCCTTACCTTCCACGCAGGCACCGGCGGCACCGAGGCACAGGACTGGGCCGAGATGCTGTATCGTATGTATAATAAGTGGGCACAGGCACATGGCATGACCGTGGAGGTGCTGGATTATCAGGACGGCGACGAGGCCGGTCTGAAGAGCGCATCCATGATGGTCAAGGGCGCCAACGCCTACGGTCTGCTTAAGAGCGAGAACGGCGTGCACCGTCTGGTGCGTGTCTCTCCCTTTGACGCTAACGCCCGCCGCCAGACCAGCTTTGCTTCTCTGGAGGTTATGCCCGAGCTGGACAACACCATTCAGGTGAACATCCGCCCCGAGGATATCGAAATGCAGGTGTACCGCTCCTCTGGTGCCGGCGGCCAGCACATCAATAAGACCTCCTCTGCTGTCCGTCTGATCCACAAGCCCACCGGCATCGTGGTCAACTGCCAGACCCAGCGCAGCCAGTTCCAGAACCGCGACTACGCTATGGAAATGCTGAAGGCTAAGCTCTACCAGATCGCCAAGCAGCAGCATATGGATAAGATCGACGACATCAAGGGCGTGCAGAACGAGATCGCATGGGGCCACCAAATCCGCAGCTATGTGTTCATGCCCTACACTATGGTCAAGGATCACCGCACCAACTACGAGACCGGCAACGTGGATGCCGTGATGGATGGCGATATCGATGAGTTCATCTTCGCCTACCTCAAGGCCGCCAGCCGCGGCGAGCTGCAGGACGCATAAGCGCCTGTCCCTGTAAAATCATAACCGCACCTGTGTCCATTTTTGGATGCGGGTGCGGTTTTTTCGTGATTGTCTGCGCATACTAACCCCGAAAAATGCGCAGGGAGGCCGTAAAATGTCCAAGCACAGCATTGTCAGGCGGATAAAGATGATAGGGGTTTATCTGCTGGTGGCCGCGGTGGCGGCGCTGGGCTGGCTGTGGTGCGCCCTGCCGGAGGAGGTCTATCTGGAACCGGAACAGATGCTCACGCTGCCGCGCTTTGGCTGGGTGGAGCCGCTGCGCGGGCACGGCAGCCGCAATGTGGCCAGCACCCGGGCAGCGGGCAGCTATCAGACCACGCTGGCACTGGGCGGCTGGCTGCCGGTCAAGACCATCCGCGCCACCGTGATGCATCGCCCCACGGTCACGGTGTGCGGCACGCCCTTTGGGGTGAAAATGTTCTCGGAGGGGGCGCTTGTGGTGGGCTTTTCCGAGGTACACACCGCCGCCGGTACGGTAAACCCCGCAAAGCAGGCGGGGCTGCGGCTGGGCGACCGGGTGATCCGCATGGGGAACACCGTTACCGAGACCAACGAGCAGGTCCATGCCGCGCTGGAGGCCGCTGCCGGTGCGGCGGTGGAGGTGGTCTACGTCCGCAAGGGGGAGCAGCGGCAGACCACCCTTTTGCCGGTGTGGGATACGCAGAACGCCCAGTGGCGGGCAGGAATGTGGGTGCGGGATTCCTCCGCCGGGGTGGGCACTCTGACCTTTGTGGATGCGCAGGCCGGGGTATTCGCCGGGCTGGGTCACCCCATCAGCGACAGTGACACTGGCGAGCGGGTTGCCCTGCGCAGCGGCGAGATCGTGGCCTGCCAGATCGTGGGCTGCACCGGCGGTACCGCCGGCAGCCCCGGAGAGTTGAAGGGCAAATTCCTCAGCGACCACGCCCTTGGAAGAATTTGTATCAACGGCGAAAACGGCGTCTACGGCACGGTAAGCACCGCCATTGCCGGGCAGCAGACAGAGCTTGCCTTTGCGCAGGAGGTGCTGCCCGGCGCGGCAGAGATCCTGACCACCACCAGCGGCGAAACGCCCCGCAGCTACCGTGTCTATATAGAAAAGGTGAACGACGCCGACCCGCACCGCAACATGGTGCTGCGCGTCACCGACCCGGCACTGCTGGTGCAGACTGGCGGCATCGTGCAGGGAATGAGCGGCAGTCCCATCCTGCAAAACGGGCGGCTGGTGGGTGCAGTGACCCATGTGCTGGTCAACGACCCGACACGAGGCTACGGCATTTTTGCACAAACTATGCTGGAACAGGCACATTCCGTGCCCGGAACGGACGCAGCAGCATAAAAAAGTATGACATTCGAGCAGAATTTCCATAATTTCCCAAAATAAACCGTTGAACTATCTGGAAAATTATGGTAAAATCCATGGTGTTAAGGGAACTGCACACATTGGAGGGAACAACCATGGATAAAGTGAGATTCTTGATGTCGGATACCGGTGCTCAGATCACAGAAGCCTGTCGTGAGGCGCTGGAGCAAAAGGGCGTGGAAGTGACCGTTGTGGAAAAGGATGGAAACAAGGTTTTACAGAAGATGTTGGCCGTTCGCCCGCAGGTAGTGCTGCTGGACGCCTTTATGCCCGGGCTGGACGCTCTGGCGGTCAAGCAGCGCTACAACGCCGCAGGCGAGCGCCACACCTCATTTTTCGTCACCGGCGCGTTCCAGAGTGAGGAGATGGTACAGGAGCTGCTGGACGAAGGCTTTGCCTACTATTTCGTCAAGCCCTTTGACGAAAGTGTCCTTGCCGCCCGGGTGCTCAAAGCAGCCAGCGGACAAGAAAAACACCTGCTCCACACCAGTGTGGACAGTGACGAACTGACCGTCACCGAAATATTGCACCAAATTGGCGTGCCTGCGCACATCAAGGGCTACCAGTTCCTGCGGGATGCCATCCTGCTCACCATGAACGAGCCGGAGTACATCAACGCCGTGACCAAGCGCCTGTACCCGGAGATCGCCAAGAAAAACGGCACTACCGCCAGCCGTGTGGAGCGCGCCATACGCCACGCCATCGAGGTGGCATGGGACAGGGGAGATGTGGACACCCTCAATAGCTACTTCGGCTATACCATCCATAACCTGCGCGGTAAGCCCACCAACAGTGAGTTCATCGCGATGATCGCTGATAAGATGCGGCTGGATAAGCGGCAGAGAGTGGGGTAAGTAAGTGACGTATATAGGCGATATTTAAAGGCATAAATTGGAATCTTTGGAATCGTGGCTTTTGTTTATCGCTATAAAAAATGTAGAATTATGCTCTCATAGCGATAAATAAGTCAAACGAATGACGATAAATCTCCTGTATTTATTGGGTGTAGTGCCCGATGTGTACAGGAGGTTTTCTTTTATGTTGGCAAGAGATATTGAAATGTTCATTGAGCACTGTGGATTGAAAGGGCTGAGCACGAAAACCATCAACAGCTACGAACAGACACTTAGGCTCTTCATGCAGTATATGGACGAGCAGGGGATTTTACTGACTGAGAAAATCACCCATCTTGCGATACAGGGCTACATAAAGAGCATTAAGGAACGCGGAAAGTACACGGTTACTACGAATCCGAACAGCGGGAACTATCCGGATCGGAGAGTTGATTTTGGAAAGCGAGTGTCGGACATAACGATCAACAACTATCTGCGGAACCTGCGAGTTTTCTTCAATTGGTGCGTGGAAGAGGAACTGATTCTCCGTTCACCTGTGAAGAAAGGCGACTTTGTTAAAGTAGAACGAAAGCCATTGGAGTTCGTTTCGGATGAAGATTTCAAGCGACTGCTGAAGAGCATGAATAGTGCGAGCTTTAGCGAATACCGCGATTCCATCATCATTCAGCTTCTACTCGATACAGGCATGAGAGTAAATGAGTGCTTGCTGATTGAAGTGACAGATTTAGACATGGTGAAGCGGTGCATTAGCCTACCAGCAGACAACACAAAGGGCAAGAAAGCGCGCTATGTGTTTTTCTCGGATAAGATGGCAACACAGCTTCAACGGTGGATAAAGTATAAAGACCGTTACCGTGATAGCGATTTCCTGTTTTGCACAAATAAAGGTAAGAGAATACAGGTGAGCAATTTCGAGGCCAATGTTCGCAAGTATGCCCAGCGGATAGGGCTAAATGACATTCACCCGCATGTTTTCCGAAACAACTTTGCAAAGCGCTTCCTTATGAGTGGTGGGGATATTTACACACTTAGTAGGTTATTAGGGCATAGTAGCGTGACTGTAACAGAACAAGCATATCTGGACATCACTCAAAATGACCTTGCCGAAATGTACCGAAAACATAGTCCTCTTAGCAAAATTATCTGATTTTTGCCAATCAAATTCTATTCTAGGTTAAACGATTTGCTTCGCCTTGGCATAATTCATCAGTAAGAATATTAAAAGGGGCACGCACACGACCATTTTGGACAGTATTATCCTTTCTGAACAAAATTAGAAAGGAAATCCCTGTCCATGAAAAAATTGCGGAATGAAAAACCAGAACTCTCAAAGAAAAGCTCCTTCTACATAACTAAATACCGCTACTACGAGCTGAAAAACTTTTGCTTGCAGTACCCGGACTGGAAAAAGGCTTTAGAACAAGTCAACGGGTGGGAAGCGAGCAGCCACGAGGTTTCTGGAATTATAAGAGGAAGCCTCCCAGAAAGCTCGACAGAGCGGCAGGCTATGATACGAGCCTACTATTCGATGCACATTGATATTATCGACCGCTGTGTAGCAAAGCTAGAACCTGCTATTGCACCATACGTATTAAGAGGTGTGACGGAAGAGGTGTGCTATGATGCACTGAGAGCCAATGGGTGCCCATGCTGCAGAAAAACATACTATAAGTTTTACCATTATTTCTTCTGGCTCCTGAGCAAGGAACGGCAGTGAACGCGAAAATTGCAGGTTCCTTTATGGAACGAATATTCACTGTTTAAATACAAAGGAGAACACAATATGTTTAATAGCAAAGTAAATCACATGACCGTTATCGTGAAGGGTGTCAGAGATGACGACTATGAAGGACGTGAGCTGATGATGGAAGTCGTTCGTCGGAACTGTAAGATGGACCCGAGGCTGGTTAGCCAGATGGTCTATTCGATCAGAACCTACGAAGATGGAAAGAAGAAGCGCACGGACTTCAATGTCGAATTTGAGGCATTCAGCATGGGCGGGATCATCCGTGATTTTGAGCTGCTGAAAAAAGCAGGTGTGATCAAGCAAGTAGAAAAGAAGCAGTATACGAATTATCTCGTTTACTAAGAAAGGCGAGAGCCGTGGAGAAATCTACGACTCTTACTTTTTGGACGCGAGAAATTCAGGGTGTTTTATGGAGGTGATTAGTTATGCCTAATGAAAAGTGGAAGCATATACAATGGAAACGTGATGGAAGTGATAATGCACTAATACGAGAATTCCTCGCAGACCCAGATAATATTAGGAATTGCGAGGCGTGTCCGTATAAGATGAAGTATCCTTCGCATGACGCTTTACCTTGTGGGCAGTACCACTGTTGGGTAGAACTTTCTTGCTAGTGGAAAGAGAGCCGTGGAGAAATCTACGACTCTTTATTTTTTGCCTGTTCGTGAAATTTTCATCTTCCTTTATGGAAGTAGAGGGCATATTGGAGGATGATACTATGAAAGCTAGATATGTCATTGGAAAGAAACTTTTAGGGACTGTACCTTTTATGAAAGCTGGCAGTGCTGCAATTTGCTTGGTGGCGACAACCATGGAAGCATATGTGGCATACATCAAGCTGCAAAAGGCAAGAGAAAATTTGGATTCTGACAAGGCAAAAGACAATAAGTAAATTAAAAACACGCCCTCTGCTTTTTGTTCGCGAAATTTTCATCTTCTTTTATGGAAGGAGATAGCTCAATTGGTAGAGCGCTGCTGGAATGCAGAGGTTACGGGTTCGATTCCCGTTCTCTTTCTTTTTTATTCTAGGTTAGCCAACGCGAACTTTTCGCATTCTATTATGGAAGGATGTCTTCTGAAAATTGAAAGGAGAATTTATTATGAGCAAACGAGTAAAGATTACCTATGATCGAGGCTATGTGAACGCAATGGACAAAATCCGCGTATTCATCGAGAGCAACCAGAAAGTCATGTACATTGATACAGGCGAGTACAAGAACGCTCAAAGTGCACGCGCGGCTTATGCCAATGCAATCGCGTTGATTCGGGCAAAAGGGATTGTGAGACCTACTTGCAATCGTAACGACCTGTTCTTGATCAGAAACGACATTTAAGGCGTAAGGGAGCCGTGGAGAAATCTGCGGCTCCTTTTATTTTCATCACGCACACGACCGGTTTATCCATTATTCTATTACAAAGGAGATTTGAAAATGTACATCATCATTGGTCTGGGGCTTATCTGTGCGACCATTGGCTTCGTGGTTGGTTCTGCTGTTCGGTGGAAGATTGACTACGAGGCCGAAACGATTGGCTCCCTTATCGTTGCTCAGGCAGACGAGAACGAGAACCCAAGTCTATTCTTGAACTTGGGTGGGGAATCCGTAGACTTTGCCGATAAACAGTATGTTATTCTCAAAGTGAACAAGGTGAGTAAACTGAAGCCGCGAGAAAAACATTCTGTTTAATGGAGAAAACTCCAAATATTGACTTAAAAGGAGATAATCAAAATGGAAGAACTGAATGCAGTCCAGAACGAAAAGTTGATGGACGAAACAATTAAGCACGAGCTTGAACGAATTAAGGATCTGACACCGGGAAGCGATGAGTACAAGGCTGCCTACGAGTGCGCTGCAAAGTTCTACGAAATTCGCGTTAAGGAGAAAACAAACCTGGCTGACAAGAATGCACGAGAGGATGAGCTTCAGATGAAGACAAATGAACTCAGAATCGAAGCAGACAAGGCAGAGAAGGCTTGGAAAACCGAAGTGGCGAAAGTCGTAGCTGGTATTGCATCGACCGCTCTGGGGGCATTTCTGATGATTCACCATGACCGGTTCTGGGCAATTTGTTCGGCAGGCGGTGTGCAGGTGTTCGACGACCGCTATCGGGACGGCAAGACGATCTACAAGGATTACAGAAAAAAGTCTGTATAAAGGAGGGACAGGAGAGGCTGCGGAGAAATCTGCAGCTTCTCTTTCTTTTATGAGATACCATAATCTACCACCTGAAAATTGGACGAACTACTATGGTCAAACGTACCGGTGCAATCATCCGGTCTATCGCATCAGTACATTATATTTGGACCACGAAAAAGGCCTTTGCGTTATCCAACAACGTTTTAACGAGAAAACGAAATCCACCACATGGAGCGCTATTGACCCATGGCTGAACGACAAAATCTATCTGCATGCTGGTTTCAAGGAATATTTTGACCACCATGCAAAGAAGAAAGATGTGAATGGCTGCTATCCCACCGTCACAGTCCGGCAAATCATGTGGGCCTTGCGCATGAAACCACTGAAAAAAGAACGCTGGGAGACAGTATTTGATAGGAGTTTGATTTAAAAAAGGAGAAGAACCCTATGGAGGACTTAATGCTTATCCGGTCAAGTTTTATGCGCCGAATCATTTCTTCGGCTATCAACAAAGCGATTGCCAAGCAGAAGTACGGTATCACGGTCAATCTGGATGATATTCGAGCCGAATGGTCTGATAAGGAGCAGAAGGTGAAGGTTCATCTGGAACTGGATGCTGAGATGCCGAAGGCCGACCTCATGGATATTTTGAAGAAGGCAGGAATCTGTTGACGCGAAAAATTCATGCCATCTTATGGAGATATGAAATCTCAAAATTACATTTTGGAGGCATGAAATTATGAAAAAGATGGTAAAAGTAATTCTGGTATGCACGGCGGTATTATGTGCTATTGATCAAATTATGCGTTTTACCGGTCCGTATGCTATAGCCCATATTTGGAACGACATGGTTCTGGATGGGAATTATGCGGCCGCAGATGCAATCAATGCGAAAATCAACAGCAAATATTGCAAGCGTGACCAGAAAGTATTTGAAATCTTTACAGACTGTTTCGCCAGCCTTGGTGAAAAGATGAGAAATTGTTGATGACAGGCTCAGAGCCGTGGAGAAATCTGCGGCTCTTTGTCTTTTATATTTGAAGGGAGAAGTCTATGAACCTTATGAAATCCGTGTCCCGGTTCTTGAAAAAGAATGGCGGGACAATCTTGGCAATTGGCGCTTCCGTGGGAGTGGTGTTGACTGCCATCGAAACGGGTAAGGCGAGTATCAAGGCAGAGAAGCTTATTGAGATGAACTCTGCAGAGCCTGCGTATACCATGAAAGAAAAAGTACAGGACTGCTGGAAGTTTTATCTGCCTGCCGCGGCACTTGGTGCAGGGACCATCGCATGTATCCTCGGTTCCAATGCGCTGAACAAGAAGCAGATTGCAAGCGTGACCGCTGGCTACATGGCACTTGGAAAGGCGTATCAGGAGTACCGCAGGGAAGTTGCAGAACATGTTGGTGCCGAGCATGAGAAAGAAATCTATAAGGATGCTCGATCGGTACTCAAAGAACCTACCTCAGACATGGTTGAAGATAAGCTGCTCTGTTACGAACCTATCTCGAAAAGATATTTTCATGCCACGGAGGCTGCCCTGCTGGAGGCATTTTACAGCCTGAACCGCGACTTTGCCCTGAATGGATATGCCTCGATGAATGACCTCTACAATTACCTTGGGCTGGATTATATTCCGGAAGGTGATTTGAAGGGGTGGTGTGCCGATTATCTTGCAGCCGATTGGGAATATTTCTGGATCGACTTCAGCTATCTCAAACAGAAAACAGATGATGGGCTGGAAGTCTACTATGTAGAGGCTTATCAGGAACCCATCGACGACTATTTGAACTATGATCCGAGCAAGGATACACCGTTTTAAGAAGGAGCATGATATTTATGAAGAACATTAACTGGTGGAAAGTTGCATCTATGGCAATGCTGGCGGCAAGCGCAATCATGGGCTTCGGGCATGACCTGATCGAGGACCAGAAGACCGAGGACAACCTGCGGGATATGGTTCAGGAAGAAGTTCGCAAGCAGCTGTCGGAAAAGAACCTCTAATCGCGAAAATTTCCAACGCTATTATGGAGAAATCCTAAAAGAATTGGAGGTAAAAATTATGTTCGATCACGAATACTTCAAGCAGGTGGATTCTGAGATGCTGGGTGCCTTAAAGGTGCTGGGGCGAGCGATGCTTAGCGCACTTGATGCGCTGATCTGGTACTTGCTCCTGCAGCCGATTCGGCTCTACAGCTGGTTGACGGATGACCCTGCTCCGGTAAGAAGGAGAGGAGCATACAAAAACCGCCATTGTGCGGAGGATAGGCTCTATTAAGAAGCGAAGAGCTGCGGAAAAATCTGCGGCTCTTTCTTTTATATTTTTACGGAGGTATGAAAAATGAACCTGAAAACATTTGGCAAGAAAGTGGGAAAGGGTATTAAAAAGAACCTTCCCAAAATCCTGGTCTGTGGCAGCATTGCAGGCATGGTCACGAGCGTAGTTTTCGCCGTCAAGGCAACTCCCAAGGCGATGATCCTGCTCGATAAGAAGAAGCAGGAACTTGGCACGGAGAAGCTGGATGTAAAAACCATCGTGAAGACGGCTGCTCCGGCTTATATTCCTACGGCGATTTCCATGGTAGCATCTGCAGGCTGCATGATTGGTGCCATGAATGAGAACGACCGGCGTAATGCAGCTCTGGCGGCCGCATATTCTCTGAGCGAAAGCGCCCTGAAACAGTATCAGGAGAAAGTCGTGGAAACCATCGGCGAGGATAAGGAGAAGGAACTTCGCCAGACCATCACCCTCGACAAAATGGCAAAGCAGCCGGAAGAAACGCCGGTTATTGTACCGGCAGCCCGCGACACATCTTATGACCAGCTGGTCGAGTGCTATGAAAGCTTCTCTGGAAGATATTTCAAGACGACTGTAAACGCGCTGGATCGGGCGATGAACGGCCTGAATAAGCAGCTCCTGAGCGATTTTCGTGTAACCCAGAATGACTTGTTCGATTATCTGGGACTGGAGCACACCAAGAACGGCGACCTTTTGGGCTGGGATACGGATTCCACGCTGACCATTGAAACATTCTACAGTTCCAAGCTGGACGAGGACGGAATGCCTTGCATGGTTCTGGACTACAGCACGCCTCCGAAGTGGCTGGGCTATTGATTCGCGAAAATTTCACCGACTGTTATGGAGGTATACTCCAACATTTATATTTTAATTAAAGGAGAATCACTATGGAAAACGAAATGATGAACAACATGGACGCTATGACTGAGAACCTGACGGATGCAATGCCGGAGGTCGATAACCTGGTGCCCAGTGTGGACGAGAACCATGCGGAGATGTCGAGCGCATCTGGTAGCTTTGGCAAGACGGCAGTATTCATGCTGGCTGGTGCCGCAGCTTACAAGGGCGCTGAGCTGCTCTGCAAGCACGTACTCGTTCCGCTGTGCTACAAGGCAAAGAACTGGATTGACAGCAAGAAGGCGAAGAACGAGCCCATCGAAGCAGAAGTGACCGAAGTGGTGGAAACCGACGAAGAATAATCTGTTGGACAGCCGCAAGGGAGCCGTGGAGAAATCTGCGGCTCCTTTTATTTTTACAAAGGAGAATTACCATGGAAAAGAAAAACGACAAAAAGTTCAACTGGAAAAAGGCCGCAGTAATCGGTGGCATCTTTGCTGCGGGTGTGGCTGTTGGCGTTGCCGGGGATAAAGCTTACATCAAGATGATGTTTAAGAAGCACTATCAGGATATTCTGAAGGATTACCGACTCCGTGTGGACACCGGAACCACTATCAAGGGTGTGAAAAAGGTTATCATCAGCATTACAGACAAGACGACCGGCAAGACCTTTGGCACTGCCTGGTTGCCTGAGACCGCAAAGGATATCGGTGAAACCATCCTCCAATACGCAGAGGAGGGTATGGCCAATGGCTAAAATCGAAATGCCTTCCAGCAGCATCAACTCCACTGGCGAGACGCCTAAGAAACAGTTGAAAAAGGTCACGACCGGTAAGGTGACCATCAAACAGGAGAGCGAGATCCAGAAGCTGGCGCATAACTTTCTCGCAGAAGACCTGCAGACGATTCGCGAAAAGCTGTGGACGGATTATATTCTGCCCGGCATCAAGAACATGGTGTGCTCTGCGGTCAATATCGCACTGTTCGGTGTCGACCGTTCCCGCACCAATACGGGCGGATATTCTCAGCAGCGTAACAGCTATAGCAGCTACTACGCGAATGCAAACCAGAGCCGTCCTCCGCAGAACAACTATCGCCCGAACCGGCTGGACTGGCAGAACATCACCTTCGATAGCTATGCCGATGCGAATGATGTTTTGAACGAGATGGGCCATGCGCTCCATGAATATGGGCAGGTCACGATTGCTGATTTTTACGATGTTGTGGGAATTACCCGTGATGCTCGTGATTATCAGGACTGTAAATATGGGTGGTACGATCTTGGACCTGCATCTATCAAGGGCGTTCCGGGCGGCTACACTATCGTATTTCCGAAACCTGTTCCTCTGAACTAATTGAAAGGACTGATATTTTATGAAAAAGGAAGAAATCATGACTAAGGCAACGCAGATGTTGTCTAAGACTGCATTTAAGCTGAAGAAAGTAAGCCCGACCATCATGGTGGTTGGCGCTGCAATTGGTGGCGTAACTGCAACCGTTCTGGCCTGCAAGGCGACCCTGAAGGCACAGTATATTCTGGCCGAGCACAAAGCCAATATGGAGAAAATCCACAAGACTAAAGATAAGGTGGACTCCGGGGAAATTCAGCTGTCGGAAGGTGAAACTTACACTAAGGAAGACCTGACGAAGGACATCACCACGACTTACATTAAGACCGGTATGAAGCTCGCAAAGGTGTATGCACCTGCGATTGGTCTGGGCGCAGCATCTCTCGGTTGCATGTTCGGCAGTCATCATATCATGACGAAGCGGAATGCAACGCTGACGGCCGCCTACATCGCGCTGGAGCAGTCTTTCAACGGCTATAAGAACCGCGTCGCCGACCGCTTTGGCGAGCGGGTACAGCATGAACTGGAGCAGAACGTTAAGGCCGTGGAGGTCGAAACCAAGAAGGTCGATGAGAACGGTGCAGAGGAGGTCATCAAAGAGTACAAGGATATCGCTGAGCAGGCAGATGATCCGTGCACTCTGATTTTCGATGAAACTGTGGACACGTGGGAGCGGGATGCCGACCTGAATCGGAACTATCTGCTCCTCATGGAGTCTGCAGCGAACAAGAAACTGCGTTCTCAGGGGCATCTGTTCCTGAATGAGGTGCTCACCATGATTGGCACGCACGGCGGTCAATCTCTGCGCACTCCTACTGGCCAGGTCGTTGGTTGGGTATACAATCCGAACGACACTTCGCTGCACAACCATGTGGATTTCGGCCTCACGAGCTTTGAATCGAGCGATGAGGCACTGAAGAGCTTCCTCCGTGGCGAGGAGCGTTCTGTCATTCTGCACTTCAACTGTGACGGCATCATCATCGACAAAATCTAACTGATATTTTGGAGGGACAAGCTATGACCAGATACGTAAAGACTCTTTCCTATGTATTTGCAGCCATGGCCGGAGTGTGCTTCGTATCCGGTCTGGCAGTCCTTTCTGAGCGAAAGGATATTTATGGACGGTTTGGAATCGGTGTTTTTATTCCTCAATTATTTGACCGACACGAAACGAAAGCGGCATCTGGTTGGAGGGGTCCTCATGAGTGTTTCGCTCTTTTTTGGAGGACTGGCCTTCACCATGATGACGATTAAAGGAGAAGAAACCAATGAAAAAACTGATGCGTGATGCCTTGATATTTGTAGGCGGATTTGCTGCTGGTGTTGCCACGATGCACTTCCTGATGCGCGATACTTACAAGAAGCAGGCAGATGTGCTGGTCGAGGACGCTCGGAATCATTTTAAGCAGCGTGAGCAGGAACTGGATATGACCATCGAGCAGCGGTCGAACGAAAAGGCGTACGATCTCGTGAGTGGCCCGTATCGTCAGGAGGAAGATTCTGAGAAGCCGACCCATGAGCCGATGGAGGCTATTGAGATCATTCCGAGCGACGAGTTCGGTAACGAGGACGATTACGAAACCAGCTTCCTGACCTACTATGCAGACGGCATCCTGACTTATGATAGTGATGGGAGCAGGGTAGAGGACATTGAAAAGGTGATTGGCCCTAAGGCTCTGGATAATTTTGGAGCAGAAGAGCCTGATCTTGTCCATGTCCGCAATCACAACTACCGGAAGGACTACGAAGTTCTGAAGGTGCGCAATAAGTATGCGGACTTGTATCCTAACTCCGGAGAGGAGTATGAATGATATTCAACGATATGACCAGTCAGTATTTTGACTGGCTGCGTGAAACGGTTTGCGGAAGATGGGAACCCAGAAACCTTTCTTTCCACAAGCTGCTTGCGTTTTTATTTCAGCAAGACTTTATTCCATCCTGTGAGATGGATGCGAGTCGTGCTGAAGATGGGCGAGACCTGCGCTACCGATTCGCTCAGGAAAAAAGTATCCCATATGCAGCGTTGAACAGTGCAACGAGCGGGATGCCATGTAGTATGTTGGAGATGATGGTGGGGCTTTCCATCCGCATCGAAGAGCATATCATGGCAGATTCTGAAGCAGGAAACCGAGTGGGACAATGGTTCTGGAGCATGGTTGTCAGTCTTGGGCTGGCAGCAATGGATGATGCTCGGTTCAACGAGGGTCGCGCTCAATTTATCATCGACCGTTTCAATCAGAGAGCCTATCAGCCGAATGGAGCTGGTGGGCTTTTTACTTTAATAAGCCCGAACGTGGATATGCGACAATTAGATATTTGGTATCAGCTGATGGCGTATCTCAACGAAAGCAACATGTGATGGTGTACGTATCGAAAATATGCATCCCGATGGAAGGTGTAATAGAGCAAGTTCTCCATGATTCCGTCGTTTTGATGCGAATTACAGCATGTAGGAATACCGAACACATTGGTCGGCTGATTTTGGCAGACCTTAATTATTGGAGGAAAAGTGACTATGAATAATATTTATTACGAACTCGCACAGACTCAGCTGGCACTGGATGCCGCCCAGAAGGTGATTCGCCGCCAGAGGGGCAAGCTTTTCGGCAAGAACCTGCTGCTGGTAGGCACCATTGGTCTGTTCTGGACTGCCTGCAAGATGCTGGATGAAAGCGAGAAGAAGCGCAGGGCTGAAAAGGAACGCGCCGATGCTGCCGAAGCAGAACTCGCAAAGATGCAGTTTGAAAAGGACATTTGCTGCGATGGCAAGGCGAGTGTCACGAAAAAAGATGTCTGATACAGACCTCGTAGAAAGGAGGAAGTCAGTTACCAATGATTGATTTCCTGATGATTGCAACGCGCACGGGAAAACGCGGTGTAATCGAAATCTATCCCAAATTCATCATCAAAAAGTCCAAGGACTTGATGATTCGGGGTTCTGATTTCTACGCTATCTGGCTGGAAGATCGAGGATTGTGGAGCGTTGACGAACAGGATGCACTTCAACTGATTGACCATGAGTTGGATATTTACACGAACGAACACAAGGAGCATCTGGATAATTACCGGGTGCTCCACATGTGGGACGCTGAGTCTGGCATGATTGACAACTGGCATAAGTATTGCCAGCGTCAGATGCGGGATAACTACCACACGCTGGATGAACAGCTGATATTTGCGAACACCCCGGTCAAGAAGGAAAGCTATGCATCCAAGAGACTCCCTTATGTGCTGGAACCGGGGAACATTGACGCCTATGATGAGCTGATGCAGACACTCTATTCTCCAGAGGAGCGAGAGAAAATCGAGTGGTGTATCGGTTCTATTGTCAATGGCGATTCCAAGACAATTCAGAAGTTCATGGTTCTCTATGGTCCGCCCGGTAGTGGTAAATCCACAGTGCTGAACATCATCCAGAAGCTCTTTACTGGATATTATGCAGCATTCGATTCTCAGGCGCTGGGTTCAGCATCTAATGCGTTCTCACTGGAAGCTTTCAAAGCGAACCCTCTGATCGCAATTCAGCATGAAGGTAACCTGTCCAAAATCGAGGACAATACTCGTCTGAACTCGTTGGTATCTCATGAGACCATGATGGTCAATGAGAAGTTCCGTAGTGCTTATGCCAATCAATTCAAGAGCTTCCTGATTCTCGCCACAAACAAGCCTGTCAAAATCACCGATGCGAAGTCCGGTTTGATTCGTCGATTGATCGATGTGGTGCCCACAGGTGAGAAAGTCCCTCAGAAAAGATATTCTGAACTCTACGCCAAGACCGATTTTGAACTTGGCGGTATTGCATGGCACTGCAAGGATGTCTATGAGGCAAATAAGCATCGCTATGACGATTATATTCCGACACGAATGCTTGGCGCTTCCAATGACTTCTATAACTTCATGCTCGACCGGTATTATATTTTCAAGAAAGAAGACGGTATTTCCCTGAAGCGAGCATGGGCGATGTATGACGAGTATAATCAGCGAGCAAAGGTTGTCTATCCGTATTCGATGCGTGCATTCCGTGAAGAGCTGATGAACTACTTTGCGGATTACAAGGAACGCGCAGAAGATGTGAATGGCGAACGAGTGCGAAGCTACTACAGCGGATTCAAGGCAGACAAGTTCAAAGAATTTGCCGACCCCGCACCTGCAGAAGCAGCTTCAAAGGAGGAGCCATCCAAGTCATGGATTGATCTAAAACCACAGCATTCTCTCTTTGATGATATTTGCAAGGACTGTCCTGCGCAGTACGCGAACGAAAATGGCACTCCTACGCAAAAGTGGGAGAATGTCAAAACGCTGCTCAAAGATATTCTTACTTCTAAACTCCACTATGTCAAAGTCCCTGAAACTCACATCGTCATTGACTTTGATATTCCGGGCGACGATGGTAAGAAATGCTTTGAGCGAAATCTGGAGGCAGCGTCTAAGTGGCCTGCTACTTACGCAGAACTGAGTAAATCTGGTGCAGGAATCCACTTGCATTATATTTACACAGGGGACGCAAGCAAACTGAGCCGTGTATACGATGAGCATATTGAGGTTAAGGTGTTCACCGGAAATTCTTCGTTGAGAAGAATGCTGACCAAGTGCAATGATATTCCGATTGCCAAAATCAGCAGCGGCTTGCCGTTGAAGGGAGAAAAAGCAATGGTCGATGTGAAGCAGATTCAAAATGAGAAGCACCTGCGGGTACTCATTAAGAAAGCCCTCGCAAAAGAAATCAGTCCCTATACTAAACCCAGCATTGACTTTATCGCTCATATTATGGATGAAGCCTACGAGAGTGGGATTCCCTATAATGTTGACGACATGCGCAATGCGATTCTGGCCTTTGCCGTAAACAGCACGAACCAGGCCGATGCCTGTCTGAAAATCACGGCGAAGATGCACTTCAAGTCAAGAGAGGATGTTGAATCGCAGGTTGATGACGGTGAGAAAGCACCCATCGTATTTTTTGACTGTGAAGTGTTCCCAAATCTCTTCTTGGTCAACTGGAAGTTCGCTGGAGAGGATAAGCCAGTAAATCGGTTGATCAATCCTAGCCCTACGGATATTGAGAAGTTGACACAATATCGTTTGATTGGCTTTAATAACCGCAAATACGATAATCACATGCTTTGGGCTTGCATGCTCGGATGGAATACGGAGCAGCTGTACGCACTGTCGAACCGTATTATCAATGACCGTATGGGCTTCTTTGGTGAGGCCTATAACCTGTCCTACACGGATATTTTCGATTTCTCGTCGAAGAAACAGAGCCTGAAAAAGTTCGAGATTGAGTTGGGTATCCATCATCAGGAGCTTGGCTTACCTTGGAACCAGCCGGTGCCCGAAGAAAAATGGGAACAGGTCGCGGAGTATTGCGACAATGACGTTATCGCCACCGAAGCAGTGTTCAACTCCAAAGATCGTAAGGCTGACTTTGTTGCACGTGAAATTCTGGCAGATGTTGCTGGGATGACCGTCAACGACACTACCAACAGCCTGACCACGCGCATTATTTTCGGCAAGGAAAAGCATCCTCAGCTAGTCTATACAGATTTAGCTACGGGTAAGTCCGATTCGGTGGTAGAAGTCGAGCCTGATATTCTGACCGACAAGAATATCATCAACGCCTTCCCGGGTTATGAGTGGGTCAGAGGCGAAGATGGTCGGATGCACAATATGTTCCGTGGTACTGATTTGGGCCTTGGCGGTTATGTCTATGCCGAACCCGGTATGTACTACAACATCGCCCTGCTGGACGTTGCCTCTCTGCACCCACACTCGGCCGTCGCTCTAAACTACTTTGGCGACTACACCAAGAACTTCAATGACCTGATGGATGTACGTATTTATGTAAAACATGGTGAGTACGACAAGGCCAAGAAGCTCTTTGGCGGTAAGTTGTCCAAATATTTGGATGACCCCGCACAGGCGAAAGCATTGGCACAAGCTCTGAAAATCGCTATCAACTCGGTTTACGGTCTGACCAGTGCAACCTTCGATAATCCATTCCGCAACCCCAAGAACGCCAATAATATTGTGGCGCTTCGAGGGGCTTTATTTATGCGCACTCTGCAGGACGAGGTGCAGCAGCGTGGTTTCACGGTGGCGCACATCAAGACGGACTCTATCAAGATTCCGGATGCAACGCCTGAAATCATCGACTTCTGCATGGATTTTGCGAAAAAGTACGGATACACGTTTGAGCATGAGGCCACATACGAAAAAATGTGCCTTGTGAACAACGCCGTTTATATTGCAAAGTATCTCGATGCAGATACAGCAAAGGCACAGTACGGCTATATTCCTGAAAAGAACGAGAAGAAGGGCGGTCATTGGACTGCGACTGGTGCTCAGTTTCAGGTGCCGTATGTGTTTAAAACGCTTTTCTCCCACGAAGATATTGTGTTCGACGACCTTTGTGAAACCAAGTCGGTTTCTAAGGGCGCAATCTACCTCGATAAAAACGAGGCTCTGCCCGAAGACGAGCACAATTATATTTTCGTGGGGCGTGTTGGTCAATTCTGCCCCATCAAACCCGGATGCGGCGGAGCGCTGCTGATGCGTGAAGCGGGTGTCCGAGACGACGGTGAGACGAAATATAATTCGGTCACTGGAGCCAAAGACTACCGCTGGCTGGAAAGTGAGATGGTCTATAACCTCCATCTGGAGGATAGCATTGACCGCTCTTATTTCGACAAGATGGTTGATGAGGCGGCGGACACTATTGCTCAATACGGAGATCTGGAATGGTTCGTATCGGATGATGGTGGAATGCCACCTTGGCAGAAGCCTGATTTACCCTGGGGTGATATTCAGGACGAAGCTGCAAGAAATTATGAGGTGAGATAAATGGAAAAACTTCCCTGGAATCCTAGCAAAGACGTGATTAGGGTGTCGGCAAACAACCTGGGAATTGACATTGACAGGGCTATTTATACTGCGATGGCAATTGACTACTCCCGCCAGTCTACGGAGCGTGCTGAAAAGAATGATATTGTGCGGTTTGGTATGTGCAATGTCAGCATCCGCAAAGTCATCTTCAATGATCCGGCAACGATTGTCTTCTGGTCTGACAATACCAAGACGGTGGTGAAGTGCGGGCCTGATGATATTTTCGATAAGGAAAAGGGCCTCGCTCTGGCCATTTGCAAAAAGATGGCTTGCAACGATACCCGGTTCCATAAGGTCTTTAAGAAGTGGTGTAAGCCGGATGAAACCAACGAGGATGCTGGCGCTTATGCCAAGGTGTTGAAAGAGCTGAATCAGGTGGCTGCGCAGACCAAGGATGGTATCGCGGGGCTGCTGGCAAAAATGAGTGCGGCGATGCGCTAAAGAAAAAGAGTAAAGGAGTTTCTATTATGAAAGCAAAGGTAAATATTGACAATACCCGGTTTATTTTCGACACCAATTTCTCTGGCGACCCGAACCGCGACCGTTACGGTTCGTCCCGGCGGCGTGTGAACGTGGTCATCCCTACGGAGGAGCAGGCTCAGCAGCTCATCAAAATGGGGCTGAACGTCAAGCAGACCAAGCCGAACCCCAACTACACCTACGATGAGCCGTTCGTACCGACCTTCTACGTTCCGGTGACGGTCAACATGGATTCCAAGTGGCCTCCGCAGGTTTTCTGGATCACCACCACTGGCCGCAAGGTTGCCTGCAACGCTGAGAACATCGGTCAGCTGGATTATATCCGTGTGAAGAACGTGAACCTGCAGGCTAACCTGTATGAGAACCGGAACAACCCTGGCCAGTACACGCTGTACGCGGATATTCTCTACGTGGAGCAGGATGCAGATGCCGACCCGTATGCTGCTAAGTATGAGCAGCGCGAGATGGCTGAGCCTAACGATCCGAACGATTTGCCGTTCTAAGGAGGAGCACATGAAGAAACTGTTTATCAGTGTTCCTATGCGTAATCGCACGGAATGCGCCATTAAAGCATCCATGGAGCAGATGCACAAGATTGCAGAGGCTGTCTTTGGCGAAGAACTGGAAGTTATCCCGACTTATTTCGAGGATGATCCTCCTGAGAACACCAACATGGCTCTTTGGTATCTCGGTGAGAGCATCAAGAAACTGTCGGAAGCAAATCGCTTCATCGGCATTTACGATGAGGACAAGGGCTATCGTGGCTGCATCATCGAGAATCTCGCTGCAAAGAACTACAGCATCCCGTCCTATCTGGTGAATGTCAGCTACGTTGCTCCTGATATCATCGAGCAGAAGCGTCGTGATGCACGCCTCGCAAACCTCGAAATTTATTAAATGATATTTCTGAGTGCAGGAGTTAGTCTTCCGTTGAATGGTCCAGCCGGTGAGTGCCCACGTCGCAAATGGCGTTCTCAGAGGCAGCAGCTCAGACTTATATTTTTAATAAAGGAGAAGAACTATGAAAGTATTGCGTATCAAACCGATGTGCCGACCGGAGGTCATCGACATTGATAGCTCATTGGAATCTCTGCAGAAAGAGGTTGGCGGCCTGATTCAAGCAACCTACCCGTGGGATGACAAAGTTGCTCTTATTTGCAATGATGAAGGCAAACTCATGGGCTTGGAGTTCAACCGGCCGCTCTATAACGCTAACGCTCAGATATACGACTATGTGGTTGGTACATTTCTGATTGTAGGCCTGACCGAAGATGACTTTGGCTCTCTTTCGGATGAGATGATCGAGAAATACACCAGGATGTTTCGCCGCTGTTATGCTCTGATTGAGAACGAGGACGGTAAAAGATATTTTGTGCGTATGAAGCCGAAGCAGTAATCGCGATATTTTCGGGAGCCGTGGAGAAATCTGCGGCTCTTTTATATGGGTCATTTGCTAGGGCGAGCATGACAGGTTCGAATCCTGTATGGCCTGCAAGTGTCCGAAAATACACATATAAGACAAAGGAGTATCAGGATGAAAGAAAAACGACGTTGGAAAGTCTTTACTTACAATGGTAAAGAGATATTCGCGTACACAATATTTGGCGAGGGTGCAGATGAAGAGGAAGCTACAATTGCCCTGTTGACCTACGAGAACCATTGCTATCCTGAAGCCATTCATGTTCACGAAGAAATGAGGTGATTACTCTGATGGCGGGAGTTCAGCTTTACGACTACCAGCTCGAAGCAGTCCAGAAAATGAGGCTGGGCTGTATTCTGTGTGGTGGGGTGGGAAGCGGAAAAAGCAGAACGGGGCTGGCATTTTATTACCAGATGTTCGATGGAAAGCTCAACACAGAAGAGTACGTTCCGATGGTTGAGCCCGAAGACCTTTATATTATCACAACAGCACGGAAACGTGACACAGGGGAGTGGGACGAAGAACTCGCTCCCTTTTTCATGTCTACTGATGAGAGCCTTGACCTTTACAACCACAAAGTCGTAATTGATTCTTGGAACAACATCGGCAAGTACATTGGCGTCAAACGCGCGTTCTTCATATTCGATGAACAGCGTGTTGTGGGCAATGGCTCGTGGGTGAAAGATTTCTTGCGTATTACGAAGGAAAATGACTGGATTCTTCTGAGTGCCACGCCTGGCGATTGCTGGACAGATTATATTCCGGTGTTCATTGCAAATGGATTCTACCGGAACCGGACACAGTTCAATAATGAGCACGTGGTCTATAGTCGTTTCTCAAAGTACCCAAAAATTGACAGATATTTGAACACTGGCAGGCTGATACGTCTGCGGGAACGGATTCTGGTCGATATGGACTTTGAGCGGAAGACGATACCGCATCATGAGAACATCTACGTCGGGTTCGACCAGCGCAAGTACAAGGATATTTGCATGAGCCGGTGGAATCCATGGGAAGGGCGGCCTATTAAAACAGCAAGTGAGTTCTGTTCCAGCCTGCGGAGGGTGGTCAATGCGGATGAATCTCGGCAACAGGAAGTGCTTGATATTTGCATGACACACCCGAGAGTTATCATCTTCTATAACTTCGACTATGAGTTGGATATTCTCCTGAATCTGCCCTACGGCAACGGTGTGGAGGTGGCTCAGTGGAATGGGCACAAGCATCAACCGATACCGGATACGGATAAATGGGTCTATCTTGTACAGTACAACGCTGGAGCAGAAGGTTGGAACTGTATCAAGACGGATACCATTATTTTTTATAGCCAGAACTACTCCTATAAGGTCATGGAGCAGGCATCTGGGCGCATCGACCGGTTGAATACACCTTTCAAGGATCTCTGGTTCTACCACCTGAAGAGCCGTAGCGGTATCGATGTGGCCATTTCCAGAGCATTGATGCAAAAGAAACAGTTCAACGAAAGGAAATTCTATGGAGCATGATATTTATGATTCTTTAAGGCTTACTGCGACGACCTGTGAGAAAATAGAAGATGTCTTAAATGCGATTGCAGAATGCTTCGAGAAAGTAACGGCTTGTCTCATGGACTTGATTGAAGAAATTAAGAGGCGGCCATTGAAGATGATTCTGCAGAAGCTGCGCCCTGACTACAAGGACAAATGTAAAATCCGGTGGCTGGATATTCCCAACAAGGTTATGCAGGGGAGAATCAGGAGGTTCTGCTGATGGGAAATATCTCACGAAAAAGCAAGAAGAAACTTATTCAGAAAATGAAGGCGACGTATCATGAGATTCAACTTATAAAAATCATGTATACCGAAGAAGCGTTGCCTCGCTACAAAGTTCCCACAAAATTGTATTGCCGCAACGATGGACGAGATAATTACCCGCATATTGCAATGTTCTTTGGAAAAAAGAACCATCCGCGAGATGTTGTTGAGGTTTACCAGCATCATGTGAATCTCATTAAGTAAGAAAGGATTGATATTTGTGATTAAAGATTCTGGCGACCGCACCGAATTTGAAACCGGTGCCAAGCGTGATATGCACGCAGGGAAGGGTAGAATGGATCTTCTGCCCTGGTATGGCATCATGGAGGTCAGCAAGCACTGCGAAGAAGGTGCCATGAAGTATGGTGAGCACAATGTGGATAAGGGTATCCCGCTGCATTCGCTGCTGGACAGTGCTTCTCGGCATCTGGCAAAGTATATGGTCGGTATGGACGATGAGGACCACCTGCGAGCAGCTTGTTGGAACCTGCTGTGGGCATTGAACCAGCGGGAGACCCATCCGGAGTTGGATGATAGGTTTGTGGTGAAGGCAGAAGATAAGAAAAAAGACGAGCCTGTCAAGAAAAAAAGATTGGCGATTTGTCCACGATGCCACTGCATTATTAGAGATCAGCTTGGAACCTTCAACCCGAGGATGTCTCTTGACTGCATCCAATATGACCGTGAAGCTGATCGGCTAGTAGTTGTTTGCCCAATATGCGGTGCTGAATATATGCAGTTGGAGGCCAAAATCAATGAATGACTGGATGCGCGAAGTGGATTATGCAACCTACTGTCCGAAGTGCAAGAACTTCAAGGTACTGGAGACGGACGAGCCTTGCAACGGGTGCCTGACGGAGTGTGCGCGGGAGGGTACCAAGAAGCCCGTGAAGTTTGAGGAAGCAAGGGTAAAGGTCAAATGATATTTACTGAAGAGGATTTAAACTCGCTGAATGCTATTGCTGGACTATTGGCTTCATTCGGATGTGATAGTCAGGCTGGCTGTGTGCTTTATATTCAGCATAAAATCACAAAGGCCATGGAGGCTGACAAAAGGAAATGCAGAAATGAGAAACATGTCTAAGAAAACCTGGAAGCTCCGGGTTTGGAATCACATGACCGAGATGCAGAAGCTGGATATTCTGCTGAAGCACGCTAAGGTTCCGCATACTTATGGACGCCGTTGGCCAGAGATGGACAGACCGGACAACCAGGAGTTTCTTCCTGGCGGACGGCATGATGGTGGTGAGCAAATTATTGCATATGATGCTGCTGGAAATCGTATCTGGGATGGCATTTGGGGTTGGGGTTCCTATGGCTTTGAGCAGGGGCTTATCGAGGTGATGGGTACACAGTTACTTGGCCATGATGATATTGAGGGCTGGCTCACGGCTCGTCAGGTCACAAAGATGTGGAGGTGTAGAAATGCTGCGAAAAATCGCTGATTTTATCAAAATGTTCTGGACAGAACCAATCAAATGGCTTCTCGGGATTAAATCTCCAACAAAAGAATGGGCTCGTTGGTTGGGAATCCCAGAATGTGAAGCTCGAATTGGCGCAATCCATAAATATTGTAACCCTCTACAAGAATTGGAAATTGCTAGGAACCACTTTGAGAACTGTGATCCGGAGTTTATCACGGCTGCTATCTTCGAGCTGAACGCTGCGGAGTACCGGGTGGATGCTGCGAGGAGGTGTGTGGGGTGAAGACATTTTATTATCCGACTTACAAGTGCCGATTTTGCGAGGAGGAATTTAATGACGGGTATCCCTACTGTAATCCCGAAGATGCGAAGAACAATCTGGCCGGTCTGATGGCGTTCCGCCCAATTCATCATTGCGATGGTGGTCATATTGGCATCGGATATTTCACAGGTCTCGAAAGGGTTGATAAGGATGAATGATATTTGGACAAAGCTCGGAGTGTTCTTTGGACATGTACTGGCTTTGACCATAGTTATCTGCGCGTGGCTGATCATTATTGTGGTTACGCTGAAGGTAATTTGGTTCACGCTATTTCGGATTTTACTGTGAGGTATGGTAGATGGATGATGTTGAGCAGTTTTCCAAGGCATTAAACGCAATAGCACAAGCTGGAGCATACAGTGCAAAAGATATTCGGCAAATCTGCGCCCAAGAAGTTCAATGTTGTGAGGAATCAATTTTGTGGGCAGATAATGTTCCATATGCAGTAGTACGTACACCTACTGTGCAGGTTCCTGTATATGAGAGGTCATCTGATATTCAGGAAAAGGACTGCAGGTCTAATAGCAAGCTTGATAGTTGGCCGTATCGTGTGGTCGCCCTCCTGAACGAAGTAATCGATATATTCGTACTAGCTATTATGGAGGATTTCTTATGAGATGTTGTCCGGTATGTTACGCAAAGGCAAAGCCTATTGTGTCTGATACGGTAATGACTGACGCGAAACTGGAAATCAAATACGTGATAGTATGTCCAAGATGCGGTTTCGGGTGCCATAAGGAAGGCAGTGTTATATTGCAATACGATGAAGCAACAATGACTCCAGTGGTGGATGACCGTGGCTTACAGAGTCTTATTAGAAAGTGGGATTCAATTTTACGAGATTCCGAGGCAGAAAGGATAGCCAATATATGAAACACACCTTTATATTTTCCTGCACGGACAATGGCGGTGTGTATCAGACCTTTGAAGTCAGGGCAACCGACAAGCAGGAGGCCATCCGTAAAGGCATGAAGACTGCAAAGAAGTTCGCTTGCGGAGATATCTGCGGTGACTGGGAGTGTAAGTTGAAGCGAGAGGATAGTTTATGAACGAAGACTTTGGAGCAATCACCATTCTTGCTCCAAAATGCCAGAAGTGTCCCAAAGTGAAATCCTGTGACCATAAACAAATGGCTCATCTCGGATACATAGTTCCACAAAGGGGCAATGGAAAGAGCCTCAGTCAGCTCGAAATGGTGGATTCACTGATGAAAAGGAGATTTAATTATGAAAATCGTTGAACCTGAGAGCAGCATCAAGAATCCGCACGCATATGCGACGAGAAGTATTAGAGTTGGACGAAAGTTCCCTCAGAGCAAGAAGACACTTAACGCTTACATCAATGACGCGATTGATTTTCACATGATACCTGAGGTGGGTCTTTATTATTCCGAGAACTGCTATGGTGTGGCTGATGCAATCGACTTCGCAAACAACTTTCTGCGCATCCATGCTCTGAGAACCAAGCATGAACCGTCAGATATGAAGCAACTTCTCATTTATGATGCACTTTTCTGTTTGAAACATGGTATCAAGCCGTGCGATATTCAAATCGAAAATCGCATTTACCAGAACGATGATGTTTTGATCGCCAATCCTACTTTTGAGGACATCGATCCGATTATCGAAAAGATCAAAGAGTTTGACCGGGTAGTCCGTGAAGTTAAGTCAGGGAAGATGGCCTGAATTTGAACGATACAAACAATATTACGGAGGTAAACAATTCATGAAAATCGTTGAACCTAAGTACGAAATCCTCACTGATATTTCTGAGGGCGGCATCAAGGAGCTCCAGCAGATCGAGCGGGTGGCCCGGGTCTGCTACAAGAGCGAGGACAAGATCACGCCGGACGGTGAGTCGGCAAAGAAATTGGTGGGCTTTCTGGTGAAGCAGGGGCATGAGGCTATGCTGGAGCATTCTCAGCTGTCCGTGCTGTTTACCTGTGACCGTGGCGTGGCTAACGAGCTGGTGCGGCATCGCATTGCGAGCTTTGCACAGGAGAGCACCCGGTACTGCAACTACTCGAAGGAGAAGTTTGGCGGGGCGTTGAGCTTTATTCGGCCGTTTTATATTGATGTGACTGACACTGACAAGAAATGTGAAAGCGCAGAATATACGCCTGGCAGCACTTGGCTTGATTCCTGCGAATCTGCGGAAATCCTTTATAAGGATATGATCGCACTCGGTATGCGTCCCGAACAGGCTCGTTGCGTGCTGCCGCTGTGCCTTAAGACCGAGATCGTGGTGACGGCCAACTACCGTGAATGGCGCAATATTTTCAAGTTGCGTACTCCTGTGGCGGCCCATCCTCAGATGAGAGAACTGATGTGCCCGCTGCTGAAGGAACTGCAGAGCAAGATCCCGGTGGTGTTCGATGATATTTACACATACTGGCCGAAGGACGACCAGACGAGAAAGGAAAGTGTGGAGAAATAACTATGAAAAATCGTATTATTTGTGTTGTTGCATGTCTGATGATGCTCGTTGGCTGTGCAGTTCTGTGCAGCTGCTCCGAAGCGGATAAGGTGAATCGGAACATTTCCAAGCAGGCCAACTACTTTGAAGCTGAGCGCCGGATCACGGTCTATAACGCACGCACGGACAACGTTATCCTTGAAATGGAAGGTGCTATGTCCATTTCGAACAATGATAACAACGAACTTGTGTGTACGGTAAAGACCGGTCCGAACGAGTATAAGAAGAATTATATTTACCTGAACGAGTACACCATGTATGTTGTTGAGGATATCACCGGCACTCATACCGATCCATACCACTATAAGCTCTATTTCCACACGGATATTCTGCCGGACGTAGAGGTGCGGTCGTGACCTACCTTGACGAGGCTGTGGAAATCGGTGTTCAGATGGTGTCTGGCTTACTCACGCCTGCAAGCCTGACGGATATTTACATTATGATTGCTCGGAAGCATGAAATTCCGCCGCAGAAGGTCGAAAGCTCAATCAGGAGCGCCATTTGTGAAATCAATAAGGAGATGGGTATGCATTTTACGCCCATGACTTATGTTCACATAGTAGCTCTTGGCGAAAAATACCGAAAGAAGATGATGAAAGCTAAATGACTACATATGAATTTGTAGATAGCATGGGTGTACCTGTTTGGATGAGCGGTTTTGATGCTCTCATCGATGCTATCGATATTCTCAAAAACGCTCTGCAGAACAACGAATCGCCAACCATTGTGGACATTAACCGAAAGCTGTGCGTGAAGTATCACACGAGCGCCATTGCGATGGACAGGCTCCTTCGTCGGGCGGTAGATTATGCTGTGGTTCGGAAGCAGACACATGGGCCGCTTTATTACGAAGTACTGGGCGATACTCCTCGGCAGGCGATGCCTTTGAAACAGTTCTTGTATATCTCTGCGCGATATTTGATACGGGAGGAGGTGTAATAAGTGATGCATGATATTTGTGGCATTGACCAAAAGAGTATTGACGATGGTAAGGTTTGGGTGCGCATTCGTGGCACCAATCCGACTATTCAAAAACCCGTGAGCGAAATCCAGTATGACACGATGATTCCTGCTGTAATCTTCCGGTACAAAGGAGAACGTTGCAGACGGATAGTGGCCATTATCAACCTTGACATCATGGTCAAAGACTGATATTCTTGGGACAGAAAGGGTGTGCTCTGGATGGGATTTTCTAAGGACTTGAAGGAAATTATCATGATGCGCATGGCATTGAAAGAGAAGAAACGGCAGGAAGAGGAAGTTGAGAGAAGGCGCTACCTGTTCATTATGCTGCTCATCTTTGCAGCACTCATGACATACGTTTCTGTCATGGCAATGTTTGAAAATTTAGGCATCATCCGCTGAAAAAGGGAGGCTCTGGAGCAATTTCAGGGCCTTTTCTTTTTGATGTCAAGATTTGTCAAAGATTGTCGCGGTGTGAATTTTTGGCCATTTTTTCTCGTGGAATTCTTGTCAATAATTGTCAATGCGTGAAAAAATGGCGATTTTATGGCCAAAAACCCACTTTGTGGCCATAAATTTTTGTAAAAATGGCCACGACTTTTGACGTAGATACGTTAAAAATATGCCGTTTGGCCAAAAACCCACTTTTTTTCTTAATTTAATAAAAAAATTAAAAATTTTATATATAGTAGTTGGAAATAAAAATGGGTTTTTGGCCACAGCAAGTTTTCTGCTCGAATTGGCCAAGAGGGCCACCACTTTCACCTTGTAAAAGAATAATAAAAACTATATAATTGAGTTACGAGGTGCAAAGTTATGAAAAAGCGTGAAATTCCGTTTATGGCCCAGTATGAGAATGAGTTTGGCTATCACGAGTGGACTACGTTGGACAGCGCAAATAATTTGGTGCGCTGCTATTATAATGGCGATACAGAACTTCATGTGAAAGAGCCCTGGTGCGAATGTAATGGCGTCAGGATGAGGAAGGTACGAAATCAGGAAAAGTGGCGTTGTCCTATCTGCGGTAAGGTCTATGATATTTCCGACATTGATTGGCCCATGCCTTATTGGGATGATGAAACTGGCCTGAAAAATGATTATGGCGAATATATGTATCCGAATGCAGAGAAGCGAGCAGGTCCTCCTGAAATGTACGAGGAAGCTCCCTTTACTTGGTATCTGTAAGGTGAAAGTTTAAGGATTGTCACGATTGTGGCAGTCCTTATATTTTTACCCGTCTAAAAGATTGACAAATATTACCAAATATCCCCGCGTAAATTTCTTGCTCTTTTATGGGAGGAACAGTGTGCGTAAAAACATGCTGTTCCTCTTTTATTTTTGGAGGTTTGTATGCTAGAGAACAAATTTAAAACAGGATTGGTGAAAGACCTGAAGAAACGCTTTCCCGGCTGCATGGTCGTTCATCTTGACCCGAATGAAATTCAAGGGATTCCGGATCTCTTGGTTTTATATCGAGATAAATGGGCAGCACTCGAAGGAAAGAAGACAGGAAAGGCATCGCATCGTCCAAATCAAGACTATTACGTAGCCAAGATGAACGAGATGAGTTATGCCTCTTTTATTTATCCTGAGAACAAGGAGGAGATACTGGATGAACTGGAACGATCATTCACGACTGCAAGGCCAGCACGCTTTTCTGGGGGCGAGTAAGTATCATTGGATCAATTATGATGCTGCCCGGATTGCAGAGTCCTTTGTAAACTATCAGGCGAAGGAGAGAGGAACACGGCTTCATGCATATGCGGCAGAAAGCATTGCGTTAGGACAGAAGCTTCCTCGGAGTAAGAAGACGCTCAACTCCTATGTCAACGATGCAATTGGCTTTTGCATGACCCCGGAAGTGGTTCTTTATTATTCAGAGAACTGCTATGGCACAGCCGATACAATTCATTTTGCAAACAACTTCCTGCGCATCCACGATTTGAAGACTGGTCTGGTACCGGCACACATGGAACAGCTCTTCATCTATGATGCGCTTTTCTGCTTGGAGTATGGCGTTAAACCTCGCGATATTCAAATCGAAAACCGCATCTACCAGAACGATGATATTTGGATTGTGAATCCGACTTGTGAGGACATCGATCCTATCATTAGCAAAATTATCGAGTTCAACAAAATCATTACTGAACTGAAGTTAGGAGCGACAGCATGAATCCGGTAGAGAGAGATATTCGAGGATATTTCGGTATCGCACCGGAAGACAGTATCCTGGAGCATTATGGCACCAAGCGCCACTCGGGCAGATATCCGTGGGGTTCTGGCGAGAATCCGTATCAGCGCTCAGGTGATTTTTTGTCACGTGTTGAGGAACTGAAGAAGAGCGGCATGAAGGAGAAGGATATTCTCCAGACCATCAATGATTCTCTCCCCGAAGAATATAAGATGGGTGCCACCGAGTTCCGTATGGCACAACGCAGAGCCATTCACGAACGCCAGCAGCTCAAATATGACCGTGCACGTGCCTTATCTCAGGATGGGCTCGGCCCCACAGAAATCGGTCGTGAGATGGGCTTATCTGAATCCACGGTTCGTTCGATGCTGAAGAACGACAAACCTGATAAATATACCAGAACCAAAGAAATTGCCGAGACCCTGCGTAAGGAAGTCGATAAGAAGGGCATGATCGATGTTTCTGAAGGTACAAATCTGGTTCTGGGCGTTTCAGAAGGTGATTTGGACGATGCTATATTTGTTTTAGAGGCAGAGCACGGATATCAGCGTTATGGCGTTGGCATTCGCCAGCCAACAAATATTAACCAGCAGACCAACATCACTGTTCTGGCAAAGCCGGAATATGACCAGAAATATGCATATCAGCATCAGAATGAAATCCAGTCTCTTGGCGAGTATCATTCTGAAGATGGTGGCGAAACGTTCAAGAAGCTTCAGCGCCCCAGCAGCATGAGTTCTGACCGTGTTTGTATTCGTTATGGTGATGAAGGCGGTCTAGACAAGGATGGCGTTATCGAGATTCGGAGAGGTGTTGCTGACCTGAACCTCGGAAAATCGCATTATGCGCAGGTTCGTATCATGGTGGATGACAGTCATTATCTGAAAGGCATGGCTGTATATTCTGACGATATTCCTGAAGGCTATGATGTGGTGTTTAACACCAACAAGAAATCCGGCACTCCGAAAATGAAGGTCTTAAAGCCTATCAAAGATGACCCCGATAATCCTTTCGGCGCATCTATCAAGGCAAATGGTCAGAGCACCTATATTGGTGAGGACGGAAAAGAACATCTGTCGCCCATCAATAAGCTGAAAGAAGAAGGCGATTGGGACACCATGGCAAAGAACCTTTCTTCGCAGTTTCTGTCCAAACAGCCGGTCAAACTTCTGAAACAGCAATTGGATCTTACTATTGCTGACCGCAAGGCAGAATATGACGAAATTATGCAGTATGACAATCCGACGATTCGGAAAAAGCTGCTGCTTGACTTCGCAGATACTTGCGAGGGCAACTCGATGACCCTGAAAGCATCTTCTTTCCCGGGTCAGGCGACAAAGGTTATTTTACCACTGTCCAAAATCGGAGAGAGAGAATGCTATTGCCCTACATATCCTGACGGTACTCAGCTTGCATTGGTTCGTTTTCCTCATGCAGGAACCTTTGAGATTCCTATTGTAACGGTCAATAACAAGAATTTGTCCGGGCGTAGAAATCTCGGCAATGTGCAGGATGCAATTGGCATCAACGCAAAGGTTGCAGAACGTTTGTCTGGTGCTGATTTTGATGGCGATACGGTTGTAGCGATTCCAAAGTCGAGCAAAGTCGATATTAAATCCACCCCCGCTCTGAAGGATTTGAAAGACTTCGACCCCAAGATTGCATATGCTGTGCCCGAAGGAAATCCCAATGGCGTGCGCCTCATGAAGAAAGAGGAAAAGCAGAAAGAGATGGGGATTATTTCCAATCTTATTACTGACATGACTCTTCGCGGCGCACCTGAAGGCGATATTGCTCGTGCCGTCAAGCATTCCATGGTCGTTATTGATGCGGAAAAGCATAAGCTGGACTATAAACGTTCTGAACGTGAAAATGGTATCCAGGAGCTGAAGCAAAAATGGCAAATCAGAGTGCAAGAGGATGGCACTGAAAAATATGGCGGTGCATCCACGCTCTTATCCAGAAGAAAACAGACCGTTCGAGTGCCTGAGCGCAAAGGAAGTGCTCGAATCGATAAAGAGACGGGCGAAAAAATATATAAGGAGTCTGGGCGTACTTTTATTGACCCCAAAACGGGCAAGAGAGTACAAGCTATGACGGAAGTAAGTCTTATTTCCATGCACCCTAACGCACGAGACCTATCCTCCGGCACCATTCAAGAAAATTACTATGCCGATTTTTCAAATGAACTGAAGGCTTTGGCTAATCAGGCGCGGAAAGAGGCTGTAAATATGAAGGGCATCCAGAAAAGCCCTGATGCTGCCGAAAAATATAGAGCCGAGGTTGAGTCTATTAACGCTAAGCTCAATGCAGTTATTGGTAATAAGCCGAAAGAACGGCGTGCTACCATTATTGCAAACGAGAATATTAAGGCTAAAGTACAGGCTCAAGGTTTGGACTATAAGAAGGACAAGAAAGAAATCAAGAAGATTGCCGCTGTTGAGATGCAGCGCGCACGCGATTCTGTTGGTGCAAGCGGCAGCAAGACAAAGATTACGTTCACAGATCGTGAATGGGAAGCAGTTCAAGCTGGTGCAATCTCTGATTCCAAGCTGATGAAGATTCTGAACTCGTCAAAGTCGGATGAAATCATCAAACGAGCAATGCCAAAAGCAAGTACAACGTTGTCTTCTGCTAAGTTAGGTAAAGCACAAGCAATGTTGGCAAACGGTTATAGCTATGCAGAGATTGCAAAGGCTTGCGGTGTTCCTGAATCAACGATTTATGACAATCTTAACAAGTAAGAAAGGCTTTGAACTATGATTCGATGCTTTTTAACCACTGTTGACAACCCGTACAGTCCTTATGAACAGTTTGAGGACTGGTATCGGTTCGACACCGACAAGGGTTATAACTCGTCTGGGCTGCTGATGCGGATGGCTTACACCTCTGACCAGCTCACGGACGCAGAAAATGCGTATGAAATTGAGCAGGCTATCGACCAAATCGTGGCCCATGACCCGCTCAATATCTACAAAAAGCTCAAACTCGATATCAAAGATGACGCTCCTGGAGAGCAAACAGCGTAAAAGGGGTATAGGGGGGTGCTTGAAAAATACACCCCCTCCCCAAATCGCGCCGGTCTTTGATTTTTCCCCGGAGGGAAAATTGAGAATTGGGTTTTAACTACTACCGAGGTTTCAGGGTGTAGACTGTGCCTCGGTGGTTTTTGTAAGAGCTTATGGGAGGGTGCCCTCTTCAAACAACCTCCATTTGTCGTTTGTTCATTTTTCTTCTCCTTTCAAATGATTAGAAAGACACCACAACCGGCTCCCATAAACTCTTACAAAAGCCATTGAAAAGTGTGGGGAACAGGCAAGATTCTAGTATAAACCAAATCAAAACAGAATAGAAGGATGACAAAAATGAGGACAAAGAAAGCTGCTTCTGAAGACGTGGCTCCCATGCGGCCAACATTGTCCCCAGAAGTACGAGAAAACCAGATGATTTCCCTGGCAATGGATCTGGTGGAGAAGCGATTGCGTGAAGGAACGGCATCTTCGGCTGAAACGACCCATTTTCTGAAACTGGCTACAGTTAAGTCAGAACTGGAAAAGAAAAAGCTGGAAGCAGAGAACACCCTCCTTCATGCAAAAGCCGATGCTATTCAGGCAACTAAGGATAATGCTCTTCTTTACAAGGAGGCAATCAAGGCGATGCGTGAATACGGCGGGGTGGAAGACAACGATGAATCAGAGAACATATACTGAGCTTTGCCAGTATGCGACCTTTGAAGACCGCTTCCACTATTTGCAGCTCCACGGCAAAGTTGGATTTGATACTTTTGGCTTTGACCGGTACCTGAACCAAGACTTTTACCAGTCCAGAGAATGGAGGATGTTCCGTGACAAAATTATTGTTCGGGACATGGGATGCGACCTTGGTGTTCCTAATCACAAGATTACTGACTGGGTTGTCCGAGGCGGAAGGCTTATTCGACCACGCATCATCATTCACCACATAACCCCTATTACAAAAGAAGATGTACTGGAGCATCGAGAGTGCTTACTTGACCCCAACAATGCGATTTGCGTATCTGACCGAACGCATAAGGCCATCCATTATGGGGATGACAGCATTCTTGAACCAGTATTCACAGAACGAAGACCGGGCGATACCTGCCCATGGAGGAAATGACATGAACAACGAAGCTATGATGAACCGCGCAAAGCAGCTGGTGGTGGACTACTTTAACACCCATGTGGACGTGACTGACGGCAAGAAACTGACGATGGAGGATGTGTTCATCGTATGGTTCAGCAAAACCCTGCAGAACTGGAAGGCGCTTGTGAGCACAACTGTATCCGACGGGATGTACTACGAGATCACCCACAATGGCGACAAGAACGAGACCTATCTGGATGCCTACAAGAAGTGGGACAACAAGTGTATCCCGGACTAAGGAGCAACTATGGACAGCATTCTCACTTCTGTAAAAAAGCTGTTGGGTCTGCCTGCAGACTATGAGGCATTCGACCCGGACATCATCATGTACATCAACACTGTGCTGATGATCCTTTCCCAGATGGGCGTGGGCCCGAAAGAGGGTTTTTTCATTTCCGATAAAAGCGCTACTTGGAACCAATTCATTGCTGACCCGGTGAAGGTGGAAGCTGTGAAAGCTTATGTGGCAGTCAAGGTGCGGCTGCTGGGCTTCGATGTGCCGCAAAGCAGCGTGACCAAAGAGGCTCTGCAGAATACCGCATCCGAAATGGAGTGGCGGCTGAATGTGGAGCATGACCACCCGGAAGAGTAAAGCGCTTACCTTATTATAATAGGAGACCAGAAGATGGCACTGTCAAACACGGCCACGCCGATTTATTATGGCCGGTTTCGAGAGGCCGTGATTCGGGGTGAAATTCCGGTATGCCGAGAAGTCTCCATGGAGATGAACCGGATTGATGACCTGATTGCAAACCCAGGCATCTACTATGACGATAAAGCAGTTGAAGGTTTTGTCAAGTTCTGCGAGAACGAACTGACTCTTACTGACGGCGGAGACCTGAAACTGCTGGATTCCTTCAAGCTTTGGGCAGAAGAGATATTTGGCTGGTACTACTTTGTGGACCGCAGTATCTATGTGCCCAATCCCGGAGGACATGGCGGTCACTATGAGCGAAAGCGTATCAAGAAACGGCTTATCACGAAGCAGTATCTTATCATTCCTCGCGGTGCCGCCAAGACCATGTACGATGCGTTCATTCAGAGCTACTTTCTGACCGTGGATGTATCGACTACCCAGCAATGCACCACAGCACCAACCATGAAGCAAGCAGAAGAGGTTCTTTCACCGATCCGTACAGCATTGGCTCGGTCGAAGGGACCTCTTTTGAAGTTTATGACGGAGGGAAGCCTGCAAAACACGACCGGCGCAAAATCTGACCGTGTGAAACTGGCATCGACCAAGAAGGGCATCGAGAATTTCTTGACGAACAGTCTGTTGGAAGTACGCCCCATGACTATTGACAAGCTGCAGGGGCGAAGAGACCGTGTGGCTACCGTTGACGAATGGTTGAGTTGCGACATCCGAGAAGATCCCATCAGTGCACTCGAACAGGGTGCGTCGAAGAACGAGGACTACCTGATTGTAGCTACCAGTTCAGAAGGCACCGTCCGTAATGGTTGTGGCGATACAATCAAAATGGAGTTAATGGACATCCTGAAAGGGGAGTACATCAACCCCCATGTGTCCATCTGGTACTACAAGTTGGATTCCATCGATGAAGTTACAAACCCCGATATGTGGCTGAAGGCAAACCCGAATCTGGGACAGACTGTCAGCTACGAAACGTATCAACTGGATGTAGAACGCGCAGAAAAAGCGCCTGGCTCCAGAAACGACATTCTGGCCAAGCGCTTTAACATTCCTATGGAGGGGTATACCTACTTCTTTCCGTATGAAGAAACCCTGCCACATCGCCACCGAGATTACTGGCAGATGCCTTGTGCTCTCGGCGCAGACTTGTCGCAGGGTGATGACTTCTGTGCGTTTACATTTCTGTTCCCAATGGCGAACGGCTTCTTTGGCGTGAAAACCAGAGATTACATTACCTCTTATACACTGTCGAAGCTCCCACAGGCCATGCGCCAGAAGTACGACCAGTTCATGCAGGAAGGAACACTACAGGTGTTTGATGGCACGGTGCTTGACATGATGCAGGTCTATGATGACCTCGATAACTTCATTCAGCAGAACGACTATGATGTCCGGTGCTTTGGATATGACCCTTATAATGCCAAGGACTTTGTAGAACGCTGGTGTACAGAGAATGCGCCGTTTGGTGTAGAGAAGGTCATTCAGGGTGCAAAGACCGAGAGTGTACCGTTGGGTGAACTGAAGAAGCTGAGCGAACAGCGGAAATTACTCTTTGACGAAGCTCTTATGCAATTTGCCATGGGCAACTGCATTGCTCTGGAAGACACGAACGGTAACCGCAAGCTGCTGAAGCGTCGTTCTGACCAGAAGATTGACGCAGTTGCTGCTATGATGGACGCTTACATTGCATGGAAGTTGAACCGAGAGGCATTTGAGTGAATCAAACGACCTTTTGGTAGACTTCGCCATCACCGGTCATGTACAGTTTAGTTTCTTTCTTGGGGCTTTGGAGAGCATCGTCAGCAAGTTCCAGCAGAGGAAGTTCTGTCTTATTAGAAAGCTCGTCGATGGTCTTGAAGAGTTCGTTTTCGACCTCAGAGTATCCGCCTTTGGGAATGGACATACCAATGACCTTTACATCTTTATGCGCATCCTGAATGGTGGTACCGAATGCGCTCAGAGAACGGAGCATACGATTCTTGGAACTGGTGAGAACCTGCTTCATATCGTTGTGAATGTTTTCAAGATAGAGCTTGTTCCAGTTCTGGGAATAGTAGACCTCCATAACGCTGCTCATGACATAGAGCTGCATTGCAAGATCGAGCGTCTGCTTTGCCTGCAGAACAGCTGCACATTGCTCGGAAGGCTTACCGGATTTTTTGGAAGCAATCTTATCTTCCAGCTGGGTGGTATAAAACTCAATGTTCGATACTGCAGCAATTTTGGAATGCTGAAGGTTAGTCAGGGTGGCAGTACGCTGGGATTCACTGAGCATGATGGAAGAAAAGTTGGATGCAGCGTATTTAACAAATGTAAGTTCCGCAATCAGTTGAGAGCGTTTGTCATCGTTCAGAAATTTCAGTACATCATCAATGCTCTTACGAATTTCAGAAAGTTCAGTGCTGATATGGGCAAGGAAATACTGGCCAGTTGCAAAAGATGCTACAGTGAAGATGTTCATGAGATTGACCATCTCTGTGCCTGCCTCAATAAGAGAAGCAGTACCAACAATGCGGCCATCTCCACCGACCATAACAGTGCTCAAGCCACCTTGTTTCAAGCGCATGAGAACGCCTTGTACACCTTCTGGGAATCGGAGCACATAGGTTTTAGACAAAGCATCGGCAGCGGCAACTGCAGGTGCAAGTTGGAGCAGAGAATTGAGCCGTACACAAGCCTCTTCCGGAAAAGAAAGCTTTTGGAACTGGGAAGTATCCTCAAAGTTGTAGGGGACTTCACAAGGTAAAATCTCGCAATTGAAATCTGCAGGACACAGCTGAGAATCAGACATAGTTTCAGACCTCCTCCACACAAAGGAAAACAAATATTCATGATACCTATTATATCATGGGGGGGGGTACGTTGGCAACAAAAATTAAGAAAAAGGAGGATGAAACTTGTACTATAATGACCAGATTTGGCACTGGGGTGTCAAAGGTATGAAATGGGGCGTTCGGCGCTACCAGAATGCTGATGGCAGTCTAACGGATGCGGGCAAACGTCGCTATTCAACCGATGCGGCTGCAAATGCCAAAAAGAAAAAAGATAACCGTCTGCCCGAAGAGAGTCTTAATGACCCGAATCGTTGGGTCAAAGAAGACCGAGAGCGGACGAAACGTGTAGTCGATTCTGGTAACCAGATGGCTGGTAACTTGAAAACGCTGAATGACAAGTCCATGCGGATTCAGGCGCGCAGAACACCTAAGATGGATCTGAGTAAGATGACCGATCAGGAGATGCGGGAACAAATCAATCGCGCCATGCTGGAAAAGCAGTACGACGATATGTTCAACCCGAAGAAGGTTTATTCCGGTCGGGAAGCCGTCGGCGATACTTTGGAGATTGCAGGAAGTGTTCTGGCCATTACGAGTTCGGCTCTCGGTATTGCATTGGCCATTAAGGAACTGAAGGGGTGAGTAATTCAAAATGGAATTGTATCACTACGGCATCAAAGGCCAGAAGTGGGGCGTAAGGCGTTACCAGTATGCTGACGGCACGTATACCCCGGCAGGACGGAAGCGTTATGGTGTAAGTCAGAACGCAAGCCGAATGGAGCGCATGGCATCCATAATGGAGATGCGAGTAAAAGACTGTGTGAATACTGCTCGCACACAGGTGACGGGTCGGCAGTATGTTGACGGATATCTGAAGAAGGGCACAACTTTCTCTCGGATTCAGACTTCCAAGGACTTCGAGAATTTCGCGTTCTACGCCACCTATAAGAAGGCTGACAGTGACAAGTACATGGGGCTCTTCGGAAAGAATCTGATGACACGAGCCAACTACGATGCCAAACAGGCAGAAAAGCAGGCGAACGCTTCCGGCAGCGAAGCTGACTTAGCAACGGCCACTGCTTTACGCGATAAAGCCAACAACATGAAGGTCTATCAGCTGAAACTGGAAACGGTCAAGAAGTTGAAGGTGCCTTCCGATGAGAACGCCAGTGATATTACGGCTGGACTGCTGAAAGAGAAAGAGTTCAAGCAGAATCTTGAAGCATCCATTGCGGATTCTAAAGAGAAGATGCGCAGACCTACCCAGCAGGTACTTTTCAAACAGGCAGAGAACGCTTTGAAGAAAGACCCCACTACACTGACTGCATCCGAAAAAGTGGCCATCTATAAGGCTCTAAACCTTTCTCTGACAAATCATAACGCACAGGAAGTGGCGGCACAGAGCCGTTTCTATGCGGAGCTGAGTAAGAAAGGCTACAATGCGTTGCTGGATTATAACGACAAGGATTATTCCAGCTATCATGCAAAGCGCCCGATGATCGTGTTTGATACAGATTCTGTCCGCCTGCAATCGGTGACAGAGACCAATCCGAAGGTCGTGGACAAGCTGTATATGCGCTACAACGCCGAGCGAATTGCAAAAGAAGTGGGAGCAAACACAATCGGCTACGTTTCCAAGCTGGGCAACAAGACGGTTTCAGAGTGTTCTGCTTATATGGAACGCAAGATGAACGAATATTTGAGTTAAGGAGGATGAAACATGTGGCAATGGAATGATGGCACCATGGAACTCTACCATTATGGTGTTCTCGGCATGAAGTGGGGACACCATAAAGCTAAGGTATACACCGCAAAAGCGAAACGTGCACGTGCACGGGGTAACATGGGCGATGCACAGATGTATACGGCGAAAGCGCGAAAGGCTACGGCGGAGACAGAACGTTTGGGTGGTGGTAAGGCTGTAAGTCAGCGCGTGAAGAAGCAGTCTGCCGGAAAGACCGCAGCACAGATGGTGCTCTTTGGAAGTTATGGTGCGCTGAAATACAATCAGGCACGCGCCAAACACGCCAGCAGAGGTGAAGCTGCCGCAAAGGCAACGCTTTATTATATTGGCAATAACATGACCGGCGGCCTACTGGAATTTCATGAGGACATACAGTCACGCAAGCGCAAGTAAAGAAGTCATGGCAAGGTCACTGAGCAGAGAAATCTGCTTGGTGGTTTTTTGGAGGAAAAATTCAAAATGGAGATGAACATTGGCTCCAGGCTGAAACACGCCTGGAATGCCTTTCTCAACCGGGACCCTCCCGGAAGCAGGTATTATGGGGGTGGCTACAGTTATCGCCCTGATCGGATGCGCTTTTCCCGTGGGAGTGAGCGCACCATCATCAATGCCATCTATAACCGCATCGCGCTGGATGCAGCATCCATTACGATCAACCACGTAAAGCTCGATGAAAATAATCGGTTTGATTCGATTATTGATTCGGGCCTTAATTATTGCCTGAATACTGAGGCCAATGCTGACCAGACCGGTCGAGGGCTGATTCAGGATATCGTGATGACCTTTTTGGAAGAGGGCGTTGCAGCAGTTGTGCCAGAGAAAACGAACTTTGACCCGCGCTATAGCAACAGCTATGAAATCTACTCCATGCGCGTTGGCGTACCTGTGGAGTGGTACCCGAATCATGTGCGTGTGCGATTGTTCAATGAGCTGACCGGGCAGAAGGAGGAAATCACTTTCCCGAAGAAGATGGTGGCTCTGATTGAAAATCCGTTTTACGCAGTCATGAATGCCCCGAACTCTACTATGCAGCAGTTGGTGCGAAAACTGGCCTTGCTGGATGTGGTGGATGAGCAGGCTGGCAGCGGAAAGCTGGACATGATCATTCAGCTGCCCTATGTCATCAAGAGTCCGGCGCGAAGGGAACAGGCTGAACAGCGCAGGGCTGACATCGAACAGCAGCTTTCCGGATCCAAGTACGGTATTGCCTATACGGACGGCACTGAGCGAATCGTGCAGTTGAATCGCAGTCTCGAAAACAACATTCTGAAATCCATCGAATACCTGACGAACATGGTATACAGTCAATTGGGTGTGACACAGGAGATCCTGAATGGTACTGCGGACGAGAAAACGATGAACAACTACATGAATCGCATCATTGAGCCAGTCATAGCGGCAATTGCAGACGAGTTCAAGCGGAAGTTCCTGACAAAGACTGCCCGGACGCAGGGTCAGAGCATCATGTTCTTCCGTGATCCGTTCCGTCTGGCACCGGTGAGCATGATTGCAGAGATGGCAGATAAGTTCACCCGCAACGAGATCATGACCCCGAACGAGTTCCGGCAGGTGATTGGCATGAAGCCCTCGAAGGACCCGAAGTCCGACCAGCTTGCAAACCGTAATATTGCCTCGGCTGACAAGAAGATGCCCATGTAGGGCGAAGAAACTTATGCTGACGAGTAGGGTTACGACTATGCAGATCAGCAGGAAGGAGTGTGAAAAATTCAAAATGGCAATCAATTTCGATTATGACTTTTCCGGTTGGGCGACCAAAGCCAATGTGAAGTGCTTTGATGGCCTGACCATTGCGCCGAATGCGTTCAAGGACTGCGATGGTAAGGTGGTTCCGGTGGTATGGAACCATGACCATAGCGCACCCGAAAGTGTTCTGGGCCATGCACTGCTGCAGAACCGCAAGGAAGGCGTGTACGCATACGTCAAGCTGAACGACACATCCAGCGGTCAGACTGCCAAGGCCTGCGTGGATAACGGTGACATTGACGCAATGTCCATCTACGCAAACGGCATTCAGAAAACAGGCCGAACCGTGATGCACGGTATGATCAAGGAACTGAGCTTGGTAATTGCCGGATGCAACCCCGGTGCCCTGATCGATGAAGTCGTGAAGCACACTGCAGATGGCTCCGAAACAGACAGTTCCGAGGCCTATATTTATACCGATTCTGGTCTGAGCCTGAAGCATGGGCTGGACCCGGATGATAACCCGCTGGAGGACGAAACGTTGGAGCATTCGGATGATTCCAGCGAAATCGACAAGGATAAGAAAGGAGAAAGCAAAATGGCTGATGCCAACGAGAAGACCGTCAAGGAGGTATTTGATACTCTGACGGAGGAACAGAAGACCGTGGTTTACGCTATTATCGGCTCTGCCCTGGATGAAGGCAAGGGCGGTGAGAGCGACAACAAGGGTGATGGTGAGGAGGACAATACTATGCACCACTGCTTTGAGAACGACAACGGCGGCACTGTGCTGAAGCACAGTCTGGATGACATCAACGGCATTATCGCAACTGCCAGCAAGCACGGCACTCTGCGCGATGCTTTCCTGGATGCAGGCATTACCAGCGATGAGCTGGCCCACAGCATCGAGAACATGGACTACCTGTTCCCGGATGACCACAATCTGGATACGGTACCCCGCATTGTGGACCGTGACCAGACCTGGGTTGACAAGGTTATGAAGAGCGTCCATCATGTGCCGTTTGCCCGCGTCAAGGTCATGTTTGCTGACCTGACCGAGGATGAGGCTCGCGCCAAGGGCTACATCAAGGGTAACTACAAGAAGGAGCAGGTGTTCAAGCTGCTGAAGCGTTCCACCACTCCGACCACCGTTTACAAGAAGCAGCGCTTCGACCGTGACGACATTGTTGATATGTCCACCATGGATGTGGTCGGCTTTGTCAAGAAGGAGCAGCGCGGCAAGCTGAACGAGGAGCTTGGCATGGCTTTCCTGATCGGTGACGGCCGCGACGATGCCAGCGATGATAAGATCAACGAGCTGAACATCCGTCCCATCTTCAACGATGATGATTTCTACACCATCAAGGTCGTCGTTCAGCCCGGTACCAATGCAAACGAGGATGCCAAGGCCAAGGCAACCATCAAGTCCATCATCAAGGCCCGTAAGGAGTACAAAGGCTCCGGCTCTCCGACCTTCTACACCACCGATGATGTGCTGACTGATATGCTGCTGCTGGAGGACGGCATCGGCCATCCGCTGTACGCTGACGAGGCTGCTCTGGCCCGGAAGCTGCGCGTGAAGGAGATCGTTACTGTTCCTCGCATGGAAGGCCGCAAGGGTGCCAAGGGCGGCGACCTGCTGGGCATCGTGGTCAATCTGGCCGACTATACTGTGGGTGCCGATAAGGGCGGCGAGGTCAACATGTTCGATGACTTCAACATCGACTACAACCAGCTGATCTACCTGATCGAGACCCGCTGCTCCGGCGCAATGACCACTCCGTATGGCGCAATGGCCATCGAGATGGATGCCGCCAACTCTTCCAAGGTCTGATAAGGAGGTAAAACGATATGCTGAACAAGCTCTATGAGCAGGGCAATGACCTGCATGTTGCAAACTACATGGCCTACGGCAAGACTGCAGACCACAAGCTGTACGCTGATGCAGCGTTCAAGAAGACCGTGACCGAGGCTGAGATCAAGGATGCGTTCCAGAAGGGCCGCCTGATCATCGTCGATGGCGCAAACTACCTGCTGCCCGTTGCCTTTGGTACCACCGGCGTTGTGACCGTGACCGCAGGCGAGACTGTGAAGACCCAGGCATGGGCAGCTTCCGCAACGGCCTGATTTCTTTTGCAAATCAAGTTAGTATAATCTAACTTCAAAATGGAGTGAAATGCTATGAGCAAGTGGTTTGGAAAAATCGGTCTGGTGCAGACAGTTGAAACGGAGCCGAGCATCTTTGAAGAAAAAGTGACCGAGCATGATTGCTATGGCGAGCTTTTAAAGAATACCCGGCGTGTCCAGACTGCCGACAAAGTAAATAACGACCTAACCATCGCAAATACTTTGAGCATTTTGGCCGACCCGACGTTGTACAAGCACTTTGACTCCATCAAATATGCAGAGATTATGGGTGCTAGATGGAAAGTGACAGAAGTGCAGATCGACTATCCGCGGCTGACACTTACCCTGGGAGGACTGTACAATGGCGGAACCCCGGCAGAAACTTGACGCTATTTTGCGCCAAATCGTAAAAGATGCGTGCGGTAAAGAGAATGTGTACTACCAACCCCCGGCAAATCTGCGAATGAGTTACCCATGTATCTGTTATGAACAATCCAAAATACAGAATGCCGCTGCCGATAACAGAGTTTATTTGCAGCGGATTTTTTATCAGCTGACAGTCATCGATTCACGACCGGATTCCAAAATAACGAAAGCACTTATGCAAATGGCTAAGTGCCACTATGACCGGCCGTACAAGGCTGATAATCTGTACCACGACGTTATAACGATCTATTTCTAAAAAGGAGGAAACTCGAATGGCAAAAATCGAATGGGATAAGACCGGCGAGCGCAAGTACCAGCTGGGTGTTAGCAATGTTGCTCTGTATAAGCAGGACAAGGGCGCTTACCCCAAGGGTGTGGCGTGGAACGGCATTACCGCAATCAAGGAGAGCCCGGATGGCGCTGATGCTACCGACCTGTGGGCCGATAACATCAAGTACGGCAGCATCCGTGCAGGCGAGAAGTATAACTTCACCCCGGAGGCCTACTTCTATCCGCCTGAGTTCGGCGAGTGCGACGGCAGCGCGGAGGTGGCTCCTGGCGTGACCATCAGCCAGCAGAAGCGTAAACCCTTTGGTCTGACCTGGCAGACCCTCATTGGCAGCGATGAAGATGATGAGCTGGGCTTTACCCTGCATCTGGTGTGGGGCGCAACTGCATCTCCTTCTGAACGCAGCCATGAGTCCTACAATGACAGCCCGGACGCTGAGACCTTCAGCTGGGACTGCGATACCACTCCTGTCAAGGTGACTGGCTATAAGCCCACCGCCCATATGGAGCTGGATAGTACCAAGGTGCCTCAGGCCAAGATGGAGAAGCTGCTGAACATTCTGTACGGCACTGCCAACACCACCCCGTATCTGCCGCTGCCGGATGAGGTTATCAAGCTGATGACCACCTGATCCATTCAAAATGGAATCAATTTTGTAAAGGAGAAAGAAAAATGATTACCGAAACTCTGACCTATGTGGACTTTGGCGGTACCGAGCGTACCGAAGACTTCTATTTCAATCTGACTGAGGCAGAAGTGCTGAACCTGTCGCTTTCCAAGGAGGGCGGCATGGAGGCGTACATCAAGAAGATCGTGAACGCTAAGAGCCAGCTGGAGTTGGTTAAGCTGTTCCAGGATGTTCTGCGCATTTCCTACGGCAAGAAGAGCGAGGACGGCCGTCGCTTTGAGAAGAGCCCGGAGATCTTTGCAGATTTCGAGGCTACTCAGGCCTATAGCGATTTCTACATGTCGCTTGTCACCAATACGGAGAAGGCAATTGCCTTTATCAATGGTCTGTGCGATACCAAGCCTACGAAGGCTGAACCCGCACCTCAGATCGCAGGCAATGCGCCTATCGCACTGCCTAACGGCTAACATTTAACAGCACAGGGAGGCAGGCAGAATGCTGAAAATCACAATTCCTAAACAGGAATATTGGGATGCACGAACGCAGGAATTTGTGCAGTTGAACGCTGTAACGCTCCGGTTAGAGCATTCGCTTGTCTCCCTGTCTAAATGGGAAATGAAGTGGCATGTTCCTTTTTTCGGTAACGATTCACTGACAAGGGAACAGATGGTCGATTATGTTCGGTGCATGACGGTTACGCAAGGTGTTGAGCCGAGCGTGTATCTTCGACTGACAGAATCGAACATGGCAGCCATTTACAAATATATGGACGAACCGATGACGGCTACCTGGTTTCCGGGTGAGCCAAAACCGTGCGAGCCCAGAATACCGCAGAAGAGTAAGCCTCGCCCTAAGATCAAGGTGAAAGTAAAAGCCTTGACAAGCGAGGCAATTTATGCGCGTATGTTTGCCGCCCACATTCCCTTGGAATGCGAAAAGTGGCATCTTAACCGACTATTCACGTTGATTCGAGTTTGCAACGAGGAACGGAAGCCGCCTAAGAAGATGAGCAAAAGCGAGGCTCTTAGCAGACAGCGTGCATTGAATGAAAAACGCCTGAAGGAATTTGGTACGAGGGGATAAACGATGCCAAAAGTGGTGATGTTTCGACAAAAAGGCGATTTCAGGCGAACGAGCGATTTTTTGAAACGAGCCAACAGACTGAATTTGGATGCAATCCTGAATCAGTATGGTCAGGAAGGTGTGGAAGCATTGCGTGCGGCAACGCCGAAGGACACCGGAACAACTGCAAACAGCTGGAGCTATGCCGTTCATAAGGGAACAGGCTCCATCACCATTACATGGTCAAACTCGAACATTGTGGACGGTGTGCCCATTGCGATAATTCTGCAATACGGACACGGCACCCGAAACGGCGGGTATGTGCAGGGAACAGACTACATCAATCCGGCAATGAAGCCGATTTTCGATAAAATCGCTCAGCGAGCATGGGAGGAGGTAAAGAGAGGATGAGCAGGGAAGTCGATGAGCGTGTTGTTCAAATGCAATTTGACAATGCGCAATTCGAGAGAGGCACTCGACAGACCATGGGCACCTTAGAAAAGCTGAAGCAGTCACTTCAGTTCAAAGGCGTAGAAAAAGGGTTTGAGCGCATTAGCTCTGCCTCCCAAAAGGTCGATTTTTCGGAAATGACCAAGGCACTGGAGTCTATCGAGAGCAAGTTTTCGGCCGTTAATGTAATTGCCGTTACGGCACTGACCAACATTACCAACAAAGCCATCGCGACCGGAGAACGACTTGTAAAGGCTCTGTCGCTTGACCCCATCATTAGTGGCTTTCAGGAATACGAAACCCAGATCAATGCAGTTCAGACGATTCTGGCGAACACATCGAGTAAAGGTACTACGTTGGACCAGGTCAATGCTGCGTTGGACGAACTGAACCACTACGCTGACTTGACGATCTACAATTTTACGGAAATGACCCGTAATATTGGTACATTTACAGCAGCAGGTGTTGATTTGGATACATCTGTTGCAGCCATCAAGGGTATTGCAAACCTTGCAGCCGTATCCGGTTCGACCAGCCAGCAGGCTAGTACCGCCATGTACCAGCTTTCTCAGGCACTGGCTTCTGGTACTGTGAAGTTGCAGGACTGGAACTCTGTGGTCAACGCAGGCATGGGTGGTCAGGTATTCCAAGACGCGCTGAAAGAAACGGCTCGTGTGCATGGTGTCGCCATTGACAGCATGATCGCAAAAGAAGGTTCCTTCCGCGAAACCTTGTCCAAGGGATGGCTGACTTCTTCTATTCTGACCGAGACGCTTCAGAAATTCACCGGCGATCTCAATGAGGAAACCTTGAAATCCATCGGCTATACCGATGAGCAAATCAAGAAAATCATGGAGATGGGCAAGACTGCAAACGATGCTGCAACGAAGGTTAAAACTTTCAGCCAGCTGAAAGACACCTTGGCAGAGGCATTGCAGTCCGGCTGGACCCAGACTTGGCAGACTGTTATCGGTGACTTTGAAGAGGCAAAGGAGCTTTTTACAAAGTTCAGTGATGTGTTTTCAGACCTAATCAACAAGTCGTCCGAAGCTCGTAATACGGTGCTGGAGGGCGGTCTGAACAGTGGCTGGCAGCAGTTGCGCACCGCACTGGGCGACAGTGCTGACTTTTATAGTCAGATGCTGGAAAAGGTCATGCTTGCAGATGGTTCTATCAGCCAAAAACAGATCGATGATGCCGGTAGTTTTGCCAAGGCTTTGCAGCAGGGCGGTGTTTCTGCGGAGCAGCTTCAAAATGGATTGGATGAATCGACCCAGCAGTTGCAGGCACTGAGTAAACTGAGCGACAAGGAGCTCATGGCAAAGGGGCTTGACCCGACGCAGGTTAAAGCTCTGGCAAAGAGTTTTGAAGAAGTTAATCAGAAAATTGCTGACGGCAGTTTGAATCTGGATACATATTCAAAAAAGATTGGTGAACTCTCTGGCCGAGAGCATTTGATTCAGTCTATTTGGAACATTTTTGAGGCTATCGAAAAAGTTGTTCAACCTGTGATGAAGGCATGGCAGAAGATGTTTTCTCCTGTCAACGCTGAACAGATTTACAGCATTGCCGAAGCAATTGACAGCTTTACTGCAAAGCTCAGCATCAGTGATGAAACCGCAGATAAAATCGAGCGAACGTTTAGTGGCGTTTTTGCAGTGCTGAATGTTGGAAGAAATGCACTTTTAGCCGTTGGCAAGGTTCTTGGAGAAGTATTCAATGCTGCATCTCCACTTGCTGGCGGCTTTTTAAGCATTACGGCGGCACTGGGCGATTGCTTGGTTGAGATGGCCAATGCAGTCAATAATTCTACGGTGTTCAAGGCGACTCTCGATGGCATTCATTGGATCATCGGGAAAGTGTCCGAAGGAATGCGGGCCTTTGCAGGGGTGCTGACCAATGTATCGAACAATGTGTCCGTCGTGTTCGACCCGTTAAAGACCCTTGGCGAATGGTTCATGTCTTTCATCAATTTTATCGCACCGGGGCTTTATGCGTTTGGTTCTTCGGCGGATAAAATCTTTAAAGAATTTGGTGCAAGCGCAAAAGAAGCCTTTAACAGCCTTGACACTGAGAAGCTTGCGAATGTCATCAACAGTGGCTTGATTGCAGGCATCCTTGCAGGTATCAAGGGATTCCTGAAGGGAGCGCAAGAGCTGACTTCCAGTGCAGGAGATGTTATTGGAAGCATCAAAAACACCGTTAATGCCATTAAAGATGTGCTTAACTCCCTTGGTGAGGCAATTGATGCATGGAAGCAGTCCAAGAAAGCCGAAACGATGATGACAATTGCAAAGGCTGTTGCCATTATGGCGGCATCTTTGACGGTGTTATCCATGATCAAGCCGGAACGTCTGGCTGGCGGGATTGGCGCACTTACTGCAACGATTGGCGAACTTGTCGGTGCATTTTTGCTACTTGATAAATTTGGCGGAAAAACGAAAAGCACTAAGCTTGGTGCAATGTCGGTGACGATGGTTGCCATGGCATCAAGTGCCCTCATTCTGGCAGGTGCTGCTGCAAAACTGGCATCTATCGACAGCGGAAAACTGGTTTCGAGCATCGTTGCCCTTGGCTCTATCATGGGTGGGCTGACTGCTGTTTCGGTCGTGCTCTCCAAAACTGGTGGTAAGTTCATGAAGGGTGCTACCGGCATGATTGCCTTTGCAACAGCTATTCGCATCATGGCGAGTGCTGTAAATGCTATGAGTGGGCTGAGCTGGGAAGAACTGGCACGTGGACTTGTTGGAATCGGCGTCCTTTGCGTTGAACTCGGCGCTTTTCTGGCGGTATCTAAGTTTGATAAACTCGGCGTTCTGAAGGGGACTGGGCTTATTCTGCTGGCAACGGCTCTGAACATTCTTCAGTCTGCAGTTGCAAAGTTTGGCAGCATGAACTTGAACGAGATTCAAAATGGGTTGATTGCGGTCGGGGTCGCGTTGGCCGAGTTTGCAGCATTTGGCTTCGCAGCTGGCTTCTCGAAGAAGATGCTTGCCAGTTCAACTTCCGTGCTTATTCTTTCCAGCAGCATGGTCATTCTCAGCAAAGCCATGAAATCTATTTCCAGTTTGGACGGAGAGGATATAAAAAAGAGCCTCATTGCAATTGGTGGCGCTCTTGCAGAATTTGTCCTTGCTCTGAATTTGACAAAGGGCACCCTCGGTTCAGCGGCTTCGTTGACTGCTATGACTGTGGCAATCAATCTTCTGGTTCCGGCTCTGACAGGACTTGGCAACCTGAGCCTTGCACAAATCGGAACGGGACTGCTTGCAATCGCCGGTGCGTTCGGTGTGGTTGGAGCTGCGGCGTTCATTCTTGCTCCGTTGACACCGGTCATTGCAGCGCTATCTCTCGCTATGAGTGCGCTGGCTATTAGTCTTGGCGCACTTATGGCGTTGGCATCTGTGTCTCAGTTCTTTGGGAATCTGGCGTCAAGTTTGAGCCTTTTGAATAGTCTGAACTTCCAGGTGTTCCTGAATGGAATCAAGGCGATGGCATGGCTGCTGGTCGAATTTGTAGCCGGAATCTTTAAAGGGCTGGCTACGATTGCTGGAACCATTGCAACTTCTATTGCAGCCATTATTACGGCAGTCTGCGATGGCATTGCACAGGCAGCACCGAGCATTGGCAATGCATTGGCGCAGCTTATCGTGACTGTTTGCAATGTTATTGTGCAGTGCAGTGAGCCTATTGGACAGGCTTTGTTCACGCTGGGTACTGTAGCAATCCAGACCATTATTGACCTGATCGCATGGGCCTGGGATGGCGGTGGCGGCGAAGGAGGTGGCATTAAGGGCGCTTTAAGCAGTTTGTGGGCGAATATTACAAGCTTTATTGGCGAGAAATTTAACCCTGCAAATTGGTTCAAGGAAGGTAGCTTGCTGGATGGCCTGTTCGGAGCAGCCAACAAAGCAGCAGACGAACGTGATGCTACCGAGTATGGCAAATCTGTTGGTGATAAACTGGCAGAAGGCATGAATAACAGCCAGAAGGATGTTAGGGAAAGTAGCGTCAATCTGGCCAAAACGGTAGAGGATGCTACCAGAGAAACAGCTGGCATCAATTCCCCTAGCACCATGATGGAGGAAAACGGCTACTGGCTGGATATGGGCCTGGCACGGGGGATGGAAGGTTCTGCTGGTATGGCTGCTATTACGGCAGCGTGCGGCAATATTTCTTCCACCATCAATAGCCAGTTCAGAGACTATTGGGGCATTCATAGCCCGAGTACCGTTTCTCAGGGAGATGCCAGCAATATTCTGGCAGGCATGTGCGTTGGCTTTAGCCAGACAGATGGGGTGCAGAACAGTCTCTTGGCGTTGAATGGCGGCATCCGTTCGACCCTTCTTAGTGGCATGGATACAACCAAGACTGATGTTACGAATAAAGCTACCAATATTGTTGGTGCCCTGAGCGGCGTGTTTGGTGGAACGACTACAACAGCCGAGGATATTCTGAAGACGTTGGGCGGCTCCGGTTCTACGACCACAAAACCCACTACGACGGGCCGCACCAGTTCGACGAAGAAAACCGGAAAAACTTTGGCTGAGCAGATTGCCGAGAACTATTCCAAGAAGCTGAAAGCCAACAAATATTTGTTGGAAGCGGCCGATAAGGAATACTCTCTGTGGGAAGCCCGCGAGGGCGATATTACAACCAATGAGCAAATTGCCCAGAAAAGAAGTGAGTATATCGGCACAAAGATTACTCGGCAAGCCAGTCGTGTGAAAATTGCGCAGGAGCAATATGACGAACTTCTCAAGAGAGTGGGCAAGAACAATGATAAGACCCGCGAAGCCTACAACACTCTGATGGACGAGCAGGCTACGCTGGAAAACCTGCAGAAAAGCCAATACGAAGATACATACTCCGATTTGTTTGACCGGTACGATGACGAAAGCAGCGCTGCTGAAAACGAGTACAGCTTCTGGAGCAGCAAGTACGAAAAGACAGCAACTGCTGCAGAAAAGTCGAACAAACAAATCGAACTCATCAACAAGAAAATCGGGATTCAGGCTAAAGCACTGACTACGGCAGAAGAAGAATACACGAAAACCAAGGATGCGTTCGGTGAGAAGAGCCGTAAGACCCAAGAGGCATATGCGCGGTATTTGAAAGAGCAAATCGAGTATCAGCAGTTGGTGAACAGCCTTAACAATGCTGAGCTTGACAGGTTCGATAAACAAAATGAGCGCTATGCTTTGGAGATGAAGACGTATTCCAACCAGCAGAGCATTCTTCTGAAGCTGTTTGAAGATGGTGATTATGGTGTTGTGACCTCTACCATCAACATGGGTGCTGCTCTGCGAAATATGTCCTACCAGCTGAAGCGCACCACGAATGCTTACGACAAGTATAACGAGTATGTACAGGCCGGAACGCAGAATACGGATGATGGACTGGCAGCTCTCCATGAACTGCAGGACGAGCGTTATAGCTTTATTGGGTATGCAGAAGCTTTTGCTGATGCGCTTAATATGAGTGATGATGCAAAGAAGGTTACCATGCAGCTTGGCATTGCCATTGCTGATAACTGGAAGTCCATCTCGAACGGATTCAATAAAGCATGGGGCAAAGTGCAGGAGTCGTATCCGGCAATTGCGCAGAAGCTCTCAAATTTCATTGGTTTGTATATGCGCGACGGTGCTGCGGAGACCATTACTGCTTCGATGTCTGCTGTTGTAGCAGCCATGAATGGCGATTATGGCACAGCCATCAGTTCGACCATCAGTGCATTACTGAATTTCCTCGGGTCTGACTTTGGAAAGACTCTGATGGATACGGTTAAGAACGGCTTTACGACATACATGCCGAAAATTGCATCCTTCATTGGTAAACTCTTTGAGGATGGCGGTTTACTGGCAGGTATCGGCAAGGTTGTTATGGGGCTGTTTGGAGAAGGCGGTGCATTGGCAGGCGTTGGAGAAGCCGTTATGGGTGTTCTGACAGCCATTGCAGGTGTTATTGGTATAACGGTACCAGAACTCGGACTAATTATGCTGGCGATTGCTGCTATTGGTGTGGCTGGTTTTGCGCTTATCAAAAACTGGGATAAGGTAAAAGAGTGGTTTGCCAATTTTGGCGAATGGATCTCGAATCTGTTCCAGAATATTGCTGAGGGTATCGGAAACTTTGTGTCCAACTTGGTGGAAGGTATTGGCAATGTGTTCAAGAAAATCTGGGAAGTCGGCAAGAACATTGGTCAGGGTCTTTGGAACGGCGTGACCAGTGTAGCTTCCGGCATCTGGAATGGTATCAAAGGCTTGGGCAGTTGGATCGTGAATGGCTTTAAGAGCATTTTCGGTATCCATTCTCCCTCGACTGTCATGGCTGAGCTGGGCGCTTACATGGGACAGGGCTTTGCAAATGGCATCACCAGTACCGAGGATGGTGTGAATCGTTCCATGAACGATATGACCAGCTCTGCACTTGACATTGCCACGAATGCGGCCCAGATGCTCTATGATGTTGCAACCGGACAGGAGACTGCTGAACCGATTTTTACGCCGGTGCTGAATCTTTCTGACTATGCATCTCCGACCAGCTGGGCAGCTACACAGGCATATACGCCTTCTGCTGAAACAGCGGAACGTGTGTATCGCAGTAATGAACTTGCACAGAGAATTGGTGGAAATCAAAATGGAGTCCTTACGAAGCTCCAGTCGGACAATAGCGATGTGGTAAACGCAATTAGCCAGCTGGGCAATCGCGTGGACCGAATGGCAGAATCGATCAGTAAAATGAAACTTGTGCTTGACAGCGGAAAGACTGTTGGTGAACTGGCACCAAAAATCGATTCTAACATGGGCGGAAGAAACATTCTAGCAGAAAGAGGAGTGATTTGATTGGAACGCGAGTATTCTGTGAACTTTGGACAGTACAACACGTGGTCCGATTGGCACCTCACGCCTGCAGAACGGCCTATCGTTGTACCTCCGACCGAAAAAACGCATAATATCGACTTGCCGGGTGGCAGCGGTGTAATAGATGCAGCACAAGCATTGACGGGCTACCCGGTATTTAATATGCGAGAAGGAAGCTGGGATTTTTATGTAGAAAATGACATCGAACCCTTTATGACGATCTACAGCAAGGTGATGGCCGCACTTCAGGGCAAACGACTTCGTGTTAGTTTGGAAGAAGATGCGGCCTATTTTTATGAAGGCCGATGCTGGGTGGACAATCCCAAACAAAGCAACGGTCACACCATGCTCACCATAAACTACAGCTTCAACCCGTATAAGCACAAGTTTGCAGACATTGGGAAAGTTGTGAAAATTGCCGTTAATGGCAGCGCTACTATTTTCTCTGGTTCGGTCAGCAATTATACGGGCGAGCCGATTTGTCCGAAATTGGGCATCGAATTGTCTTCTGGGGATGCTATGTCCATCGAGTTCACAACATCTAGCAGACGGTATACAACATCGCTTGCAAAAGGCACATGGGTTGATCCCATTATCATGCTGATACCAGGGGAAACGACGTCTATTGTTGCGAAAGGCTATGGGACGGTGAGCTTACAGGCGATTGGAGGATGGTTATAGTATGTTTAGCGTATACGCTGACGACAAACTGTTCTATTCGCCACGACTGTTGGATGAGAGATATGCCATTACAGAACCGCAGGCAACGCTTGAACTGAATAAAGCAGGCAGCTTTACGTTTAATTTGCCATCCATCAATCCGATGTACTCCAGTTTGAAAAAACTGAAGACGATCATTACGATTCGAGAAGATGACGAGGTGCTCTGGAAAGGTCGTGTATTAAACGACGCGAAAGACTTTTACAACACCAAGGCAGTTACTTGTGAAGGTGAACTGGCTTTTCTGAACGATATTCAATATGAACCACATGATTATTCCAAAAAAGGAATCAAAATGGGGGAGTATTTCAAGAAGCTTATTGAGCACTATGCTTCTGAATGTTCGGAAGAGCGAATGATCAAACTCGGCAATGTACGAGGAGCCTTTACGGATGTGCTTATCTATCCAAAAGCAACGGACTACACGAACGTTTGGAATCTTATTTCCGGCAATCTTATTGGTGCATCGACCGGTAAAGTTGGTAAGAACGAGGTAGACCTGAGTGATTACGATAGATATTTGTACATCCGAAGGGAAAAAGGTGTATCTTACATTGATTTTGTGGACGACATTGGAAAAGCATCTAGCCAGATTATCGAATTTGGCAAAAATCTTCTGGATTTGAGTGAGTATGTGGATGCTTCCAATGTTTACACACAGATCATTCCGCTTGGCAAAGCTGACAGCAAAGGAAACCGTGTTGATATCAAACTTGTAAATGGCGGAAAAAACTATTTACAGTCTGATAGTGCCATTGCACTCTTTGGCAAAATCCAAAAATCAGTTATTTGGGAAGATGTAACCAATCGAAACACTTTGAAAGCAAACGGGCAACGAATGCTGAATAAGGCTGTTGAGATGGCAATTAAAATTACGATTCGCGCATTCGACCTGCATCGAATCAATGTCGATACTGACAAAATTGATTTTGGTGACAAAGTTCATGTTGTAAGTCTGCCGCATGAAATCAGTTCAGACTTTCTTTGTTCCAAGATTGTATTCACACTCGATAATCTTGAAAATACAGAGTATACGTTCGGCTTGGATTTTGAAACCATGTCCGGTAGCTTTGCATCCTACAAGCGTACCTACCAGTATAAAATGGAAAGCGCACTGGAGATCGGTAATCAGAATACGCAGGGCCTTCTCGATGCGATGACCCGTATGGACTCTTTGCAAACACAAGTAGATAGCAGCATCTGCTCATGGTTTTATCCCGGTGTTCCTACAGCAGAAAACTATCCAGCTGTTGAGTGGACAACACCTGAAGCAAAACATGCTCACATCGGTGACCTGTACTATGACAAGTCAACGGGTATTGGATACCGCTGGACAGAGAATAGTGGGGGTTACTATTGGGATGTTATCGAAGACAAGCAAGTTCAGCAGGCTTTGCAGAATGCCTCACGGGCACAGTCTACTGCGGATGGAAAAGTGCGTTGCTTCAGCGCCCAGCCGTACCCTCCATATGAGGTTGGTGATCTTTGGGTACAAGGTGGTAGTGGTGATATTTTGTGCTGTCAGCACGATCGTGAAAGCGGCAGTTATGTGGCAAGCGATTGGGTGAGAGCATCGAAGTATACCGACGACACCAAAGCTATTGAAGCCGGAAAAACAGCAACAGATTACATCAAAGATGGCGCAGGTGGAATTCAGGTTGGTCCCAATGGAAGTAGCAATGTAACCATGACTGATGAGGGGCTGGTTTTTAATGGCATCCGTAATCTGATTCCTCTTTGGGAAAATGCTGATCCTACATCCGGTATGGCAGGAGGAACAGTTATCTGTTCAGATGGGCGTCTGGCATCTTACGCAGCAATTGCAATTGGTTGTCAGGAATATTACACAAGCCCATTTGATAGCGCTTCAACAGAAGGCGGCCTGATTCAGTACACAATCGTAGTGCTAAATGGAAAGGAAGCACGTTGTTCTTATGTATGGGATAAATCTCGTGCACGTAAGGTAACTGCCAGCAAAAACGGAATCACCTTTGGATCGGGCGGCTACTACGACACCAAAAAACTGGACGAGTGGATATGGCCGTGGACTGATGTGACATATGGCGCAAAGTTCAATGCTCACAATCAGTGCTGCGTGCCAGTCGTCGTTTACGGATTTCTTTGAGGAGGTGGTGCTATGTATGTTACTACGTATAAAGCGGATGGGACGATTACCAGTATTGGAAAGGTGAACGATTCTTTCCCTGTAGACCGTGAGCACCCGCCTGATGGCTTGCTGTATACGGATGAGATACCGGATGGCCGGGGCATCATCCTGCAGTATAGAATTCAAAATGGAGAATTTGTTTATTCTCCGCAATCGACCACAACCGAAGATAAGACCGAAGAAGAGGAGGTAACTTATCAATGACTGAACTGAATCTGATCCTTTCTAAGAATGGTCAGGCACAGCTGGCAGATGGCAGCAGCACCCTGAACATGGGCTATGAGGGCAACAAGAGCGTTTATGCTCTGCGTATCTCGCCCCGTGATGAATGGGCAAACCTGACCATCAGCGCCTACTGGCACACCCCGAACAAGGAGATCACGCCTCCGGCAACCCTGTTCGCAAACAATGTGGCAAACGTCCCGGCTATCGTGACTGCAATCTCTGGTGAGGGCAAGGTGACCTTCCAGGGCATTCGCGATGGCGTAATCGTCACCAGCGCAGACGTGCCCTACACCGTTGGCGAGAACAGCGGTACCGAAATGGCAGACCTTCCTGATGCTGGCAGCACTACATGGGAGCAGCTGATTGCTGCAACGCAGGCAAGCGCAGATGCAGCACGCAAGGCTCAGGCAGCAACTGAAAAGGCGGCTACTGGTCTGGAAGCTGTTCTGACCGCTTCTGCTGCAGCACACAACGGCATCTTCCGTGGTAAGAACCTGGGTTCTGCTCCCACGGAGGCACAGCTGGCAGCCATCAAGGCGGGTACCTTTGACGACCTCTACGTGGGTGACTACTGGTCTAACGGCGGCGTGAATTATCGTATCGCCGCTTTTGACTATTACCTGAAGTGCGGTGACACCAGTTTCGATCGTCACCATGCGGTCATCGTACCGGACACCCAGCTGTACACCCACAACATGAACGCAACCAATACGACCGAGGGCGGTTACATCAACAGCCTGATGCGCCTTGAAGGTCTGGCACGGGCCAAGGAGAAGGCGGTTGCAGTGTTTGGTGCAGACCATGTGCTGACCCATCGTGTCTACCTGACCAATGCTGTGACCAACGGTAAGCCTTCTGGCGGCGCATGGTTCGATAGTGATGTGGAGCTGATGAACGAGAACATGGTCTACGGCAGCCATATTTTTGCTCCTGGTTGTGACGGCAGCACGATTCCCACGAACTATACTGTGGAGAAGAGCCAGCTGCCTCTGTTCCAGCTTGCACCGCATCTGATCTTGAACCGCCAGTGGTTCTGGCTGCGGGATGTAGTTTCGTCTGCGTACTTCGCGTCTGTGTACGGCGGCGGTTTTGCGTGCTACCGCAGCGCTTCGTATGAGTATGGCGTTCGTCCCGCTTTCCCCATCGGTTGATCAACCATCAGGCGGCCTTGTGCCGCCGTTATTTTTTTGTTTGAAAGAAGGATTTTTGCGTGTCTAATATTCCTAAAAGTAGGAGAAAAGCGACCTCATTGGATGCTTTGGCACTGGCCCAGAATATTCGCTCTGAAATTACAACGGAGTTGATGCTGACTTTTGGGTACAGCGAAAAACGGCTGGAACAGCACATCCGTAAAGTCACAGATTATATTCAGGACGATGCGCTGCGGGAACGAGCTGCAGCTCAACTTCGGGAGACTAATCAGGACTTTAGTATGTGGTTTATTGAGAAAGAGCGGGACGAGGTTCTGAGGCTTTCTCGTGGAATATCGGCACACCTTCGGGCAGTTAATACGATCAGTCCTGTCAATATGAGTGAGTTTGAGGAGCGTAGACTGCAACTGGACAAAGCGCTGGAATGTTGTAATGTGCTCCAAGACGAACTGAACTATATTGCAAAAGTTCTGCCTGCTGACAAAAACAAATACACGCGCATTGTATTGAAGCTTGAGAAAGACTTCAACCTCATTAAAAAATTGCGGCAATCTGATAACGGGCGTTTCCTACCGCACATTCAGGCAGCCGCAAAGTCCGAATAATAACAATTGGGTAGCCTTTGAAAAGTTTCGTCTGCGTACTTCGCGTCTGTGAACGGCAACGGTTTTGCGAACTACAACAACGCTTCGAATGAGAATGGCGTTCGTCCCGATTTCACATCCGTGCATTATGGACAGGATTCCCTGCACGGCAATGGGAAAGGAAAGGCTATCCGTTCGGGAGATAACCCGATGAATGATAACTGTGACGGTTCCGGTTACGACCGATGAACTTACAGCGCAGTTTATGAGGCAAAATGAATCCTTATTACGACACAAACGTTCTCTATGATGCGGGAGACCGCGCAATGAATGGCTCCCAGTTTAAGTATGCTTCGAAACTTTATAAGTTGAATCAGCTTCTCATCACAGCAAAATTACAGAAGGCACTTCAAAATGGAACTTACCATCCGAAAGGGAGTATGAAGTTCCGATATCGTGAGCGAGGAAAGGAACGCCTCATTTCCAGCATCGTGACCCCTGACAAGGCGGTGAATCATGTAATTTGTGACGAGGTGCTGACTCCATATCTACAAAAGTTTCTACAGTACGACAATTCGGCATCTCAGAAGGGGAAAGGCGTAGCATTTCATCGAAGGCGTTTTGAAAATGACCTGCGTAACTACTACCGCGAAGAAGGCACGAATGAAGGGTATGTGCTTTTTATCGACTTCAGCGGGTACTATGCGAACATTCAGCATGAACCGTGTAAGGCGGTGCTCCATGAGCTACTCGAAAAGAGTGGTCTGAGTGATGAACTTCGGCTTATCACCGAGGACTTGATGGATGAGATTTTCAAGACGTTCGAGATGGATGTCAGCCGATTCTCGGACGAGGACATTGAAGCCATGATGAATGGTAAGGTTGACCCTTTTATGAACATGGGCGTGCCGAAAGAGCTTTTGACCGGTGAAAAGATGCTGGCAAAGGGAGCCGATATTGGCAACCAGCTGGCGCAAAACATTGGTATCACATTTCCTTACCGAATCGATAACTACTGTAAAATTGTCTGCGGCATGAAGCATCAAGGCCGCTATTCTGACGATATGCATATCATCCATCGGAGCAAAGAAGTGCTTCTGAAGGTTTTAGAGGGTGTCAAGACAATCGCAGCAGAGTACGGGCTGATTCTCAATGAGAAAAAGACGCACATCTGCAAGCTTTCTGGCGAGTATCGTTACCTTCAGATGAAGTACACGTTGCTTCAAAATGGAGTGGTTGTACGAAGAATTCACCCAAAAGCAATCACAAGAGAACGCCGTAAATTAAAGGCTTATAAGCGCCTGCTGGACAAAGGAATCGTAACCATGGAAGAAATTGATGGTTATTTTCGCTCCTGGCTCAGCGGGAACTACAAGTATATGAGCCGCGACCAAATCTATAAAATGAACAGCCTGTACGTGAAGCTGTTCGGAAGGAGTGTAACATGGAAGAAAGGGCATGGAAGGTTACGTTGGCTGATGGCACATCCCTCGGCAGCCTGAAGCTAAACGGTAACAACTTCATCAGTACCACCGAAGTCACCAAAGAGATGTTCGAGGACAATCTGACAGAAGTGACCATCGAGGGCGGTGACACCATCGAGAAGCATGAGAACATGGAACTGGTGCAGATCAGCAAGATGGGCGAAGAGTGGTGGTTTATCCTGCGGGATATTCCGGCAGAGGAACTGGAGCAGATGGCTCTGAAGGCACAGCTGGATTATCTGAGCATGATGGTTGACCCCGAGCTGTAAGGAGGAGTTCAAAATGGCAAATCACAGCAAGAAGTTCAATGATGTGCGTTCCTACTACAAGTACCGCATGTGGAAGAAGCGGCAGGTCGTGAATGCCGTGAAACAGGGCTGGATCACGGAGTACGAGTACGAGGAGATCACCGGCGAAAGCTATCCTGTACAGAAAGAGGAAGAAGTGGCCGTGGCAGCCGCGCCGGTTACTGAGACTCCTCAGGTTCCTGTTACGGCGGAGACCGAGAGCAACGCTAAGGGTGCAAGTGAGGAAGCAGATGTGACCTCCGAGGAATAAGGAGGGCATATGAGCATCGAAGCATATTCTCTTCTGAAGAATGGCAACCTGAAGCTCTCGGAACACTTCAAAGTTCGGGAGTTTTATTGTCGAGACGGCTCTGACCCGATTTTCGTGGATACAGAGCTTGTGGAGATTCTGGAGAAGATTCGTACCCACTTCAACAAGCCTGTGACCATCACGAGTGCATTCCGCACGGCAAGCTGGAACGCTAAACAGAAGAATGCCGCCAAGTACAGCCAGCATCTTTACGGCAAAGCGGCGGATATTCAGGTACAGGGCATCAGCGTGGAGCAGGTCTATGCCTACGCGGACAAGCTGCTTGCGGGCAGGGGAGGTGTAGGCATCTATCCTCCCGGCCTTGGAAGAGCAAACGGCTGGGTGCACGTGGATGTGCGCAAAGAAAAGAGCCGGTGGAGGGGGTGATGCCAATGCAGAGTATTCTTTCCTTCATCAGCGCTCACTGGATGGAATGGGCAATCGGATTACTTAGTTTTGGCTGGGGCTATCTCATCAAAAAGATGACCGAGTACAAGAACATCAAGGACGGTTTGCTCGCCATCATGCACGATCGGCTGTATCAGATGTCTACCTTCTTTCTCAAAGAGGGGTACATTAACACGTCGGCTCTGAAAAATCTGGAATACCTTTATAATAGTTATCATGCTCTTGGCGGAAACGGCACTGGTACAGAACTGTACACCCGCGCCAAGGAGCTGCCAATCAAGGAGGACTAACATATGAATGCGCATATTGTAACGAACCGCAGCATCTCGGCTGGTACCATCGCACGAACTGCTGTTCTGCTGCTGGCCCTGACCAACCAGGTGCTTTCTGCTCTGGGTAAGCCGGTTCTTCCCATCGAAAGTGCTCAGCTGGAGCAGTTGGTAAGTGTCGGTATCACGACCGTGGCTTCTCTCGTGGCCTGGTGGAAGAACAACTCGTTCACGCAGGAGGCTCTGGCCGCTGATGTGGAATACGAGCGCCAGCGGAAGCTGAACGGGAAATAATTGATATTTGAGGCGAGGAAGAGAAAAGGGCAAACAATATCCTGACTGAATGTTTTTCTCCGACCACCTGAAATAGTTTCATCTGACACTCATCGTTGACCCGATAGGTCTGTTTTAAATTGGAGTGGCCGGTAAGATGAAGAAAGACCCTGTGATATTTATGCTGGCCCTCTAGGGCTGCCATGAAAATTACAGGGTCTTTTATTTTTGCCCTAGAAAATGTTGCAATTTGAGCGTAGAAGTCGTATACTGGCAGCATAATGAATCATTTGCACGCACACCGATAAATACAGAGATTTTTGACTAAATTTATTGCCTACCTATTATATACCAGTTCCTGCGGGATGCCATCCTGCTCACCATGAACGAACCGGAGTACATCAACGCCGTGACCAAGCGCCTGTACCCGGAAATCGCCAAGAAAAACGGTACCACCGCCAGCCGCGTGGAGCGCGCCATCCGCCACGCCATCGAGGTTGCATGGGACCGGGGAGACGTGGATACCCTCAACAGCTACTTTGGCTATACCATCCATAACCTGCGCGGCAAGCCTACGAACAGCGAGTTCATTGCAATGATAGCCGATAAGATGCGGCTGGATAAGCGGCAGCGGGTGGGGTAAAAATGCTTCACGGGTATGATATTTTTAATTCCATTATTTCCCCAAATTGGACTAGCGTGCCGATAAATATAGTGAAAATAGGTATGGACGTATGGAATCAGGCCGATAAATAGCTTAAATTCAAGGCAATAAATCTCCTGTATTTATTGGGTGTAGTGCCCGATGCGTACAGGAGGTTTTGTTTTATGTTTGCAAGAGATGTTGAGATGTTCATTGAGTACTGTGAGAACAAAGGGCTGGCAACAAAAACGATTGGAAGCTATGAGCAGACCCTGCGGCTTCTCATGCTGTGGTTGGATGAGCAAGGTATCGCACAGACTGAAAAATCACCCATGTAGTCATTCAAGATTATGTAAAACAAATAAAGGAACGTGGAAAGTACACGGTCACCAGCAACCCGAATAGTGGGAACTATCAGGAACGGCGAATAGATTTCGGGAAGAAAGTGTCAGACGTGACCATCAACAATTATCTTCGGAACATGAGTGCTTTCTTTAACTGGTGTGTAGAAGAAGGTTTGATTTTACGTTCGCCAGTCAAGCGTAGGGACTACATCAAGGTGGAACGCCGTCCGCTTGAATTTGTGTCAGATGAAGACTTTCGTAAGCTGCTACGGAACATGAATACGGCCAGCTTCAGCGAATACCGGGATTATATCATTATTCAATTATTACTCGATACGGGTATGCGCATCAACGAGTGTTTGATGATTCAAGTGACGGATGTGAACCTCCCGAAGCGTTATATTTACCTTCCGGCAGAGAACACAAAGGGCAAGAAAGGTCGTCATGTGTTTTTCTCGGACAAGATGGCAACACAACTCCAACGGTGGATAAAATATAAAGACCGTTATCGCGACAGTGATTTTCTGTTTTGCACCAATAAAGGTAAATTTCTTGAAGTGAGTAATTTTGAGAAGAACGTCCGCAAGTATGCGCAGCGCATCGGACTGAAAGACATTCACCCGCACGTTTTCCGAAACAACTTTGCAAAGCGCTTTCTTATGAGCGGCGGTGATATTTACACGCTTATTTCGGATTTTGCTGTGAGGTGAGAAGCATTGGAGGAATACTTATATAATCAAGCACTTCAAAGCATTCGCTACGGCGGCATGAGCGCAAATGAGATGCGAGAATGCATGGCCTTGATTGACGAACGCACAGAAGTGGAAATATTGTATGCAAATAATGCGCCGATAGAGTACGTCGTTAAAAGCCAGAGCGTAGATATTTGGAGGCATGAAGCGCCTGTAATAACCCCAAAACGACAGAATCTCGTGAAAGATGTTTTGTTTAAGGTCGTTGGTGCTTTGAACAGCATTATTGACTTTATCGTTATGGCATTAGAGGACTAGGAGAATTATTTATGTGCTTTCCAGGGCTTGAATTTTACCGAGTGGAATCCGCATCAAGAAAATATTTCAGGTTCCATCTCGCGCTTGTTGTAAGTGAAGAAGCCATGATTCTGAACGCAAACTGGTTCGGATTGGAGCTTCCGTTTCGCTATTATCCGTGCTGGCTGGAATGCCTGGACTGGCCGATGGGGTACGTGTACGATCCATTAAATTTTGAGAGGCAAGATGCATGAGAAAGTACACCTTTATATTTTCCTGCACAGACAATGGCGGTGAGCATCAGACCTTTGAGGTCAGAGCGACCGACAAGCAGGAGGCCATCCGTAAAGGCATGAAGACCGCGAAGAAGTTCGCTTGCGGAGATATCTGCGGCGACTGGGAGTGTAAGTTGAAGAAGGATGTGAGTGAATAAAAAAATCCTCTATCAGAAATGGATCTGATAGAGGAGCGCGAAATATTCTTGACGTTTTATGAGATGATTAGTCTCAAAATTATATTTTGGAGGTACGAAAACATGAAGAAAGACACGAAGAACCTAATCAGCCTGTTGTGGGTAAGCAAAGGTTATATGCTGGTCGGTACGGCTCTGGCTGTCGCTGGAAGTGCTCTGGCGATGCGGGGAGCGTACGGGGAAGGTACACACGCGATGCTTGCTGGCATGATCAGGCTCGACAAGGAAAAGTCGCTGGAAATCATTGATAAAGTAAGGGACGAAAAGGATAGTATTGACTAATCAACCGCAAGAGCTACGGGAATCTGTGGCTCTTTATTTTTTGTTTATCACTCTGGAAACAGTAGATTGAGATGTTCCGCAAATAGCGGCAATATCGTTTTGCGTCATCTTATTTTTGTGAAGGTCTTTAATTTGTCTGTTGCGCTCTGCCTTTGTTTTGGATTTGGGTGCATCCACAGTCTTTTTTATCTGAACACCTGTTTTGGTAATAGTTTGACTGTGTGTTTTGCCATTATCAAAAGTGATTGACATGGTGGCGGAGCCGTTCTTTTTGTTTTTCTTAAAAGATGCGCAGGAAACATTATTCGTCGATATAGAAGACGATGTTAAATCGTTACCAGAAAATAAGTCTAAAGCAGTAGATGCCATAAGATAAGCCTCCATATGAATATGTCATTTTTTTCGAAGAACATTTGAAACGGTGGATTGTGAAATATTCATAATTGCAGCGATTTCCTGCTGTGTGTGGCGATGGTGACTCAAGTCTTTGATTACTTTATCTCTCTGTGCGGTAGATGTAATCTTGGGTAAAAATTCAGCTGCTTGAATAACAATCCCGGAAGCCGTAACAATTTTATATATCACACTACCATCATCAAAAACAGCCCTCGCAACTCGATCGCCGGTGCGAGAGTTCTGGTTAAATGCTATCGACAATAGATTTGCTGTTTCTTTTCCAGCTTTGCTCCAGTCAAGAGCAGTGAAAACGTTCATCAAATCCAAACTCATAATGCACCTCCCTCCTAAAATCTCTAAACATTATCAGAGTGGTATTATTATAATATTATTTTAATAATCTGTCAATGGAAGTTAGAAAGGAAATGGCGAAATGACAAAAAATCTTTTGAATATATTCAGTTCTAGTGATTTTAAAAGTGTTAGGTGGAAATGAAGCCAAGATTCGCAAATACATTCAGGAACAAGAGTTCAACGATCAGATGTGCGACCAGTTGAGCTTCAAGGAATACGAAGATCCATTCAAGAATGTAGCTAACTTCGATGACGACGATTCGTCAGAAGTGCCTACAGATAGTATGAGAAAGTAAAAGCGACGTCAGTGTGCGGTTGACGTCGCTCATTGTGCGCCTTTAGGCGCGGCTGGTATTATGGCCCCTATGGGGCCGTTCTGCAAACCCCGCGTTTTCACGCGGGGTTATGATTGCATTTTCCTTCCCATCTGGTACAATGATGCAGAAGGGAAGTGACAAAATGCCGGAAGTGGATGCGATCCGTGCGCAGCTGTTTGTGCTGCAAGATAAGGAATATCAGGTCTTTTACAGCCGCCTGATGCCCACCCTGCCACCGGAAACGGTGATCGGGGTGCGGGTGCCGCTGCTGCGCAGGCTGGCAAAACAGCTGGCGGATACCCCGGAAGCGGAGGTGTTTCTGCAAGAACTGCCGCATTTTTATTATGAAGAAAACGCTCTCCACGCCTTTCTGCTGGAGTCTGTCCGGGATTACGGCACAGCGCTGGCGGCAACGGAGCGCTTTTTGCCCTATGTGGATAACTGGGCAGTCTGCGATTGCTTCAGCCCCAAGGTGTTTGCGCAGCATAAGCCGGAGCTGCTGTGTGCTATCCGGCGCTGGCTGGGCTCTGACCAAGTGTATACCGTGCGCTACGGGATCGGGATGCTGATGCGGTATTATCTGGACGATGCCTTCCGGCCGGAATATCTGGCTTGGGTGGCGGCGGTGCACAGCGAGGAATACTATGTCAATATGATGCGGGCGTGGTATTTTGCCACTGCACTGGCAAAGCAGCCCGCAGCGGCACTGCCGTGGCTGACCGAAAAGCGGCTGGACGTGTGGACGCACAACAAGACCATCCAGAAAGCGGTGGAAAGCTACCGCATCCCCCCGGAACAAAAGCAGGCTTTGCGGGCACTGCGCATTCGTTCACAAAAGCTTTGCGAAGAACGATGCGTTTGACTGTTTACAATGTGGCGAATTTATTGTAAAATAGAGTATAGCAAAAATGCCGGCTCTGTCCGGCGAAAGATAAAATAGGTGGTGTTTGGATTATGGCATTGAAATATAAGCGTATCCTTTTGAAGATCAGCGGCGAGGCACTGGGCGGCGAAAAGGGCATGGGCTTTGACGAGCCCACCATGGACGCTATTTGCGGCGGCGTGAAAAAGGCTCACGAACTGGGCGTGCAGATCGGCATCGTTGTGGGCGGCGGCAACTTCTGGCGCGGCCGCTCCAGCGGTAAGATGGAGCGCACGCTGGCCGATAAGATCGGTATGCTGGCTACGGTGATGAACGCACTGGCTGTCTCCGATAAGCTGGAGCAGCTGGGTGTGCCCACCGAGGTGTTCACCTCGATCACCATGCCGCAGGTGGCCCCTGCCTTTACCCGCAAGGACGCTCTGCGCGCCATGGATGAGGGCAAGATCGCTGTGTTCGGCGGCGGCACTGGCAACCCCTTCTTCTCTACCGATACGGCTACCGCGCTGCGCGCCGTGGAGGTGAGCGCCGACGTGATGTTCAAGGCAACCATGGTGGACGGCGTTTACGATAAGGACCCCCACAAGTATCCGGATGCCAAAAAGTACGATACCCTTACCTTTACCAAGGTGCTGGAGGATCAGCTGGCCGTTATGGACGGCACCGCAGCTACCATGTGCCGCGACAACAAGCTGCCCATTCTGGTGTTTGATCTGGCCGACCCGGACAACATCGCACGGGCTGTGCAGGGCGAGAACGTGGGCACGCTGGTCTACGAGGGCTGAGCATAGCGCCCCGGTGCAACTGCATACGATTGGATAGAGCAGCAGCGGCGCAGTGCGCTGCCTGCATGGATCAATAGAATAAAAGAAACAGGAGAACAACGACAATGAGCAGCAACACCAAGGTTTACGAAGATAAGATGAAGAGCTCTGTGGAGCACCTGAGCCGCGAGCTGGCCGCTGTGCGCGCAGGCCGTGCAAACCCTGCCGTGCTGGATAAGGTGGTCGTGGACTACTACGGTGCTCCCACCCCCATCCAGCAGTTGGCCGCTGTGGCCGTCTCTGAGGCACGCACCCTCACCATCACCCCTTGGGACCGCACCCTGCTGCGCCCCATCAGCAAGGCGATCATGGCCAGCGATGTGGGCATCACCCCCATTGATGACGGCGTTACCATCCGCCTGAACTTCCCCGCACCCAACGAGGAGCGCCGCAAGCAGCTGGCCAAGGAGGTCTCCAAGCTGGGTGAGGACGCCAAGGTTGCCGTGCGTAACGTGCGCCGCGACGCTATGGATAAGGCCAAGGCCATGAAGAAGGCTGGCGAACTGACCGAGGACACCCAGAAGACCATGGAAGAGGATGTCCAGAAGCTGACCGATAAGTATATCAAGAACATTGATGCTGCCGTGGAAGAAAAGCAGAAGGAGATCATGGCCGTCTGATCCGCAGCACACAATAACAACTGGGAGGTGCCGTGCGCTGGTGAAAGGTGCGCGGCACTTTTTGCAGGGCAGCCCTGCTGCCGGGAGGTATAAATGGCACACCCCAAAGAATTTGCCGAGGGGCTTTCCATCGGCATCATCATGGACGGCAATGGCCGCTGGGCGAAAAACCGCGGCCTGCCCCGCACCGCAGGACACAAGAAGGGTGCAGCGGTGTTCAAGGATATTGCCAACTACTGCGATGAACTTGGCGTAGCATCGGTGTATTTCTATGCTTTCTCTACCGAGAACTGGAAGCGCCCGCTGGAAGAGGTGGGAGCCATCATGAAGCTGTTCGCCCAGTACCTCATCGAGGGCTTTGACTACAAGAACCGCAATATCCGCATTAAGTTTTTGGGCGACCGCACCGCGTTGGATCCCAAACTGCAAAAGATGATGAATGAACTGGAAGGGGACTCTGCCTGCAAGACCGGCATGACCCTGAACATTGCCATCAACTACGGCGGCCGCCCGGAGATCGTGCGGGCAGCGCAGCAGCTGGCCGCAAAGGCTGTGGCAGGCGAGATCCGCCCCGAGGACATCAACGAGCAGATGATGAGCGATGCCATGTATACCGCCGGACAGAAGGACCCGGACTTTATCCTGCGTCCCAGCGGCGAAAAGCGGCTGTCCAACTTTATGCTCTGGCAGGCCGCCTATTCGGAACTGGTGGAGATGGATGTGCTCTGGCCGGACTTTACCCGTGCCGATCTGGATACCGCCATTGAAGAGTTCAACCACCGCAGCCGCCGGTTCGGCGGCATCTGAGCGGTTCAGTAACCGTATTGCAAACCCTGCACCTAAGGTGCAGACCCGACAGACCCGGTACTTCCTCGGGTCGGAATGCGTTGCCCTGCAAGGGGCTGCTGCCGGAAGAACAAAGGAGATCAAACCTATGAAAACACGCATTATTACTGCGATCGTGGGCATTCTGGTGCTCATTGGCGTGATGTTTACCTTCAACACCATGGTGTTCAATCTGGTGATCGCAGCCATCACCCTGATCGCCATCCACGAGATTTACAGCGCCCTCGGCTTTGAAAAAAAGGACTGGCTCATGTACGCAGTGCTGGTACCCTACACATTGCTGGTCATGCTTTCCAGTTACAGCGCCATGCGCAAGCTGGTCATGCCCATGTCTTTTGTGCTGGTCACCTTTTTTGCCATCTATCTGGTGGTGCGCAACGGTACCATCAGCTACCAGAAGGCCAGCGGTCTTTTGGTGTTTTCGGGCATCGTGATCTTCTGCTTCTACTCCTTCATCCTGCTCAAGGAGCGTCTGCCGGTGGAAAAATTTGGCTATGACGCGGTTTTCTTTATTTTGCTCATTCTCTGCTTTGCATGGGGCGGCGATACCTGTGCCTATTTTGCAGGCCGCGCCTTTGGCAAGCATAAGCTGTGCCCGGTGGTCAGCCCCAAAAAGACGGTGGAGGGTGCCATCGGCGGCGTGCTGGGCACCATGGTGTTCGGCGTGGTCGCCACCCTCATCTACTCCATAGCGGCAAACCGCATGGAGGCCTTTACCCGCTCTAATATCGGCGTTTCCATGTATGTGATTATCGCGCTGCTGGGCTGTATCGCCGCTGTGCTGGGCATCTACGGCGACCTGTTTGCCAGCGTGGTCAAGCGCCAGTGCGGCATCAAGGACTACGGCACCATCTTCCCGGGGCACGGCGGCATTCTGGACCGCTTTGACAGCGTGATGTTCATCGCGCCCTTCGTGACCATGGTCATTACCGCCGTGTTCTACGCCTGATACAGGGGAGGAAACTATTATGTCTAAAAAAATTACGCTGCTGGGTTCTACCGGCTCTATCGGCACTCAGAGTCTGGATGTCATCCGCGCTCAAGGGTACGAGGTCTACGGTCTTTCTGCCCACAGCCATGTGGAAAAGATCTTGCAGCAGATCGAGGAGTTCCACCCGAAATACGTCTGCATGACCGACCCGGACGCCGCCGCAAAGCTGGACGCTGCGCTGGCTGGCCGGGCAAATGCGCCCAAGCTGCTCACCGGCCCGGAGGGGCTGAAAGCGCTGGCTGCGCTGGACGGCCCGGATGTGGTGCTGAACAGTGTGGTGGGCATTGCCGGCCTTGGTGCCAGCCTATGCGCCATCGAGAGCGGCCACGATCTGGCACTTGCCAACAAGGAGAGCCTTGTCACTGGCGGTCATCTGGTCACGCAGGCTGTGGAAAAGCACGGCGTGCAGCTGCTTCCAGTAGACAGCGAGCACTCCGCCATCTTCCAGTGCCTGCAGGATAAGGAAAGCGCCCCCAGTCTGACCAAAATTCTGCTCACGGCCTCCGGCGGCCCCTTTTTCGGCATGACCACCGAGCAGCTGCGCGGCAAGACCCGCGCAGACGCCCTCAAGCACCCCAACTGGAATATGGGCGCTAAGATCACCATCGACTCCGCCACCTTGATGAACAAGGGTCTGGAGCTGATCGAGGCCGTATGGCTCTTCGGTCTGCCCCCGGAAAAAATTCAGATCGTGGTGCAGCGCCAGAGCATCGTCCACTCTGCGGTGCAGTTCAGCGATAATTCGATCATTGCGCAGCTGGGTGTGCCGGATATGCGCATCCCCATCCAGTACGCCCTGACCTACCCTAAGCGTGTGCCGGGCGTAGTGCCAGAGTTGGACTTTACCACCCTGAAGCTGCTCACCTTCGATGTGGCCGACGAAGAGACCTTCCGTTGCCTTGCCGCCTGCAAAAAGGCCATTCGCAAGGGCGGTCTTGGCCCCTGCGCCGCCAACGGTGCCAACGAGGAAGCCGTTAAGCTGTTCCTTGAGGACAAGATCGGCTTTTTGGATATCGGCCGCTTGGTGGAGGCTGTTGTGGATAGCGACAGCTTTGGCGGCGACTATACGCTGGCAGACGTGTACGAGTGCGACCGCATGGCGCGCGCATTCGTGCGGGCACACCTGTAACGCTTTATCAGCAATATACGCCTCGGCACTGTTTTTGTAACAGTTCCGGGGCGGTATAGGAGAACGAATGTCATTTATTATCACCATTCTTGCCGCGCTGCTTGTGTTCAGTGCGGTGATCGCCATCCACGAGTTCGGGCATTTTATTGTGGCAAAGCTCTGCGGCATTCAGGTCAACGAGTTTTCCATCGGCATGGGGCCGGTGCTCTGGAAAAAGAACCATAAGGGCACCCAGTACAGCCTACGTGCCCTGCCTGTGGGTGGCTTTGTAGCGCTGGAAGGGGAGGAAAGCCCCGAAAGCCAGCAGGCAGAAGCTGTCCATACTGTGCAGGAGCAGCCCGCCCCGGAGACGGAAGCACCTGTGCAGCTAACCGGCATCCCTCTGAACGAGGCACCGGTATGGCAGCGGGCACTGGTCATGGTAGCCGGTGCTGTCATGAATTTCGTGCTGGGCTTTGTGGTGCTGGTGTTTTTGATCGCCGCCCAGAATGAGCCTATCACCAGCAAGACCATCTACGCCATTCAGGACGGTGCCCTCTGCGGGCAGACCGGCCTGCAGGCGGGGGACAAGGTTCTGGCGGTGAACGGCCGCCGCTGCTTTGTGGCCAACGATATCCTGTACGAGCTGGTGCGCACCCGGTCTTACAGCGCAGATTTTACCGTCCTGCGGGATGGCCAAAAGGTGCAGCTGCCGGGGGTGCAGTTCGACACATGGCAGGACGAGAAGGGCGAGACCCACATGAGCATCGGTTTTTCCGTCTACGGGCTGGAAAAAACCCCCGGCAATGTGCTGCGGGAGGCGGGCAACAGCGTGCTGTATTACGGCCGCATCGTGTTCACCTCCCTTGTGGACTTAGTGCGCGGGCGGGAGAGCATCAACAACCTCTCCGGCCCGGTGGGTATCGTGTCGGCCATCGGGCAGGCCGCCAGCTATGGTTGGCAGGATCTGCTGGAGCTGCTGGCGCTCATCACCGTCAACCTTGGTATCCTCAACCTACTGCCTTTCCCGGCGCTGGATGGCGGCAAGGTGGTATTTTTGGTCATTGAAGGCGTCACCGGCCATGCAGTGCCGGAAAAGCTGCAAAGCATGCTCACCCTTGCAACCTTCGGGCTGCTGTTCGGGCTGATGATCTTTGCAACCTACAACGATATTCTCCGGCTTATTACCGGGACAGTATAAGAAAGGGGAACCCTTATGCGGCAGAAAAAACGTGAAGTGAAGATCGGCAATGTGACCATTGGCGGCAGCAACCCCATTGCGGTGCAGACCATGCTCAATGTGCCGGTGGAGGACATCGAGGGCAATGTGGCGCAGGCCAAGCGGTGCGAAGCCGCTGGCTGTCAGATTTTGCGGGTCACCTGCCCCAGCCCGGCAGATGCAAAGTGCATCGAGGCCGTCAAAAACGCGGTGAATATCCCCATCGTGGCAGATATCCACTTTGACTATAAGGCTGCGCTGGCCTGCGCGGACGTAGGCGTAGATAAGATCCGCATCAACCCGGGCAATATCGGCGATGATGACCGGGTAAAGGCAGTGGTGGATGCCTGCCAGCAGAAGAATATCCCTATCCGCATCGGCGTCAACGGCGGCAGTCTGGAAAAGCACATTCTGGCCCGCTACGGCGCACCCACCCCGGAAGCTATGGTGGAAAGCGCTTTGTACCATGTGCGGCTGCTGGAAAAGTTCGATTTCAATAACATCGTCATCTCCATCAAAAACTCTAACGTGCCCCGCATGATGGAGGCCTACCGCCAGCTCAGCGCCGTCACCGACTACCCGCTCCATGTGGGCGTCACCGAGGCCGGTACCTATCAGATGGGTCTGCTGAAAAGCGGCATGGGCATCGGCGGGATGCTGCTGGAGGGCATCGGCGATACCATCCGCGTGTCGCTGGCTGCCGAGCCGGAAAAAGAGGTAGAGGCAGGCTTCAACATCCTGCGCGCCGTGGGCTTCCCGGTCACCGGACCGGAGGTCATCACTTGTCCCACCTGCGGACGCACTCAGTACCCCTGCACCGAGATCGCCAACGAGGTGGAAAAGCGGCTGCAGGGCTACAAAAAGTCCATCAAGGTGGCCGTGATGGGCTGCGTTGTCAACGGTCCCGGCGAAGCACGCGAAGCCGATATCGGCATTGCGGGCGGCAAGGGCGAGGCTGTGCTGTTCATCCATGGCAAGCCCATCAAAAAGCTGACCGGCGATAACATTCTGGATCAGTTCATGGATGAGATCTATAAATTGTAAGCATTTTTTTCACTACTGCCACACCCGCAAAAACGGGTGCGGCAGTTTGTGCTGTAAAGAACCCACCAAAAAGGAGTACCATTTGTGAAACCACTTGTTTCCCAGCTGTGGCCGCAGTTTATGGCGGACCCGGATTTTGCGGCCTGCTTCGGGCAGGTGATCGTGGAGCACGCCCGGATGCTGCGGCAGGACCGGCAGGTCGAGTTTACCATGCGCAGCGCCGCCCCGCTGGATCAGAACCTCTGCGCCCGGCTGCTGGCTTCCCTGCAGCCGGACTACGAGGGCTTTGAACTGAAGATCAAAAACCTGTTCGGCTATGCCATGCTGGACGAGCACGCTCTGCGCACCCTGCTGGAGGACATGAAGCGGGACGGTGTGCCCATCAACGGCTTTCTGGACAGGAGCAGCATTACCATCACCGGGCAGAATATCACGGTGGGGGTGTGCCACGGCACAAAGTTTTTGCAGGAGATGGGCTTTGAGGAACTGCTTGCAAAGCGTATTGCCGAGCATACCGGCGTTACCCCCAAGGTGACGCTGCAAAGCGCAGTGACTGCGGCGGAGCAGCAGCAGATGGAGGAAAAGCTGGAACGCAAGATCGCACCGCCGGTGGTCAAATTTGAGAAAAAGAACACCGCACCGTCTATCAAGGTGGAGGGGCTCAACCTTACCGACAAGCCGGTTACCATCTTCCACGGCAAAATGTTCACCCCCAAAAACCTTACCCCCCTCAAAGATCTGGGCGGCGAGGGCGGCAAGTGCATGATCTGGGGCGATGTGTTTTTTACCGAGGTCAAGGGCAACTACCGCAAGATCTACACCGTGTCTATCACCGACTACACCGGCTCGATCAACCTGAAAGTCCGTGCACAGGAAGGGGAGGACTGCTCCAAGTGGGAGGGCATCGGCAAGGGCAGCACGGTCATCGTGCGGGGCGACTGCTCCTACGATAAATACGAGCACGACTACATCGTGTACCCCTACGATGTGCTGATCGTGGAGCGCAAAAAGCGGGAGGATACCGCCCCGGAAAAGCGGGTGGAGCTGCATCTGCATACCAAGCTTTCCAGCATGGACGGCTTCTGCGACCCCGGCGGCATCGTCAAGCTGGCGCACCGCATGGGACACCCCGCCATTGCCATCACAGACCATGGCGTGTGTCAGGGCTACCCGGAAGCCATGCTGGCAGCCGATGACATCCACAAAAAAGACCCGGATTTCAAGCTCATCTACGGGTGCGAGGCCTATTTTGTGGACGACATGGTGCCCTGCGTCTACGGCGTAAAGGATCAGCCGCTGGACGGCGAATTCTGCGTGTTCGATACCGAGACCACCGGTCTTGACCCCGGGGTAGAGTACCTTACCGAGATCGGCGCGGTCATCATCCGCAACGGCGAGGTGGTGGAGGAGTTCGATACCTTCGTCAAGCCCGGTAAGCCCATCACCCCCAAGATCACCGAGCTGACCGGCATCACCAACGAGATGGTAGCCGATGCCCCCAGCGAAAAGGACGCGCTGGAAGCTTTTCTTGCCTTTGCGGGCGACCGCATTCTGGTGGGACACAACGTCCACGCCTTTGATATGCGCTTTCTGCGGGCAGCTGCCAAGCGCAGCGGCATCAAGCTGGAGCCTACCTATATTGACACCCTGACCATGGCGCAGACTATGTACCCGGGCCTGCACAATTATAAGCAGGGCACCATCAATAAGCATCTGGAACTGCCCGCCTACGAGGCGCACCGCGCCTGCGAGGACTCCGCTGCACTGGGACGCATCTTCTGCGTGATGCTGAACGACTTAGCGGAAAAAGAGGTAACGAAGGTCAGCGAAATCAACACCGGTCTTGGCGGCAACCGTGAGGTGCTGAAAAAGAAATACTACCACCTGATCATTCTGGTCAAAAACCAGATGGGACTGAAGAACCTGTACAAGATCGTCAGCGAGGCACACGTCAACTACTTCTTCAAAAAGCCCCGCGTGCCCCGCAGTCTGCTGAACAAGTACCGGGATGGCCTACTGCTCACCAGCGCCTGTGAGGCAGGCGAGCTGTACCGCGCCATCGTGGACGGCACTAGCTACGAGGAACTGAAAAAAATCGCCGCCTACTACGATATCCTTGAGATTCAGCCGCTGGGCAACAACGCCTATATGGTGCGGGACGGCAAGGTGGACAGCGAGGAGCGGATCAAGGAGTTCAACCGCACCGTCATCAAGCTGGGTGAGGATCTGCATAAACCGGTCATTGCCACCGGCGACGTGCACTTTACCGAGCCGGAGGATGCGATCTATCGCGCTGTATTACAGGCGGGCAACGGCTTTAAGGATGCTGACAATCAGCCGCCGCTGTTCTTCCGCACCACGCAGGATATGCTGGCGCAGTTCTACTATCTGCCCAAGGAAAAGGCCTACGAGGTGGTAGTAAAGAACCCCCGCAAGATCGCCGCCATGATCGACAACAATGTGCGCGCCATCCCCCGGGGCACCTACCCGCCCAGCATCGAGGGCGCAGAGCAGCAGCTGCGCGATGCCACATGGGAACACGCCAAGCGGGATTACGGCGACCCCTTGCCTGAGATCGTGGAAAAGCGGCTGCAAAAGGAACTGGACTCCATCTGCGGCCACGGCTACGCGGTTCTGTACGTCATTGCGGTCAAGCTGGTGGCCTACTCCAATGCGGGCGGCTATCAGGTGGGCAGCCGTGGTTCTGTCGGCTCCTCCGCTGTGGCGCACTTTTCCGGCATCTCGGAGGTGAACAGTCTGCCGCCCCACTACCGCTGCCCAAAGTGCAAGTACAGCGAGTTCATCACCGACGGCAGCGTGGACGACGGCTTTGACCTGCCGGATAAAAACTGCCCCCATTGCGGCACCCGGATGCTGGTGGATGGACACGACATCCCCTTCGAGACCTTCCTCGGCTTCTACGGTGATAAGGAACCGGATATCGACCTGAACTTCTCCGGCGAGTACCAGTCCAACGTGCACCGCTACACTGAGGAACTGTTCGGCAAGGCCAACGTGTTCAAGGCCGGCACGGTGTCCGGTATTCAGGATAAAACAGCCTACGGCTACGTTAAAAAATATCTGGACGAGCGGCAGCGCACCGTGAACCACGCCGAGGAAAACCGCCTGACGCTGGGCTGCACCGGCGTCAAGCGCACCACCGGTCAGCACCCCGGCGGCATGGTCGTTGTGCCGGACACCTACGAGATCTACGATTTCTGCCCCATCCAGCACCCGGCGGATGACGTGGCGGGCGGTCTGCTGACCACCCATTTCGAGTTCAAGTACCTGCACGACACCCTGCTCAAGCTGGACGAGCTGGGGCACGATATGCCCACCTTCTACAAGTATTTTGAGGAATACACCGGCATCCCGGTGGACAGCATCCCCATGAACGACCCCAAGGTGTACAGCCTGCTGACCAGCCCGGAAGCGCTTGGCGTGACCCCGGAGCAGATCGACAGCCAAACCGGTACCTTCGGCATCCCGGAAATGGGCACGAACTTCGTGCGCGGAATGCTGGTGGAGGCACGGCCTAAGAATTTCTCGGAGTTGATCCAGATCTCCGGTCTGTCCCACGGCACGGACGTGTGGACGGGCAACGCGGACGAGCTGATCCGCAGCGGCACCTGCACCATTGCAGAAGTTATCGGCTGCCGTGACAGTATCATGCTGTACCTGCTGCGCAAGGGGCTGGAGCCCAAGATGGCCTTTGATATCATGGAGGCCGTGCGTAAGGGCAAGGTGGCTAAGGGCGGCTTCCAGCCGGGCTGGGAGGAAGCCATGCGGGAGCACGAGGTACCGGACTGGTACATCGAGAGCTGCCGCAAGATCAAGTATATGTTTCCCAAGGCCCATGCTGTGGCCTACCTGATGAGCGCCATCCGGCTGATGTGGTACAAGATCTACAAGCCGCAGGCCTTCTATGCGGTGTACTTTACCGTGCGCGGCGACGATATCGACTACGAGGCCGCTATTGGCGGTGCTGCCGTGGCGCGCGCCCACATGGAAGCGGTCAAACGCCGTCTGAAGGAGGAAAAGAACGCCAAGGATGAGGACGTGCTGGTCAGCTTGCAGCTGGTCAACGAGATGCTGAGCCGCGGGTACGAGTTTTTGCCCATCGAGCTGGGCAAGAGCCTTGGTTCCAAGTATGTGGTAGAGGACGACAAGGTGCGTCTGCCCTTCAGCGCCCTGAAAGGATTGGGCGGTGCCGCCGCCGAGGCTCTGGAGCGGGTGACCATCCACGGAGAGGAATATATCTCGGTGGAGGAGCTGCAGCAGGCCTCCGGCGTGGGCAGCAGCATTCTGGACCGTCTGCGTCAGGTGGGCGCACTGGGCGACCTGCCCGAGAGCAGCCAGGTAAGCTTTTTCTGAGAAACAAAGGCCGTTGCACAGATTTTGTGCAGCGGCCTTTTATCAGGTCTGGACGTTTTTGAATGCCCGCCGCGTGTGCTTTGGGCATTTTCAGCGGAAAGGTTTTTATAATTTCCAAGTCTGGAAGTTCTGCGGAACTTCCAGACTTGCTTTTTCACCAGAAAAAGAGGCTGCCGCACGGAATACCATGCAACAGCCTCTTTATATTTTGCGATAATATCAGATCAGAGCAGGGAAGTACTTACTCCACGCTGATCATATAGTAGTAAACAGGCTGGCCGCCGCGGATGTGGCTTACTTCCACATGGTTGGGGCACTTTGCCTTTACGATCTCGGTAACCTTCTCGGCGTCCTCATCGCTCACGTCACAGCCAGAGATGATGGTGACAAAGCTGGAATCCTTCTTGCACATATTGCGTGCCAGACGGTAGGTGGCCTTGGTGATATCGGTGGAGGTGGAAACGATCTTGCCGTTCTCCAGTGCCATGATCTCGCCCTTGCGGATGCGCTTGCCGTCGTACTCGCTGTCGCGGGCGGCGTAGGTGATCAGACCGGTGGATACCTTGTCGGCAGCAGCCATCATGTTGATGGTGTTGGTCTCGGCATTCACGGAGGGGTCAAAGTTCAGCAGCGCGGTAATGCCCATGGGTACGGTGCGGGTGGGCAACACCACCACCTGACGGTCCGCCAGCTTCTGTGCCTGCTCGGCAGCCATGATGATGTTCTTGTTGTTGGGCAGCACGAACACGGTCTTGGCAGGCACGCTCTGGATGGCTGCCAGAATGTCCTCGGTGGAGGGGTTCATGGTCTGACCGCCGGATACCACAGCGTCTGCTGCCAGATCGGTGAACACAGCCTTCAGGCCCTCACCGGCGGCAACGGCCACAAAGCCGTAGTCACGGCTGGGGTCCACGGCAGCATAGATGAACTCACTGGCCTGAGAGGGAGCCTTCTCGGCAGAAGCCTGCTTTTCAAGGCTCTTGCCCTGCTTCTGGCGGGCAAGGAACTGCTCGTGCATATTCTCGATCTTGAAGTTGGTCAGGTAGCCGTACTTGATGGCCTCGCTCAGGATCTTGCCGGGGTCGGCGGTGTGAACGTGCAGGTTGATGACATCGTCATCCTCAATGCAGACCACGCTGTCGCCGTTGGACTCTGCAAAGGCGCGCATCTTGGCGGCGCTGGCACCCTCGTACTTATTGATGAGGAACTGGGTGCAGTAGCCGTTGGTAATGTCCTCCACCTTCATCAGGTCGTCAGTAAACACGCCCTTACCGGCATTTTCAGTGGACAGCTTTGCCTTGTTGGGGGCAGCCTCACCACCGGCAATAATGCCCTCGCCGTGGAACACCTTGCCCATGCCCTCAAAGATGACCATGATGCCCTGACCGCCTGCGTCTACAACACCGGCTTTCTTCAGCACGGGCAGCAGGTTGGGGGTATCGTCCAGTGCCTTCTGGCCGGCAGTCAGCACCACGTCCCACAGGGCGGGAACATCGGCGGCATCGCTGGAAGCAGCTTCCTCGGAAGCAACGCGGGCAACGGTCAGGATAGTGCCCTCGGTGGGCTTCATCACGGCCTTGTAGGCACCCTCAACGCCCTTCTGCAGGGCAGCCACGATATCGGCAGCGTCAGCCTCTTTTTTGCCCTCCAAAGCCTTGGAGAAGCCGCGGAACAGCAGGCTGGTGATAACGCCGGAGTTGCCGCGCGCACCGCGCAGCATGGCAGAAGCAGCAGTCTTGGCAGCTTCGCCCACGGTGCAGCTGTCGTCCAGAGCTTCCAGCTCACGCACGGCAGCGCCCACGGTCATGCCCATGTTGGTGCCGGTGTCGCCATCCGGCACGGGGAAAACGTTCAGCTCGTCCACGCGGGAACGCTGGTTGTTGATGTTGTTGGCGCCGGAAATGATGGCGTCGCGCAGGATCTTACCAGAAATCATTGTTTTTACTCCTTAGTAACTGGCCGGAAAATCCCGGCTCGGGTTTGCAGACAAATCAGGCGATGACATCATCCACGGACACCACCACGCGGGCGACCTTCAGCCCGGTGGCCTGCTCCACCTCGTCCTTAACGCGGTGGGAGATGCTGCGGGCAGCGGTGGAAATGTTCAGACCGTAGCTGACGGCAATGTGCAGCTCGATGACCAGACGCCCATTCTGCTGGGTCACGCGCACACCCTTTTCCGGGTAATCGGAACCGTATACCATGCTTTTCACAGCGTCAGTCATATCACGGGGAGCCATGGCAGCAACGCCGTAGCACTGTTTGGTGGCTTCACCCACCAGGGTGGAAAAATACCCATCAGTAAAGCTGACATTCCCAAGCGGGAAACGGGAAGTGATCATAGTCGCTCTGCTCCTTTATGTTATTTTTCATAAAAATACACGCAAGGGTCGGGGGCGTTGGCTGTGCAAAACAAAGCTTGCCTCAGATAAACACCCACCCTATTATACAACTTTGCACCGTGATTGTACAGTTCAAATTGTTGGATTTACTGCTTTTTGCGCTTCTTTTGCATGGTTTTTGTAAAGAAAAAAGGGAGAACTGCCCTCGACAGCCCTCGCGCTGCTTTGCGCAGCGGGCGTGGTATGCTGAAGGCAGGCTGTGCAGAACCCATCAAAACGGAAAGTATGACAAATAAAGAAAAACAATCTGTGAATAAATTATAAAAGCTTCCTTGTCTGGCTTTCTTTGTCTATGGAAAAGTGCTAAAATATAAATGAAAAGGAAAAGGGGCGGTCAGCCTCCTTTTTCCATGATACTTCCCGGAATACGCCGGACGCACGGCACATTACATAGCGCAGGCAGACCTTTCCAACGGGCATTGCCTGCAAAAAATGCGATAGGAGCTGTTGGCATGAACATTCTCTTTTTTCTTTCCCCAAAGCAGGATCTGATGTACGTTTACGATGACTTCACCCTCCGGCAGACGCTGGAAAAGTGGGAAAACAACCGCTACGCCTCTATTCCGGTGCTGAACCGCAAGGGCGAATATGTGGGCACCCTGACCGAGGGCGATATCCTGTGGGGACTGAAAAAATACCATGGTCTGGATCTGGAAGCCGCCGAGGACATCCCCATCTCAGAGTTTGCGCATAAGCGGGACTACAAGGCCGTTACGGTGACTACCAGCATGGATGAACTTGTGGAAGCTGCCATGAGCCAGAACTTCGTCCCGGTGGTGGATGACCGGGGCAGCTTTATCGGCATCGTGCGGCGGCAAGCCATCATCCGCTACTGCTACGATAAGTCCCGCAAGATCGAGATGACACGCACCGGCCGCCCTGCTAAGGAACTGGCTGGTGTACATTAAAAACACAAAATGAGGGCGCTGCACAGTAAAAGTGCAGCGCCCTCAGTGTTATTTGTTGCTTATTACTTATTGCGGATGTACTCGTCCATGGCCTTTGCGGCTGCCTTACCGGCACCCATGGCCTTGATGACGGTAGCAGCGCCGGTCACAGCGTCACCACCGGCATACACGCCGTCACGGCTGGTCTTGCCCTCGTCACCCTCGGTCACGATGCAGCCGTGCTTATTGGTCTCCAAGCCCGGGGTGGTAGAGCGGATCAGCGGGTTGGGGCTGGTGCCCAGGCTCATGATTACGGTATCCACTTCCAGCTCAAACTCGCTGCCCGGCTTTTCAATGGGACGGCGGCGGCCAGAAGCGTCCGGTTCACCCAGTTCCATCTCGATGCAGGTCATGGAGTGTACAAAGCCGTCCTCGTCCGGGTGGATGGCAACAGGGTTGCACAGGGTCTTGAAGATGATGCCCTCTTCCTCGGCGTGCTCCACCTCTTCCTTACGGGCGGGCAGCTCAGCCATGCCGCGGCGGTAGACGATGTACACGCTCTCAGCACCCAGACGCAGGGCGCTGCGGGCAGCGTCCATAGCCACGTTGCCGCCGCCCACAACGGCAACCTTCTTGCCGGTGCGGATGGGGGTCTTGCTGGTGGGCAGGTAAGCCTTCATCAGGTTGGAGCGGGTCAGGAATTCGTTGGCAGAGTACACGCCCTTCAGGCTCTCGCCGGGGATGTTCATAAAGCGGGGCAGACCGGCACCGGAGCCTACGAACACAGCCTCGTAGCCGTACTCGCCCATCAGCTCGTCAATGGTCAGCACTTTGCCGATGACCATGTTGCACTCAAAATCCACGCCCATCTTCTTCAGGCCGTCGATCTCCTGCTGGACGATGGCCTTGGGCAGACGGAACTCGGGGATGCCGTACATCAGCACACCGCCTGCAACGTGCAGAGCCTCGTAAACGGTCACCTTGTAGCCCAGCTTTGCCAGATCGCCGGCGGCGGTCAGGCCGGCAGGGCCTGCGCCGATGACGGCAACCTTATGGCCGTTCCATTCGGGAACGACGGGTGCAGTGTGCACGTTCTCGCGGTGCCAGTCGGCCACAAAGCGCTCCAGACGGCCAATGGCCACCGGCTCGTTCTTGATACCGCGGGTGCACTTGCCCTCGCACTGGCTCTCCTGCGGGCAGACACGGCCGCAGACGGCAGGCAGGGAAGAGGAGCGGTTGATCACCTGATAGGCGGCCTCAAAGTCGCCCTCTGCAACGTGAGCGATAAACTCCGGGATGTCGATGCCCACCGGGCAGCCGGACTGGCAGGGCTTATTTTTGCAGCCGATGCAGCGCTTGGCCTCGTTCACAGCCATCTCGGCGGTGTAGCCCAGAGCAACTTCCTTAAAGTTTTTGTTGCGGACGTTGGGGTCCTGCGTGGGCATGGGGCACTTTTTGGGATCCATATTGAAAGCCATTTTACATTCCCTCCTGAGTCTTGAACAGGTTGCAGGCTGCCTCACGGGCGTGTGCCTCAAACGGGCGGTACATGGTGCCGCGTGCCATTGCCTCGTCAAAATCCACCAGATCGCCGTCAAAGTCGGGACCGTCCACGCAGGCAAACTTGGTCTGACCGCCCACGGTCAGGCGGCAGCCACCGCACATACCGGTGCCGTCGATCATAATGGGGTTCATGGAAACGACGCTCTTCAGGCCGTGCTTCTGGCAGGTCTTGACCACAAACTTCATCATGATCAGCGGGCCGATGGTGATGACCAGATCGTACTGGTTGCCGGCAGCCACCAGCTCGTCCAGTGCAGCGGTGACCACGCCCTTGGTGCCGTAGCTGCCGTCATCGGTCATGATGCGCAGCTCGTCGCTACAGGCGTTGAACTCGTCCTCAAGGATCAGCAGATCCTTATTGCGGAAGCCGACCACACTGTGCACCACACAGCCCTGATCGTGCAGCTCCTTGGCAATGGGCAGTGCAATGGCGCAGCCCACGCCGCCGCCCACGACGCACACCTTCTTCAGACCCTCGGTCTCGGTGGCGCGGCCCAGCGGGCCGACAAAATCGTGGACACAATCGCCTGCGTTCAGGCTGTTCAGCTCCATGGTGGTACCGCCCACGATCTGGAAGATGATATCTACGGTGCCCTTTTCGCGGTCGTAACCGGCCACGGTCAGGGGGATACGCTCGCTGTCCTCAAACGGACGTACAATGATGAACTGACCCGGCTTTGCCTTTTTGGCGATCAGCGGGGCTTCGATGACCATCTTTGTCACGGTGGGGTTCAGCGCGACCTTTTCAGTGATCTTATACATTGCGTTAGCTCCTTTTTGCTGGCAATTCCTTTTTCTTTTCTATAAATGGAAGCTGCACCCGCGCGGGTGCAGCTTTCCGTTTGACAAAGCGTCCTCTTTATTATAATAGTTTGTGAAATAGAAAGCAACTGTATTTTGCTCGTGCACACAGCCGTGCGAAACGAGGTGAAAAGGGGGGATGTGGTGCTGCACACAAAATAAAAAGAACGTACCAGAGTTAAAAGACATTCTTTTTCAAAAAAATGTAATTTTGTGGTTGACAACTGCCGGAGTGTGCGGTATAATAACCAACGTCGCCGGACAACAGACCGGCAAAAACAAATGGAATGTGCGGCCGTAGCTCATCTGGTAGAGCGCCACCTTGCCAAGGTGGAGGTAGCGAGTTCGAGCCTCGTCGGCCGCTCCATATGTGGAAGTTTAGCTCAGCTGGGAGAGCATCTGCCTTACAAGCAGAGGGTCAGCGGTTCGAGCCCGTTAACTTCCACCATATGGCCCGGTAGCTCAGTTGGTTAGAGCACCAGCCTGTCACGCTGGGGGTCGTCGGTTCGAGCCCGATCCGGGTCGTATTTGCCTCTGTAGCTCAGTCGGTAGAGCAGGGGACTGAAAATCCCCGTGTCATTGGTTCGATTCCGATCGGAGGCACCACATCGAAAGTCGTGTAAGACTTTCTCCTTTTCCCCACAAAATCTTGCTTCGCAAGCTTTCGCGGGGGCCCCGAAATTCGCAAGAATCGCTCGGGAGGGTGCAGGGATAAATGCACCGGATATGCGGCCGTAGCTCATCTGGTAGAGCGCCACCTTGCCAAGGTGGAGGTAGCGAGTTCGAGCCTCGTCGGCCGCTCCAATACGAAGCCATCGTTGATGCAGAGATGCAAAAACGATGGCTTTTTTGTTTCGTGCGGCAATGGTCGGGAATGTCCGCAGCGTCGCGCTTCCGTAGGAAGCGGCGCTGCATCTGCCGTTTTCCATCACGACCCCACCTGTGAAAAAGGAGTAGCGGAACGCCCGCAGGCGTTCCGCTACTCCGAAATCTAAAATACTATTTCTGCTGACTATGCCCAGAGCGTAAGCGGAAGGCATTTTAAATCGTCCTTCTTACAATATAAATATACCGCTACTGGGCGGCGGCTCTGCTTACATCACCATGGTGATGATCAGCGCACACAGCGGCAGGGTGACGATGCTGAGCAGGGTAGTCAGCACCACGCTTCCGGCGGCAAAGTGCTCATCGTGGCCGAACTGCACCGCAAATACCGAGGTGATGGCGGCAGCCGGGCAGCATTCCAGCAGCGTGACCACCTGTGCAGCAGTGCCGTGGAAGCCCAGCACCCCGAACAGTGCCAGCGTAGCCGCCGGGATCAGCAGCATACGCACGGAGGCAAGCTTCCAGATGTGCTTGTCGGTCACGATGCTGCGCACGTCACCGGCAGCAATCAGCATACCGGTGATGAGCATGGACAGCGGGGTGTTCACCCCGGCCAGCAGCTCCAGCGGCTGGGTGATCAGGGCAGGCAGGGGAATCTGCAGCAGATAGATGCCCAGACCCACCACAATGGCGTACAGCACCGGGGTGCGCACCAGACTGCGGGCAACCTCTTTTACGCTGGAACCGCCGCTGACAAGGCCATAACCCAGCGTCCACAGCAGAATGTTGAACACGGTGACGTAGGCACTGGCATACAGAAGACCTTCGGAGCCGAACAGCGCCGAAATAAGCGGGAAGCCCATGTACGCTGCGTTGGAAAAAATGCAGGCAAACCGGAAAATGGGCATCCGGCTGCCGGTCTTGTGTGCCGTGAGCAGCAGGGTGATCACGGTGCCCAGCAGCACGGACAGGACACTCATGCCAAAAGCCGCCAGCAGATTATGCAGGATCTGGGTGCTGAACTCCATGCGGTAAGAGTTTACCACCATGGCCGGTACGATGATGTACACCAGCAGATTGGAAAGCGCCTGTTTGTTTTCCAGCTTGAGCACGCCGGTTTTGACCGCCACCATGCCTGTGCCGATCAGCAGGAACAAGACCGCGACCTGCTGCGCGGTGATGAGAGCCAGTTCCATAAAATTTCCTCCTCTAAGGTCGTAACGGATATACTACGAAAGATACAACACTGATATAGCACAAAACCCTGCGGATAGCAAGGCTAAACGCAGGGTTTTGCAAGATTTTGCTGTTACGGCTTACAAAATGACATTTTTGATCAGCAGGGAGATGCTGCCGTCATCAGCGTGCAGGAATTCTACCTCGGATTCGGCGTTCAATAACTCCGTGGGAATCTTCACCTCAATGCCGTTGGCGGTGCGCAGGCTGCGGCTCTCCATCCGGCGGATGCGGGCGGGAGTCACGGTCACCGGCTGGGCGGCGCTGTCAAGGACATCGCTCTTTTCTACATAGTCGTCAAAGGGCACGGCGGCGAGGGGGTATTCCTCTTCCAGCTGTTGGCGCACCTGCTGGATGGACACCTGATTGTCGTTGTCGGCGGCCTGATTGGCGATCATCATGGCCACCTGTGCCTCCACATGGGGCGTTTCAGCGTAGTTTTCCTGCACAGCCTGCACGGCGGCTTCCTGAATGGCCTGCAGTTTTTTCTTTTCCGGCTGGGCGGTGGTGTACTGGAACACCACGGTGGAAAGGTAAAACTCCTTGTGGCCGTCAATATCGTACTTCTTTTCCAGCAGCCGCATGGAGTAATCGGTCAGGTCTACCAGCGCGCCCTCCTCTACCTTACCGCTCTGGGTGGGCAGACAGGCGCGCTGCTGGATGATGGAGTTCACCGGGGCACCCTCTACGGTTTCCGTGTAGTGGGTGTAACCGTTTTTGTAGTTCAGCTTCAGAATGCCCAGCCAAGGCGCGCCGTCCCGGGTAAAATCCACCACGGCAAGGTCTGCCCCGGGGATGGTGGTGTGGGCGTGCATATAGTCGAACAGCACCCCGGCAATGCGGCAGGAAAGATCCACAAAGTCCTGATTGTGCTCCAGCTCATTTTTAAAGGCTGAATCCGGCAGCGGGCGGCACTGGCGGATGTCGTCGCTGGCCAGCAGCTTTTCAATGTGATTTTGCAGGTAGGCGTTTTTTTCGGCGGTCAGCTCCATGGGCCCGCCGCTGAGCACCGGCGCATCCATGGTGGTATCCAGAACGTGCAGAATGGCCTGATGAATGATGATCTCCATTGTTGCTCCTCATTTCGTGACGTAGTGTTTGCGCCCAGTATAGCACAACCGCCGGAAAAAGGCGAGAGCCGCCGGGGTATTTTACGGATTCTACAATTTACAAATCCCGCCAAAAGGGCTATACTTATAATATCTGTGCAAAAGGAGGTGGAATTGGTGGACGAGCAGTTGGAACAGATTGAAGGCGTCGTGGAGGATATCATCTACGAGAACGAGGATAACGGCTATGTGGTGTTCGAAATCTCCGGCGGCGGGGTGCTCACGGTGGTCTGCGGCATCGTAGGCGAGCTACACGCAGGGGAAAGCGTCATCTGCCGCGGCCGATACGAAAACCACGCCACCTATGGCCGCCAGTTCCACGCGCAGGAATGCGAAACCGATATGCCCAAGGATCTGGAAGCGGTGTACGCCTTTCTGGCCAGCCGTTCCCTGCCGTATATCGGCGCAAGGACTGCGGATAAGATCATTGATATGTTCGGGGCTGAAGCGCTGGAGGTCATCGCCAACGACCCCGCCCGGCTGACCAAGATCCCGGGTATCTCGCCGGATAAAGCCGATCGCATCCAGCAGGAGTTCAAGCGGATGTTCGGCATGCGGGAGCTCATCGCCTATCTGGCGCAGTTCGAGATCAGCCCCCGCAAGGCTATGGAGGTGTTCAAGGCCTTTGGCGTGGGAGCAATGCAGGCCATTGCGTCCAACCCCTATCTGCTGTGCGGCGAGCCGTTACAGCTGGACTTCCGTCACGCGGACAGCATCGCCCAGTATTACCACATGGAAGGGGACTGTGCCCAGCGGCTGGAAGCGGCCCTGCTGCGCACCTTACGCCACAACGCGGGCAACGGCCACACCTGTCTGCCCCGGGCACAGCTGCTGGCCACTGCCTCCAACTTCATCCATCAGCCGCCGGAAAAGCTGGCCCGTGCACTGGATCATTGCATCGAGACGGAAGAACTGTGCGTGAAAATGTTCGATGCGGTACCTTATATTTACCTGCCGGATCTGTTGGCTGCGGAGCAGGACATTGCCGACCGGCTGAATCTGCTGGCAAAGCGCGGCAAGAATACCGTGCGGGAGCTGGATAAAAACATCCAGATCTTAGAGTTGACGCAGGGCTTTGCCTACGCCCCCCTGCAAAGGGAAGCCATCCGCAAGGCTATGACCGAGAACTGCCTTGTGCTCACCGGCGGCCCCGGCACCGGCAAGACCACCACGGTCAACGCCATTTTGCAGCTGCTGGAAAATCAGGCCGAGCGGGTAGCCCTGTGCGCCCCCACCGGCCGCGCCGCCAAGCGGCTCAGCGAGCTGACCGGGCGCAAGGCCAGCACCATCCACCGCCTGTTGGAGGTGGACTACACCGGCGGCGTGGTCAGCTTTATCCACAACGACAAAAACCTGCTCAAGTGTGACGTGGTCATTCTGGACGAGATGAGCATGGTGGATGTCAAGCTGTTTCAGGCGCTCATTGCGGCGCTGCGCTACACCTGCCGTATTATTATGGTAGGCGATGCCGACCAGCTGCCCAGCGTAGGTGCGGGCAACATCCTCAGCGAGGTCATCCGCTCCGGCTGCGTGCCAACTGTCTGCCTGAACGAGATCTTCCGGCAGGCAAAACGCAGTCTCATCGTGGAAAACGCGCACCATATCATCTCCGGCGAGCCGCTGCAAAAGGGCAGCAAGACCGACGACTTCTTCTTTCTGGAAACGGACGGCGAGGCCGCGCAGCGTCTGGTGTGCGACCTTGTCACAACCCGGCTGCCCCGGAGCTACGGCTTTGACCCCATCCGGGATATTCAGGTGCTGTGTCCCACAAAGCTTGGCCCCACCGGCACGCAGGCGCTGAACGTGGAGCTGCAAAACCTGCTCAACCCGCCCCAGAAAGGCAAGCCTCAGCTGCAAAGCGCCGCCCGGGTGTTCCGGGTGGGGGACAAGGTGATGCAGGTGCGTAACAACTACGAGATCGTCTGGAACCGCATCGGCGGCGAACAGGGCGTAGGTGCCTACAACGGCGATATCGGCATCGTGGAAAGCATCAACCTGCGGGAGCGCTCCATGGTGGTGCGTATGGACGACCGGCGGCTGCTCTACCCGGCAGAAAACCTGAACGAGCTGGAGATCGCCTACGCCATCACGGTGCACAAAAGTCAGGGCAGTGAGTTCCCGGCGGTGATCCTGCCGGTGGCACAGGTGCCGCCAAGGCTGTGCTACCGCAACCTGTTCTACACCGGCGTCACCCGCGCGCGCAAATTGTGCGTTGTGGCGGGCCGCAGGGACGTGGTGAACAGCATGATGAGCAACATCCGGCAGAATCTGCGTTACAGCGGCCTGTGCGCCCTGCTGCAGGCCGGACAGCCGCCACAGCAGCTCAGCACAGAAGGGGAGAGCCCCTGATAAAACCGCGCAGAACAGCGGCAAAGCTTGTATACTTTTTGCCGCAACTATGTTATACTAAAATAGTCTTTGTTTTTTTGCCCGCCGCTGCGGGCGTTACATACATGATAGAGGAACGCAGAGAAAGGATTCAGGCAATTATGGCACAGAATGATATCGGCATCGACCTTGGTACTACTACCATCATCATCGCGCAGGAGGGCAAGGGCGTAGTGCTCAACCAGCCCAGCGTTGTGGCAATGGATACCCGCAAGAACACCGTGTTGGAGGCCGGCGATAAAGCACTGGCCATGGTGGGACGCACGCCCAACTATATCTCCGCCATCTTCCCGCTGAAGGATGGCGTCATCAGCGACCACACCATGACCCGGGAGCTGATCTGCCGCTTTGTCAAGCAGGTGTACAGTTCCCACATGGTCAAGCCCCGGGTGGCAGTGTGCGTGCCCGCCGCCATTACCGGCATTGAGAGCGACGCCGTGGTGGAGGCTGTGGTGGCCGCCGGTGCCCGTCAGGTGTACCTGATCGATGAGCCCATTGCCGCTGCCCTCGGCTCCGGCATCGACATCACTCTGCCGGACGGCCGCATGATCATTGATATCGGCGGCGGCACCACGGATATCGCCGTGCTGAGCCTTGGCGGCAAGGTCAAGGCCACCAGTGTGCGCGTGGCCGGTAACCACTACGATGAGGAGATCCTCAAGCATGTTCGCAACAAATACAGCATCGCCATCGGCCAGCGCACCGCCGAGGAACTGAAGAAGCATGTTGCCTGCTGCCCCCAAAAGACCGATTTCCACGAGAGCATGGAGATCAAGGGCCGCAGCCTGCTTACCGGTCTGCCGGTGCGCGTGACCGTTTCCACCGATGATCTGTACGAGCCGGTGATGATGCTCAGCGAGCAGATCGGCACCGCAGCCCATCAGGTGCTGGAAAAGACCCCGCCGGAGCTGGCAGGCGATATCTACCGTAACGGCGTTATGCTGACCGGCGGCGGTGCCCAGCTGCACGGCTTGACCGAATATCTGAGCCAGGAACTGAAGGTGGAGGTCACCGTCTCGCCGGACCCCGTAAACTGTGTTGCACTGGGCACGGCGCAGAGCCTTTCCATCGGTGATAAGCTGGAAACCGGCTTTACGGATGCCACCCCGCGCATCGGCCGCCGCTAAGCTTGGTTCGTTTTGTCCATGTCATATCACAAAGCAGCAAAAATAAAATTTGTTAATTTTTGTTGAAATAAATGGCAAAATACGGTATACTATACCCAAATTGATTTTCTGCTAACGATGTTGTATCGCTTGCAGTATCCAACAAACAGGAGGAAAAACCATGGACTTAGGTTTCGATGTGGTCGTTACCATTACTGGTATCGTGCTGGTGTTCCTGATCCTCGTGCTGCTGATGGCTATCATCACGCTGGAGGGCAAGATCTTCGACTCGATGAATGCCAAGAAGAAGGCCGCCAAGACTGCTGCACAGGCACCTGCCGCAAAGCCCGCTGCCGCTCCGGTACAGCAGGCTGCGCCCGCTCCTCAGGTAGAGGAGGGCATCCCCGGTGATGTGGTGGCCGCTATTATGGCTGCTATCCATGCAATGGGCAACGGCAAGTACACCCTTAAGGCAGTGCGTCGTGGCAAAAATGGCTGGGGCAAGGCCGGCGTGAACGACACCACGGCCCCGTTTTAACACAGGAGGAAGAGCATGACACAGTTTATTGATACTCTGGTCGGTATTTTCCAAAGTTCCGGCTTTGCACAGTTTGGCCAGCCCGGCGGCTGGCTGTACGCCGTGATGATCTGCGTGGGCTGCTTTCTGCTGTACCTCGCCATCGTCAAGGAATTCGAACCCCTGATCCTGCTGCCCATGGCCTTTGGCATGATCCTTGCCAACCTCCCCGGCAGCGGCATCATCCACATGCAGTACTTCGTTGGTGACGGTCTGGAGCACCCCATGTGGGTCGAGATCCTGAACAACGGCGGTCTGGCCGATATGCTCTATATGGGTGTTAAGCTGGGCATCTACCCGCCGCTGATCTTCCTCGGTATCGGCACCATGACCGACTTTGCACCCCTGATCTCCAACCCCAAGAGCCTGCTGCTGGGCGCTGCCGCACAGTTCGGTATCTTTGGTACTTACATGGGCGCCCGTCTGCTGGCCGCTACCGGTCTGGTGGACTTCACCCAGAAGCAGTCCGCTGCCATCTCCATCATCGGCGGTGCCGACGGCCCGACCGCTATCTTCGTTACCTCCCGTCTGGCACCTGAGCTGCTGGGCAGCATCGCTGTGGCAGCGTACAGCTACATGGCACTGGTGCCCGTTATCCAGCCGCCCATCATGAAGGCATTGACCACCTCCAAGGAGCGCTCTGTGGTCATGAAGCAGCTGCGCACCGTCTCCAAGACCGAGAGGATCATCTTCCCCATCATGGTCGCTATCATTGTTTCCCTCATCGTGCCGGATGCCGCCGTTCTGGTCGGTATGCTGATGCTGGGCAACCTGATGAAGGAGTGCGGCGTTGTGGATCGTATCCAGAAGACCGCCGGTAATGAGCTGATGAACATCATCACCATCTTCCTGGCTCTGTCTGTTGGCTGCACCACCAGTGCAAACACCTTCCTGAACACCCGCACCCTGTTCATCATCGTGCTGGGTCTGATCGCCTTCTCCTTCGGCACCGCAGCCGGTGTGCTGTGCGGCAAGGTTATGTACAAGCTGACCGGCGGTCAGGTGAACCCCCTGATCGGTTCCGCCGGCGTTTCTGCCGTACCTATGGCCGCTCGTGTCTCCCAGAAGGTCGGCCAGAGTGAGAACCCCTCCAACTTCCTGCTGATGCACGCCATGGGCCCCAACGTGGCCGGCGTTATCGGTTCTGCCGTTGCTGCTGGTATCCTGATCAACATCTTCGGCTAAGCAAAACCTGAAGCACTATCTCAAGAGCCATCGCACAGTCTTGTGCGGTGGCTCTTTTTGTGCAGGACGATTTCAAATGGCCTCCGCTGCGCTTTGGCCATTGTTTAAGGAAAGTATATTTTAATATTTGAGGTTCTGAAACGCCTGCGGGCGTTTCAGAACCTCTTTTTCACAGAAGGGGGCGTAACTGGAAACGGCAGCTGTTATCTCTTACGTCCTTTCCCGTGAAAATGGGATAATGGAGCGTCCGCAGACGCTCCGTTATCCCAAAATTATAAATCATAATTCCGCTGAATATGGCCAGAGCGGCAGCGGAGGCCATTCAAAATCGTTTTGCAATAAGGATGATAGCAACTTTTTACGGTTTGTGTTTGGCTGCTGCTTGTGCTATCATAGAGAAAAACAGGGCGCAATACGCCCCCAAAACAGGAGGGAGCCGTTATGGAAAAAATCAAGCTTGAGGTTGCAGGTGTCCCGGCTGTCCTGTACGGCAAGCGCAGCCGTAAGGTCTATCTCTACGTCCACGGCAAAAACGGCAGCGCAGCCGAGGCTGCCCGCTTTGCCCGCACAGCTTGCCCGGCAGGCTGGCAGGTACTGGCTGTCGATCTGCCGGAGCACGGCACCCGGAAAAACAGCCCGGAAAAGCTGGTGCCGTGGGTGGTCACCCGGGAGCTGCAGGCGGTTTACGCCCGGATGCATCCGGTATGGAAGCATATCCGGGTGTATGGGGTCAGCATCGGGGCGTGGTTTGCTATGCAGGCGTTGCAGACGCAAAAACCGGAGAAGGCGCTGCTGGTGTCCCCGATCGTGGATATGGAAAAATTGATCCTTGCCCTGATGCAGCAGGCAGGGGTAACGGAGGAGCAGCTGCACGCGGCAGGGGAGATCCCCACAGACTTTGGGGAGACGCTTTCGTGGCCGTATCTGTGCTGGGTGCGGGAACATTCGCTGCACTGGAAGGTGCCCACACAGGTGCTCTATGCCGATACAGACCCCCTTACCGGGCACACCGCGATGGAGCAGTTCCGGCAGCAGACCGGGGCGCACCTGACCATTTTGGAGGGCGGGGAACACTGGTTCCATACTGAGACCCAGCTGGCCGCTCTGCAAAGCTGGGAAAGCTGTCATTTATAATAGGCCGTTTCTCTTTTCCTCAGTCTGTGAAAATGTAAGCCCGGAAAATCCGCAGATTTTCCGGGCTTACATATAAAATACGCTTCCACAACAAAACGCCGCTGACGGCTTTGTGCATCGTCAGCGGCGTTTTGTTTATTGAAAACAGGATTGTGAATGGCAGAATCAGACGTTTGCTTCGCTGTTGTGCTCAGCCTTCTTGTATGCGGAGAAGGAGTGGAACACGATGTTCAGGCCCAGCACGATCAGCAGCACGGCAAGGATCAGCTGCAGGCCGTTTGCGATGAACACAGCGCTCCAAGTGGTCTCACCGGCAGGGATGGTAACAGAAGCGGCAGTGCTGATGGCCTTGACCATAGCGATCAGGCGCTGCACCAGTGCGGTAAAGGTGACGCACAGCATGATGACCAGCGGGGGGAACAGCATCTTGTTGCTGCGGCCGGTCACCTTCAGGAACACGCACAGGGTGGCCAGCACCAGTGCGCTCAGCAGCTGGTTGGCAGAACCGAACAGCGGCCAGATGTTGGCGTAGCCGATCTTGGTCAGGATAAAGCCGAACACCAGCGTGATGAAGGTGGAGAAGTACACATTGCAGAACAGCTTGCGCCAGCCCTCAGCGTGCTCCATGTCGTCCACGCTGAACAGCTCCTGGAAGCTCATGCGGCCAATGCGGGCCACGGCATCCAGACTGGTCAGAGCCAGTGCGGAAACGCACATGGTCATGAACACGGTAGCAGCGTAGGCGGGCACGCCGAACATCTCAAAGAAACCGGCAACGCCGCGGCTGAAGATCTGGAACGGAGTACCGGCAGCAGGGGTACCGTCGGCAGCTGCGGCAGCACCGGCCACGCACAGAGCCAGAACAGCCAGCAAGCTTTCAAGGATCATGGCACCGTAGCCGACCTTCAGCATATCCTTCTCGTTCTCAACGGTCTTGGAGGAAGTACCGGAGGAAACAAGGCTGTGGAAACCGGAAACTGCACCGCAAGCCACGGTGACGAACAGGATGGGGAACATGGTGCCCAGCTTTTCGTTGGTAAAGCCGGTGAACACAGGCAGGTTCATGGTGGGGTGTGCAACCAGCAGGCCAACCACAGCGCCCACGATCATGGCCACGAACATAAAGGTGGTCATGTGGTCACGGGGCTGCTTGAGCAGCCACATGGGCAGCACAGCAGCAAAGAAGATATACACAAAGGTGATGTAGCTCCAAGCGGCCTTACCTAGGATCAGGGGCAGGTTTGCGCCGATGACAAAGGACAGCACGATGAACACGATGCTGATAACGCTTTCCTTCCAGCCGGAGAAGCTGAACTTTTTCTGCAGCAGGCCAAAGATAACGGCGAACACCATGAACATGATGGACACCATGCCGGCAGCGCCGTTGGTCTTGGCAGCCTCAACCATTGCGCCGTCTGCGCCGAAGGCATTGAAGGTGCCGGCAACCATGTCCGCAAAAGCGGCAATCACGATGCCGCAGAACAGCCAGCAGAACAGCAGGAACAGCTTGCGGCCGGTCTTGCCGATGTACTTTTCAATCAGCATACCCATGCTCTTGCCGTCGTTCTTAACGGAAGCATACAGAGCGCCAAAGTCGGTAACAGCGCCGAAGAAGATGCCGCCCAGCAGCACCCACAACAGCACCGGCAGCCAGCCGAAGGCTGCGGCCTGAATGGCACCGGTGACAGGGCCTGCACCAGCGATGGAGCTGAACTGGTGGGCAAACACCGTCCAGCCATTGGTGGGCACATAGTCCCGGCCATCCTCGTGGACGACAGCCGGAGTCTTGGCTGCGGGGTCGATGCCCCATTTGTTAGCCAGCCAGCGGCCGTAAAGCACATAAGCGCCAAACAGGCACACCGCTGCGATCAATACGATGACCAGCGTATTCATAGTTTTCTACCTCTTTCCTTTTTTCACTCCGCAACAGGTTCGGAACGATAGGATGCCGTCCGGCAAAGCGCTTCCCCGGAGTGTAAAAAACCTTCGTCCTCAGCACATGACCGGGCTTTCCGGTCACACTCCGAAGACGAAGGCTTCTGCTCCCGCCTGCCAGGGCAGGAGCAATACTCCGCGGTACCACTTCGCTTGCTGTGTTAAAACAGCCACTCTCCCACGCATGGTACACTGACCATGCTGCCCGATAACGTGGGCTGGACGGCACCATGCTACTTGGGGGCACAAAACCCGGTTCACACAGGCTGCTCGCAGGCGAGGGTCCTCTGCTCCTGACTGCCGCTTTTTCACCCGAGAAGCGGCTCGCTGAAAGAGGGTGATGCAGAAGATCATGTCCTGTTCCTTGCATTTGCTGAATGATTGTATCCTACTTTATTCCCGTTTTCATCAATTGTCAATATTTCTGTAACAAGTTCAGAGGATACGCCAATTCAAGCCATTTTCTGGGAATAATTTTTAGATGATTTTCTTTCATGTGTGAAGAGAATAAAACTGAATAGCACTTTAATTGAAAACCATTCACCCGCAGGTCTTGACTTTCACACTTTGAAGTGCTAAAGTAGTAGTGCGCAGAATATTCCGTGCGGCAGCACCGGCCGCTTTGCCCGCTGCCGCCGCTGTTATAATAAGGAGAAAAACAATGGCTGAAAAAAATTCCAGAAGAAACGAGACGACGGATGCACTGTTTGACGCTATCCTCAGTCTGGAGAGCCGGGAAGAGTGCTACGCCTTTTTTGAGGATTTGTGCACTGTAAAGGAGATCTCGGATATGGCACAGCGCTTACAGGCAGCAAAGCTGCTGCTGGACGGTGCCACCTATGAGCAGATCGTCAAGGCGGTGGAGATCAGCACTGCCACCATCAGCCGCATCAACCGCTGCATCCAGTACGGCTCCGGCGGCTACCGCGATACCATTGAGAAGGTGCGCGCACAGGCAGAAAAGCAGTAACAGCCGCACCCGCCGCAGCATAGGATAGGGCACACGACCGGAAAGGAAGGTTTTGCCCTATGATGATCGATACCCCCTGTGCCCGTTCTCAGTGCCCGGAGATGCCCAAGGTCAGCTTGGATCAGGCCGTTGTGGACCTGATGGAAAGCATTGCCTTACAGGAAACGGCGCTCAGCCACATTTTGTGTGCCGAAAGCCGGAAGATGCAGAAGGCCATGGATCTGGATGGCCTGGATCTTTGCAAGCTGCTGGAGGTGAACGACTCCGCCACCAATATGGTGCACGCCGTCGCAAACCTTGAACTGGTGCTCAAGGATAAGCTGGAGTTCGTTTCCAACAACCTCTATGTCCCGGGGGACAGCAGCTGCCCATCACCTGCGCAGTAATGTTTTTTGCGTGGGACGATTTTTACTGCAATCTAACCCGTGAAAATGCAATGCCGGGCAGCCCGTAGGCTGCCCGACATTGCTCTGAATCGTTCTGCCGCAAGGGAGGCTGCTGCACAAAACAGGGTGCAGCAGCCTCCCTTTTTATGAAAATCCTGCATAAGAGACAGAAAAATCTTTTGTTGGAATTGCTGATGTATCAAATCTGTGCTATACTATTGGATGTATCACCATGAAAGCGAGGAATAAAACATTGCTGCATTATGATGCGATCCTATTTGATGTGGACGGGACGCTGATCGATTCGGCCCCCGGTATCATTCATACATTGCAAGAGGTTTTCTGCACCATGGGTGTGGATGTATCCGGCGTAAACCTGCGCCGGTATCTGGGCCCGCCGCTGCGCAAAAGCTTCGGTGAGCACTTCACCGACCCGGCGCTGATTGAAAAGGCCACCGACCTTTACCGCACGAGCTACGCGGTGAAGGGCAGCCACGAGTGTGCCGTGTTCCCGGGTGTTCCGCAGATGCTGCAAACCCTGAAGCAGGCTGGTTTTATTTTGTGCACCGCCACCTCCAAGCCCACCAAGGTGGTCACCCCTATTTTGGAGGAGCAGGGTCTGGCGCAGTATTTTGATTTTATCGGCGGTGCCTCTATGGACGAGAGCCGGGACACCAAGACCGAGGTCGTGCGTTATGTGCTCAGCCAGCCCGCCTTGCAGGGCAAGCGGGTGCTGATGGTGGGTGACCGCAACGATGATATGCGGGGCGCTGCCGACTGTGGTCTGGATGCTGCCGGTGTGCTGTACGGCTACGGCAGCCGGGAAGAGCTGGAAGCTTTCCATCCGGTGCTGCTGGCCGAAAGCTGCGCCGACCTTACCGACCGGCTGCTGGCAGCCCGGGTATGACAGGAAGTTTCATGCCTTCGGAAGGAGAATGGATAGAATATGAGAAGCAATAATCAACAGGAGAATCAGACGCTGACCCCGATGCAGAAGCAGGCGGTGCTGGTGTGCATCGTGTGCGCACTGGCGGCGCTGCTGACCATCGGCATCACCCTTACCATGCTCAAGCGGGGCAAGAACCCGACGGAGCAGCCGGGGGATTCTTCCATTATTACCCCCGCGCCCGCTCCGGAAGGGGAGGAGGATATCTCCGACCACTACCAGATCAACGAGACTTCCAGTGCACTGCTCACCGGGACTGCTGATGCTGGTGACGCCTATCAGGAGCAGACCCTTTTTATCGGCGATTCCAACACGGTGCGTTTGTACGCCAACGGTCTGATCTCGTTGCAGCAGTTCTGCGCCAAGGAAGGCATTGGCACCAGTGCCGCCCTGAACGAGGGCATCGTTACCTTTAAGCGGGACGATAACCGCTACACCATTGCGCAGGCAGTGGCCAAAATGAAGCCCCGCCGGGTGGTCATCATGCTGGGCACCAACGATAACGGCATGAACACCGAGGACTTTATCAGCAACTACACCGCGCTGGTGCAGGCCATTCAGGCCAGCTATCCCTATACTGATATCATCGTCAACACGGTGCCGCCGGTCCCGTCCAACCACTCCAACTACCCCAATATGGACCAGACCCGCATTGATGATTTCAACATGGCGCTGCTGACCATGTGCGAGCAGCTGGGCGTCAAGTTCCTCAACTCTGCCGAGGCACTGAAGGACGCCAACGGCTACGGCAATGTGGATTACTACCAGAGCGGGGATATCCACCTCAAGCCCGCAGGCCTGAAGGTGCTGCTGAAGTATCTGCGCACCCACGCCTACGAGACCGAGGATCGCCGCCCGGATACCAATAATATCCCCACCCGCGCCGAGTATACCGCCAACCCCAGCTCTGCGGTGGAGGCATCCAGCAGCTCGGAGACGGTCTCCTCCTCTGTTGTTGAGGAAAAAACGGAGTATCAGGCGGACTATCGCGTGGACAAAACCGGCGGCGGCTCCCTGACCTGCGGCGACGAGAGCGGCAAGTCTCTTACCGTCAAGGTGACCAGCGCCGCCCAGAGCGTTACGGTGACCGCTGTGCCGGAGGACGGCTATGTGTTCGTCAAGTGGAGCGATGGCGTGACCAAGCGCACCCGCACCGATACCAATTTTGACCAGAACGTGGATGTGACCGCTGTGTTTGCAGCAGCCTCTATCCAGGTCAGCAGCAGCGGTAAGGCTGGGCTGGGGGATTCCTATACCTTTAAGGCAACCCTCAAGGGCAAGTATCTGGATGCTTCCAGCATCCGCTGGTATGTCAACGGCAGCGAGGTAACACAGGCTGCCGGTAAGACCACCGTAAAGGGCGAGGTAGACCCCTCCATGGTGGGCGGCACCTTCCGGGTGTATGCCACCGCCAGCTATAATGACTGCACCGTCACCAGCAACAAGCTGGAACTTACGGTCAGCGGTGGAACGTCCGGCAGCACCAGCAGCTCCAGCAGTTCCAGCAGCTCCAGCGCTTCCTCTGAGGAGGATAAGCCTGCATCCTCCAAGGAAGAAACGTCCTCCTCTAAGGAAGAAAAACCGGCCTCTTCCAAGGAAGAGAAACCCGCTTCCTCCAAGGAGGAGAAGCCCGCTTCTTCCTCCTCGAACGGTACTTCTGAAAGCGCTGGCAGCTCCTCCAAGGGGAAAACATCTTCCTCCTCTATGCAGGAGCACACGGCATCTTCTAAGGAAGAAACGACTGCTTCCTCTAAGGAGGAAAAACCGGCCTCTTCTAAAGAGGAAAAGTCCGCTTCCTCCAAAACCGAGGCAAGCGCCAGCAAGGAAGCTGCCAACTAAGGGCACATTTCCTCCTTGCGCCGCATAGGCTGGCGGGAGAGGAAGGTGGAGCCTTATGTACTGGGAAGCAATGCGCACACCCGCCCTGCCCGGGGAGAATGACGTGACCAACGGCAGCGTGGATTACTATGATACCGACTGGGAAAACGTGGATAACAGCGCACTGGAGGAAGAAATGCAGAAATGTGGTCTGACGCCCTGCGAGGGTAAAACAATGTGTCCGGACAACACCCCGGCACAAACAGACCTGTCTGCGTATGAGATCGTTTCTGAATAATGGGAAGCCAGCTCTGCCGGGGGTGGGGCTGGCTTCTCCCTGTTGATACACCAAAGTGGGAAATGCTGAAAAGAAAGTGAGATACTATGGCAAAATATTATTGCATCCTGTTCGATGCAGACAATACGCTGCTCAACTTTGACGCAGCGGAAAACAAGGCGCTGGCCGAAACGCTGGTGAACTACGGCATCGAGCCGGACGCCGAGACCGTGCAGACCTACCGCACCATCAACGAGGAACTGTGGCGGCAGCTGGAAAAAGGCCAGATCCGCCGCGAGAAGCTGTTCAGCGAGCGGTTCAGCCGCTTTTTAAAGGCCATCGATGCCGCCGGTGACGGCGTGGAGATGAACCGCTTTTATCTGGAGCAGCTGTCCACCCACCCGGATCTGATGAGCCCGGAGGTGCTGGACGTGCTGCGGGAGCTTTCCGAGGTGGCAACGCTGGCTATCGTCAGCAACGGTGCCCAGAAAGTGCAGACCCGCCGTCTGGCGGAAAGCGGCGTGATGAACTTTATGGAGGACGTGTTCATCTCTGAGAAAATGGGCTGCGAAAAGCCCAATGCCCGCATCTTTGATGCGGCTCTGCGCGCACTGGGCGTGGAGAATCGGGAGCACGTTCTGATGGTGGGCGACAGCCTGGCCAGCGATATTCAGGGCGGCAGCAACGCCGGGCTGGATACCTGCTGGTATAACCCCAACCACGCCGAGAACCCCGGCAAGGTGATCCCCACCTACGAGATCGCCAGTCTGGAGGAACTGTATCCGCTGGTGATGGAGCAGGAGGAACTGGCCAACGTTGGCCTGAAGAACCGCCGCCACCAGTGCTGAAACCAATGGTGTAACTGAAAAGAACGGATAACGGAACAAATTATGCTGATACATTTGGAAAAACTGGGTAAGACCTTTGGCGAAAAGGTGGTGCTGCACGATGTGACCGCCAGTGTCGAGCGGGAAGATCGCATCGGCATTGTGGGACAGAACGGTGCAGGCAAGACCACTCTGCTCAAGATTCTTACCGGCGAATATCAGGACTACGAGGGCGAGTTCAGCGTGACCCACGGGGTAACACTGGGCTATCTGGAGCAGAACGCAAAGCTGGACGCCACGTTGGATATCTACGGCGAGATGCGCGCCACTTTTGCCCCGGTGCTGGATGCCATGGCGCAGATGCAGATCTTGGAACGCCGCATGGCTGCCCAGCCCGATAACGCCGACCTGCTGGCACAGCATGATGCCCTGCAGAATATCGTGGATGCCGCCGACGGCTACAACATGGACGTGAATATCAAAAAGGTGCTGTCCGGCATGGGCTTTGCGCAGGATACATGGCAAAAGAACATTGCAGTGCTCTCCGGCGGCGAGTTGACGCGGCTGCGTCTGGCAAAGCTGCTGCTGGAAAAGCCCGATGTCCTCATTCTGGACGAGCCTACCAACCACTTGGACTTTGCCACCATGGAATGGCTGGAAAACTATCTCAAGGGCTACTCCGGTGCGGTGCTGGTGGTCAGCCACGACCGCTATTTCCTCGATAATGTCTGTACAAAGATCTGGGAGGTGTCCTTCCAAACCATGACCACCTACAAGGGCAACTTCTCGGCCTATCTGCCCCAGAAGGAAGCCGCCGATGCCCTGCGCCAGAAGCAGCACGATGCCGACGTGGCACTGGCTGAAAAGCTGCAGGACTATGTGGACCGCAACCTTGTGCGCGCCTCCACTACCAAAATGGCACAGAGCCGCCGCAGGCAGCTGGAAAAGCTGGAGATCACCGAGGCACCCAAGGACGAGACCAACCAGCTGAAGTTCCGCTTTGAATACGACGTAGAACCGTGGAATGAGCTGGTGATGCTGAAAAATCTCAGCATCAAGATCGGGGAGCGTACCCTGCTGGAACCCTTTACCTATACGGTCTGCCGCGGGCAGCGGCTTATCATTGCCGGCCCCAACGGTGCGGGCAAATCCACCCTGATGCAGGTGCTGGACGGCAAGCGCCGTCCCTCCGGCGGCATGGTGCGGCTGGGCACCGGGGCACGTCCCAGCATTTTTGCCCAGCAGCAGAACCGTCTGGGACAGGGCAGGGTCATTGATGTCATCTGGAACAAGTACCCCCGCATGACCGAGCTGGAAGTGCGCAGCCACCTTGCAAAGCTGGGCTTCCGGGGCGATACGGTGTTCAAACCCTGCGAAGCATTGTCCGGCGGCGAGCTGGCGCGTCTGCGCTTTGCGGAGATCGTGCTGGAGCGCCCGAATCTGCTGTTTCTGGACGAGCCCACCAACCACTTGGACATCTATACCCGCGAGAACCTGACTGAGGCACTGATGGCCTACACCGGCACCCTGCTGCTGGTCACCCACGACCGTCACCTGATGAACAGTCTTGCCTGTCCCATCCTCTACCTTGAGGACGGCAAGGCTGTGCTTTACCCCAGCTACGATGCCCTGATGGGTCGCACCGCCCCGGTGCAGGCCGCCCAGAAGGCGGCCGAGCCCGCCAAGACCGGCTACGGCAAGGAACAGCGCCGCCGCCGTGCCGAGCTGCGCGCCAAGATCAAGGCCTGCGAGGACGAGATGGAGGCCTGCGGTGCACGCGAGGTGGAGCTGGACAACGAGATCAACTCCCCGGAGGTGTACAACGACCCCGACCTGCTGCGCCAGAAAAGCGATGAGCTGAGCGATCTGCGTTTCCATCAGGAGGAGCTTTTTGCCGCATGGGAAGCCGCTATGGAAGAGCAGGAAGCCTACGAGCAGACGCAGCAGCCCGAAGAATAAAGGAGCGTATCCTCTATGCCTAAAAATCACCGCAACTATCAAAAAACACGGCACATCGCCCTGTCCGGTCTGCTGTTTGCGCTGGCCATGGCGCTTTCCTTCATTGAAGGCACGCTGGTCATCCCGGGGCTTTTGCCGGGCATGAAGCTGGGGCTTGCCAACATCGTGGTCATGTACGCGTTGTTCTTCATGGGTCCCCGGCAGGCGCTGGTGCTGGATATACTCAAGGCATTGTTCGTCTTTCTGGTGTCCGGCTTCACGGCGGGCTTTCTCTCGCTGTGCGGCGGGCTTTTGTCCCTTGCGGTGATGTGGGTGCTGTACTATCTTTTGCCGGTGCGCCCCACATGGTTCATCCTGTCGGTCTGCGGCGCACTGGCGCATAACGTGGGGCAGCTGCTGGGCGCAGGGGTCATCATCTCCTCGTCCTTGTCGCTGTACTACGCGCCGGTCATGCTGGTGCTGGGGCTTGTCATGGGCGCGCTCACCTCGGTCACCCTGCGGGCGCTGCTGCCCGCGCTGGGCAAAATGGGCTTCAACACCCACGAAAACCGCCCCGAATGACCGACCATTTCGGCAGGGCAGTTGCATTTTGGCCGGAAATCTGTATAATAAGGAAACAACTGTATTTTTATCAAAAAGACCCCAAAAGATAGCGCTGCCGCAGCATGGGAACTTAAGCGGCAGTCGGGAGGTGTTTGTATATGTCTGAAAAAGTTACCATCAAGGTCGAGCGGAAGGAGCTCCATCTGCCCACCATCGCACTGCGCGGGCTGGTGGTGTTCCCCAACAACCTTGTTCATTTTGAAGTCGGGCGGGAAAAGAGCATTGCCGCCGTGGAGTGGGCCATGGCCAACAACTCCAACGTATTTCTGGTTGCCCAAAAGGAGATGGAGACCAGTGAGCCCACTCAGCAGGACTTGTACACCTACGGCGTAGTAGCTGAGGTCAAGCAGGTGCTGCGCGTGTCGGACGAGCTGGTCAAGGTGCTGGTGGAGGGTAAGTACCGCGCCAAGTTGACCGAGCTGGATACCACCGGCGATTTTCTGCTGTCTGCCGTGCGCTCTGCTCCGGTACGTGCTGCAAAGCCCGAAGAGGCTGTGGAGACCGAGGCGCTGCTCCGCGCCCTCAAGACCGGCTTTGACGAGTATCTGGGTATGAACCCGCGCCTTGCCAAGGACGTGGTGTTCACCATCGTTTCCAGCGATGATCCCATGTTCCTCACCGAGTATATGCCGGCAAACCTCTTGTTCCGCTATGAGGACAAGCAGGCTGTGATGAACGAGAACACCCTCAACGGCCGTCTGCAGCGCCTTGTGGAGATGCTGCGCCGCGAATGTCAGGTGATGAAGATCGAAAAGGAGATCGCGGAAAAGGTCAACGAGTCCATGGACAAGAACCAGCGCGATTACTACCTGCACGAGCAGCTGCACATTATCAACGATGAACTGGGCGAGGGGGACGATACCCACGCCGAGGCCGACGATTACCGCCGCAAGATCCGGGAGCTGCACCTTGCCGAGGACAGCGAGAAAAAACTGCTCAAGGAGGTAGACCGCCTGTCCCGGATGCAGAGCAGCAATCAGGAAGCCACGGTCATCCGTACCTATCTGGATACCTGTCTGGATCTGCCGTGGAACACCATGACCGTGGATGATCTGGATATCCACCGCGCCCAGCAGATTTTGGATCGGGACCACTACGGCCTGAAAAAGGTCAAGGACCGCATTCTGGAAATGCTGGCCGTGCGCAAGCTGGCACCGGACGTGAAGGCACAGATCATCTGTCTGGTAGGCCCTCCGGGCGTTGGCAAGACCAGTATTGCGCGCTCCATCGCCGAAAGCCTTGGCCGCAAATATGTGCGCATCAGTCTGGGCGGCGTGCGGGACGAAGCCGAGATTCGCGGCCACCGCCGTACCTACATAGGTGCTATGCCCGGCAAGATCATCAGCGCCATGATCACCGCCAAGTCCTCCAACCCCCTGATGCTGCTGGACGAGATCGACAAGCTGGCAGGGGACTTCCGGGGCGACCCGGCGGCAGCTCTGCTGGAGGCGCTGGACCCGGAGCAGAACAGCACCTTCAACGATCATTTCATTGATATCCCGTTTGATCTGAGCCATGTGCTCTTTATTACCACCGCCAATGATCTGGGCAGCATCCCCGGCCCGCTCCGGGACCGCATGGACGTCATCGAGCTGCCCAGCTATACCCGCGTGGAAAAATACAATATTGCCCGCAAGCACCTGCTGCCCAAGCAGCTTAAGGCCTGCGGCCTGACCGGCAAGGTCACCATGAACCAGAGCGCACTCTACGGCATCATCGACGGCTACACCCGCGAGGCCGGTGTGCGTAATCTGGAGCGTACCATCACCAGCGTGCTGCGCAAGTGCGCCCGCAAGATCGCTTCCGGTGAGGTGGAGAGCGTGGCGGTGACTGCCGCCATGCTGGAGGAACTGCTGGGTCCCCGCATCGTCAAGCCGGACTTCCTCAACCGCACTAACGCCGTGGGCATCGCCAACGGTCTGGCATGGACCAGCGTAGGCGGCGAGACCCTGCCCATCGAGGTGCAGGTCATGGACAACGGTACCGGCAAGATCACCGTTACCGGCTCTCTGGGCGATGTGATGAAGGAGAGCGCACAGCTGGCAGTCACTTGGGTACGCGTCCACGCCGAGGAATACGGCATCGACCCCGAGCGGCTGAAAAAGTGCGACCTGCACATCCACGCCCCGGAGGGTGCTGTGCCCAAGGACGGCCCTTCTGCCGGCGTCACCCTGACCACGGCACTGGTGTCCTGCCTGTCCGGCGTACCGGTGCGCGGCGATGTGGCCATGACCGGCGAGATCACCCTGCACGGCAATGTGCTGCCTATTGGCGGTCTGCGGGAAAAGAGCATGGCTGCCTACCGTGAGGGCATGAAGACCGTGCTCATCCCCAAGGACAACGAGCCTGATCTGTATGACGTGGATGAGGAGGTCAAGAAGAATCTGACCTTCCTGCCCATGCAGAACCTTTCGCAGGTGCTGGCTGCCGCCCTGCTCAAGCCGAAGGCGGCAAAGAGCACCGCAGGCCGCCCCCGCACCAAAAAGTCCAAAGCAGGGGAAAGCCGCATCCCCGCCGCGCCTGAGAAGAACCAGCCGGGCGCTGTCTGCTGAAAAACAGAAAGGAACACGCCATGATCTTCAATAAAGCTGATTTTATTGCCAGCTATGGCATTTCCAGCCAGCTGCCCGAGAGCGACCGCCCTGAACTGAGCTTTTCGGGGCGCTCCAACGTGGGCAAATCCAGCCTGATCAACAAGTTGTGCAGCCGCAAAAATCTGGCGCGCGTGTCCAGTACGCCGGGCAAAACGGCTACCATCAACTTCTATTCGGTGGACGACTGCTACTTTGTGGACCTGCCGGGCTACGGCTACGCCAAAGTGAGCAACGCCGACCGCGAGCGCTGGGATGACCTCATCAACAGCTACTTCGAGGCGCCCCGCCACCACACCCTGCTGGTGCAGCTGCTGGACTGCCGCCACGCACCCAGCGCAGACGATCTGCAGATGCTGCGCTACCTGCACTACCACCGCATCCCCTATGTGGTGGCACTGACCAAGGCGGATAAACTTAAAAAGAGCCAGCTTGCCAAAACGCAGGAGGACTTTGAAAACATCTGCCGCCCCTACGGCTGCCAGAAAGTGGTGCTGACCAGCGGCGAAAACGGCTACGGCATCCCGGAGCTGCAGGCGGTACTCAACGCCGCAGTGGCTGCGGAAAACGAGGAAGCGGAGTAACGCCATGGCTTACAACGAATTTGCCTATTTTTACGATGAATTCAACGGCGAAGCGGACTACGATGCCCTGTACAGCCAGATCCATACAAAGCTGGAAGCCCACGGCATCCATGACGGCATTGTGGCCGACCTTGGCTGCGGCACCGGGGAGCTGACCCTGATGCTGGCGCAGGCGGGCTACGATATGATCGGCATCGACCAGTCGGAGGAGATGCTCTGCGTGGTGCGGGATAAGGCCGAGCAGCTGGGACTTTCCGGTCGCTTGCTGCTGCTCCGGCAGGACCTGCTCAAGCTGGATCTCTACGGCACCATCCGGGCAGCGGTATCCACCTTTGATACCTTCAACCACATCCCGGATCTGGATACCGCCATTGCCAACGCGGGCTTTTTCATGGAAAAGGGCGGGGTGTTCCTGTTTGATATGAACACCCCCTATAAGCACCAGAAGGTTCTGGGCGATAACGAATTCACCTTTGAGGAAGAGGATGCTGCCTGCGTGTGGCGCAACCACTATAACGCCGCCGACCGCAAGGTGGAGATCACGGTGGACATTGATTATCACGAGACCGGCGAGCATTTCCACGAGGAATTCTGCGAGTATACCTATGATCTGGCTACCATCCGTGCGGCGCTGGAAAAGCACGGTTTTGCACTGGAAAGCGTCTGCGATGGCGAGACCTTCGGCCCGTTGACCGAGGAAAGCCAGCGCTACTTCTTCTGCGCAACAAAACAGTATACACAACTGGAGGAATAACCTATGGCAAACCTGATCCGCGGCCTGTCCGAGAACGGCGGTGTCGTGTTCTGCGGTGTGGATTCCACTGATATTGTCCGTAAAGCAGAAAAGCTTCACACCACAAGCGCCACCTGCAGCGCAGCACTGGGCCGTCTGCTCACGGGTGCTGCCCTGATGGGCTCCATGCTCAAGGATGACCGCGACCGCATCACCCTGCGTGTGGCAGGCGGCGGCCCTGCGGGCGTGCTCATCGCCTGCACCGACGGCACTGGCAACGTGAAGGGCTGCATTGACAATCCGCTGGTGGAGCTGCCCGCCAAAGCCAACGGCCACTTGGACGTGGGCACTGCCGTGGGCAAGGACGGCGTGCTGACCGTCATCCGGGACAACCGTCTGCAAAAGGAGCCTACGGTGGGGCAGGTGCCGCTGGTATCCGGCGAGATCGCTGAGGATCTGACCAGCTACTATGCCTACAGCGAGCAGGTGCCTACCGTGATGGCGCTGGGCGTGCTGGTGGACAAAGACCTGTCCATCCTCTGTGCCGGTGGCTTTATGGTGCAGCTGCTGCCCGGCGCTACCGATGCTGAAATCGACCGGTTGGAAAAGAACATCAACGCTATGCCCTCTGTCACCGAACTGCTCCATGCGGGCAAGACACCCGAGGACATGATGCAGATGGCGCTGGCGGGTTTCAACCCCAACGTGCTGGACGAGCGCACGGTGCAGTACCAGTGCGATTGCAGCGCCGAGCGCACCAAGGAGATGCTGCTCAGTCTTGGCCGTGCAGAGCTTGTGCGTATGCGGGACGAGGACCCCAACTGTGAGGTGGTGTGCCACTTCTGCCACAGCAAGTATCAGTACGACCTCAACGCCCTGATTGCTGAGTACGATGCACAGGCCGCTGAAGCCGAACATCCCATACAATAAAAAATCCGCTTTTCAAAAGGCGGCTGCGCAGTTGTGTGCAGCCGCCTTTTTTGCTTTGGGTAGCTTGAGCGAGCGACAACCACCAGCTTTGCTGGTGGAATAAAAACGGC
>OWJL01000031.1_pt1 | contig 62143 bp, 85 predicted proteins | sample 1732571 | NCBI WGS metagenome assembly OWJL01 (sample SAMN05065730, study PRJEB22554) | human gut metagenome | biome: ENVO:2100002; feature: ENVO:00000062; material: ENVO:00002003 | host: Homo sapiens | place: USA
TTGGTGCCGATGGCTTTTTTCGGGGAGCCCAGATGCACCTGCGGCAGCTGGGCACAGCGCTCACCCAGTGCGCGCAGCCCGGTGGAAAGGCCGGGGCAGATCACGCCGCCCCGGAACACCCGATCCTTGTCCACCACATTAAAGGTGGTGGCGGTGCCAAGGTCTACTGTGATGACCGGCAGCGGAAAGTTTGCCGCCGCATAGGCGGCATCCACCAGCCGGTCCTTGCCCACGGCGCGGGGCTCGTCCACCCCCATGGTCAGCCCGGTGCGGATGTCCGGCGAAACGATGACCGGCTTTTTGCCGGTGTAGTGGCGGGCGCACTCGGCCAGTGCCCCGGTGATCTGGGGCACTACGCTGGTAAGCACTGCACCTTCAAAGCGCATGGGACGCTCCGGATGGCGGCGGTGCGCAAATATTTTATCCATTTCGGCACGATATTCCGCAGCCGTGCGGGTGCGCACCGTGTCCATGCGCGCCACAAAGCATACACGTCCGTCCCGGATGCCCCCAAGGGCGACGGTGGTGTTGCCTATATCAATGGCTAAGATCATAATTCTGTTTTCCTTTTCAAAATAAAAGAAAAGAACCGGTTTGCTCTTTGTCAAGCGTATTTTACCGCATTTTTGCGCCGGATACAAGTCCCCGGCAAAGATTTTGTTGTGCTGGTGGAAGTTTTGCATTATACTAAGGTAAGATATGTGGAAAAGAACTGTTTTTCCGGGAGGTAAACGAACCATGGATCTGAACGGCAAGTGCGTCCTGCTGGGCGTGAGCGGCGGCATTGCCGCCTATAAGATGGCCAACGTGGCCAGTGCACTGCGCAAGCTGGGTGCGGATGTGGAGGTCATCATGACCAAAAACGCCACCCAGTTCATTACCCCTCTCACCTTTGAGACCCTGACCGGCCACAAGTGCATGGTGGACACCTTTGACCGGGATTTCAAGTTTGAGGTCACCCACATCTCGCTGGCAAAAAAAGCGGATGTGATCTTAGTCGCCCCTGCCACTGCCAACGTCATTGCCAAAATGGCGCACGGCATTGCGGACGATATGCTTACCACCGTGGTGCTGGCCGCCAAGTGCCCGAAGCTGGTAGCCCCCGCCATGAACACCGGCATGCTGGAAAACCCCATCACGCAGGATAACCTTGCCACGCTGGAGCGGTACGGCTTTACTGTCATCCCCTCCGAAAGCGGTGTGCTGGCCTGCAAGGATGTGGGCAGCGGACGCCTGCCCAAGGAGGAGGTACTGCTGGAGCACATCCTGCACACCATCGCCCGCCCGAAGGATCTGGCCGGGGTGCGCGTCGCGGTGACCGCCGGCCCTACGCAGGAGGCGCTGGACCCGGTGCGCTACCTGACCAACCACTCCACCGGCAAGATGGGCTACGCCCTTGCCCGCGCCGCCGCCATGCGGGGCGCCGAAGTGACCCTGATCCACGGGCAGACCGCGCTGCCGCCGGTCAAGTTCACCACCGATGTGCCGGTCACCACGGCGCGGCAGATGTACGAGGCGGTGACTGACCGCTTTGACACCACCGATGTGCTCATCATGGCCGCCGCCGTGGCGGACTACCGCCCCGCCACCGTGGCCAACGACAAGATCAAAAAGAAGGAGGGCGACCTCTCTATCCCCGTGGAGCGCACCGAGGATATCCTTGGCACCATCGGCCCCCGCAAGACCCACCAGTTCCTGTGCGGCTTTTCCATGGAGACCCGGGATCTTGTGGAAAACTCCTCCGCGAAGCTTGCCAAGAAAAATCTGGACATGGTGGTGGCCAACAACCTCAAGGTGGCCGGTGCAGGCTTTGGGGTGGACACCAACGTGGTCACCTTCATCACCCCGGACGGCACACGGGAGCTGCCCCTGATGAGCAAGGCAGATGTAGCCGATGCCATTCTGGACGAGATCCTGCGGCGGCGGGCAAAGTAATACTGCCGGGATTTTGTTGTACACATATCACAAAATTCACAAAAAAATTATGGTTCTTTCCGAAAATTCGGCCTTACCTGTTTATTTTATGCTGCAAAAATTATATAATAAGAGTGTGTCCCCATATTTGGAAGGAATCGGTCTGCGCTGCAGCCGTTAATATTTGGAGGAGAGCCTTACTATGTTCATGTACTCGGATTATAGCCAGCATCTGCTGGACCATGTAAAAAAGATCCATTTTATCGGCTGCGGCGGCAGCGGAATGTACCCGCTGATCCAGATCTTGGCTGCCAAGGGCTACGAGCTGTCCGGCAGCGATGTGCTGGACGGCAGCATCATCCGCTACGAGCGGGAGATGGGCGTGAAGGTCAGCCTTGGCCACAATGCGGATAACGTTGTCGGTGCGGACATGGTGGTGTACTCTGCCGCCATCTCCAAGGATAACGTGGAGCTGAACGCAGCTGCCTCCTACGGCATCCCCACCGTGGAGCGCAGCGTGCTGCTGGGCTATGTGAGCCGCCTGTACAAGCAGAGCATCTGCGTGTCCGGCACCCACGGCAAGACCACCACCACCTCCATGATCACCACCGCGCTGGAACTGGCCGGCCGCGACCCCTCTGCCGTCATCGGCGGCAAGTTGCCCCTCATCAACGGCTACGGCAAGGCCGGCAAGGGCGATGATATCGTCATCGAAGCCTGCGAGTTTGCCGAGACCTTCCTAAAGCTGACCCCCTACCTGTCCGTGGTGCTGAACATCGACAACGACCATCTGGACTACTACGGCAGCATGGGCGAGCTGAAGTTCGCCTTCAAGCGCTTTGCCCTGATGACTCAGTTCATGATCTTTGCCAACGCTGACGATAAGAACACCATGGACGTGATGTACACGTTGGACCGCCGGGTGCGCACCTTTGCCATCGACAACCACGGCGACTACCGCGCTGTCAACATCAACGAGTATAAGCCCGGCTTCTTCGAGTTCGACCTGAAGGAGTGGAATACGACCGACACCACCCGCATCCGTCTGTCCGTGCCCGGTCGCCACAATATTTATAATGCACTGGCCATGTGCGCCGTGTGCCGCTTTGTGGGCCTGAGCGCAGAGCAGTGCGCCGAGGCTGCCCTGAACTTCAAGGGCGCAGGCCGCCGCTTTGAGGTGTACGGCGAGTGCAACGGTGCGCTGGTCATCGACGACTACGCCCACCACCCCACCGAGCTGCGCGCCACCCTGAACACCGCCAAAGAAATGGGCTACAAGCGCCTGATCGCCGTCCACCAGCCGTTTACATACAGCCGCACCAAGATGCTGTTCAACGACTTTGTGGATGTGCTCAAGATCCCGGACATCACGGTGCTGACCCCCATCATGGGCAGCCGCGAGCCCAACGACCCCACCATTACCAGCGCAAAGCTGGCAGCGCAGATCCCCGGCTCCGTGCTGGTGAACAGCCTGCAGGAAGCCGCCGACTGGGTAAAGCAGAACGCCCAGCCCGGCGATCTGGTCATCACCCTCGGCTGCGGCGATATCTATAAAGCCAGCAAGATGATGGTGGAAAAGGATCAGTAAGCTGATTTAAATAATTATAAACACAAGGAGCGCCCCGCAGCCATTCGGCAGCGGGGCGCTCCTTGTGCATCTATCTACGATTCTGGAAGGATGTTGGCGTTATCAGAACTTGAACAGGTCCACGATGCGTTGCCACAGGCGGGTGAAGATGTTGCCCTCCTTCACCGTCTCGGTCTCGGCCACAACGTTGTCGGCAGCGGCCACGGTCTCGGCGGTCTTGTAGACAAACTTCACGCTGCTCTCAGCGTCCTCGGGTGCACCGGCAAAGCTGGTGTAGCTTTCCAGCCGGTCGGACATCTCGTCCAGCACGGTCTTAAGGCCGTGCAGCTGATCTTGATCCAGTGCGCCGGTCAGCTTGGAGATGCCCTCCTCGTTGAACTGGTTCAGACCATCGTTCAGCTGATGGGTGCCGTCATTCAGCTGGCTTGCGCCATCGCTCAGGGTGTTCACGCCGTCGTACAGGGTCTTGGTACCGGCGGCAAGCTGGGCGCTGCCGTCCTTGGCAGAATGGGCACCGTCTGCGGCGGTCTGCACACCGGCGGTGTACTGACCCACGCTGGAAACGAAGTACTGGATCTTGGAAAGGCTGTCCTTCAGGGCACGCACATCCGCGATATCCTGACTGTTCTCTACCTGATACTTCAGCTCTGCCTTGGCGGTGTCCTTGGCTTCCTGACTGGTCAGCAGCTGCACCAGACCGCACAGCATGGAGGGGTCGTAGTTCTGCATCAGGTGCAGAGCGGCCTCCAGATCGTGGTTCGTCTTGGTAGCGGAAAGGTACAGCGCCAGATCCAGCTGGCTGTCCTTGAAGCTGGGAGCCTGCTCCCAGATGGTACGCACCATCTTGCGGCGTCCGGCGGCCAGCGTCTTGTCGTTCATGGTAAGAATGTTGTCGATGACCGCGGCGTAGTTGTCCCAAGTCATGTCGGTGTCGATCAGGCCGCCCTCTTTCAGGGTCTTGTTGGCAGAAGCCAGCACACCGTCCGCCACCTGCTGTGCGCCGCTGTTCAGGGCGCTGTTGTTGGCGCTCAGGGTGTCCAGACCAGTGGTCAACTGGCCCAGACCCTTGTCCAGTGCGGCTGCACCATTGTTCAGGGTGTTGGCACCGTCCAGCAGGGCCAGCACACCGCTTCTCAGCTGGGTGGTACCATCCTCCAGCTGAGAAGCACCGTCCAGCAGCTGGCTCATGGCGTCGTTCAGCTGGTTGATGCCGTCGGTCAGGTCGTTGAGGCTGCTCAGGTCAAACACGTTGTCAGTGCCCAGAGCAGCAGCGTTGGTAGCGCAGGCCATCATCACCTGCGGGCAGGTCAGCCCGGTGACATCCGCTTCCACCGTGATGGTGTCCTGCAGATAGTCCTCGATGGTATCCAGTTCGTCCGGCAGCAGACCGGACAGGGAGTCCTTCACGCCCGGCAGGGTGACAAAGGCAGCCACATTGCTCTTGGCGGCACTTTCCACCAGACCGTGGGCAGCCACCACGTTGGTGGCATCCTGCCCGAAAATCACGCCCACAGCGGTGACCAGCGGGGTGACGATGGTGCGGTCGGTACCGTTCACATTCACGGTGCCGGTCTCGTTGTTCTTCAGGGCGATGGTCATGGTCAGATGACCGCTCTTGCCGATCAGATCCTCCAGTGCGGCTTCCTGACCGTCCAGCGCGTAGGTGACGGTAGCCTGAATGGGCAGGGCGCGGTCGGTGTCACCTTTATAATACACATCGGTATCGTCGGTGTTCCACACCAGCTTTTCGCCGTCCTGTGTGAACTCGGCGCTGCTCTCGGTGTTCTGAATATTGGTCAGGGTGCTCTGGTCGGTCACCTTGGACAGACCGGAGGCGCTGTAAACGTGCTCGCTGACAGTGGTGCTCTGGATGGAGCCATCGGCGTTCATCACAGCGTACACGGTCTCAGACTTGGTAAAGCTGCTGCCGCCTGCGGCAAAAGCCGGGGCTGCACAGCTGGCGGCAAGGGCAACTGCCAGCGCCGCACTGGCGAAACGAAGCGATTTTTTCATAACGCATTACTCCTTTTCAGACTTCTTGGCGTTGGCAGATTCAGGGATCATCCATTTCAGGGTGGTGTGGCGGATGAGCCAGTCACACAGCATCAGGGCGGCGGGCAGCATCACCAGAATGACCAGCATACTGATCAGAGCGCCACGGGAGATCAGCAGGCAGATGCTCCGCAGCAGCTCCATCTTACTGATGGCAGCCACGCCGACCGTAGCGGCAAAGAAGGTCAGGCCGCTGGTCAGGATAGACTGACTGCAATGCTCCAGCGACTGCTGGGCAGCTTCCTTGGGGGTGCGGCCAAAGGCGCGCTCCTCGTGATAACGGGTGGTCATCAGGATGGAGTAGTCCACGGTAGCGCCCAGCTGGATGGTGCCGATGACGATGCTGGCGATGAAGGGCAGCTGCGTACCGGTAAAGTACGGGATGCCCATATTGATGGCAATTGCGGCCTCGATGCTGGCAACCAGCAGCACCGGGATGGAGATGCTCTTGAAGGAGATGGCGATGATGACCAGAACTGCCATGATCGACCAGACGTTGACGTTCTTGAAGTCCACGTCTGCAACCTCGATCAGGTCTTTGGTCATAGCGCCTTCACCGGTGATGACGCCCTCGGGGTCTACGTTTTTGATCAGGCCGATCATCTCGTCCAGCTGACAGTTGATGGCATCCGTGCCGGTCTTGTAGGAGCTGTTGGCCAAAATCAGCTTGTAGCCGCCGGACTGCAGGATCTCCATCACGCTGTCGGGCAGCAGCTCGGTGTCAAAGCCGGGGCCGGTAATGGAATCCAGACTTACCACCTGCGTGATGCCATCTACATCCTTCAGCTCATCGCACAGGTCGGACACCTGCGTAGCGGTCAGATCGTCATGCACCAGAATGAAGTGGCTGGTGGTCATGCCGAAGTCCTCGCCCAGCTTGTTGGTGCCCACGATGCCGGTCAGGTCCTGGGGCAGGGAATCGAACAGGGTGTAGTACACGCTGGTCTTGTTCTGCGCAATGGCAAAGGGGATGAGGATGAGGATAAAGACGACCACGATGGGTACTGAATGCTTGGAAACAAAGTAGCTCAGCTTGGTCAGCCGGGGGATAACGGTGCGGTGCTTGTATTTTTCCACCCACTTATCAAAGGTAAGGATCAAAGAGGGCAGAATGACCACGGTGCAGATGACGCCCAGTGCCACGCCCTTTGCCATGACAAGGCCGATATCGCGGCCCAGCGTCAGGCGCATGGCGCACAGTGCAAGGAAGCCTGCAATGGTGGTCAGGCTGGAAGCGGAGATGGAGGTCATGGTCTTGCAGATAGCGCTGACCATGGCCTCTTCATTGGTGGAGCGCAGCTCCTTTTCTTCCTCATAGCGGTGCAGCAGGAAGATGGAGAAGTCCATCGTAACGCCCAGCTGCAGCACAGTGGCAAGCGCCTCGGTGATGTAGCTGATCTGCCCCAGCAGGATGTTGGTACCGAAGTTGTACGCGATGGGGAACAGCAGACCCAGCATGAACAGCAGGGGGGTGAGGGTGCTTTCCAGTGAGAGGAACAGCACCAGCAGGCTGGCACCCACGGCGATCAGGATGTACAGGGGCATTTCCTGATTGACCAGCGCCTTGGTGTCCTGCAAAATGACGCTCATGCCGCCGAAGAAGCAGTCTTTGCGCAGCAGCTTTTCGATCTGCTTGACGGCTTCCATGGTTTCGTCGCTGGCGCTGGGGGCGTCAAAGCGGACAATCAGCATGGTGGAATCGTTTTTGCCAAACATGAACTGCTGCACATCGGCAGGCAGCATGGCGGTGGGGATGCTGGGGTCGATCACATCGCTGAGCCAGAAGGTCTGGGTGACGCCGGGCACGGCTTCTATCTCCTTTTTCATAGCGATGAGTTCGTTGGTTGGCAGGCCCTCTACCGTGATCATACCGGTGGAGGCCAGATGGAAATCGTCCTCAAGGGCTACCTCGCCGATCATGGAGTCCAGATCCTGCGGCAGGTAGGTGAGGATGTCATAATTGATGCGGGTGGCAATGGCGCCGATCGCGGAAGGGATCAACAGCAGCACGGCCACTGTTAAGATCAGCTTACGCAGACGCACGATGCCTTGTGCGATCTTTTTCATGAGAACCCTCCAGAATAGAAAGTTGATTGGGAAAGCCCGCGAAACTGACCGCCGGTCATCTTCCGGGCAAACACTATTATATTCAGCCCGGGCAGTGTGTCAAGCGGAAAAAGTGACTGAAAGTCAGTTTTTTTATCACCTGCAAAAAATTGTATAGCAAACCGGGCTTGCACAAACGGCAAAGGACTGCTAAACTAAGGTACGCAGACCGGACGCAGCACATACCTGCGTCTGAATTCAGAGAAAAGAGGAATCTACCCATAGCATGAGCACCGTGGAAGGGAAAAAGCAGGAAAAGCGCCGCGCCCTGCTGGATGCAGCCTACGAGCTGTTTCTGGAGCGGGGCACCGCCAAGACCAGCGTGGAGGATATCACCAGCCGGGCAAAGGTGGGCAAAGGCACGTTTTATCTGTATTTTCAGGATAAGGGCGCGGTGATGCAGGCGCTGCTGGGGCGGGTGAGCTACCAGCTGCTGAACGATGCCTGCCTTGCGGTCGAGCAGCACCCCGAGCTGCCCGACTTTACCGCGCAGGTAGTGTTCGTCATCGACCATATCATCGAGGCTTTGCGGCAGGATGTGCTGGTGCTGCGGTTTCTGGAGCGCAACTTCGTCTGGCCCGGGCTGGACCAAATCGAAGCCAGCAGAGAGGCCGAGCCCCTGATGCGCAAGCTGCTGGCCATTGTGCTTTCCAGCCCGGAGATGGCCGGCCGCACCGAGCGGGAGGTCTACCAGCGCATCACCGCCTTGGGCAGTATGTGTATGTCAGTGTGCTATTCCAGCATTCTGGAGGGCAAGCCGGACAACATCGATGCCATGAAGCCGGTGCTGTACGATATCATTCGCCGGGCACTTTCGCCGGAAAAGTAAAAAAGAACGCATAAAAAAGGCTGAATTTGTAAAATAAACGCAAGAGAAAACGCAAGAGAAATCTTAGCGAATTCTCTTGCGTTATTTTTTTGCGCATTTTTAGGGAAAGCGAGGAAAAAGCAGGACATGGCAAAGCACATGACCCAAGATGACCGCAAGACGCTGGAAGCCCGGTACAACGCCGGGCAGAGCGTGGCGGGGATCGCAAGGGCGATGCAGTTCAACTATTCGACCATCTACAAAGAACTGAAGCGCGGCGACACCGGCAAGATGGACGCCAATGGCCGTGCTGGGTACAGCGCAGCGCTGGGACAGCAGCGCTTGTACAACAAGAAGCAGCAGCTCAGGTATTGGGCTGACCGACCGGCGGAGTGAAAGCAATGGGAGAGGTATTTAAGCTGAACCATTGCTATAACGTGGACTGCGTTCCGGCAATGGAACTGTTCCCGGACAATTACTTTGATCTGGCCGTTGTAGATCCTCCGTACTTCTCTGGTCCAGAGCGTCGGGGCTTTTACGGCTCCAAGGTAAGCAAGATAGGCGTACACCGGGACTATCCAATTTCACCGGCATGGATCAGGCCGGGACCGGAGTATTTCAGAGTACTGCTCCGCGTTTCCAGACACTACATCGGTGGGGCTGCAACTACTTTGATTATAAGTTTGCAACCGGGCGGATCGTGTGGGACAAGTGCAATGGAAGTTCCAGCTTTTCAGACTGCGAGATAGCGGCGACCGATTTATTTACATCGGTGCGATTGTTCCGCTATATGTGGTCCGGCATGATGCAAGGAAAGAGTATTGCGGATGGCGGCACCATGCAGGGAAACAAATCCCTGAACGAAAAGAGAATCCACCCGACCCAGAAGCCGGTTGTCTTGTACGACTGGATATTCAAAAACTATGCAGAGCCGGGGCAAAAGATTCTTGATACTCACCTTGGAAGCGGAAGCAGCCGCATAGCAGCCTATGAAGCGGGACTTGATTTTATCGGCTTTGAAATTGACTCGTTCTATTTCCAGCTGGAAGAAGAACGGTTTGCAGAGTATACAAGTCAAACCAGCCTGTTTCACATGGAGGGAGGCGAAACGAAAAATGAAAATTGAAATCACTGGCGAGGCAAAAGAAATTGCGGTCTTTGCGCTGGAACTGCAAAGGCCGCAACCGTTCAATGTCCCCAATAAGGAAGCGCTGTCAGAAGAGCAGATGCGAGAATTTACTCACTATCTGGAGAGCCATCATCCTCAAAATGAAGAACCCCACTTTGCTTGAGGATGTCGGAAACCATGTGAGCAACGGTGTCAGGAATCGAAGTTGCGAGATAGGCAAGGGCGGAACTTTGACCGCCGGATCGGTATGCTTCCTTTACTCCTTTGTTCAATTCGGATTCTGTCTTTTCGACAATGGCAAGGACAATCTGGTTATATTCAGAACGCTTCAAAGAAATCACCTCCTTTCCGTGCTCATTGTACTACAGGAAAGGCTAAATGCAAAGAGAGGACAAAATGATGCTTGAAAAACTCCACCGAGGAATCAACAGCTTCAATAAGGCGTTCAACTGGCGGCGATTCCGCCGCGATGCGCTGCACCTGGGCGAAAGCCTGCTGGTGTTCGGCATACTGTACGGCATTTTCTCAACCCTGATCTGGGGCGTTTGCTGGATCTTCAAAATCAATTACGACCCGGATCTTGTTGCCGTTGCATGGGCGGTGCCGGTGCTGCTGGACACGATGGTGAACAAGGCTTACGACTGGAACAACGAAGTCCGGGACTGGGACTGACAGAACCGGGAAGGCATGGGCAGACCTACCCGCCCACCATGCGGCTGAACTACGAGGGGAAGCCGCCCGGCTACCGCAAGGCCGGGGCCTTACCTGCTGGGGGCAGAAAGAACACGGCAGGGCGGTCCGCATGGGCAGGAGGAGCGGCATCATTTGTCCGACGCCGCTCTTTTGATATGGTACAGCCAGTGCAGGAGGGGGTGCATTCCCTTCCGTCCGGTGCTAACCCCGGAATGTACCACCATTGACCGAATATTCACGCAGTACAGAAAGGACAAACAACATGGGAGAAGATTACAAGGCAAAGATCGAAGTGGTACTGAATAACGAGGATTATGTGGATATGTGCCTGAACGGCGAAACCACTACCCTGCAGAATCTGGCAATCGGCGTGATGGCGCAGACCATCGCACTGGGCACGGACAGCTGGGATGATGCAAAGCTGCAGCTGGCAGAAGTTACGTTTGCTCTCCCGCTGGCGCTGGAAGAGGCGTGGAAAAACAAGGAGGCAGACAACACCACAGCCACCGACAAGAGTGTAGCCACCGATGCCGCCCAGGATGCCATGCAGAAGGCGTAAGGGAGAACGACCATGGACAAGAAACTTCTGAAAGAAGAGTACAAGCGGCTGCTGACGAAGGCCATTGAAGGCAGACCGGGCGGCATGGCATTGATGATCGTCCTAGAAGAAACGGACTTCTACAACTCGCCCGCCAGCGCAAAGCATCACCTGAACGTCCCCGGTGGCCTGCTGCTGCACTCGCTCAACGTAGCGAGGGCTGCGCTGGAACTGTGCGAGAATATGCCGCAGTTTGCGAGGTGCGATAAGAATGCAGTCCTGACCGCAGCCCTGCTCCACGACGTTTGCAAAGCCGGAAATTACATCCAGAAACCGGATGGAAGCTATCAGTATAGAGATACGGATTTGCTGGGGCATGGTGAAGCGTCCGTAATCAACATTCAGCACTGGATCCACCTGACGGAAAAGGAAATTCTGGCAATCCGGTGGCACATGGGCGCCTATACCGGGGAACGGGACTGGAACACTCTTAGCAAGGCATACGACAGATACCCGGAAGTCCTGTGCCTGCACATGGCTGACATGATCGCAACGCACATCATGGAGGTAGGAGAGTGAACGGGCGCGCTGCTTACATAGATCTTCCGAGCGGTAAGAGAATGGAACTATCAGCAAGTATACCGGATATCGAGGAAGTGCCGGGACCTTTGTCGGACGAAGAAAAAGCACTTATCGAAATGCTGGAAAATGAGTTTGAAACATTCGTTGCAGAGTTTTACACAGGTAGGCCATTGTGGAAAAGAAGAAACCTCAACATCCCAGAGCGCTGGGAAGTAGTGCAGGACAAACGCCGCAACCCTTCCCCGCTTGGGCGGTGCAGCTACCTACATAAAGCAAGGAAGGTCAAGAGTTTGGCAAGGAGCGTACATATTAGAATTGCCCCGCACAGGGGCGCAAAGAAGAATGACGTGGAACAGTGCAAGCACACGTTCAAAATAACCGATACCCGATGTGCGCCTTGTAGCGGTTACAATGTGGAGTGCAAGCACTACGAGAAAAACGATGCTGCTGATACAAAGCATAGTTCTTCTCTGGCGTAAGATAAGCAGCCCTGCACCGCAGAAGCGGGGCTGCTTTTTATATGGCGCAGAGCACTTCTTATAGGCGGAAGTGCTGCGAACGGGGCCAGACCCCGTCTGCGCCTTGGTTGTTTTCCATGAAAGCCGGGAAACTTTGAAACCGGTTGCCCGGCATAGCGGAATGGTGCTGTACAGCAGCGTCCTACTTTCCGTTCAAGCCCGGTGAAAGACCGGGCTGCCATTTCCGCGAAAGACGCACCCGCATGGAGTTGACGAGAATGGGTGCGCCGCAGCATGAGCGCAGAAATGCTCTGTTCAATCCGCTCAGGACAAAAGCGGTAGGCTGTTGCCGCAGCCGCCCCGCCCGGTGCTCTCTTTGCCGGGCGGGTTTGATATGCGGACGCATAGAGGATGCACCCGCTTCTGATAATCCCCCATGAACAGGTGAGCCAGTTCGATGCTGGCCGTCCGTGCAAGAAAAAGTGAGGAAAGCAAAATGAAACTTGAATGCCTGACACCGGAATTTCCGCAAGGAGCAAGAGTTTACAGCGTGGACGGTGTGGCACCTTCCCTGCTGAATAGCGCATCGGCTATGAGGTCGCAGGCGATTCTGGTCAGCGGGGGGGGAAGCATGAAAATTTGTGAGAATAGGCCGGTAATTTGCAGAGCATCTGGCCAGGCGTCGGCGGACACACTGAACGAAACTTGCCCATGTCTGACGTGCGACCATGAAGCACCTATCGTGGCAGGAGCGTACTGTATGGCCGGAAATTTCGTTGACCGAAACACCAACCAGAACGGATGCGGAGTGAGAGAAAATGCTTCGTTCACGCTGAACACGGTAGACCGGCACGCCGTTGCCTACGATGCAAGGCATCACTGCCTTGGCGGAGAGGTCAGCGGGACATTGCAGGCAAAGGGAGAAGGAGGATGGAGCTTGAACTACATAAATCCGGTGCTCCAACCGTTGCCTGAAAATGCGGTCGGCATCGACCTCTACAACGGAGCCGTCACCGGGAACACTGCGGCCACCCTCACAAAGAAAAATGATGGAACATCAAGCGGCCCAGAAGTTGCCGAAAGAAAAACGCCGGACTGGATCGTGCGCAGACTGATTCCGCTGGAATGTGGCAGACTGCAAGGTTTCCCGGACGGGTGGGCAGAAATTGAGCCGCTGACCGACTTGCGGGAACTGCAGTTCTGGCGTGAGGTCTACGCAAAGGACTGTGAAATCAAAGGGAAAAAGCCAAACCGGAAGATCATGCAGGCAGACAGCGAAGAAGGCGGGCGCGCCCTGATGCGCTGGCATGATGGCTTGCACAGCATGGCGGCAGAGTACGCAATGTGGGGCAACGGAATGGCGCTGCCGAACGCATTGTTCTTTGTGAAAAGCGCATTCCGCGAACTGGGAAAACCGCCCGGAGAAGTAAAATTAGGCAGTCTATTCGATGGAAGCGGAACGATGCCGTTGTGTGCCGCAATGTGCGGTGGGCATCCGGTCTGGGCAAGCGAGATAGAGCCGTATCCCATTGCTGTTACAAAGACGCATCTGCCGAACATGAAGCATCTTGGAAGCGTTACGGACATCAAGGGGTTCCTGATCGAACCGGTTGACATCATAACGTTCGGAAGTCCATGTCAGGACTTGAGCATCGCAGGAAAACGGGCTGGTCTTGATGGTGCCAGATCAGGATTGTTCTGGGAGGCGGTGCGCATTATCTGGGAAATGCTGCTGGCGACCGGCGGCAAATATCCCAGGTTCGTCATCTGGGAGAACGTGCCAGGTGCCCTGTCATCGAACAAAGGAAAGGATTTTGAAGTTGTTCTCAACGAATTGCTACACCTCAGAGAGTTTGCCGGAGGTAGAGCAAATCAGTCTATTCTCCAACATGGCAAGTGGGGGGCTTCGCAAACTACGGAGCTGTTGCCTATCGAATCGTCAATGCTCAACACTGGGGAATCCCCCAGCGCCGGCGCAGAGTATATGCTGTCTGCGATACTAGTGGAGAATCCGCCGGAGTGGTCGTTTTTGAGCGAAAAGGCACTGAATGGAATTTTGAACCGTGCATCCCGCAGGGGAAAGAAGTTGCAGGACTTACTGCTGACTGCTATTCATGGCATGATCGAATGGTGGCAACAAAACCCTGCGGGGGGGGGGGAGGCAGCGGGAAGCCTACACAATGAAGATCCGCAGCGGATGTGACGGCGGAGGAAAGGGACCGCTTGTCCAAGAAGAACTTTCGGCAACATTGGCAACGCACCAAGATCAGACGCTATTTGAGTTAAGAAATACGGTGCTGAATGACCAGGGCGGCGGTTTCATGGAAGTTACGCATGGGATGACCGGAACACTCCGAGCACAAGAGCATGGGCACGCACCAATCACATTCGACAAAACAGAAGGGAACGAAGAGACGTGAAGGTAGAAACGATAAGCAAGGCAATCATTGCGGCGCTTCTTGCGGCAGAACTCGCAAGCTGCACGAAAGCTGCTCTGATGCAGAACCGAATCACGAACCTTGAAACACAGAGGGATATCTACAAGTCCATGTACGAGGACTGGAAAGGCGCGGCGGGCGAAGTTGCCGGGTATGCAGATACCCTGCGGGATTCGCTGAAAGCGCGGGACCGGTTGGATGGAAAGTTACTGGTAGAGGATGCCGGAGACTTCCTCTGCACGGCATACTGCACCGAAAAGCGGGAGCACATCTGTGGAACTGGAACGGGAATTACCGCCAGCGGCGCGCCGGCTGAAGGAGACGTGACGGTGGCGGCAGACCCGGACGTTTTTCCGTTCGGGACCGTCCTCTACATTGAGGATGTGGGCGTGAGAATCGTTCAGGATACCGGGCCCGGTATCAAGGGAAAGCGTTTGGATGTTGCTGTTTCTGGCAGCCATAAGGATGCGCTGAGCTGGGATGGATACGGCCAGCACAGAGTGTGGGTTATCCAAGAGGCAAACGGATGAATGACTTTGATAAAACTCTGAAAGATATTATAAAGCAGTATAGACAAATAGGCTTTCAAACGCATTTCTGGAGATCGGAAGAGACAGGGGAAGTATTGGTTTACATGAGAAAGGGGGAGGTTGTGGCAAGTATGATAATTTCCATGGGAGAGCAGGTTTATTTTCGTAGGTTGTGTGATTCACAGAAACAAAAAGAATGGCTACAAAGTACAGTAAGACGGTTGGAATGCAAAATCACAGAATATTACGCAAGCGACATGGATGATTTGCACGAGGAAAGCCGGCATTGAATTGTTTGCCCGCCAACACGCAACCGGATGGGATGCGTGGGGAGATGAACTTGAGTAATTGGAGGAAAAGTATGGAAGGACTTGTAAAGACACTGGGAATCTTGCTGTTTGTACTGGGCGTGGCGCTGTGGGCAGCGGTGATATTTTTTGTGCCCGCTGCGCTGATTAAACGCTGCTGGCTGTATCTGTTCGCATGATGAGGAAGGAACTTCTGGCAGCAAGGAACGTTCTCTGCAAAAAGATGCGGCAGAACTCCCTTCCGTGTGCAAAGTGCCCGCTGGGAAAGATCCGGGACGAGGGAACGGCTTGCAGGGATAGCGTGCTGAAGCACAAGGCGGAGGCGGAAGAGATTCTAAAAACAGGATAACGAACTCCACTATAAAGGCCGCCCGCCGCGGCGGTCTTTTTTGTGAGCATGGGAACAGGCCCGCACCCGGTTCAACTCCGGGATTGCCCAAAATCGGAAGGAGGACGCACCAATGCAAAGGTATTATATCCTGCTGAAAGCAACCGGCGAAAGCGGCCTGCCCGCGTGGCTGCCTTATAGGCTCACAGCAACCAGCGCAGAGCTGGCCGTTGAAAAGGCAAAAAAGATGGCAGAAGATCACTACCGAGAGTACAAGACGTTTGAGGCTCAGGTGATCGAAAATGAAGGGAGTTACAAATGAAACTGGCGGCAATCGCAAAACTTATCAAGGCTGACGAATATTGCAAGCTCTACAAGGTGTTCTATAACGATGGTCAGGGGTGTGATCTGTACATCGGAACAAAAACAGCAATCTTCCCGCTGACAGACTTCCCGAAAGCACAAAACGAAAGGGAATTGGCGGCTCTGCTGGGTATCAGCGAAAAGGAATGGAACGATATTCATTTTGAAAGTGACTGCCCGGACGATATTCGGAACATTGAAGGCATGAACCTTGACGATACAGCAAGTGGCGAGCTGGACTGCGAAAATGGCAGAATCAGCATCCGCTATTGTGGGTGTAACCTGGTTCCGATGGTTGAACCGACTTCCAGAACAATCGGCTTTGTAGACGCAAAGCAGATCATGCCAGTGGCGGATGAAATGCGCAAGAGCGGCTATTTCAAATACTGTGTGCGGAAGATGGCAAGCGGCGGACGTTACTATGTCATCAAGGATGGTATGATGGTACGCGGTGCTGTAATCCCCGTAAAGCTGGAACCTCTGGCGAAATCTGGGCTGTATGCCATTGCAGACATGGTGAAAAAGACCAAGGACGCTGCGGACGTTGAGGATTTGAGCGAGCGGGAGGACGAAGAAAATGCGTAAGACCATGAAAGCACTGGCGCTGACAATCTGCGCTACCGCACTGTGCGGAGCGCTGGCGGGATGCGAAACTGACAAAGCTATGGGGATAGACGAATATCCGGGCAGGACGGTGTATGTCTATTCACCGGATGGCACGTTGCTGGACAAAGGCGCATACGAAGGCGGCTCCTGGTCTTGCGACTGGCCGGTTATTTCGGTAAAGCTCAACGGGAAAAAGTATACAACGAGCTGGGCTAACGTGGTTTTTGTGGAGGAATAACATGGACGCTGTGAAGAATGATGTGAAGCGGCTGGTCAAAATTGAACTGGCCGCAGCAAACAGGAAGTTTCGGATGTTTGCAAGTAACCACGAGGGCGTGGCTGTGATCCAGGAAGAAGCCGTGGAAGCTGCACGGGAAATGGATGGGCTGCATCGGGAACTGAACGCAATGTGGATGGACGTTTACTCCAACGATCCGCAGATCTCCACGAAAGGCGTGTATGACAGGGCGGTTGCTCTGGCCGTGGAGGCTATTCAGGTAGCGGCAATGGCACGGAAGTTTGAGCGTAGCCAGCGCCGGAACTGGCCGGGAGCGAAGGAACCGCACTATGACGAAGAAGAAAAGTGATGCACCGGCAGAGGTCGAAACCATTACACTGACCATGAGCCGCCCAGTGGCGGAGGCTGTACAGGCTGCCTGCGAGTGGTATCTGCGGCTGCACATGGGGCAGTTCTGGGATCTGGCAGAAGATTTGTGCTTTGCAAAATTCTACTCTGATCTAAAAAATGGGGCATTCAAGACCAAGGAACAGGAAGATAACGCTTTTAAGGTTGCGATGGACCGAAGAGATTTCATGTGCGTAGGAATGGAACAAGCATATAACAGATTTGTTCTCCCCGCCCCTATCTCGGATGTAATGAGAGTGCCGTACCGGGCAGAACAGGTATGGCTTACCATTCGCCACGCACTGGCATGGCATGACAAGCCGGAGGGCGATCCATGGAATGTGTGCTTTGATAAGCCGCTGAACCGCAGCGACCAGCCGCAGCCGGTAGTAAAACTCAATGAAAGGCAGGAAGCAAAGAAATGAGAAAGATTTTTATGGTGGGAGCATCTGCGGTGGCAAGCGTTTTGCTGATGACGGGATGCAACAAGCAGGTAATTGATTTGACCTACGAATATTCGCAGGCACAGATTAAAATGCCGGATGGAACCGTAATTGAGGGCAAGGTGGATAGCTGGAACGATTATGAAGGCGACCAGTTACAGGTCAAAATTAACGGAACAACATATCTGGCCCATTCGTCAAACGTGGTCCTCTGGCACTGAGCAAGGGCAGAGTTCGGGATTGAGAGGAAGAGGCTGGTACGGCAGCTCGCCGCGCGGTCAAGAAGTTGCACCCGAATCTTGAAGATTTTGAGGTTATGAAGTTGGAGAAAGTGCAATGAGACAGAACGGAGCAATGTTTATCTGCAACCGTTGCCGGAAGCAGGTATTTGCAGAACGGTTCGATGATGGTCGGTTTGACCAGAAGGCACTGGATGGGTGGGCACTTGAAACGAGGGACTTCTTTGGAGTTGGCGACTTGTGCCCGGAGTGCTTCAAAGTGTACCGCGAAACGATGAAACGTTTTTATATGGGAGACAAACATGGAGCCTGAAAACACCTGCTGCACCTGCTATTACCGTGACGCTGAAAGCTGGTTCTGCTATAACGGCCTGTCACCGAAAGGAACAGAGAACACAGACCCAGAGGACACCTGCGAGTTTTACGAAAAGAGAAGCGAGTGCGAAAGCTAACTGCCTGAAAATGGTGGTGGACGGAGGTGTACAGAGCGATGGAGAAAAAAGTCATCATTGAACTAACCGTCGAAGTAGAAAACCCGGACGACAGAAGCGTAGAAGAAGATATTATAGGCGCTCTGAGCGAAAGCCTGCACCACTTTGACGTTGTGAATTACACAGAGGATCCGCCGGTGCGGCCATGCTGGGGAAAATGCTATGGAATCCTGAAAGAAGGTTACTACGACTGCCCTATTTGCGGCTACATGACGAACTGGCAACCGGAGACCTGTCCGGTGTGTCACACTCGGCTGGAAATGTGGGATGGAAAAAGGTAAAGGAGCTTAAAAAATGAACAGAAGTGAACTTGAAAAGCTGGCAGAGCGCTACCAGCAGAGGGCGGACCGTGCCTTTGAGAACTATCAGGATACCGGCCTCCGGCGCTACGATACAGAGCGCAACAACATGGAGGACCTTGCCGATGCGCTGCGGATGGCAGCAAATGCGGCAGACGAACACGCTGAGTACACAAATATGCGGGGATCGCTTGCTGGGTTTGTAAACGCTGCGCAGAACATCAAATGCACGACAGACCAGGACGACCGTGTGAAGCTGGTGGACAAGCTGGTGGAAGATCTGCTGGCCTATGGCCGGATGCACAGCTGGATCGCAATGAAAGGCTGAACGAAACTAATCAAGCTCCTAATCAAGAATTAAGCAAGCCCGTCGTAAAATTGCCGCCCTGACGAGGCGGCAAGGGGCTTGTATGTGTAACTTAATCTAGTGACCACGGAAGAACACGCCGGGGAAAGCGGGGGTCAAGGGGGAGAAAACGAGGGCGGGTCTGTAGGGCTTGACGGAATGGGAAACTTAGAAAGACCTGCCCGGCGTTGTATCCCCCTTGTCCTGCGAAGCCGTGTGTGTTTGGTCCACAGAAAAGAAAATCCCAGTAGAACTTTGCGGAAGGAGGAAGTGAACGGTGCGGGCATGGTACATTCGGGAGCAGAAACACATTCTCGGAAACTCGGATTACGCAGAAGTGGATCTCTTTGAAACGACGGACAAGGAACACACCGCGAGCACCCGCCGCAAAAGAGAACTGGCGACCTCCATTGCGCAGCAGAAGTATAACGACATGATAGCAAGGCGGTATTTCTGCCAGCTGGCCTATACGAATTTCGGGGAAAGCGACTGGGCAGCCACGTTTACATACGACCACGACCACCAGCCAGCGCCCGGAGATTTTGACCAGGTAGACCGGGACTGGACGAATTTTACCCGCCGCTTGAAGCGCTTCTGCAAAAAGACGGGGCGGGAAGCATCCAAGTGGATGCAAGTTGCAGAATACAGCGTGGTGGACGAGGACGGGAAAGTTACCGGCAGACACCACCATCATGTGATCCTGCAAGGCAATCTGACATGGCAGGAGATCAAAGACTTGTGGCGGGACAGCACCGGGCGACCGATGGGGCTTGTGAAAGTTGAACCTATCGACCTGACCTGTTCCAGCTTTGAGCGCCTGACGACCTACATGACGAAAGCCCGCGCCCGTATCCGGCGCTGGCGGCAGAGCCAAGGGCTGCAAAAGCCGAAAACCCCGCGCCCGAACGACACCAGATGGAGCCGCAAGCGCTTTGACGAAGCATTTGCTTTGCCGGATGATCGTGAATACTGGGAGAAAAAATACCCCGGTTATACCCTGCGCGAGTGCGAACAGCACATCACGGGGAACAACACCAAGCACCTGATCGTGAAACTGAAAAAGAAGCCGGACACCCGGCGGAAGAACAGGAGGAACCAGCCATGAGCGCCAGACTGGAACTGGACGACCTGCCGCCGCGCTACCGTGCGCAGGCAGAGGCTCAGATAGCGGCCAGACAACGGGGAAAGTGTACCCACACGCAGCCAATGGCGGAGGCCGCAAGTGCTGCCGGACGGTTGAGCAAAACGTTTGATTCCTACGGGGAGTATGTGTATTACATCGGCACCGTCTTGCCCGGCATTCAGTCCGGGAAAATCGTGTCAGCAGAACCGCACCCGAAGTGGACACTGCTGCCGGAGGAAGAATACTGCGCGGTGAAACTCCCGGCGGCACATTATACGGCGGACTATAAGCTCACCTATGCAGACGGACGGGTGGATGTAGTAGAGATCAAGTCGAAGTTTACCAGAAAAGCACAGCGGGATTATATCTATCGCCGCAGGCTTTTTATCGACCTCATAGCCAAACCGAAAGGCTGGGGCTTTGTCGAGATCATCACACCAGACACAAAAGCAGAAACGAAAGAGTGGAAGCGCCTGGCTGAACAGGCGGGAAAGGAACAATCATGGGAAAAAGCAGAGCATGGATGCCGGCATTCTACCGGCAGAGCATCCAGAATGCGGTGAACCAGCAGATCAACATCAGCAAGTCGAAGCGCCGTACCATGCTGAACCGTGAGGCAATCGGACAGGTTGTTTCGTACTGCACCATTGCAGCGGCGCATGATCTCTGGGACTGGGGCGAGAAAGAATCCACTATCCTGAACCTGAAAATGAACAATGCTGAATCCAGGTACATTCTGGATCTCGACAAGTATGGCACCCCGGAAGCCCGGAAGCGGCTGAGAGAGCGCACCGCCCACCTGATGCCGGAAGAGTTCTGGCTCCCGGCGGGCGATCTGGTAGGCTCTGAAAAAAAGTTGCGCATTCTGGCGGAGCGCCGCGATGCCGCAAAAATGATTATCCGCTTTATGGCGGGATCGCTGGAAGAAATGGGATACACGCCTGAACAGATCGAGGCTGTGAAGAAAGAAGCCAAGGCGAACTATGCCCAGTTCCTTGAATGGAGCAAGGACGGCGAAGAGGTGGCCTATGACCGTCTGCGCCGTGTCATTGAAGATATCTACGGCGTAGGTGCCATGGTGGAGCGCGTGGAGGGAGAAGATCCCATTTTCGGCAAACCCCTTTTCAAGAAAGATTTTTGAATTTCGGGAGGATTGAACAGTGAGGGTACACGAGGCGGAGGCAATTTTGAAATATTACGCAGACATCCCGCAGCGGATTGAGATCATCCGCCGCCAGTGTGCCGCGCTGAACGATGAAATAGACCCTATGCGGGGCATGGGTGCAGATGGGATGCCGCACGGCGAATCTCACGGAGATAGCACCGCAACGATGGCGTGCAAAATGGAAGAACTGGGCATTGGTGAACGGCTGCGCCAGCTGGAACAGCAGCGGGCGGTTTTGCTGGGAGATCAGCGTATCATCCAGGGACAAATGAACAGGCTGGACAGTGGCCACAATATGATTTTGACCGAGTTCTACATCAGCCACAAAAAATGGCATGAAGTGAAGCAGAAAGTTCCGTACAGTGTGCAGCACTTGAAGTACCTGCGGAACGTGGCTCTTGCACAGCTGGGCAGCGGTCTGGAACGGCTCCCGGAGTGCGGCGCTATATTATCGCGTGCGTTAAACGTGCGCGAGGAACGCTGCCGGGCGGATGCCTGGGCGGAGGGCGATATTATCTTATAGGCAAGGCGGCCTGTGGAACCTCATGCACAGGCGCTTCCGCAAAATCGTGTCCACCATCCGCAGAAAAACAAACACGACTACCCCAAAAATCCGAAAACAGGCATAGAAATAACCCGGCGGGCAGTTGGCCTACCGGGTTTCGTGCAAAGGAGACTGAAATGGGAATCAAAATTGAACTGACCGATGATGAAATTGTTGAACCGTCTGGCGGAATAGCAATGTTTGACCTTCCGGGCAGAGAATTTCCGGGGAACGAGGATGCGCTGCTTGATCTGCGCTGGTCTGTGATTCCGCGGAGAGAGGGCGGAATTGAAGTCTTTGGCGGAAATGATGGCAAAATAGTCCTTGAATCGGAAGAAGAGGTAAAGGATCTGTGCGAAGCTATGATACGTCAAATTAGAGCAAAACCGATATTCTCGGATTCAGGAGAGCCGCTGCTGGACTGCCAATCTGAAAGGCGGGTAGCTGAACCGGATTTACGCGAAGGAGGACAAAGTGAAGATCAAAATTGAGATTGACAGCGGCATGATAAGCCCGCGAGAATATGCCGTTAGAACCATCGCAAAAGAAATCGTGAAAACTGGAATCAAAGAAAAGCAGATCTGGTACAACGAAGCGGCAATCCAAACCGAATTGGAAAATGCAGAGGCAGGAAGGCTCGTCAGGTGTTGGTTAAAAAATGTTTGGCCGCTTCCACAGCTACGTTCTTTGCAATCTCGATTATCACATCTGCGCTGAAAGAGCCGGCCTTTTTGGCAACGCTTTTGACCTTTTCCCAGTTCGTATCAGACCGAATGTTTTCAAGAAATCTATGCCCATCAGGCGTAATGCGGGAAATGGGAATGCGATAAGTGTCTTTCGAGAAAAGCGTTTCAACAAACTCGGATTTGACGCAATACTCAACGGCGTAAAAGAGATCGTCGTTGTCGTAGGTCTTTTCAAGTTCAAGCTGGTAGGCTGGCGGTGTTTCCGGGTCATCCAGCAGGAAGTCGTTCACATTGTTTTTCTGGTAAGAAATGAAATAGCAATAGTGGTTATAGTCTGTGTACTCTTCTGCGCAAAGCATAACGGCACGGACGCAATCCATGTTTAACTTCATACAAACCAATCCTTTCAACACCATAAGCCCGTCAGGTCATCGACCCGGCGGGCTTTTTGAATTTCGTGATTTACTTTTCGTGTGGCGGCTGGTCATCCGGCGGAGCGTTGCGCTTGATGATGATCTGCGCCTCGTTGGGATCCCGGCCTTCCTCTGCGTTGGCCTGGGCAATCTGTTCAGCCAGACCTACCGGCAGACCGTTTTCATCCAGCGGCCCGGTGTAGCCGTCGTAGTCCACGATGTCGATGCAGGGCGGCGGCGGGACGGTCTTGTAATACCTGCCGTCCTCATAGTTCTGATCCGTGACCCGGTTCCAGTAACCAATGTCGCCGTGCTCTTCCTGAGCGGCTTCCATTGCGTCTCTGGCCTGTTCTTCCGTCAGACCATCGAACAGCAGACGGGAGCCGTCCGCAAAAGCAGCGACCAAACGCCACGGGGCAAAAAATTCAATTTCATCCATGAATATGCTCCATTTCGTGCCGTTTTAGTGAATGAGTTGAAGTTTTGATAACGAAAAAGTTCAATTCAATCACAAAAAAGTGAATTTCGTGTACAGAATCAGCGATTCGATTTCGTGGGGATGTACCCATTCAGGCAACGATTGAAACCGCGTTTCGTGAGGGCATCGGTCACTCTGTCCTCTGGGAAGTAGAAAACAAGTTCGTTCTCAACCAGCAAGTCGGACCCGGCGGGATGCTCTGCGCCGGTGTACCAGTCCGTTTCTGTGTCATACTTGCGGTGCAGATACTTGTAAACGTCCCTCTGGGCCTTGTCGAACACCTCAACGAACGAGAAAGACGCGCACGGCGGCATTTCCGTTGCCAGCATGGGCACGTTCTGCGCCAGCCATTCGGCCATAACCGCTTTTGCGGCATTTCGTTTCGGCTTGCCATCCCGGTGCACTGCATCCAACAGCTGCACTACAAGCGGCTTGGGCAGGTCGTTCAACACCTCTGCCAGCGGGTAAGGATTTTCGTGCAGCAGCGGAGAGGTGCGCAGTTCCGGCACAAGATCGAGTTCGTGGCAGGTGATGGGCTTCTGCCGGTCATCTACGCGCTCGCTGGTGTAGCGCAGCATTTCCTTGATCTCGTTCTGCGCTGCATCGGAAAGCTGCTCCACCAGGTCGAGGCAGTCTGCAAAACTAAGCTGCGCTTCGTTCCGTTCGCCGGTGCTGCGGCCGGTCTTATAGGCTGCGTCAATGATACCCAGTTCCATAGCAAGGCGGAAAACGTGCTTGCAGGGCTTTTTCCGGCGCACAAAATCGTTGCAGGTGCAGCTTGCAAGGCTGGTCTGGTACGGCTCTTTGCCGGACCCATAGAAAACACCGGTTTCGTGTTCCTTGTCAACGCTGATGGGGCTGGTCTTGCTCTGCTGGGCGCTGGCAAGGCGCTTCTCTTCATCCGCGTCTGCTGCGTGCTCTGTCCAGGGGCCAAATGCAGGGATCATAGTCATAAGTGGGAACCTCCTTGTCAAATTTCGTTACATCAATGATAGATTAAAACGCAAATAAAAGCAATAAAAATACAAGAAGATTTCGTGACGGAATACGAGAATAACCCCGGCGGGCTGCCGGGGCGCTGGCTGTCAGAACGGCAGGCCGGTATAGTTGCGCATGGGAATGGCATCGGCGGCGGGCACCAGCATATTAAGCAGCTGCCGGTATAAAGCCGGGTTTGCCGCACGCTGGGCACGGAAGTCCTCCAGGAATTGCGCCTGTGCTGCCAGATCGGCCAAGTTTTCGTCATCCACGTTGTAGCATTGGCATTGATCCCGCCCAGCGGAGTATATCCAACATCGAACCATGAAAACACCTCCTTTCAATTTCGTGATGTTCCCGACGTAAATGCCGGGAAGATGGGGCGGGGTTGCTTTGTCCGGTGCAGCCCTGCCAAAATATCCGGTTTCGTGTTAAGCGTTCAGCTGTAAAAACGTGCTCTGCGTGGGGATCAGGTGCCGGGTGAGGGTGTCGGTGTAGCTGGCCTCTCCCTCGTAGCTGTCCACCACCCGGCGGTCTGCGGCGGCCATGTCGTGGTAACTCTTTTTGCCGTAGGTGGGCGGCAGCCAGCCTTTGCGCTGCCCGGCGTAGAGGTTGAAGGACTTCAAAACGTCCGTGTTCGTAAACTCAATGTGGCAGGTGCCTTTCTTGTAAAACGTGGCGGTGAAATAGTGCAGCTGGATCTTCTGGGTCTGGCCGCTCTTTTCGGCGGCATCCAGCACGGCGCGGAGTTCGTCCCCATTGTAGGGCTTGCCGTTCGTGTCAAGGAAGTGCAGCACCCGCTCGATCTGGGCAACATGGCCTGTTGCGTTGTACCGGGGGCAGAAACGCCCATCGTATGTATCAAAGGCGTTGCAGCGGAAAATGACCTTGCGGTTGATCTTGTACGCGGAGTTCGTGCACCAGCCGTTGTAATAATGCACGTTCTTGCTGTACTCGTCGTTATAATGCAGGTTCGTCCAGTCGTCGAACAACTTTATAATTTCGTGGTCGATGCTGGAAAGAAGATTTCGTGAAATTTCTTCCCGGACGGTCAGAATGTTGTACGCGCTGAAGTCGTAGCCTTCAAGCTCTTTGATCCGCTTCTGGTAATCCTGCTGCATTTCGTAGGTCATTGCATCGAACAGCTGCGGCATTTCAAAAAGCTGCTTCCAGTACATCCCGCGCAGATCCCGTATTGCTTCGTTATAAGATTTCGTGAAAGCCATCACAGGGTTTTCTTTCTTACCAGCGCCGGCAGAGGAAAACAGGGACTTGATTCCGTTGTACTCTTCATAGATCCGGCGCACACCCTCTGCGGCGGCGTTGTACCGCTCAATGGCTGCCGTGATGGGGTCGGAAGATACCAGGGCGGCAAACTCCGGGTTTTCTTTCAAGCGCTCTGCGGTTTCGTTTTTCAGATCCAGGCGGATCCGGCTCACCGGCTCCCGGTCGGGAATGTCCACCGACACAAGCGCCACCTCTACGCGGGCGGCGCGGCGGGCGTTCTTGAACGCATCCGGGATATATTTCACCGTGGCGTGCAGCTCTTCCAGCTTTGCGGCCAGCTCTTTCCGTTCGTTGGTGCAGGGGTTGCGCAGGGTTTCGGCGTTGAGCAGGCAGCGGATTTTGCCGCCGTCCTGCATGACGTCCAGCGCTTTGAGCAGGTGCGCGGCACCAGCGGAGAAAGGCGGATTCATGACAATTGCGGCGTATTTCGTGGTGGGGCGGAAGGTCAGAAAGTTATCATGCACCACCCGAAAACCGTCTTTCTTCAGCACGGCGCGGAAGTCGCTGGAAAGCTCGATGCAGTCAAACTCCGCGCTTCGTGCCTTTTCCTTGTCGTAGTAGTCAACCTCGCCGGTCTTGTGGTCGTGGTGGACGTTGAACGCCAGGGCATGGACCTGACGCGCAAGTGCTCCATCACCGGCGGACGGTTCAAGGATGGGTTTCGGGTAGGTGGTGAACCCGGATTTTACTTCCCGCAGGGAGAAAACCATATCAAAGGCCAGGCTGTCCGGCGTGGGGTAGAAGTCCAGGGAATCGTTTGGGGTGGTCATCGTGTAAACCTCTTTTCGTGTTTCGTGTCATGCTTCCGGCGCTCTGCCGGTGCGGTGGGGCTGGGCCGCTTTATCCGGTGCGGACCCTGCCGGGGCATCCGGTGCAGGTCATGCAAACAGGCGGTTGCATACCTGCTGTATTTCGTCGTTCGCCTTCATCGGGGCAATGAGCACGGCCACGGCGGCGCGTTTTGGGTCTGCGGTGTCAGTTGCCAGGATGGGCGCAAGCGGGTTGTTGCTGCCGTGGTAAACAAATTCGTGATGATCCACAAAAGCGTCATACTCCGAATTTATCATGATGGGCCGGGATCCATCGCGGAACATTCGGAACGTGCCCCAGATCTTGCCCTTCATCTCGACTTCCTGCAAAAGAGAAGTGCGCTTGACCTCTTCTTTGCAGCCGCTGAACTTCTGGAACATCTGCGCGGCGGTCAGCTGGTGCGGATCGTTGACCACAAACCCGTCATCGCTGGAAACGATGGTCACACCATCGGCGGGGGCCGCCTGCATGGTCACGGGCTGGACCACTTCCGGGTAAAGGACGGCGGGCAGCTTGAACGCTGCATAGCCGGTGAAGATGTACACGCTGCCGCCCTGGCAGGTGATCCGCACGGCGTTGCGGTTTTTGGCCTGGCCTTTCAGATAGGCGGTGATCTTCTTCACGTTCAGGCCGGCGGGGGTGCTGCTGGATGCTCTTTTCATATTGCAAAAACTCCTTTTCGTGTTTCGTTCTGGTTTTCGTGCCCGGCGCTCTGCCGGTGCGGTGGGGCTGGGCTGCTTTGTACCGGTGCAGCCCTGCCAGAGTATCCGGGGCGGGTCAGGCCGTGAGCAGGTAGCCGCGGCGGGCGCAGATGAGGCGGAGGCGGGCGGCGGTGATCTGCTGCTGAACCTCTGCGGGGTGGCCGGTGCACTCTGCCTTGCGGCGCAGCGCCTGAAGGGTCCACTGCTGGCGCAAAACCTCGTTGATCTGGTCGATGACGTTGTTAAACTTTTTCATGGTTCAAACTTCCTTTCGTGTTTCGTTTTGTGGTGATCCTCCCGGCGGGGTGCCGGTGGGAAGTGGGGCGGGGTTGCTTTGCCCGGTGCAGCCCTGCCAAAATATCCGGTTTCGTGGTGGTGGATCATGCCAGCAGCCCGGCGGCGATGCTCTCAAAGTCCAGCTGTTTCACCGGCGCTTCATCCAGCACAGCCACGGCGGCGGGGGCGCTCTTGGCGTCCTCTACGGCCTTCCGGGTCTTGCGCCAGGCGTCCAGCGCGGCGGCCTGACCCTTGCGGTCGGTGTCGGGAACGGCCAGGAAAGCGGCCTTTGCTTCCCGCTCTGCCTGCTGTGCGGTGCGGAGTGCATCCGGGGCGGGCTGTGCGCTCTTCTGCGGGGCGCTCTTCGTGGCGGCGGGTTTCTTTGCGCTCTTCGGTGCGGTGGGCTTGCTGGCCTTCTTTGCGGCCTTCTTGGTGGGCAGCGGATCGACGTGGACCAGCTCCGGCAGTTCGTGCCGCTCTTCGGTGATGACCGGGGCCGGGGCGCTGGCGGCCTGCTCTGCGGCGGCCTTGGCGGCCTTGCGCTGATCCGCCAGCATCTTGTTATAGGCGCGGATCTCGTCCAGGCTCTTAAAGCGTCCGGCAGGTGCGGGGCGGCTTGCTTCCACCTGACCGATGTGGAACAGGTGCGCAGGGGCCTTGTAATAGTTCCCGTTGTCGTCCTGCTCTTCGGCTGCCTTGGTCAGCGCGTCCGGCTCCTTGCCGCTGCTGCGGGTCTTGCGGGGGCGGGTGTCCAGCTTCCAAAGCCGGGTATCAATCGCGGCCTTCTCGCCGGTCTTGACGCTCTTGCCGCGCTCCTTCCATTCGTGGAACGTGTGGAACAGGCCAGCAAGAAGCAGCTTTTCCAGCTCTTCGCCCTGCTGCTCTTCGGGCACGTCCTGGAAGTGAATCTCTTTGCCCTTGGCGGCGATCTGCTCCGGGGTGTAGGCCAGCGCCAGGATAGCGCGGCGCTGTTCCGGGGTGTGATACTTCGCGTTGACTTCGCTGTAAATGATCTCGTTGTTAGTCATGTGTAACGCTCCTTTGCTTGTTGTGTTGGCGTTCGGGATGATCTCCCGGCGGCTGCCGGGGTAGTGGGGCGGGGCTGCTTTGCGGTGCGGCCCTGCTAGAGTGTCCGGCGGTGGCTCATGCGGTGCGGTACATCTGGCGGAACAGGTCCAGCGCTCCGATCTCTGCGGCCTTGTGCTGTGCTGCCAGCTTTGCGGCGGCGCTGTCGTGGCCGTTGAAGTGGTACGCTTCGGAGTAGGCGTTGACGATGGACCATTCCAGGCGGTCACGCTCCTGCTGCGCTTCCCACTCTGCCAGATCGAAAACGTAGATGGTGCAGGTCCAGGCATACGGGCTGAACACCTGCTCAACCTTGACCTTCAGACCCTTGCAGCGGTCAAGCGTGGCTTTGATCCGGTCACGCTCCTGCCGATCCATGGGAACGATGGAATAGCAGGGAATAAAACGATCATGCACGGGGGTGACGTTCCAGCGGTGGCGGGCTGCCAGCTGATTTATTTTCTTGTCAAGTGCTGTCATGGGGTGCGCTCCTTTCGGTTCGGGGTGTATGTTCGGGATGATCTCCCGGCGGCTGCCGGGGTAGTGGGGCGGGGCCGCTTTGCGGTGCAACCCTACTAGAGTGTCCGGCGAGTGGTGAAATCACCACTCTTGCGCATCGAAATCATCCAGCGCATTTCGGAGCCTGCAAACTCTGTCAAACGCCTTCTTTCTCACCTCCACCAGCGCACCGGAGGTTAATTTTCCGTCCGGATCGGCCTTTTTAAGCGCCGACGAGGTGATCTCAAGCGATTTTTCTGCGGCCTTGAGATCCTCGCAGAGCGATGCACGGATCTGTTCAAGTGTTTGAAATTTCATGTTCTTTGCTCCTTTGCTTTTTCAGTTTCACCCGGCGGGCTGCCGGGGTAGTGGGGCGGGGCCGCTTTGGTGGAGCGGTGCGACCCTGCCAGGGTGTCCGCTTGACTTTACCGCCTGTCGGTGGTAAACTGGCTTACAAGATGGACGTTCGGAAATTCATCTTGCAAGCCTGTCACCTGCTCAGTGGGTGGCGGGCTTTTTTGCTGCCTTTTTCTTTTCCCACTCTGCCAGGTAGGCGGCCCAGATCGCTTTTTTCAAAGCGGCGGGCAGCTTGAAAAATTCAATGCTCATGCTGTTCACCTCACTTCCTGCCCCAAACCGGGGCGGCTATGTTACCAGCTTGACACGTTGCGGTGTCGTTCGCTGTGGCTGCATTGTAGCACCGCAACGTGTCACCTGTCAAGCGCGTTGCGGTGTTTTCGGCGGTCTGCACAAAAAACACGGTGCGGTGCTGTGAAAATTGCACGTTGCGGTGTCGGATGAACTGTGCTATATTATATTTATTAAAATAAGCAAGGGGTAATAATATGCCAGTTTCGGAAACAAAAAGACGAAATAACGACAAATACAACGCAAAATGCGACCGTATCACCGTTTGGCCCATAAAAGCAAAAGGCGCAGCAATCCGCGCCGCGGCAAAAGCAAACGGGGAAAGCCTGCAAGGGTATATTTTGGCGGCAGTATACGCCAGGATGGAGCAGGAAGGGCAGCCGTTGGAAATTGAGCAGACCCCGGCGGAATCCGGGGAAGAAGGGGGATTATAGGGGGTTACTGGGGAGGCTATAACTCACTAAGTTCTAGCCCTACACCTAGAGCACTACCCGGTAAAGTGGAGAATCTGACCCCTCCGGCGGCGGGACAAAAACGCACCGGATGGAGCACCGCCAGCGCAGGCCGTGCCACGCTGGAACGTTGCCAGCCGGAACCGTTGCACCCGGTCATAAATCCGCAGATCGGTTTCGGCATCCACCACAAAAAACCAGTCGTCGCCGTCCAGCGCGTCGGTGCACCAGACTTCAACCGCGCCGTCATCGGTGGCGGTCATGCCCTGCACAATGGCCGGGGCGATGTAGCGGCCCAGGGGGCCGGGGGTGTAGGGGCACTGTGCTGCCGCTTTCGGTGCGGTGCCTGCCAGCAGTGCGGCCACCAGTGCGGCGGCGGTGGTGATCTTCTTTGCAAAAAGTTTCATGTTCTTTGCTCCTTTGCTTTTTCAGTTTCACCCGGCGGGCTGCCGGGGTAGTGGGGCGGGGCCGCTTTGGTGGAGCGGTGCGACCCTGCCAGGGTGTCCGCTTGACTTTACCGCCTGTCGGTGGTAAACTGGCTTACAAGATGGACGTTCGGAAATTCATCTTGCAAGCCTGTCACCTGCTCAGTGGGTGGCGGGCTTTTTTGCTGCCCACTCTTTGAGCAGCGCCGCCCAGATTTTCCGCTTGTCGGATTCGGGCAGCTTAAAGAAATTTGCGCTCATGTGTCGGTTCTCCTTTCTCCCCTGTCGGGTGACTGGCTTGCGTCCGGCGGTTGCCGTGGCGCTTGCTGTGGCTTTAGTCTAACCGTCTACGGTTACAAAGTCAAGCCCTTTTCGGTCGATTTGTAGAAACTCACAAAAACCGTAGACGGTTCAGCTGAGCGCATTGTGCAAGATGACCGTAGACGGTTTTCGCCTTATAATATATAATAAAATAAACAAGAGAGGTGATAAAATGGCTGTTTCAGAAGCACACAAAAAGGCAAGCTATAAATATAACGCAAACCGGGATAGTATCACGATTCGCCCGGAACGGAGCAAAGGCGCAGCAATCCGCGCCGCAGCTGTTGCCAGCGGAAAAAGTTTGCAAAATTATATACTTGATGCCCTCAATGCCAGAATGGAGCAGGAAGGGCAACCGCTGGAAATTGAGCAGACCCCGGCGGAATCCGGGGAAGAAGGGGGATTATAGGGGGTTACTGGGGAGGCTATAACTCACTAAGTTCTAGCCCTACACCTAGAGCACTACCCGGTAAAGTGGAGAATCTGACCCCTCCGGCGGCGGGACAAAAACGCACCGGATGGAGCACCGCAAGCGCAGGCCGTGCCATGCTGGAACGTTGCCAGCTGGAACCGTTGCGCCCGGATCAGTGCCAGCGCCAGCAGCCCGGCACCGGAACGGGGAGCAGACCCCCACCGCCCACGATATGCACCGGGACGCACACGGCGCAGCAGATCACACCGCCAGTGCAGACAGAAGGCCAGAGCAGCAGCGCACCACGCGCCGCCGCCCTGGCCTTTTTCTTTTGCGCCGCCTGCCGCCTGCCCGCCTGCCGGATCAGCAGACCGGCACGCGCTGGGTGTTGCCGCCCCGGGGAAAAACTGGAAAGTACCCGGGGAGCGCTGGACACAGTGCATGGATATTGCGAACACCACCTGCACCGGGAAGGATCAGCACCGCCAGCGCCGCACCAGATGACCACGCCAGCAGCAGACCCCGCACACGATGACCACGCACCAGCACCAGCCCTGCCCCACCTGCACAGCGCCCACAGCCTGCCAGCCTTGCCAGACCTCACAGCAGCAGCGCAGCCGCCAGCGCCGCCACCGAGGAGGACAAGCCCGCCGGCGCCGCCCACCTGCCGCCGCCTGCATCGCTGCCGCCTGCCGGATGATCCACCCAGCCGCACCCCGCAAAACGGCCATTTTGCCCCGCCGCCGGAGGGGTCAGATTCTCCACCTAACGGGATAGAGCTTTAGGCTTAGGGCTTAGACTTAACAGGCAATCACTCGCCTTATCTATCCCCCTGCCCCCTTCCTTCTCCGCCTCGCCGCCCTGCTGCCGTACCTCGGCACGCCCTGGGCGCTGCCGCCGCCCTGCCGGATCGGCCACAGCCCCGCCGCCCGCCACCGGCGGCCGCCCCGATGACCACCGCCGCCGGTAAGGTACTGCCCCCCGCCGGCGGGCGCGGTGCGGGTTCGAAAGCCCCAAAATATTTCTAGGTGCAAAATTTTTTGAAGGGGTTCCGCCCTCCGGCCACTGAAAAAGGGTGACGGGTTCAAAAATTTCAGACCGGGACACCATGGCGGTGGTGGCACCGGGATGGCGGGCACCATTCTGGTGAGGTCAACAAAATGGTCGGCATGATCTGGCGGGGTCAACAAAACATCCCCGGCGGCGATCTTGTTGGGGTCAACAAAATCGGGCGGGACCATCTTGCCGAGGGCGGCAAAATGGTGTTATGTCATAAACTGTTTACATTTGAAAGCCCGTACCGGCGAAAGATAAGACGTTTTAAGACGGTTTTGGTGGTATAATTGGTACAGTGGAATTATGCGAGAGACCCCACGGCGGAAGCGCCGAGGGGTCTTTTTCATACCCTGCTGCTTACAATCTGTAAGCGACCCGAAGAAAAGCCGCTGGACCGGCGGCGATGCTGAATGCTCTGTCTGGATGATTTGCCAGGCGGGGCATTTTTTATTGGAGGAAAACGGAATGGCAAGGCGAAGCGATGAGCGCGATGCCGCCCGCGCTGAGTATGCCGCCCGGATGGAGAAGGACGGAGAAGTGAATCTCCGGCAGCTGGCGGATGATCTCCATCTTAAATACGATACAGTCCGCCGCTGGAAAGCAAAGGACGGGTGGGAACGGCCCGCGCCCCGGAAGCCCGGCGGTCAACCGGGAAACAAAAACGCCGTGGGCAACCCCGGCGGCGGGGCACCGGTGGGAAACCTGAACGCGGAAAAGGATGGAGCATACTCCACCATCTTCTTTGACAAGCTGACCGAGGAAGAAAAACGGATCGTAGAGGACGCACCCCGGAACAGCACCGACCTGACCTCCCACGAGATCGGTGTACTGCTGCTCCGGGAAAAGTACATTCTGGACAAGATCAAGGAATACCAGCAGCTGCCGCCTGACCAGCTGATAACGTCCAGTGTCACCGATATGCGTGTGCCCGGCGGACGCGGCAAGCGGAAGCGGGACGGCGCAAACCAGCGGATCGGTATGTACCAGAAGGAGACCCCGGCGCAGCGCATCTTGCAGTTGCAGGAAGCGCTGAACAAGATCCATGGGCGCATCCTGTCGGCGGCAGCCCAGATGCAGAAGAACGAGATGGACAAGCTGCATCTGGAAACCGAACAGCAACGACTTGACCTGCTGCGGATCCGGGCAACCGGAGAGATACCCGACAAGGACGGTGACGAGGATGCCTCTGTATACGAGTAAGGCTGTCGGCGAATGGCTGGGCATCACTGACCGGCAGGTGCGGAACCTGCGGGATCAGGGCGTATTGTCCGAAGTCCGCCCCGGCGTATTTGATATGAAGGTCTGTGTCCGGCAATACCTGAAATTCAAGATCGGCGACAAAGACGACCAAGCCCGCCTTGTAGCCGCCCGCGCCGAGCGGGAAGAGACCCGCGGCAAGATCGAGAAAATGCGGATGGAGGAAGCCCAGGGCGACCTGCACCGCACCGAGGAAGTAGAACACGCCCTCAAAACCATCTTTGCCAATTTCAAGAACCGGCTGGAAACCATCCCGACCAAGTACGCAAGCACCATGGCGCAGCTGACCGACCCGGCGGAAGCGCATGATATTCTGCAAAAAGCCGTACAGGAAGCGCTTGTGGAACTGAGCGACCCGGAAATTGCGCTGGCGGCACCGGAGGAGGAATCCGAAGATGAGCAGGAAGAATAAGTGCCGGCACTGCGTCTGGGGCACCCGGCTGAATGAGATCCAGCAGTTCTGTCCGTTCAAGAGCTGCGTCAAGAAAGGCGGCAGCGAACATGGCGATGATTCACCTGGAACCGCAGACGGCGGAGATGTTCAGCCGGGCACTGGGAGCACTGAAACCGCCCCCGAACCTGACCCTTAGCCAGTGGGCGGACAACTACCGGCGCTTGTCAGCGGAAGCCTCTGCGGCGAAAGGGCGCTGGAACACGGACAATGCGCCGTTCCAGCGGGAGATCATGAACGCTATCGGAGATGTGCATATCCGCAAGGTGATAGCCATGATGTGCGCCCAGTCCGGCAAGACGGACGGTCTGATCCTGAACACCATCGGGTATTACATGAGTTACTACCCCGCCCCCATCATGATCGTGCAGCCCACGGTGAATCTGGGCGAGAGTTTCAGCAAAGACCGCTTGGCGACCATGATCCGGGACACGCCGGTGCTCCGTGGCCTTGTGGACAACAAGAGCCGCTATTCCGGTAACACGATCATGAAGAAAAACTTTGCCGGGGGACAGTTGACCATTGTTGGCGCAAATGCCCCGACAGACCTCCGCGGCCGCCCCATCAAGGTGCTGCTGGCGGACGAGGTGGACGCTTACAAGGCGAGCGCCGGCAAAGAGGGCGACCCGGTCATGCTGGCCGAGCAGCGCCAAACGACCTACTGGGATTACAAGACGGTGCTGGTATCCACCCCCACCACCAAAAACAATAGCCGCATTTTGGACGAGTTCAACGCCTCCACACAAGAAGAGTGGACGGTGCCTTGCCCGAACTGCGGCTTTTATCAACCCTTTGTATGGGACAACATGGTATTCGACAAGGACAACTGGACGGCGGGCGGTGCGCAGTACCGCTGCGCCGAGTGCGGCTGTCTGGACAATGAATACCGCTGGAAGAAGAACAGCCTGAAAGGCAAATGGCACGCAGAGCACCCGGAGCGCCCCGTGAGAGGCTTCCACATGAACAAGATGGGTTCTACCCTTTGCGGATGGGACAGGATCGTGGAGGACTTCATAGCGGCGGATATGGACGCGAAGCGCGGCGACTATGAAAAGATGCAGGTGTTTGTGAACACTGACCTTGGCTTGCCGTGGGAAGAACCGGGCGAAACGGTGGAGGCAAACAACCTGCTGGATCGCCGCGAGTTCTACGAGGCGGAAGTGCCGGACGGCGTGGTGTACCTGACAGCCGGTGTCGATACGCAGGACAACCGCTTTGAGGCGGAAGTCGTGGGCTGGGGCATCGGCAAGGAAAGCTGGGGCATCCGGTATCAGCGCATTTACGGCGACCTGAAACGCGGGCAGGTCTGGGCAGATCTGGACGATTTTCTATCAAAGACCTGGAAAAAGAAAGACGGCGCGGAACTGTCCCTGCGGTGCGTCTGCATGGACAGCGGCGGCCACTTCCCGGATCAGGTTATCCGGTTCTGCAAAGAGCGCGAGGAACGGCACATCTGGCCAATAAAAGGCCGTGGCGGTATGGACGTACCATACCTGCGAAACCCAACGAAGAACAACCGCGTGGGTGGTGAGCTGTTCACGCTGGGCGTTGATACCGGAAAGAACCATGTCCTTGCCCGGCTGAAAGTGCTTATCAAAGGCCCGAACTACTGCCACTTTCCGGCGGCAGAGGATGCCGGGTATGACGAAAACTATTTCAAGATGCTTACTGCGGAGCACAAGGTCACGCGCTGGAAGTCTGGCCGCAAGGTGGAACGGTGGGAGCTGAAAGACCCGGCGCAGAAGCGTAACGAAGCGTTTGACGTTCGGAATTACGCCACAGCTGCATTGGAAATCAGCAATCCCCCCGGTTTGGAGATCCCCGGCGAGGAAGCGCCGCGCCAGACCGCACCGCGCCAGTACCGCAGAAGAAGATCAGGAGGTATCTAAACAATGCCGATCATCTCAAAAGAAGCCGCACAGCGGCACCTTGATATGTGGCTGGAAGCGGAAGCTGCTGTTTCGACAGGGCAAAGCTACCAGATCGAGCAGATGATGTTGACCCGCGCCAGCCTGAAACAGATCCGGGAGAGCATCATCTTCTGGGAAAAGAAAGTAGCCGAAGCGGAAGCGGAAGAAAAAGGCCGGGGCAGAAACCGGATCTATCACTTCTCGCCGCATGATGTGTAAGGACGGTGGACTACATGGCAAATATTCTGGATAAGGCCATTGCGGCAATCAGCCCTGAAAAAGGGTATTGCCGCGCTGTGGCGCGCGCTGCACTGTCCGTCATGAACAACGGCACCGGCTACGGAAACTACGGAGCAAGCCGCATTTCCCGCGCTATGCGCAGCTGGCACGTTGGCGGCGGCAGCGCAAAAGAGGACATCGAGGATAATCTTGATATTCTGCGCAAGCGGAGCCGAGACGCTTACATGGGCATCCCGCTGGCAACGGGTGCCATCAAGACCCTGCGCACCAACGTGGTGGGCAGCGGCCTTGTGCCGACCCCGCAGGTGGATGCGGACTATCTGCATTTGAACGAGGAACAAGCGGACAGATTGCAGGCGCAGATCTCCCGCGAATTTGAACTTTGGGCAGACAGCACCCTTTGCGATGCTGCTGGCATGGATAACTTCTGGCGGTTGCAGACGCTGGCATTCACCAGCTTCCTGATGAACGGCGATGCGTTTGCGGCGGTACAGTTCAGCGAACATCCGCACTGGCCGTATGCTCTACGGCTGCGCCTGATCGAAGCAGACCTGATTTGCAGCCCTGACCGGACGGACATAATGGCACCCTGCACGATAGACGGGCACGATGTGTTCCAGATCGTGCAGGGCGTGGAAACGAACCGGGACGGCGCGGTGGTGGCGTACTGGATAGCAAGTCGGCATCCGCTGGCATACGACAGCACGGTGCCGCTGACATGGACGCGGGTGGAAGCCCGCGACCCGGAAACGGGAGAGCCGAACATCCTGTGCGTCACACAGAGAGAACGCGCCGGGCAGCGGCGCGGCGTTCCCTTGCTGGCTCCGGTGCTGCCCACGCTGAAACAGATGGGCAGATACACGGAAGCAGAGCTGGCGGCGGCCATCGTGGCGTCGTCCGTCACGCTGTTTATCAAGCATGAAAACCCGACCAGCCAAGCACCGTTCGGCGAGGAACCGGCAGATAAGGCGGAGGACCCGAACACCCCGCCCGATGAACTGGGCATCGACCTTGCGCCGAGCGCGGTGTTCGACCTTGCACCGGGAGAGAGCACGGATACGTTCGACCCGAAGCACCCGACCACGACCTATGACGGCTTCATGACGGCCATGTCCAATCAGGTGGCGACCGGTGTAGAGATCCCAAGCGAGGTACTTTACAAGAAATTCAGCTCCAACTATTCCGCAAGCCGCGGCGCACTGAACGAGTTCTGGCGCACCTGCGGCGTGCTGCGGGATAGCTTTGCAGCGGACTTCTGCCAGCCGGCCTACGAGAAATGGTTTGCCGAAGCGGTAGCCCGTGGGCGCATCAATGCACCCGGCTTCTTTGATGACCCGGCTGTGGCGAAAGCCTACATGGGCTGCACATGGAATGGTCCGGCACGCACCAATCTGGACGCCAAGAAAGAGATCGAGGCGGCGATTCTGCGTGTTCAGCAGGGCATCAGCACCAATGAGCAGGAAACTGCCCAGATGACCGGCGGGAACTGGCGGGCAAACATGAGGCAGCGCAAGAGCGAAATGGAAAAAATGAAGGAGATTGGTCTAAATGAGCAAACCCAATTCCCAGACGAACCAGAAGATGACAAATGATAAGTTCTGGCAGTTCCGCAATCTGGCCGGTGATGACCAGAAAGCGGAACTGTTGCTTTACGGCGATATTTCCGAGCGCAGCTGGTGGGAGGATGCCGCGACACCGAAACGGTTTGCGGATGACCTCGCCGCCCTGGGCGATGTGAAGGAAATCACCGTGTACATCAACTCCGGTGGTGGTGATGTGTTTGCAGCACAGGCCATTGGCAATATGCTGGAACGCAACGCGGCCACCGTGACCGCCCACATAGACGGCCTGTGCGCCAGTGCGGCAACCATTGTTGCCTGCCATGCAGACAAGGTGGTGGCGGCGGCAGACGGAAGCTACATGGTGCATCCGGTCAGCATGGGCGTCTGCGATTACCTGACCGCAGAAGATCTCAACAACTGTCTGAAAGCACTGGAAACCATCCGCAGCAGCATCGTCACTCTGTATGCCAAGAAGTCCGGCAAGACCGAGGACGAATGCGCCAAGTGGATGGATGAAACGAACTGGTGGACGGCAACGGAAGCCAAGGAGAAGGGCTTTGTGGACGAGGTGGACGACGAAGCGGACGATTCTGTTGTGGAGAACCGAAACGGAATCCTGTTCGTCAACAGCATCAGCATGAACACCCCGTTCAACAAAGCACCGAACTTTGTCAGAAGCCGGGTGGTGGATAAGACCACGGCCCAGCCTGAAAATACACCCCCGGCGGATCAGTCGGGGAACAAAACCCATGGGGAGGTAACAGACATGGACATTAAGGACATCAAGACCGTGGACGATCTCCGCAAGGCGTGCCCGGATATGGTAGCCAAGATCGAGACCGAGGCTATCAATGCCGAGCGCACCCGCATTCAGGAGATCGAAAACGCCACTCTGCCCGGCGCGGAGGATGAAGCGAATGAGGCGAAGTTTGTGAAGCCCATTGATTCCGCATCCTTTGCGAAGGCCGTCATTGCCAGCATGAAGGCAAAGCAGCAGAAGCAGAGCAAGGATTATCTGGACAAGGCAAAGGCCAACGCCCAGACCTCCGGCGCGAACAACATCACCAATCCGCCGCCCGCCAACCCGGAGCCGGAGAAGGCACAGGAAAAGGGTCTGATGAACGCAATCCACAAGATGAACGGCGTGAAGTAAGGAGGACAAGGTTATGAGCATGGATCTGGAAAGAAAGGTCTATTCCACTGCCCCGGAGCATTTTATTGCCGGCACGAACATCGGCATCGCAAAGGCCACCAAAAAAGCCAGCGCAGCAGTTGAGGCACACGCCCCGGTGCTGCTGACAGATGGCAAGGTGAAGCCCATCGCCAAGGTGGACGGCAGTAATCCGCTGTCCGTTACTGGGCTGTACGGCATCACCGCAGACAGCGCAGCGGCAGACGAGGAAGTACCCATCTATCTGACGGGTGAGTTTTTCGCCGACGGTCTGGCACTGCCTGAGGGCGTAAAAGCAGCAGACGTTGAAGTTGCTCTGCGCAATCTGGGCATCTTCCTGAAGTGAGTAGGAGGTAACAACAACTATGGCTAACGAAATCAGTATCTATGAGCCTCGGTATCTGGCCGAGGTCGTGCGCACCACTCCCCCGGTACGCACTTTCTTCCTGGACAACTATTTCACCAACGTCAAGACCTTTGCCACCAAGAGCGTGGACATCGACGTGGTGAAGGGCGACCGCCGCATGGCTTCCTTCGTGCATCCTCTGGTCGGCGGCCAGGTACTCAAGAATGAGGGCTACCAGACTGAGAGTTTTACTCCGCCCCTGATTAACCCTATGACCGTCACCACCGCAAACGACGCTTTGGAGCGTATGCCGGGCGAGGATCTGTATTCCGGCATGACCCCCGAAGAACGCGCCGCCAAGCAGCTGATCGAGGACTACCAGCGTCTGAACGATGCTGCAACCCGCCGCGAGGAGTGGATGGCAGTGCGCACCATCATGGACGGCCAGATTCCTGTCGTCGGCCTCGGCGTGAACAAGGTAATCGACTTCGGTTTCACCAACAAGGTGAAGCTGGAAGGTACGAAGAAATGGGGCGCATCTGCCGCGAAGCCTCTGGATGACCTGGAGGACTGGGTGGATCAGGTGCTGGAAAATGGCTTTGCCAACGTGGATCATGTTGTCATGGGCAAGACCGCTCTGCGCAACTTCCTGGCCGACACCAACGTGCAGAATATGCTGGACAACCGCCGCATCGAACTGGGCATCATCAACCCCAAGGATCTGCCCAACGGCGCACGCTATATCGGCCACCTGAGCAAGCCTAGTCTGGACATCTACACCTACGGTGAGGTTTATCTGGACGACTGGACCGATCCTTCTGCGCCCGTTACCAAGCGGCTGGTGGATGACAATAAGATTGCTCTGCTGCCCTCCAACCCGAACTTCATGCGTGCTTACGGCCTGACTTCCTACATCGATGACAGCAAGCGCACTATCACCGCTCAGACCAACCGCCTGCTGCGCACCTATGTGAAGCATGGTCCTGACCGCATGATCCTTGAGCTGCAGACCAGTCCGCTGACCATCCCCGACAAGGTGGATAGCTGGCTGGTTGCTACCGTCTGCTGATACGGGAAGGAGCGCGGATATGCTGGATGTTGACCAGAACTACGGCACACCGGAAACTCCGAAACCGTTCCCTACGTTCAAAGACTGCGTTGCGCAGGATGTGCAGAACGTAATCTTCAACCCGAATGAGTTTGCGGAAGAACGGTACATAGATGATAAGCTGATGCTCTGTATCACGCAGCACCCCGGCGTACTTGAACGCCCGGCGCACTGGGAAGGCGGAGCAAAGCAGTCCTTTGACCAGGGAATGTACAAGGCCGACCTGCTGCTTTTTGTGAAGCAGAAAGACTACGGCCCCATGCCGAAAAGCGGCAAGCAGATCACCTTGGACAAGAAACGGATCTACAACATCAAATCCTGCTCCCTGAAAGCGGGTATGTATCGCATGGAACTGGAAAGGGTGAGGTAAGTTGGCATACTTCCATACCAACTATGACGCTTCCAACCTGACGGTCTCCGTTGATGACGCGGAAGTGACCCGCGCTCTTGGCGTACTGGGAAACAAAACCCCGGCGGCGTTGAAGGTGGCAGTAAACACCACGGCACGGCAGACGCGCAAGCTGATGCTGACCGAAGTGAAGAAGCGCTACGACCTGAATGCAGCGGGCAGACGCATGATCGAAGATCTGCGCCAGCGCCAGAAAGCCACAAACCGGCGGCCTACCGCTATCCTTGCTATTATGAAGAACGACCCCGGTGCATTCCGGGCAGACCTGGGCTATTTCAGAACCAGCCCCACAAAGCCCTTCATGGGTCCGTCTGTCCGCAATGCGCCGCCCGTTTTTCGGGCACGCGTCCTGAAAGGCAGTCCGATGATTGCTCTGGGCGGCACCAGCGATAAGAGCAAGGGCTTTTTGGTACAGTTCAAGTCGAAGCATATCGGCATGGTACAGCGTCAGCTCGGAGTGCCTGCGGATAAGGACTACACGGAGAGCGGCAAGAAACGCTGGAAGCCGAACGAGAAGCTGGCAACACTGTCCAGTCCTTCCGGCTCTGCAATGCACCATACCGTGTGGGAGATGCAGGAACAGACCGTAGAACAGATGTTGCAGGACAACACCGAACGGCGCGTCCGGCAACTGATCGCCAATGCAAAACGAAAGGGCGTGATCTGATATGGCCGAAAAAATCACCGGCTATACCAGCGAAATGTGCCAGCAGGCCATGATTGACGAGTTAAAGGAACTGTTCCGGGACATGAAGTTCACGGGGCAGGAAGGCGAAAAACCGCTGAAGATCTTCAAGCAGTTTATCCCGTCCCCGACCGATGATGACGACGATGTGGATACCAATAGATCCAACTTCCCGTGCATCATCGTATCAAGAACGAGCGGCGAGGTGGTGAACGAAAAGGATCCGCAACTGGTCCTTTTGCAGCTTATCATCTGCTGTTATGACCCGGAAACAGACCGGCAGGGATATGAGGACACTGGAAACATCATCGAAGCCATCATGCAGCACTTCAAGCGGAAGCCTGTGTTTGGCGAGGCTTTCAAAGTGGGATATCCCCGCAAATGGGAGCTTTCGGATGATGACATGGACTTCTACTACTGGGGCATTGTCAACCTGATCTGCGAAACACCCAACACCCTGAAAAACGAAGAAGTGGAGGCTTTGATATGAGCACCGAAAAGACCGAAAAGAAAACCGAGGCCGTGAAGGAAACACAGCCTGTGACGGAAACCACCGGCGCTGCGGCGTACTGTGGGCCGACCGTCAAGGGCATTGCCCCGCAGTACACTGTATTCGTGGATGGCCTGCCCGAAAAGCTGAAAGAAAAAGTGGAGCAGGTGCCGTTCCTGAAGGCGCTGATCGTTCCGCTGGACAAGCTCGCAGAAATGCGCGTGAAGATCGAACAGGACGGCACCAGAGAGAACATTCTCTACAAGAAGGCCGCCGACCTGATGAAGTAAGGAGGATATGACAAATGGCTATTTCTCATGGTTTTAACAAAACCGAGGCCGCAACCAGCGTTTCCGCGCCGGTATCGGTCAACTCTGGCCTTCAGGTCATCGTGGGCACCGCCCCTGTCAACCTGCTGGCTGACCCCGCAGCAGCGGTAAACACTCCGCTGCTGGCGAACACCTTCAAGGAAGCGGCTGCCGCAGTTGGCTACTCTGACGATTTCGCAAAGTATACCCTGTGCGATGCGATCAGCGCCAGCTTTCAGGTGATGGGCGTTGCTCCCGTCGTCCTGATTAACGTTCTGGACCCTGCAAAGCACACCACGGAGATGAAAACCAAGAGCGTGCAGGTGAATGATGGCGTCGCCAAGATCGAGGAAACCGGCATCCTGCTGGGCGCTCTGGTGGTGAAGAAGGAAACCACTGCCCTGGTGGCAAATGAGGACTACACCGCCAGCTTCAACGATGACGGCACCGTGAACATTGCGCTGGTTACTGGTGGTAAGGGCGATGGTGCCACCACGCTGACCGTGACTGGTTCCATTCTGGACCCAACCAAGGTGACGGCGGCCGATATTGTCGGCGGCGTGAGTGCTTCCACTGGTGCGGAAACCGGTCTGGAAGTCGTGCGTCAGGTGTTCCCGAAGCTGGGCATGGTGCCCGGCATCATCCTGGCACCCCGCTTCTCCAAGGATCCTCTGGTGTGCGCTGCCATGCAGGCTAAGTGCCGCAAGATCAATGGCGTGTTCGATGCGGTCTGCTACATTGACATCGACAGCAGCGCCACCGGCGCAAAGAAGTACACCGATGTGGCCGGGCAGAAGGTGAAGCAGGGCGCTACCTCCCGCGAGGCATACGCCCTGTGGCTGTACGGCAAGATCGGCACCGCGATTTACAGCGGCAGTGCTCTGGCGGCAGCGGCCACCGTGTACAACGACAGTCTGTACAACGACTGCCCGAACGCCAGCCCGTCCAACGTGAGCGTGCCCATCTCCGCAGCCTGTCTGGAAGATGGCACGGAAGTGCTGATGGATCAGGAGCAGGGCAACGTTCTGAATGAGCAGGGCGTGGCAACCTTCATCCGCTCCGGCGACTTTGTGGTCTGGGGCAATGAGACCTGCTGCTACCCGAAGAACACTGACCCGAAGGACGCTTTCCTCTGCGTCCGCCGCTTCTTCAACCATACCTGGACGCAGTTTGTTCTGAGCAACCAGAGCAAGCTGGACAAGCCCATGAACAAGAAGCGCCTGCAGTCCATCATCGACAGCGAGAACATGAAGGGCAGCGTGTATGTTTCTACCGAGGTCTGCGCCAGCTACAGCATGAAGGCGGACCCTGACCGCAACACCGCCGCAGAGCTGGTGGCAGGCCATTACAGCTTCTACCAGTATTGCACTCCCTTCCCGCCGTTCAAGCAGATCAACAACACCATGGAGTATGAGGCAGGCGCACTGGCTTCTGCCCTGTCTCTGTAAGGAGGATATGACAAATGGCTCTGAATATTTCCAGTGATCTGGTTCCCCAGGTCATCAATGACTACAATGCCTACACCGAAGATGATCTTCTGATTGGTCTGGCAGATGAAGTTACCCTGCCCAAGATCAAGAACAAGACCACGACCGTGAACGGCATGGGCATTGCGGGCGATGTGGATTCTCCCGTACCCGGCCAGTTTGAGAGCATGGAGGCTACGCTGAACTGGAACACCATGTACAGCTATGCCACCAAGATGATGAACCCCAACAAGAACATCCAGATCACCCTGCGTGCTGCTATGCAGAACGACAACAAGAACGGCGGATACACCTACAAGGGTCTGCGCGTCGTCCTAGGCGGTCGCCCCAAGGAGCTGGATCCCGGCAAGCTGAAGCGCGCCGACACCATGAGCAGCAGCACCACGCTGGAAGTGACCCGCTACCTGATGGAGGTTGACGGCCAGACCGTCATCGACATTGATAAGTTTGCGGGCCGCTACTATGTGGATGGCGAGGATATGCGTGCCGAGATCAACGCCCTGATCTAAAGCCTGATACATGATGAAGTCAGCCGTCCCAAGGGTGGGGCGGCTGATTCTTTTTAACGAGAAAGGAAACAGCGATGGAGAATATTGTGAAGTTCGACAAGCCATACAAGTTTGAGGGCAAGGAGTACGACAGTCTGGATCTGTCCGGCATGGCGAAGATGACCGTGCAGGATCTTGTGGATGTGCAGAAGAAACTTTCCGGTGAACTGGCTGCTCTGGCCGCAATGGAGGCTACCACCTCTTTCGCGCAGGAAATGGCCGTCAAGGCAACCGGAAAGCCTGTGGAGTTTTTCAAACTCATGCCCCGCGGCAAGATCAAACTGGTGCAGACCGCAGTGCTGAAGGCGATGGACAACAGCCAGAAGGCCGATGAAGTCAAGGCACAGCTGAAATCTCATGCCTTGAAATTCGCCGCACCCTACACCTACGAGGGCAACGAGAAGGACGAACTGAAAGGCCAGACCTTTGAAGGCATCGACCTGTCCGGCGTGGGCGAACTGAACACCATGAGTGAATCGACGGCGGAAAACCGTCTGGTGGCCGCTGGTTTTAACACGGTGAACACTGGCCGCAATTACCTGTACTGCTGCATCATCGCCAGCATGGGCACCGGCTATCCGGTGGATTTCTTTGCTGGCCTGCCGCTGTGCGAGGCGGTAAAGCTGCGCGAAGCTGTGGACGCTGATTTTTTCGAGTAAAGGGCGGGGCGAAAGGACTTAGGAAAACGGCTATCCAGCTGTCCATTGCCACGCACTCCAACATGACCGATTTGCTGCACCTGCCACGGCGGGAACTGGTAAATCTGTGTAACGAGGTGTCGGACGTATGGCGGGAAATGGAGCATTAGATCTTAGCATCCGCATCATGGGCAAAGTGGATCCATCCCTGGCGAAAACGATAAGTCAGGTGAAGGGTCTGACTGGTTCGTTGGCGGGAGAGATGCGAGGCGTAAACTCCCTGGCATCTACGGTCACAAATGTGCTGGGCGTGGTCGGCAAAGCTGGTCTTGCACTTGGCGCAACGCTGACGGGTGCTGTTGCCGCAGGCATTCAGAAAACCACAAACGAGGCTGTGAAGCTGGAAGCACAGATGGCACCGGTCATGCGTTATGTGGACGGCCTTGCAGACAGTTCGGGCAAAGCGTCCGACCAGATGTCCGAAAATGGAAAGACCTATGCGCAAAACTATGCCGATATGGAGAACTACATCCAGCGGCTTAGCATGGAGATTCCGAGAACCACGGAACAACTTTCCACCATGAGCGCGGCTCTGGGTCAGTCTGGTAAGGACGTTGACGAGCAGACCACAAGCGGCATCCTGCGCGACACAGCTGTGGCTGCTACGGCTATGGATCTGGAAGACCGGACGGCCGGTGACTATATGGCCAAGTGGGAGGTTTCGTTCACAAAAAAGGACGAGAACGGCAACAAGGTCAATTACAGCCACGATGACGTTATGCGCCTGATGAACCAGATCAACTACCTGGGTGCAAACAATGCGACGACCGCCGCAGAAATCGCATCCAGCGTGAACAAATCGGCTTCTGTTGGCCAGCTGGCCGGTGTGGGTCCATCGACTACAGCAGCCATTGCTACGGCAATGCAGGCTACCGGTGTTGACACGGAACGCACTGGTACTACGATTTCCAGAATCTACACCAACATCTCAAAGGGCGATAGCGCAACCAAGGCCCAAAAGGAGATGTGGGCAACGCTGGGATTCTCGGCATCTGGTGTGGCAAAGTCGATGCAGGAGGACGGAACAGGGACGCTGCAGAAAGTCTTTGCGGCTATCAATCAGCTGCCGGACGAAAAGAAGCTGGCCACACTGAACGTTCTGTTTAACCAGTGGGCGGTGGAAGGCGCAGCGAAGGTTACGAATAATCTTGACCTGCTGGAAAAAACGCTTTCTGAAGTGAGCGATGCAAACTACGACAACTACAAAAACAGTATGGAGCGTGAGTTTGCTATCAACAGCGGGACGCAGGAAAGTCTTGACATCATGCGCACCAACGCCAGAACGGTTCTGATGCAGGACGTTGGTGAGGCTTTCTTACCTGCCCAAAAGGAATTGACCCGGATCCAGCTGGACTTCTACAAGGAGATCGACGAAAGCCTACCGGACTTGTCCAACCTGGTAACGTCGGTACTGCCGCTGCTACGCAATGCAGTGAACGGAATCGGGGACGCCGCAAAGGCGGCGCTGCCGTGGATACAGAAAGGCATCGACTACACAGCAGAGCATGGGCCGGAAGTGGCAGGAGCCATTACGGCCATTGTTGCGGCGCTGGGAGCCATGAGCCTTGCACCTGCGGCGTACAGCGCCGGAAGCACGCTGCTGTCCACGGTGGGCAACATCGTGATCGGAGGAAAGCCGAGCGGAGCGCCCGGCGGAACTTTCGGCGGCATCACGGTCAGAAACCTGCTGTGTGCATTGACCCCCACGAGCCTGATCCAGAAAACGGTGAGCGGCGCGGTGTTTGCTGGGTCGAATGCCGGAATGTTCGCGGAAAACGCAAAGTACGGTGCACAGATGGCTGGCATCGGAGCACAGCAGCCAGCAACGCGCCTGGGCAAGATCGGGCAGACGCTGGACGGCGCTGGCGTGGGCATCTGGGCAACAATGAAGAACTTCAAGGGACTGCGCAGCGGAACCAAGAAGGGGCAGACCGGCTTTGTAAATGACGTTCTGGAAGCCAGCACGAACGGCGGCGTACTCGGTCTGCTGAAAAACTCCGCCCCCGGAAAGTATGTTACAGGCGTCGGTAGCGCTATAAGCGCACTGGGCAACACGGCCATCGGTAGCGGATTCGTAAAGGCGGGTGGCGTTGCAAAGCAGATCCTATCCGGCATAGCGGGGCCGCAGGGCATCAACTTCCCCGGCATCTTTGCTGGCATGAAGTCCTTTGGCGGAGCAACCTTGTCTACGATGGGCGGGCTTGGAAGGTCTGCACTCGGAAATGCCGGAAAAGCTGGCGTTGGGCTGCTTGCAAAAATGAACTTTGCAAATGGCACTGGCGTTGGACGTACGATCTGGCGGATGGCAAACAGCACGGCCGGCATGAACGGCCAGGATGCTCTTGCGCAGATGGGGTATATCTTTAGCCAAACGAAAGGCCCCGCAATTTTGGCGAATGCCAAAAACAAGGTGGTCGGCGGCGCAACAAAGCTGGCAGGCGGCGCAATCGGCACGATCAAAAACGTTGGTCAGTTCGCTGGTGCGGGGCTGAACGTGCTGGGTTCTACCGTTGGCCCGGTGGCTGCGAAGCTGGGTGGCGGCTTTATGTCGTTACTTGGTATGTTCGGACCGGCTATTACAAGTCTGGGCACGATGGTTGCCGTGGTTTCCATACTGGGAGATCACTTTGAGGATGTCCGCAACATTGTCGGCACGGTATTTGGTGAAGGCGGCCTTGCCGTATTCGACAAGTTTACCGGCAAAATCACGGGCATCGGAGATCTGGCAAAACAGGTGTTTGGACAACTCTCCACACCGGAGGGCTTGCAGAGCATTCAGGAAAAGCTATCCGGTTTCAGCATCGGAGGGCTGAACCTAGGCGATGTGTTTGGCGCAATGACCCCGGCTATCCAGACGGTAATGCCGCTGGTCCAGTCCTTTGCCGGTGTGCTCTCCCAGATCGTGGATCTGGGCACGAACCACATCAAGCCGGTGCTGACGGAGATATTCGGGTTTGTCATCAATGAGGGCATCCCGGCGGTTATACCGCTGCTGTCCACGGTGGTAAGCCTGGTGGGTACCACGCTGGTCAATGCCATCAAGGTGGCTGTGGACATTGTGGGTAAGGTGCTGCCAGTGGTGGAGCCGGTGATCCTGGGCGTTATCGGATTTTTGAAGCAGATAGCTACCGTTGGTGTGAAGGCGGTCAACTTCATCATCGGAGCGCTGAACAAGATCCAGCTTAAAATCCCGGAAACACTGTTCGGCATCCCCGTCCCGGTCATTGGCGGAAAGTCTTTCGGCTTCAGCCTCTCGCCTGTGTCCGTACCGGCGTTTGCCAACGGCGGTATGACGAAGGGGCCGTCCATCGCTGGCGAGGCTGGCACGGAAGCGGTCATCAGCTTCCGGCGCGGTGTCCGGGAGAAGAACGTGGATACATGGCTGACGGCTGGCAAGATGCTGGGCGTTGGTCTGGGCGACCTGCTGGAACTGCCCGGCAGAAAGCCGAAGATGTTTGCCGATGGCGGCTTTACGGACGAAGGCACAAACCTGATCGACTTCCGCAAGGCACAGCGGCAGCAGCGGTTTAACCAGATCGCACAGAGTTTTGGCACTATGTTCCCGTCCGTTGCGGCGGGCATGGTGCTGGGTTCTGACGCTGGCGTGGCGTTCAGCCGCGTAACAGAGTTTGCAAACTATGCGGTGGATGGCTTGGAAGCACTGGCGGCCGTGCAGGCTCCTGCCGTGACGGACGACCAGAGCAAGATCGTCCAGAACGTGAATACCGGAATCGGCAAGGTGGTCACTGGTGCCCAGACCATCCTTGCAAATGAAAATGCTCAGAAGGTCATCCAGTTCATCCGGGGAGCGGACGCAGAGAAAGCACAGCTTGAATATGCCGCAAACCCCGACCACTACGACCTGAGCAACGTAGACTTCTTCCCGACAGTCTACGGCACGGGCGCGACGGAGCAGGATCTTTCCATGCTGGCAGACCTGCAGGCGTCCCGGCAGAACGTGGTGGAACTGCCGTCCATCGGCGGCGGTGGAACCTCTGGCGGAAACTCCGGCGGCTCTGGCGGAGGCGGGAGCGCAAGCTACCAGCGCACCTACACCAGCAGCTCCGGCAACACCTACGTCTATGCACCGAACTTCACGGTCTATGGCGGCATGAGCGCGGACGAACTCCGCGAACTGCTGGATGAAGGCTATGAGAAGTTCTGCGAGTACATGGAACAGTACGAACATGAAACGAGGCGCAAGAACTATGGCACTTGATTACACAACGAAGTCCGGCGACACATGGGACCTGATTGCGCTGAACGTGTACGGAAGTGAGCTGAAATCCGACTGGCTGATGCAGAACAACCCTGAACTGATCCACATTGTCCGGTTCGATTCCGGCACTGTGCTGTCAACACCTGAACTGCCTGAAGAAAAGAGCGGCGACCTGCCGCCCTGGAAAGCGGGTGCGTGATGGTGCTGACAGCAGTGAGACCCAAAGGCCGCGAGGCGGCGATTCGGCTGGAATACGAAAAAACTGATATTACAGACCGGATCGAGAATGATGTGGAGAGTTTCCATTACACGGATGTGGCTGCATCCCAGAGCGACAGCATGAGCATTACCATCAATGCCCGCGACAGCAAGTGGAAGAACGCATGGATGCCGGAGAAGGGCGTAAAGCTCTATCCGACCATCGTAGTCAAAAACTGGGGAATCGGCGGTATCGGAAACTACAACCGCGATTACAGCGCAGAGTGCGGCGCGTTCGTGCTGGATGATCTCGATTTTTCCGGCGCACCGGACAAGCTGACTATGGGTGGCGTGGCGAAGCCGAACGACAGCAGTTTCAGCGAGCGCAATCGCACATTCACATGGAAGAAAACCAGCGTGAAGAAAATTGCAGAAGCCATTGCCGGGCGGTACAAGCTGGAATTGAAGTTTGAAGGCGACGACCACGACATTGACGCAAAGGAGCAGGACGCTACGGACAGTGCGTTTCTGCAAGACCTGTGCAAAGATTACGGCCTGGTCATCAAGGTCTACGCATCGAAGCTGTGGGTGTATGACCGGGAAAAGTACAAGGAAAAAGCGGCGGCCTGGACGGTATACGAAGAGGCGCAGCCGCTGAATCCGAATGCCCTGTGCATCGAACCGGGTAGTTTTAAGTGGAACACCAAACTGACCGGGACGTACACGGGCGGCGTGTATACCTACACCAACAAAAAGAAAAAGATCAACATCAACGTCAAGGTGGGCACAGAAGAACGTCAACTTAAACTCACCAGTAAGGTGAACAGTGAAGCGGATGCGAAGGCAAAGCTGGTGGCAGCCATCAAGAATGCAAACCACGGCGCAACGACCATCAGCTTCACGATTCCGGGCTACCCGGCGGGTGCGTCGGCGCAGTGCATCAATCTGGTGGGCTACGGCAAAATGGCAGGAAAATACTTCATTGACGAGATGGAGCACGTTTTCTCGCCGTCCAGCGGTTACAAAACGCAGGTCAAGGCCAGCAAAGTAGAAAAGGGGGATTTCACATGAGCAGCGAAGTGCGGCTTGGAAATGTAAGTTCCATTGACTACGAAAATGGTCTGTGTGAAGTGACGTACCCTGACCGGGACGATACCGTGACGGAAATGGTGCCGACGCTCTCAAACCGGGAATATCGGATGCCGGAAGTGGACGATCTGGTGGTGGTGCTGCATCCGGGCGACAGCCCGGAGGACGCTGTGATTCTGGGCACGATCTGGAACGAGAAGATTAAACCTGTCGAGGGCAAGGAGAAAGTATTCCGCAAGGAATACAGCAACGAGGATGGAAAGGCATACCGGAAGTTCGATGCAAATGCAAAGGAACTGCTGGACTTTGTGGACGGGAAGAAGATCCTGAAAGCCAAGAGCCTGGAAGTCAAGGTTGGCGGCACTACCGTGACCATCAGCGAAAGCGGAAGCGTGAAGGTGGATTCCCCGGCGGGCATCGAGATCAAGGCATCTGGCGAGTTGAAGTTGAGCGCAACGACGCTGACGGCCAGCGCGGCCACGGTGAATATCACGGGTGGCGGCGGGGATGTGACAGTTTCCGGGAAGTCGCTCGTGAAGCACACGCACAACGGCAACCTCGGAAAACCGACTACTCCGCCGCTGTAAGGAGGTGCAGGAATGTATGTAGGAGTTTTTGGCGATGTGATCTTTTCCGTAGGCCATCTGCGGACGCTCACCCCATCCAACTTCAAAGGGAAAATCGGTGCGAACTGGGCCGAGCATGAAGTGCTGAAAGGCAAAGCAAAGCCGGAGTTCCTTAACCCAAAGCTGCGGGAATACACATTCGACATTCTGCTTGATTCCAGCCTTGGCGTAAATCCAAGCAGGATGAAGAATCGGCTGGCAGAAATGGTGGAAAGCGGAGAACTGCATTACCTGATTATCGGGTTTGCGCCGGTTTCCAAGAACCGCTTCCGCGTGACCGATGTAAGCGAAGCTTGGAACGTTGTGTTGAAACATGGACTGCTGACGCAGTGCATGGTGAGCCTGACCATAAAGGAGTACACATGATCGACATAAGCAGTACGATGCTGGAACTGTCCAACGACAGGGCAACGCAGGAAGAAGCACAGGATGTTGCACGCTGCCTCCGCACGCTGTACTGCACCCCTGTGGGCAGCTTGGAAGGCGACCGCTTGCTTGGCATAGATCCGGGCGTGTTCCTGGACAAGCCGCTTGCGGTGGCAAAGGGTCTTTATGTGGCAGAGATCACGGAAAAGACCGCAGCCTTTGAGCCGCGGGCACGGGTGGTGCGTGTGGACTGGGTGGAGGATGATGCGCTGCACGGAGCAGTAACCCCGAAGGTGGTGTACGAACTTGTCTAAGATCAAAGAATTTGAAAACATCCCCGATATCAGCGTTGATGGCGGGGAAACTCTGGAAGAAGCGACAGCCGAGTGCAAAGCCTTGTTTGAGAAATATAACATGGAACTGTACAACGGCGAGGTGTCGCTGGCACAGTGCGCAGAAGCGCGGATGGTGCTGCTGGTGCTGGCTTATCGTTCTCACCATACGATAGAGTACAGCACGGCTTGTCTGAAAGCGGAGCTGCTGCCGACAAGCACCGGGCCGAATCTGGACAACCTTGCACCCATGGTGGGCGTAGAGCGCATGGAGGCGGGCAAGGCAACGGCAGTAGTGCGGTTTACGCTGTCTGCGGTGAGAGCCAGCGCAACCAGCATCCCGGAGGGCACGCAGGTGCGCACCGGGGAAAAGCAGTATTTCAAGACCACGAAGTACGCGGAGATCCCGGCGGGCGAGATGTCGGTTGATGTGGAGGTGCTGGCGGACGAGGCGGGCAGCGGGAGCGATGGCATTATTGCCGGAGAGATCAACACGCTGGTTGACCCCATTCCCTACATTGCCTCCGCCCAGAACACATCAACCAGCACCGGCGGAACGGATACGGAAGGCGACGATTCTTTCACCAGGCGCATCCACTACGCCCCGTCCATCTTCTCCATTGCGGGACCGGCAGATGCCTATGAGTATTTCGCAGAAAGCTGGCGCACCGACGTATCCGGCACCAAGATCATCTGTGAGGAAGGATACACGATCCACATCTACTTCCTGATGGATGGAGGGCGGCTGCCGACAGAGGAAGAATGCCGGGGTATGGAGGACTATTTCACCACGGTAAAGAAGCCGATGGGCGATCTGGTGCTCTGCCATGCCCCGCAGGAAGTGCCGTATGACATCAACCTCACCTACTACATCGCGTCCAGCAACACCAAGAGCGCCGTAACCATTCAGGAGAATGTGGAAAAGGCGGTGCAGGCGTATGAAACATGGCAGAGGAAGATCGGAAGAGACATCGACCCGGCGGAACTTATCATGCGGGTGCGGGAAGCCGGGGCAAAGCGTCCGAAACTGACGGGGCCTGTTGACACCAAGGTGACGGAAACGCAGGTGGCAAAGCTGAACAGCAAAAAGATCACCTACGGAGGTATCGAAGATGACTGATCTGTGGGGAACCGGACTGATTGAGGGCTTGCCCCCGGCGGTTGCGGATGAACCGTGGGTCCGCATCATGGATAAGGTGTACCGCGAACGGCACCAGCGGGAAATGGAAGCGGCAGAGCTGATCCATATCTACACGCAGATAGATTCACAACCGGAAGAGATTCTGGATGTGCTGGCCGTGCAGTTCAAGGTGGACTGGTACGATTCCAATTATCCGCTGGAAGCCAAGCGCAGCATCATCAAGACGGCGCTGGAAGTCCGGCGCTACTACGGCACGGACTGGGCGACCCTGAAAGCAATATCCGCAATCTATCCCCGGTCGGAGATAGAACAGTGGTACGACTACGGCGGTACACCCGGTCATTTCCGCGTGATCTGCTCTGTGGACGGAGCACTCATTCCGGTGAAGCGCCGGGAGATCCGGCGAAGCGTGAACATCTACAAACGCATGACCGCCCATCTGGACAGCCTTTACCTGCAAGTGCAGGCAGGGATTGAGATAGAGTGCGAGTTTTCCTCGCTGGTCTACCGGGTGTCCTATGCAAGTGAGACGATGTATGCCGGCACATGGCCGAGAACAACGACCCATGCGGGCATTGCAGATGGAGAACTTGAAGTGGAAACGGAAGGAAGCGCAAATGCGTTCCGGGTGGAAACGGCGGGCACGATCCCGTACCGGACGACCCATGCCGGAATCATGGATGCAGATCTGAACGTGGAAACGGAAAGCACCGCGGCGATGTTGGAAACGCCCTACACCAGCGAAAACCTGCAGGCGGGCACATGGCCGAAGAACACGACCAAGGCGGCGCTGGGCGAAGCCGACATTACGGTGGAAGCGGAGCAGCAGGCTGCCGGATACAAAGTTGAAACGGCTGGCACCGTCCCGGACAGGACGACGACAGCCGGTATCTACGATACGGATGTGACGGTTGAAACGGAAACGGAGGTGCACAACATGGAAGTAGCGATGGCGGGCACAGAAACCTGCGCCAGCAGCATCCCAGCGGTACTGGATGAACCGGTACTCGACGTGGACGTTGAGGTCACTGTTACCAAGTTCAAGGGCAAGCGCAGCGGCGAAGAGCCGTTTGTGCAGCAATGAAGGGAGGTGAAAAGACTATGGCAATGACAAGTTACGCTCTGGGTCTGTACAAGGACTACACCAAAGTCCGCGTGGCGCTTGGCCGCTATAAGGCGGGCAGCACCTACAAGACGGTGCCCATCGACAGCGTGGAGGCTTTGAAGGATGGCCGTCTGGCGTTCTTCATGACGATCCCGCCCGGCGATTCCACCGGCAGCACCGTGACGGAGGTTGCGCTGATGGACACCAGCAAGCAGGTCATGTACACCAAGACGCTGGTAGGCAATGAGCAGGTCGAGTTCGAGGCTGACGATGAAGGCGCACTCCTGCGTGTTGCGCTGAACTTCAACAGCGCGGACAAGACCGCTGACCAGAGGAACGCAAAGGGATAAGGAGGACACCCTATGTACAATTTCAAAAACTGGGTGGACAGAGTGACCCAGTTCGTGAACCGTTTCAAGGAAACAAACAATTCCGACGGTTCCATCACCCATGAGAGAGTGGACGGCGAGGTGCTGAAAACCGGCACCTCCCAGAGCGCCGCAAACTTCAACAACATGGAGGGCGGCATTCTGGAAAACAGCCTGCTGCTGGCCGAGGCTACCCGTGTGCTGAAAGAGCACGGCCTGGATATCGAGGCCATGACCGGCGAGATGCACACCATCTACCTGTACAACAGCGCAAAGTATCCGGCAAACAACAGCAAGAAAACCATCGCCCTGAAGCAGCCCCGCAACAATACCGATTACATCATTGCAACCCGTGTTGCTTCTGCTGTGATGCCCAACGGCGTGGCGATTGACGGAGACCCGGCTGGTACGGCGGGCAACGTCATCATCACGGACAAGCTGCTCAACGGCTTCAAGATCGCTTACACCGGCGTTGCCAAGGAAGTGACACTGGAAGTTGAGATTCAGGGCGGCATGATTCCCGCACCGGAGTATGAGGACGGCGTGGCCCCGACCGGGGAGTAAGGAGCAGACTATGGCAAATGTGATCGTGAAAAGCGATGAACGCATCGCATACGAAGCCCAGGTGGCGGAAAGTTTCGGCTGCCGGGGCAACATCAGCGCAGAACAGCGGGAGCAGGCAGAGATGATCGCTGCAAAGACCCGCGAGATCTGCCGCGATAACCACATGAACGGAGGGTATTAAGTTATGATTCAGGTGATCGAGAAAAACGAAGGCACCAAGCTGAACTATGAAGTGGTGGGCACCAAGCTGTTCCTGGGCGATGACGAGATCATGGTGAACCTCGCCAAGTATGAGAAGGACGAGCCTGTGCACATTGACGTTGTGCGCAACTGGGATGGCGCACTGGCTACCTCCATTGGCAAGAGCGACGACCTGTCCTATGCGGCACAGATCGACATTCCAGCCCGCGCTTACACCGAGAAGGTGGAGAAGGTGCCCGCCATGGGCGGCGATGGCGAAGTGGAGCAAACCACGAAGGTGCCTGTGAAGTTCGACATTTCCCGCTGCACGCTGACCCTGTGGTCTATCGACTAAGTGAAAGGAGCAAAGAATATGACTAATTTTGCTGACTTCAAGGCTGCCATTGAGGGTATCTCTGGCGGCAAGAACACCGTCCTGCTGGACAAGTTCGGCCTGCCGTCTGTGGTGGTGCCCATCAACAAGCTGACCTACAAGGACGTGGGCGTGGGTGATGATACCGTGCTGCCCGCATTCAAGCTGGACGGCGTGGAGAAGCCCTACTTCTGCATCGGCAAGTATCACGATACGCTGGTGAACGGCGTGCCCTGCAGCCTGCCCATGCAGACCCCGGCGGTCAATGTGAACTTTGATACTGCGGTGAGCCAGAGCCGCAGCAAGGGTGAGGGCTGGACGCTGGCTACCAATGCCATGTATGCGGCTATCCAGCTGTGGTGCCGCGCCAACGGCTTTATGCCCCGCGGCAACAACAACTACGGCGCTGACCATGCGCACGCATGGGAGAAGGGCACCCCGGCCAACTACGACAGCAGCGGCAAAGTGAATCTGACCCTGACCGGCTCTGGTCCGGTGGGCTGGAACCACAACAACGACCTGTCTGGCGTATGCGATCTGAACGGCAATGCGCACGAATGGGCACTGGGTTTGCGCACTATGGATGGTGAGATTCAGACCATCCAGCACAACGATGCCGCACTGTCCACCGCTGACGTTTCCTCTTCCAGCAGCTTGTGGAAGGCCATTGCCGCAGACGGAAGCCTTGTGGCACCCGGTTCCGCCGGCACCATCAAGCTTGATTGGCGCGCCGGTAAGTGGACCTTTGTCACCGATGCACTGACCGGGCAGAGCGAGGACGGCCACAGCACGGGCTTCAACGCTCTGGCGACCACCCTGTCCGCTGTGCCGCAGATCCTTTACGGCATCGGCGTATACCCGCAGGAGCCGAACGGTGACTATGGCGGTGACGACCTGTGGGCTATTAACAAGGGCGAGCGCATCCCGATCCGGGGCGGCTGCTGGTACGACACTTCCGGCGCGGGCGTGTTCAAGCTGCACCTGAGCCATGCGCGTTCCAGCGCCAACGGCCTCATTGGGCGGCGTTCCGCTTTCGTGGGTTCCCTCTGATAAGAGGGGCAAACCGCAAACCGACCGACAGTAAACCGATGGGGCGGCGATAGCCGCCCCTATATTTTGCAGAGCCTGGGAAAATGACATGAACAGTATTGAAAACGAAAAGCTGCAGCAGATGAACACACCAAACGGAGGCTACCGCCTGAAAGAAGCGGTGAAGGCCATGATAAACTACGGAAGCCCCATACTGGTGCAGTTTCCGAGAGTGGAAAAATACGGCCTTGCAAAGCGTATCCGGGAAACGATGTACGATATGCTGCACCTGTGCAACGTGATCCAGAAGAAATACTACAAGCGCGACACCTTGCGTGAGTTCGATACCCTGCTGCTGGATCTGCGGGATTATCTTGACGAGGCGGCGAACCCCAGACTGTACCCGCAGGGCACAGAACCGAAGAAAAAGCGCAAGAAGCGGGCGGACGGTCAAGCACCGGAAGCCCCGCCGCAGCCTGTCACCTGCATCACGATGCACCAATACGCAACATGGAGCAAATATACCGGGGCAATCGGCGGAATGATCGGCAATTACATGAAGTATGTGGAGGGCAAGCAGTCCAAATAGGGCTGCTTGCCTTTTTGCATAACCGGGGCCTGACCATCATTTACGCATCCCGATCCGGGGCGGCAGCTGGAACAACACTTCCAACGCGGGCGTGTTCAAGCTGAACCTGAACAATGCGCGTTCCAACGCCAACGGCAACATTGGGCGGCGTTCCGCTTTTCCCCGCCAGATGAATCACAGCTTGCCTGAAAAGATGGGCTGGATTACGCGGGCAAAAGGGGTCAGGATCCGTCGGCAGCGCCGGGGAGCGCTGCGCGAAAAATTTGTATTCGCATCAAGGCAGACAGTATACCGGGGAGAATGGCCGGAATATCCCACCGCCTGGTGAATGGTGGGGAGTGGCCGTATATGCCACGGGTGCGGAAGGCTGTGAATGAAAACATACAAAAACATCTTTGTCCAGGTGGTGGCTTTCGACAACCTGATGCTGGCGCACTACCACGCCAGCAAGGGCAAGAAGCACCGGGATGAAGTGCTGATCTTTGAGCAGCGCAAAGCAGAATACTGCATCATTCTGGGAAACCGTCTGGTCAAGCAGACCTATAAGGTAGGGTCGTACCGGATCTTCTGGATCCGGCGGCCTGTGCTGCGCATGGCTATGGCGCTGCACTACCCTGACCGCGTTGTGCAGTGGGGTATCTACCAAGTTGTATTTCCCATATTCGATAAAGGCTTTATTTCGGACAGCTATGCGTGCCGCAAGGGCAAAGGGGCGCACGCGGCGCTGGATCAACTGCAATACTGGATGCGGCAGGCAGACCGAGGCGGTCCGGCCTATACGCTGAAACTGGATGTTTCAAAGTATTTCTACCGGATAGACCATGAGATACTGCTGAAGATCCTGAACAGGAAGATCGCAGACCCGCGCATGATGTGGCTGTTCCGCGTGATCCTGCACAGCGACCAGACGAAGTTTGGACTGCCGGAGGGCATGAGCGCGGACGAAGTGCCGCCAGAGTGCCGGTTAGAGGACACCGGCGTTCCGATCGGAAACCTGACCAGTCAGATGTTCGCCAATATCTACCTCGATGTTCTGGACCAGTATGTGAAGCATACGCTGCACATCCACTGGTACATCCGGTACATGGATGACATTATCATCATCGGGCACGACAAGCAGGAACTTGCACACATCCGGGACGAGATCGCAGCATTCCTGCGCAGGGAGCTGAATCTTGCTCTGAACCATAAAACCAGCATCCAGCCATTGAAACAGGGTGTGGAATTTGTGGGCGTGAGGGTGTGGCCGACACACCGCCGCCTGCGTCACACCACGATACGCGGCATCAAGCTGCGGCTTTCACAGGTGCTGGCACAGTATGAGGCGAACGAGATCACAGCCGAGAGCGTGGAGCGCACTATTGGCAGCTACCGCGGCGTTCTGAGCCATTGCGAGTGCATGGCGCTGAAACACAAGCTGAACCAGACATACGGGAAATTCTATATCATCAAAAAAGAAAGAGGTGAGCAGAACAATGGCAATCAAAGCATATTCCTATGCGAAGGACGGGAGCAAAGCGTTGAGCAAGAACTTCAGCGTGAAGGAGTTCCGGTGTAAGGATGGCAGCGACCCGGTGTTTGTGGACATGGATCTTGTAAAGCTGTTGCAGCAGATCCGCGACCATTTCGGGAAGCCGCTGACCATCACCAGCGCATTCCGCACGGCCGCCCACAACAAGAACGTCAAGGGCGCTACATACAGCCAGCATTGCTACGGCAAGGCTGCTGACATCCGTGTGCAGGGCGTAAGTGTGGAAGCTGTGGCTGATTATGCGGAAACGCTGCTGAAGAACACCGGCGGCATCGGACGCTACCCGGTAAAGAAAGGCCGTCCGGCGGGCTGGGTGCACGTTGATGTGCGCGAAGCAAAGAGCCGCTGGACACTGTAAGCAGAAACGAGCGGAGGTATCGTTATGGAAATCATGAAATCTTTCCTTATGGCATTCCCTACATGGCTGTCGTTCATCTTCATGGTCGTGGGCATGATCGTCACCGCACTGTTTGCGGTACGCCTGGGCTACGGTGTGGTCATTGCCAAGACGGTCTATAAGTGGATCGAGTGGGCAGAAACGAACATCGTGGGCAGCAAGATGGGCGAAGAAAAGAAGAAGCGGGTCATTGCGACCCTGCGCGGCTTTACGCCGGACTGGCTGGATTGGGCAATCAACGAGCGCACGCTTGACTGGATCGTGGAAGTTGTGTTCAAATTCAGCAAGAAAAAGCTGGCAGCCTACATGGAAAAGAAAAATGCTGCCACAACTACCGTAGCACACTTTGGGGAGGACGGGAAAAATGACGGATGAAGAGCTGGAACATCGTCTGACTGATGTTGAAAGCCGGAGCAAAAGCAACACCCATCGTCTGGATGACCTTGAAAGGCTGACGGATGCTGTGAACGGCATGAACACGAACATCAAGCTGACGATCCAACAACTCGAATCGACCAACAAGAGCCTTGAAATTGTGACCGCACAGAACAAGTCGCAAGATGCTAGGCTGGCAGCGCTTGAAAAAGCCCCCGGAGCGCTCGGAAACAAACTGTGGTGGGCGGTAGTAGCCGCCGCAATCGGAGGGTATGTCGGGCGGGTACTCAGCTTCCTGCCAAAGTAACGTGAAATCCCCCACCAGCAGCCTTTATCGGGCCGCTGGTGGGGGATTTTTTGTTTATATGGCAGTTTTGCACAAGGGAACTGTGCAAAGTGTGGAAAGTTTGCAAATTGACAACGGTGTACCGCATATTTTATGATTGATACGAAAAGAAACGCAATAGCAGAAAGGAGGAAAATAATGTGAGAGTGTTCAAGCATTTGACGTTTACGGACAGAATCCGCATTGAAAAGTGGAAGAAGGAGGGAATGAGGACGCGAGAGATCGCAGAAAAATTGAGGGTGGACCCGTCCACGGTGTACCGGGAACTGAAAAGGGGCAGCTATGACAGGCTGAACGGCACGACATGGGAACTAATCCAGACATACAGCCCGGACATTGCAGAGCAGAAATACCAAGCGCACCTGCGGGAAAAAGGTCCAAACCTGAAAATCGGCAAAGACCATGAGCTTGCCGCCTACATTGAGCGAACCATTATAGATAAGGACTGCTCCCCGGCAGCAGTGTACGGATACGCACAGGAAGAAGGCAAGACGTTCAAGACGCACATTTCGGTGCCTACTATATATAGTTACATCAAAAAGGGCATTTTCCTGAACGTGACGCAACAAACATTGCCAAGGCGGGGCGTGCATAAGAACGACTACAAAAAAGTGAAAACGAAAGCGCCAGCCCGCGCACCGGCGGGTGAAAGCATCGAGAACAGACCGGAGGAAGTGAAGAACCGGGAAGAGTTTGGGCACTGGGAAATGGATACCGTATACTCCGGTCAGAAGAAAAGCACTGTGGCGCTGCTGGTGCTGACGGAACGCAAGACCAGGAACGAGAATATTATATTGGTTCCGAACCGCCGCGCCGAAACGACAGTGCAGGCCATCAATGCACTGGAACGGAAGCTGGGCGCAGAGAAATTCGGCATCATCTACAAGAGCATCACGGTAGACAATGGCAGCGAGTTTGCGCTGACGGATCAGCTTGAACAGTCCTGCATCAAGGATGGGAAACGGACGAAGGTCTACTACTGCCACCCGTATTCCTCTTGGGAACGCGGAAGCAACGAGAACGTAAACGGCATGATCCGCCGCAGGCATCCAAAAGGAACGGACTTCTCGAAGGTCACGCCGGAAGAGATCGCGGCAACAGAAAGCTGGATCAACAGCTACCCACGGAAGATACTGGGCTACAAGAGTGCGGGGACAGCATTCAGGGAGTGCCTGCGGAAGCTAGGGCTGACGGCATAAGGAGAGAACACACAAACAGAGAGACGGAATGTTGGTGAAATTGAACAATAGAGAGAGGCTGCAGGCGGGGCAGGCTTGACGGCCTGTTTGCTTTATGATAAAATCCACAAAAATCAAGCCGAAAATTTGTTGCATTTAATGCTTTACTTTTCAGAACGCATAAAAAAGCACAAAAGGTCTTGATTTTTGCAAAAAGCTGTGGTAAACTATCCAAGTCGATATGACATGGACGGTTAGCTCAGCTGGTAGAGCATCTGCTTGACGTGCAGGAGGTCACAGGTTCGAGTCCTGTACCGTCCACCATACAGTTCGTACTCGAACCCGATTCTTTACGAAAAAGGGTTTGGGTACGTTTTTTGTTTATCGGAAGTTCTGCGGCGAGAGTGCGCAGAGCGGTAAACGAGCAAAGGCAGGGTATCATCATGGCGATGGTATCCTGCCTTTTGTTTTGCGGGATCAAGGTCGCTTTGTGCGAACTTGATCGCCATCTATATGGCGCATTGATGGCAATTGCTGCGTACGTGCGTACCGGGAGCCTGTACACCTCTGGCAAGGTGTAACACACTAGACTTTGTTCCAAAGTCCGTGTTCTAAGGGGTCAAGCCCCTTAGAATCCCTGCGGATCGTGTACGCACGTACGCAGAAAAATGGCAAAATTTCACTATATCGGGGTGTTCTTTCATGGTGGAGTGTGGTATACTCGGCTTAGCCCAGTAAATCGGAAGTTATGGAGGTACTTTATGAACGAGAGAGAAAAAATTATCCGATTATGGTTTGATATGTGGATTAAGAAAGCAGATTTAGGAATTGACAATATTTTTACAGATGATGTTGTATATACTGAGAGTTGGAGTCCTAAATATGAAAACCGCAAAACGGTAAAGCACTGGTTTGACGAATGGAATACACGCGGAAGTGTTCTTGTCTGGGAGATTAAGCAATTTTTTCATCAAGGCAATCAAACAATCGTGGAGTGGTATTTTAAAAGCAAAATGAATAATGGAAATGTTGAAGAATTTGACGGAATATCTTTAATTGTATGGACACAGGATAACAAAATAAAATCATTAAAAGAGTTTGGTTGCAATCTTCATAATTACAATCCATATCGAGATAGTGATATTCCCGTATTTCGAGAAGAAAAAGCAAATTGGTTTTGAGAGGACTATAAATTCCAGTTTGCCGTACTCGTTCCAGCAGGGTTTGGGGCAGGCACGCCCCAAC
>OWJL01000062.1_pt1 | contig 42329 bp, 36 predicted proteins | sample 1732571 | NCBI WGS metagenome assembly OWJL01 (sample SAMN05065730, study PRJEB22554) | human gut metagenome | biome: ENVO:2100002; feature: ENVO:00000062; material: ENVO:00002003 | host: Homo sapiens | place: USA
GCCTACCCCGGCCTGTGGAAAGCCACCCGCGCCGCCTGTGATGCGGTGCAGCAGCAATTCGTTCTGCCCGCCATCTCGGACGCCGAAGCGGCCTACCTTGCCATGCACTTTGGCGCAGTGCTGGAACAGAATGCCATGTTCCGGCTGCGGCTGCGGGTGGTAGTGGCCTGTCCGCTGGGCATGGGTTCCAGCCGCTTTCTGGCTTCCCGGCTGGGAAACGAGTTTCCCTCTTTGCAGGTGGAGGGGTGCTGCTCGGTGCGGGAGCTGAACGCCGCCGACCTGCGTCGGAGAAAAATCGACTTCATTATCTCCACCGTGCCGCTGGAACTGGATTACCCGGCGGTGTGCATCAGCCCTTCCCTGCTGGAACCGGATCGTGCCGTGCTGAAGGACGCTATCACGCAGTACAGCCAGAACCGCGCAGAACCGGAACCGGCGGTGCAGCCCGTGCAGGATACAGCCTGTGCAGGCTCTAAGCTGCAGTATTATGCGCGCCTGACCCGGTCCATGACCGGGCTGCTGGAACATCTGACCATCCAGCCCGTCAAGGTTCCCGGCAGCCGCGCTGCCCTCATCCATGCAGCGGCGCAGCTGTTCTGCCCGCAGGAAGCGGACGCCCGGCTGGTGGAGCAGCAGCTTCGCCGCCGTGAAACGCTGGGCGATACCTACATCAAATCCCTGTATGCCCTGCTGCTCCATTGCAGGACAAGTGCGGTAAAGGACTGCCGCTTGGGCTATCTGCAGGCACAGCCGCCGGTCTATGAGCCGGGGCGCATCGTGCTGGGGGCACTGGTGCTGCTGGCTCCGGACGACGGGAACGGCGTCCCGGTGGAGGTCATGCAGAATGTCAGCGGGCAGCTGATCGAAACGCCCCGGCTGATGGAAGCGCTGCGCACAAGCGTGTGCATCCGGATGTAGCCGAGCACCCCGCCATCATGGGTCACGAGTTCGCCGGTGATATCGTCAAGGTGGGCAAGGCGCATCAGGACAAGTTCAAGCCCGGCATGAAGTTCACCCTGCAGCCCGCCCTGAACTACAAGGGCACCATGTGGAGCCCCGGCTACTCCTACGAGTTCTTCGGCGGCGATGCCACCTACTGCATCATCCCTGCCGAGGTCATGGAACTGGGCTGCCTGCTGGAGTACAAGGGCCGTGCTTACTACGAGGCTTCTCTGGCCGAGCCTATGAGCTGCTCCATCGGTGCTTTCAACGCCGCCTACCACACCAAGATGGGTGTGTACCATCACGATATGGGCATCAAGAAGGGTGGCAAGCTGGCGATTCTGGCCGGTGCAGGCCCCATGGGTCTGGGTGCTCTGACCTACGCACTGCACCGTGATGTGCGCCCCGGCATGGTGGTGGTCACCGATATCAACGAGGATCGTCTGGCCCGTGCGGAGTCCCTCTTCCCCCCGAAGGAGGTCAAGGAGAAGGACGGCATCGACCTGTACTTCGTCAACACCGCCAACATGGCAGACCCCGCTGCCGAGCTGCGGGAGCTGACCGGCGGTACCGGCTTTGATGATGTGTTCTGCTACGCCCCCATCGCGCCGGTGGTGGAGCTGTCCAGTGCTGTGCTGGGTCGTGACGGCTGCCTGAACTTCTTTGCAGGCCCCACCGACAAGCAGTTCAGCGCCAAGATGAACTTCTACGATGTGCACTACAATTCTACCCATGTCATGGGCACCACCGGCGGTAATACCGCCGACATGATCGAGTCGCTGGAGCTGACCGCCGCTAAGCGCATCGATCCGGCTGTGATGGTCACCCACATCGGCGGTCTGAACGCCGCTGCCGAGACCACCCTCAACCTGCCCAAGATCCCCGGCGGCAAAAAGCTGATCTACACCCACCTGACCATGCCCCTCATCGCCCTGACCGATCTGCGTGCCAAGGGCGAACAGGACAACGACCCCCGCTATACCGCACTGGCTGACATCGTGGATGCCCACAACGGCCTGTGGTGCCCGGAAGCAGAGGAATATCTGCTGGCAAACTTCAACCCGGAGGACTAAGCAGAACGTGCCATGGGACAGGACAAACGCAGACAGGAGGAATCCCCCATGGAACAACGCCGCAATCAAATCGTGGAGTTGGTGAACCGCAAAGGCAGCATTAGCTTTGCCCAACTCAAGGAAGCTTTCCCTTCCGTTTCGGAGATGACCCTGCGCACCGACCTGAAAGCACTGGATGAAGCCCGCCGTGTGGTGCGGGTGCATGGCGGTGTCAAGTCGGTGGAGCAGGTGGTAGGTACAGACGACCTGCTGAGCCGCCGTTCCGCCCGCAATGCCGAAGCAAAGCAGATCATTGCCGAAAAAGCCGCTGCTCTGCTGCGCCCCAACACCACCCTGTTTCTGGATTCCGGCAGCACCGCCACAGCAGTGGCCCGGTGCATCCCGGATCAGCCCATGCTCATCTACACCAGTGGCCTGAGCTGCGCCATGGAGCTGGCAAAGCTGGAAAAGCCCCATGTGTCCCTGCCGGGCGGCAGCCTGAACCGGTTCAGCCTGAGCGTCTGCGGTGCACAGAGCATCCAGACGATGGAGGGCATCAACTTTGATCTGCTGCTGCTGGGCGTGACCAGTTACAGCCCGGAAACCGGTTTTACCTGCGGCGTGGAGGATGAAGCACGGCTCAAGCAGACCGTGCTCCGCCGCTGTGAGCAGAAAGCCGTGCTGCTGGATTCCTCCAAAATCGGACTGAAAAGCACATTCCACATCTGCGAGCTGTCCGATATTGATATTGTGATCTCGGACGGAAAGCTGCCCGTAGAATTTTTACAGGCCTGCCGGAACGCAGGCGTAACGGTACTATAAAAGGAGCGTTATTATGAAGATCATCCGCGCAAAAGATTATCAGGATATGTCCCGCAAAGCGGCCAACATCATCTCCGCACAGGTCATCATGAAGCCGGATTGTGTACTGGGTCTTGCCACCGGCGGCACCCCGGTGGGCACTTATGCCCAACTGGTGGACTGGTACAACAAAGGCGATTTGGATTTCTCCGAGGTCACTACTGTCAATCTGGACGAGTACCGCGGCCTGCCCAAGGAGCATCCCCAGAGCTACTGGTATTTCATGAATGAGAACCTGTTCAGCAAGGTGAATATCGACCCGGCCAAGACCAACCTGCCGGACGGCACCAATCTGGACACCGCCGCCGAGTGTGCCCGTTACAACGGTATCATCCACAAGCTGGGCGGCATCGACCTGCAGCTGCTGGGCATCGGCCCCAATGGTCATATCGGCTTCAATGAGCCGGGCGAAGCCTTTGAGCTGGAGACCCACTGCATCGACCTTGCGCCCACTACCATCGAAGCCAACAAGCGCTTCTTTGACGGCAACGAGAACCTTGTCCCCAAACAGGCATACACCATGGGCATCAAGACCATCATGCAGGCACGCAAGGTGCTGGTGGTAGCCAACGGTAAAGCCAAGGCACAGGCCGTCAAGGACGCCGTGACCGGCCCTGTGACCCCTGCCTGCCCCGGCAGCATCCTGCAGCTGCATCCGGACTGCATCCTTGTGGCAGACGAGGAAGCACTGAGCCTGCTGTAAACTCCCAAAGCCAACTTCTTCATTTACCATAACTTTGCTTAAGATCCAACCAAAGCACAGAAAGGGCCGGACTCGTTGCACGGGTTCGGCTCTTTCTGTCAGAAATAAGATTTATTTTGCAATCTTACGCAAAGAGCAACTCCAAAAGAGCCGTCATGGAGATGGTGGGTTCGCCTGCTGCGGGATTTACGCCGAAAATACGCTGAAAAGAGGTCACCCCGATCGGTGGCCTCTTTTTTGCTGCCGCGAACTGTCTGGCTGCGGCAGCGGATAACAGCGATGTCCATTGCGCTTTGTTTTGCCCGGATGCGCACCCGCAGAAAGCTCTCCCTCGTCAAACTGCCCAAAATACGCCCTTAAAAGTTTACTTGACACAATTCTCAAATCAATATATAATTGGGTCGGAAACCAATTACAGAAAAGGATGATTCCCAATGGCGCGCAGATACGACAGCAAAGAAGCAAAACGGCGGATACTGACCGCCTGTGTCCGGCTTTTTCTGGAAAAAGGCTACACGAACACCAAGGTGGCAGAAATTTTAAAGGAAGCAGATGTTTCTGCCGGGTCGTTCCAGAATATTTTCCGCACAAAGGACGGTGTGCTGACCGAGCTGATCGGCATGATGTTCAGCAGGCAGTTCGGCGCGGTAAGGCCGCTGGCGGCAAATGCCCCCTCGCCGGTGTACCTCTACGCGGTGGAAACGGCTTTGCAGCTGGCGGTGACCGAGCTGAGCGAGAACCTGCGGGATATCTATGTGGAAGCGTACACCTTCCCCGCCACGGCAGAGATCATCCACCGCAGCACCACGGCGGAGCTGCAGGCGGCGTTCAGCGCGTATCTGCCCGGGTGCGCCGAGTGCGATTTCTACGAGATGGAGCTGGGCACGGCTGGCATGATGCGCGGCTACATGGCACGGCGGTGCGACCCCTACTTTACGCTGGAGCGCAAAATACGGCGCTATCTGAGTATGAGCCTGAGTGCGCTGCAGGTCCCCGCGCAGGAGCGCGAGCAGGTCATCGCTTTTGTGGCGGAGATCGATATGCTTGCCGAGGCGCGGAAGGTGGTAGATGCCGTGCTTGCATCGCTGTCCGTGCAGTTTGATCTGAAAGGATAACAAGGTTTGATGACAAGGAGGGAGTAACATGAAAAAATGGCTGATCTGGTGTTTGACGGTGCTGGCAATGGTGTGCCTGATACCGGGGATCGTGTTAAACGTTAAAGCGGCAGATTCTATCTATACGTACTGCTTCGTCTGTATGCAACAAAGAAACTATGAGATCCTCGGATATACAAAAGTTGATTCAACCAAGCATAGGATCCATATAAAATGCTCAGTCTGCGGCAGGAAGAACAGCATTGTTTATGGAGATCTTTCGGACCATACCGGCGGCACCGAAACGCCCACCTGCACCACAGGCAAAACCTGTGAAAAATGCGGCGCGGAATACGGCATTCTCGGTCACAAATGGAAAACTCCGGCGAACGCCTCCCTTGGCAACGGCACGCACCGCATCATTTGCTTGCGCTGCGGCTTAAATGGTACCGCAAGCTGTACCGGTGGCACAGCAACCTGCACCACCAAAGCGGTCTGTGAGGCGTGTGGTGGGAAATACGGCAAAAGAAACCTAAATAATCATGCTCTGGTGCATTATGATGCGCAAGCCCCCACCTGTACGAAACCCGGCTGGGACGCTTTCGACACCTGTCCCCGCTGCTACTATACCACTTTTCGAGCAATCCCCGCGCTAAAACATGATTTAGAGCACCACGAAGCAAAAGCCCCCACCTGCACGGAAAAGGGCTGGGATGCTTACGAAGCCTGCTCCCGTTTCGGCTGCGACTATACCACCCGCACAGAGCTGCCCGCACTGAATCATGATTTGGAGCAGCACGAAGCGCAAGCTCCCACCTGTACGGAAATCGGCTGGGATGCTTACGAAACCTGCTCCCGCTGCGACTATACCACCTATGCGGAGCTGCCTGCACAGCATGATCTGAGGCATCACGCAGCAAAAGCCCCCACCTGTACGGGAATTGGCTGGGATGCTTACGATACCTGCTCCCGTTGTGACTATACCACCACCTATGTGGAGCTGCCCGCACTGAACCATGCTCTGGAGCAGCACGAAGCGCAAGCTCCCACCTGTACGGAAATCGGCTGGGATGCTTACGAAACCTGCTCCCGCTGCGACTATACCACCCGCACAGAGCTGCCCGCACTGAACCATGCTCTGGAGCAGCACGCAGCAAAAGCTCCTACCTGTACGGAACCCGGCTGGGATGCTTACGAAACCTGCTCCCGCTGCGACTATACCACCCGCAAAGAGCTGCCCGCACTGAACCATGCTCTGGAGCAGCACGAAGCAAAAGCCCCCACCTGTACGGAAAAGGGCTGGAGCGCTTACGAAACCTGCTCTCGTTGTGACTATACCACCTATGCGGAGCTGCCCATCTTGGGACACGACTATCAGGCTGTTACCGTAGCCCCTACCTGTGAAACAGACGGCTATACTGTTTTTACCTGCTCCCACTGCAAAGACAGCTACACCGCAGACCCGACCGATCAGCTGGGACACCAGTTCGGTGCATGGTCCCCGAACGGAACCGGCTCTCAGAGCGCCAGTTGTCTGCGGCAGGGCTGCGCGCACACTGGCAGCACGGATTGCCGGAAGTTTACTTTCCGCACTGCGGAAGGCGAAGCGCTGACCTTCTGCCCCGTGTGCGGGCAGGCAGAAAACGCCGCGCAGCTGGAAATGATCGAAGCCGCAACGGCGTGGGCTAACAGCGGCAGTCTTTCTGCGGAGGATGTGACCGCACGGACGAACGGGGAATACCTGAGTGTGGCCTTTGAAACCGCAGGCAGCCTGACGCAGCCCACCGGCCGGGTAAGGCTCGCGCTGCCCGCCGGATTGCTGGAAGGCAAAAAGCTTGTGCGCATTGCCCCGGACGGCACACAGACCGAGATGCCGTTTGAAACAGAGCGCGGAAAGCTCATCTATACGCTGGATTTTGCAAACAGCGCGCTGCCTGTGATGCTCTTCCGGCTGGTACCCCAGCCCACCGCCCTCTGAACGCTTTTACAGCGCGCAAACGATAAACCATAAAATGCCCGCCCACCGTGGTTTTCCACAGGTGGGCGGGCATTCTTTTGTGTTTTTTGGGCATAAAAATACCCCCGGAGGATGCAGCGTTTTTTACGCTGTCTACTCTGGGGGCAGGATAGCAAGCGCTGCGCGGCAGCTCCCGGAAGCGGACACTGTATTGCTGAAAAAGCACTTCCTAGCGCTGCTCCTCCGGCGGGCAGCAGCTCTCCCGGGGGATGAGCTTATGCGGCACGATGATCTTTGTGGCCAGAAGGTTCGGGTTCTCGATGTGGTTGATGGTCTGGCTGGCGGCTTCCATGCCCAGCTGGTAGGGGTTGACGTCCACGGTGGTCAGCTGTGGGCTGCCCTGCCCTTTGTTGCGGAGTGCCCCTTGGCAAACCGGACGGGATTGCGCTATAATAGAGCCGTAACAGTTCCACAAAGGTGTGGTAAGGGAGGTGCGGTCATGATCCGGGTGGCGATCGTAGAGGACGACGCGGAGGTACAGGGGGTATTGCAGGAGTATGTCCGGCGGTATACCCGGCAGTACGGGACAGAGTTTGAAGTGACGGTCTTTGCGGACGGGGTGGATATTCTGGAGGATTACCGCGCGGTCTACGACATTATTTTTCTGGATGTGGAGATGAAGCATCTGGACGGCATGACCACGGCAGAGCGCATCCGACAGATGGATGCAGACGTCATCCTGATCTTCATCACCAATATGGCGCAGTATGCCATCCGGGGCTACTCGGTGGGAGCGCTGGACTATGTGCTGAAGCCGGTGCCCTACTTTGCCTTTTCGCAGCAGCTGCTCAAGGCGGTTGCCCGGCTGGAAAAGCGGGCAAAGCACTACCTGACTGTGCCGGTGGAGGGCGGACTGCGCCGGCTGGACACCGCAAGCATCTATTACTTGGAAAGCGAGGGGCACCGGGTGCACTTTTATACCGATGAGGGCGATTTTTCTGCCCCCGGCGCCCTCAAGGCCTTTGAGGAAAAGCTGGCAGACTGCCCCTTTGCCCGCTGCAACAGCGGCTATCTTGTCAATCTGGCACAGGTGCGGGAGCTGCGGCAGAGCACCGTACAGGTGGGCCCCTGCGAGCTGCAGGTCAGCCGCCCCAAGCGCAAGGCCTTTCTTGCTGCACTGACCGATTACATCGGAGGTGAAGGCTCATGACCGCGCTGCCGGATATCCCCCGGCTGTACACCGCCCTTGCCGAGTGTCTGGCGGTATTGCTGGTCACCCCGGCACTGATGCCCCGCTTTTCCAAGGCAGTTACCGTGGGTGTCACCCTGCTGTGGGCGGCGGGGCTGTCGGCCTTTCTGGGGCTGACGGGCAATGTGCCCGGCGGGCTCTGGATCCCCTGCATGGTAACGGCCATCGGGTTTTCTTACTTATATTTATGGGGTGTGTGGAGCATCACCCTGCTGGAAGCCGGGTATCACTGCGCCCGGGCGTTTATTCTGGCAGAGCTTGCCGCCAGCGTGGAGTGGCAGCTGCACTGCGCCCTCTGGCCCGCCCGCGGCCCGTGGGAGCCGCTGTCTTTGCTGCTGCTGGCGCTGGTGTATGGGGCGCTGTTCGGCATCATGTGCTATTTGCAGCACCGCCGTCCCCGGCCCGCCGGGCACTTACAGATCGGCGGCAGCGCCGCCCTGACGGCGGTCATGCTGGCGCTGACTGCCTTTGCGGTAAGCAATCTGGGCTTTCTGCCCGGCAGCGATATCAACATGAGCATCTTTTCCATCCGCACACTGGTGGATTTTTCCGGTGTGCTGATCCTGACCGTGCAGCACGAGCAGCTGCGGGAGAACGCTTTGCACGGCGAGCTTGCCGCCATGGACGAGGTGCTGCACCGCCAGTACGAGCAGTACAAGCGCAGCAAGGAGGGCATCAACCTCATCAACCGGCGGTACCATGAGCTGAAGATCCAGCTTGCCCGCATCCGGGAGGAGCAGGACCAGACCAAGCAGAACGCCGCCATTGCCGCCATGGAGCAGAACATCCGCCAGTACGAGGCCGAGAACAAGACCGGCAACCCGGTGCTGGATACCCTGCTCACCGCCAAGACCATGGAATGCCAGCAGGAGAACATCACCATCACCAGCGTAGCGGACGGCAGGATGCTGGGCTTTCTCACCATCCGGGAGCTGTGCACCATTGTGGGCGTGGCGCTGGACAACGCCATTGCCGCCGTCCGCGCCGAGCCGGACCCCGAAAAGCGGCTCATTAAGGTGGCGGTGTACAGTCAGGGTGGCTTTGCCATGCTGCGGTTCGAGCATTATACAGAGGCCGCCCCCGCGCTGGATGCGGACGGCTTGCCAAAGCAGGGGTCAGACCTGAAAAGCGTCCGCACCACTGCGCAGCAGCACGGCGGCAGCATGACGATGCACTGGGAAAACAACTGGTGCACCCTGCGGATCTTATTTCCGCTGCCCCAAAACGAATAAATCTTTACGGCAGGCATCCCCTGCCGTTTTTTGTTGTCTGGCAGGGTGCACAAATGCAATGCGGTGATATTTGTGTATTAGCACAATAAAATTTGAAACTTTATTGTAACTTTTGCAAATCATGCATCCAAAACGACAGATTGTGCGAAGAACGGTTCGTTTTGCAGTATATATGATAAAATGACATCAAGCAAAGGAGTGGACGCACTCCGGAGAACAGCCATGAACCGGGTCGTGTACCCAAAAGAGAAGGAGTTAATAGTTATGGCACAGAAAAAGAAGGACAGTAAGATGATGGGCAAGATCATCAAAACTGCCGTTTCGGGTGTGTTGTGTGTCGCATTGGCGGGCGGTATGGTTGCGGCCAATGTGCTGATCCCGCCTAATGCCAGCAGCGTGCAGAGCATTTTGGGCCTGAAGAGCGGCGGCATCGACAACAGCAAGGCAAAGACCGAAGGCATCAATATGGAATACAGCAAGCCCGGTTTTGACACAGAGGCTGCGCTGATTGAGGATGAGATCGCTCTGAATAAGAAGATCGCCGCCGAAGGCATTGTTTTACTGAAAAACGATGCAGGAAAGATGCCGTACAGCACGGATACCACCTTCAGTTTTGTCAGCCATTCGGCAGTCAGCTACATCGGCGGCAACAAAGTCGATATGAAAACGGCCTTTGAAGATGCCGGGTTCGGTGTCAACGAGGACCTCTGGAAATTCTATTCCGAAGGCAACGGCAAGGATTACGGTCTGGGCGTTGGTTCCGTTTCCTACGGTGATGACGAGGACTTTTCCATCAACGAATGCCCCTTGTCTGTTATGAAAGCAGAGCCGGGTCTGACCGATTCCATGAAGAATACGGTTCCTGTTTTTGTGTTCAGCCGTGTGGCGGGCGAAGGCCGTGATATGCCCCGCTCCATGTACAACCACACCGATGTGGAAGAGGACAAGACCAAGACTTATCTGGAGCCGGATTCTACGGAACTGGAGATCCTGCAGTATCTGAACGACAACTTTGACGATGTGGTGCTGCTGCTCAACTCCAGTGCAGCGGTCGATCTGAGCTGGGTGGAGGATTATCCCAGCATCCACACGGTCATCTCGGCTCCTGCCATGGGCGACTACGGCCTGTGCTCTCTGGCTGAGATCTTCTCCGGCAAGGTCAATCCTTCCGGCCGCACCGTGGATACCTATGAAGTGGATGCCATGAACAGCCCGGCGGCGCAGAACTTCGGCGACTTTGCCTACTACGATGAGAATGGCAACCTCACCAAGTACAACTACGTCAGCTACAAAGAGGGCATCTATGTTGGCTACCGCTACTACGAGACCCGTTACGAGGATAAAGTCCTCGGTCAGGGCAATGCGGGCGATTACAACTACGACGATGCTGTGATGTACCCCTTCGGCTACGGCCTGTCCTACACCACCTTTGACTGGTCGGATTACAACACCAGCTGGGATGGCGATACCTGCACCGTGACGGTCAAGGTCACCAACACCGGTTCTGTTGCAGGCAAGGACGTTGTGGAAGTCTACGCACAGAGCCCTTACACCGATTATGACAAGGCCAACAAGGTGGAAAAGGCTGCCGTTGAACTGGTCGGTTACGCCAAGACCTCGGAGCTGGCTCCCGGTGCAAGCGAGACCGTGACGGTCACCTTCGACCAGGAACAGCTGAAGTCCTACGACTACGTCAATGCCAAGACCTACATTCTGGACGCAGGTGATTACTATATCACTGCGGCTAAAAACGCACACGAAGCGGTCAACAACATCCTCTCTGCCAAGGGAAAGAGCGTGGCAGACGGTATGACCGCGGATGGCGACACTGCTTTTGTTGAAATCTACACCCCGGCAAACGGCACCGTGGATACCACAACCTACAAGCTTGACACCACGACCGGTGTGGAGATCACCAATCAGCTCGACCATGCAAACGGCGGGCTGCAGTATCTCTCCCGCAGTGACTGGACTGGCACCTGGCCGACCGTTGACGGCGAGGTCAGCGACCAGATCAGCACCTGGGGCAACCCCATCAATGGTACCGATGCCAGCGGCAAGGCTGCATCCTATACCTACCGCAAGACGATCAGCAAGGAGGACCTTGCAAAGCTGGATTCTTTTGATTCCCTGAACCCCACCGACTTCTCCACCCTGACCGATGAGATCGTTTACGGCAAGGACAACGGTCTGGGTCTGATCGATATGCGCGGTCTGGATTACGATGATGAAAAGTGGGACGCACTGCTCGACCAGCTGACCCCCAGCGATTATCAGACCCTGATCACGCAGTCCGGCTATGGCACGGCTGCCATCAAGTCGGTGGATAAGCCCTCCACGACCGACCGCGACACTGCCACCGGCCTGGTCAACTACGGCTTTGATGCAAGCGGCAACCTCTACTTCAAGGGCAACATCACGCACTGCGGCGTGATCGTTCTGGCACAGACCTACAACGATGATCTGGCCACTCACTACGGCGAGAACATTGGCGACGAGTCCTACTATCTGGGCGTTGATGGCTGGTATGCACCTGCTGTCAATATGCACCGCACGGCATTCTCCGGCCGCAACAGCGAGTATTACTCCGAGGATCCGTTCATCGGCGGTCACATTGCTTCCCTCGAGTGTGAGGGTGTCGCCTCCCGCGGTATGTATGTCTTTGTCAAGCATTACGCCATCAACGATCAGGAGGACCACCGCGGCGACCGTGAAGGCCAGTACAGCATTGCGACCTTCCTGAACGAGCAGGCGGCCCGCGAGATCTACCTCAAGCCCTTTGAGATGTGCGTCAAGTCTGATAAGGTCGAGATGAACTATGCAAAGGACAACGGCGACGGCACTTACAGCAATGCCACCACCGAGATCCCGTCCGTCACCGGCATCATGACCTCCTTCAACCGCGTTGGCTATACCTGGGCCGGCGGCAACTACAACATGATCACCGGCCTGCTGCGCAACGAGTGGGGCTTCCACGGCTTTATCATCACCGACAACGCAAACACCGGTGTCTTTATGGACGCTGGCCAGATGATCCAGGCCGGTGCAGACGGCAAGCTGACGAACCTGCCCACCGGCGCACGGTACACCTTTAACAAGGATGACGTTGCAGATTACCACTACGGTCGTGAAGCAATCCATAACATCCTGTACACCATTGCAAACTCCAAGGCAATGAACGGCGGTATGCCGGGCAGCCGTTATCTGGCAAAGGTCGAGCCTTACCAGAAGGTCATCTACGCAGTGGATGGTGTCTGCGGCGGTCTGATCGCAGTTCTGGTCGTTCTGACGATCCTCCGCTTCCGTAAAAAGAAAGAGGACGTAAAAACCGTCTGATCAACACATAGGAACAGAAGGGGCGGCGGGCAAACGCCCGCCCCCTTTTTTTGATTGTCAGGAGAGACCCATGAAACACACAGATATCATCAAGAGCTTGTCTCTGGAACAGAAATGCGCCCTGCTGAGCGGCGGCACGGTGTTCACCACCCGGGCGCTGCCGGGCAAGGGCATCCCGGCCATTACCCTGTCGGACGGCCCCAACGGCGTGCGCAAGCAGGCCGGCGCGGCTGACCATCTGGGCCTGAACCCCAGTGTGCCCGCCACCTGCTTCCCCACCTCGGCCACCGTGGCCAACAGCTGGGACCCGGAGCTTGGCGAGGCTGTGGGCGCAGCCATGGGCGAAGAAGCAGCAGCACAGGGCGTGTCGGTGCTGCTGGGCCCCGGCCTGAACATCAAGCGCAGTCCCCTGTGCGGCCGCAACTTCGAGTATTTCTCGGAGGATCCCTACCTTGCCGGTAAGATGGCGGCGGCCTACGTCCGCGGCATCCAGAAAAACGGCATTGCCGCCTGTCCCAAGCACTTTGCCGTGAACAGTCAGGAGCTGCGCCGCATGGCCTCGGATTCCATTGTGGACGAGCGCACCCTGCGGGAAATTTACCTGACCGGCTTCGAGATGGTGGTCAAGGAGGCGCAGCCCAAGACCATCATGTCCGCCTATAACCTTGTCAACGGCACCTACGCCAACGAGAACGCCCACCTGCTCATGGAGATCCTGCGCAGGGACTGGGGCTTTGACGGCGCAGTGGTCACCGACTGGGGCGGCAGCAACGACCACGCCCTCGGCGTAAAGAACGGCTCTACGCTGGAAATGCCCGCCCCCGGCGGGGACGCCATCCGGGAGCTGATGAAGGCGGTGCAGACCGGCAAGATCACCGAAGCAGACGTGGACGCCCGGCTGGAGGAACTGCTGGAGCTGGTGTTCACCACCAAAGCGGCGGTGGACGCCGCACCCGGCAAGTTCGATGCCGACGCTCACCACGCACTGGCACGCCGGGCTGCTGCCCAGAGCATCGTGCTGCTGAAGAACGAAAACAGCCTGCTGCCCCTTGCAAAGGGGGAAAAGGTGGCGGTCATCGGCGACTTTGCCCAGACGCCCCGCTATCAGGGTGCAGGTTCCAGCGCCGTCAACTCCATCAAGGTGGATTCCTTCTTGGATTGCCTTGCCGAGAGCGGCCTGAACAGCGTCGGCTACGCCAAGGGCTTTGACCGGCAGGGCAAACCCGATGAGGCACTGAAAGCCGAGGCGGTGCTGCTGGCAAAGAACGCCGATGTGGTGCTGCTGTGCATGGGTCTGGACGAGATCAAGGAGAGCGAGGGCATCGACCGCGCCGACATGAAGCTGGCAGAGAACCAGCTGGAACTGCTGGCCGCTGTGGCGGCGGCAAACCCCAACGTGGTGGTGCTGCTGAGTGCAGGCTCCTCGCTGGAAAGCGCATGGGTCAAGGACTGCAAGGCGCTGGTCTACGGCTGTCTGGGCGGTCAGGCCGGTGCGGGCGCACTGGTCGAGGTGCTCACCGGCGCGCAGAACCCCTGCGGCAAGCTGGCTGAGACTTGGGCGCGCAGCTACGCCGACACCCCCGCAAAAGCGCATTTCGGCGGCGACGGCCCCACTGTGGAGTACCGCGAGGGTCTGTATGTGGGCTACCGCTACTACGACACCGCCGGTGTGCCCACCGCCTTCCCCTTCGGCTACGGCCTGAGCTATACCAGCTTTGCGTACAGTGACCTGAAAGCAGACGAAAAGGGCGTGACCCTGACTGTCACCAACACCGGCAGCTGTGCAGGTGCAGAGGTGGTGCAGCTGTATGTGGCAAAGCCGGATGCAAAAGTTTTCCGCCCCGCCAAGGAGCTGAAGGGCTTTACCAAGGTGCAGCTGGAAGCCGGAGAGAGCAAGACCGTCACCATCCCGCTGGACGATAAGGCGTTCCGCTACTGGAACGTTGCCACCGACCGCTGGGAGGTGGAGGGCGGCAGCTATCAGCTGCTGGTGGGCGCTTCCAGCGCCGATATCCGTCTGACTGCCGCTGTCACGGTGGCGGGCACCGGCGCACCCGACCCCTACGCGGGCAAAGACCTTGCACATTACCGCACTGCACAGGTGCAGAACGTGCCGGACGCGGAGTTTGAGGCGCTGCTGGGCCGTCCCATCCCGGAGAACAAGGTGCACATCGACCGCAACATGACGCTGGGCGAGATGGGGCACGGACGCAGCCCCATCGGCTGGCTGGCGGCTGCCGTGCTGGGCACCCTGCTGCGCCGCAGCATCAAAAAGGGCAAGCCCGACCTGAACATCCTGTTCCAGTACAATATGCCTCTGCGTGCGCTGTCCAAAATGACCAACGGCGCTATCAGCATGGGCATGGTGGACGGCATCGTGATGGAGCTGCAGGGCTTCTGGATCATCGGTCTTGTGCGGGTGATCGTGGAGGCCGTGAAGAACCTCGTGCTGAACAGCCGCATGGAAGAGCGCTTGAAAAACAGCTGAAAGGAAGCAGGCTATGAATTTCTGGAATAACTTTGCGGCAAAGCACCCCGCCGCTGCCAAGTGGGTGCGCGAGGGCGGCCTGTTCGTCATCGTGTCCAACCTCATCACCGTGTTCAAGTACCTGCTGCTGCAATTTCTGCCCAAGGCCTTTGCAAGCCTGCCGGTGGTGGATTTCGGCTGGCCGGGCATTGACATCACCCTGTTCGGCGAGACCTTCAAGTGGAACATCCTCGGCTACGATGCCGCCCACGGCGGTCTGCCCTACTTCTGCGCCTACATGATCGCCATGGTCATCGGCGAGTGCATCAACTTCCCCATCCAGCGCAATTTTGTGTTCCGCAGCAAGGGCAATCTGGCAAAACAGATCGGCTGGTATGTGCTGGCCTTCTGCATCATCACCTGCATCGTCAACTCCATCAACTGCATCTGGGTGGCAGTGGCAGGGCTGCTGGTACCGGACTTCATCTACAACATCGGCACTACCGTGCTCAACGGCGGCATCTCCATGGTCATCTTCTTCTTTGTGAATAAGATCATCTTCCCGGAGGGCGAAAAAGCCGCCAAATAATAAGACATCTCCTTCATTTTCTTCTTTTCATCATAAACCAAAAGGGCTGCTCCGTTCTCCGGGGCAGCCCTTTTGGTTTGGGAAGAGAACCCTCTCAGTCATCTTATTTTTGTTTTTCTGCACAAAATGTTCTGCGGGCAGGGTTTTCCTCTTGACAAGCGGGCAAATGTTTCGTACTATATTTAGTAGTATGGAATCAAAGACGCTGTACGCAGGTTTCAGTGTGACCCTGTACCCGTTTCAGGCAAAGCGTGCCTGTTTGATATAAAATGGAACCGTAAAGAGAAAAGCCGTATGCTTTTGCCCGTGCCGCCGGTTTTGGGTGGTGCGTATGGTTTTGGTGTCACTTTTTGCATTGAAAGCTCTTTCTATATCATTGCCCGTGTCCTGCTGCGCAGCGTCTCCTGCTTTTAATTTTGCATTGAATTGAAACAAAGGAGAGTGAACGCAATGACCGCGATCGGAGTGATCGTGGCCTTGATCGTTGCTGTTGTCGGCGTGGCTGCGGGCTATTTTATTGGTTACAACAACCGTAAAAAGACCGCCGAAGCCCAGATCGGCAGCGCCGAGGCCGAGGCTACCCGGCTGGTGAACGAGGCGATCAAGACCGCCGACCAGAAGCGCAAGGAAGCGGTTCTGGAAGCAAAGGACGAGGCTTTCCGTCTGAAAGCCGAGGTCGATGCCCAGAAGGCAGAGGCCGACAAGGAGATCAAGCAGCGCCGTGCGGAGATCAGCCGTCAGGAGAACCGCATCGACCAGAAGGAGACAGCGCTGGACCGCAAGACCGAAGCGCTGGAAAAGAAGGAAGAAGAGCTGAAAAAGCGCGCTGCCGAGGCCGAGGAGCGTCTGGCAGAGATCGACGCTCTGCGCGCCAAGGAGATGGAGCGTCTGGAAACGCTGGCCGGTCTGAGCCAGGAGGACGCCCGCGAGGTGCTGCTGCATAAGGTGGACGAGGAGCTGACCCACGAAAAGGCCGTGCGCGTTGCCGCCTACGAGACCGACCTGAAGGAAAACTGCGATAACATCGCCCGCAACCTCATCGGACAGGCCGTCAGCCGCTGCGCTGCCGACCATTGCAGCGAGACTACCGTCAGTGTGGTGCCGCTGCCCAGTGATGAGATGAAGGGCCGCATCATCGGCCGCGAGGGCCGCAATATCCGCGCACTGGAGACCGCTACCGGCGTGGATCTGATCATCGACGATACCCCGGAGGCCATTACTCTGTCCTCCTTCGACCAGACCCGCCGCGAGGTGGCCCGCATGACGCTGGAGCGCCTGATCGGCGATGGCCGTATCCACCCCGCCCGCATCGAGGAGACGGTGGAAAAGTGCCGCCACGATCTGGAACTGCAGATGAAGCGCGAGGGCGAGCGTGCGGTGATGGAGCTGGGCATCCACGGCCTGCACCCCGACCTGATCAAGCTGATCGGTCGGCTGAAGTACCGCACCAGCTTTGGCCAGAACGCCCTGACCCACAGCATGGAAGTGGCTTGGGTGGCCGGTCTGCTGGCAGGCGAGATGGGCGTGAACGTTACCATGGCACGCCGCGCCGGTCTGCTGCATGATATCGGCAAGGCACTGGATCACGAGATCGAGGGCAGCCACGTCCAGATCGGCGTGGACATCTGCCGCAAGTACAAGGAGAACACCCAGATCATCCACGCCATTGAAGCACACCACGGCGACGTGGAGCCCAAGACCCCGCTGGCCTTCATCATTCAGGCTGCCGACGCCATCAGCGCCGCCCGCCCGGGTGCCCGCCGCGAGAACGTGGAAAGCTACGTCAAGCGTCTGGAAAATCTGGAGGAGATCTCTTCCAGCTTCGAGGGTGTGGAGCAGGCCTTTGCCGTGCAGGCAGGCCGCGAGGTGCGCATTCTGGTCAAGCCCGACGTCATCAGCGATGATCAGGTCATCCTGCTGGCACGCTCCATTGCCAAAAAGATCGAGGATACGCTGGATTACCCCGGCCAGATCAAGGTCAACGTCATCCGCGAGAGCCGCGCCGTGGAGTACGCAAAATAAAGTTTTTTCCGCAGGCTGCCGTGTTTTTGTACGGCAGCCTGTTTTTTTGCGCCAAAACGATTGCATTTCCCGTCAAAAAAAGGTATCATGGATGCAGAAGAAAGCAAAAAGCTGCGTCCGCCGCACCGGACGCAAACCCGCAACGACCTCAGAACAGAAAGGAGCATCGTTTTATGAAAAAATGGAAGAAATTACTGGCCTGTCTGCTGGCCAGCCTGATGGCACTGGCCGTATTTACCGCCTGTGACGGCAGCGCAGGTGTGCCGATCGGGCCCAAGCATTCGGATGCCAACAGCGCAAAGGCGCTGTGCGAGCAGCTCGGCATGACCTACAGCGAGGAGCTGAGCGACAAGGCCTACAGCATTGCCAACTGGGTCTCTGCCACCTCGGTGTCCTGCTCTGCCAATACAAATAAGACCGAGCTTTACCGCGTTGGCAGCGCCAATGACATTGCCAAGACCAACCTGTTGCAGCACAAATATGCCACTGCATTTGAAAGCATGGGTATGGGCATTTATGGTTCGGATGAAGATTTTGTCCCGGGCTTTTACATTGATACCGATCTGGATTCCAGAAAAGACTACATCCGCTTTGTTCTGCCGAAGGACGGCATCGTGACCGACACCATGAAGTCTGCCGCCGCCGGCAAGACCAAGCTGGGCGTTGCCTATGTGGTAAACGAAGGCGTGCGCTACGCCGTTGTACTGCTTGGGTAAAATATTATAGCAAAAAGCAGCCGCTGCACTTTCTCGTGCAGCGGCTGCTTTGTTTATTTATGCTAGGTTATCAGCCCTTCAGGAAAGCCGGCAGGGGCTTGCCCTCCTTGAGCCACTGGTGATACTCGGCGGTGGCGGCAAATTCCACGTCGCCGGCAGAGTTCAGCGCAGTTTCCACCGAATCCTGCACCACGCCGATGATAAAGCCCACGCCCACCATCTGCATGGCAATGTCGTTGGAGATGCCGAACAGCGAGCAGGCCATGGGGATCAGCAGCAGGGAGCCGCCGGCCACGCCGGAAGCGCCGCAGGCACCCAGAGCGCTCATGGCGCTCAGCACGATGGCGGCAGGCAGGGACACCTGAATGCCCAAGGTGTTAGCCGCTGCCAGCGTCATGATGGTGATGGTGATGGCTGCGCCGTCCATGTTGATGGTAGCGCCCAGCGGAATGGACACAGAGTACATATCCTTGTCCAGCTCCAGCTTTTCACACAGGGACATATTCACAGGGATATTGGCGGCAGAGCTGCGGGTGAAGAAAGCGGTCAGACCGGACTCCTTCAGGCAGCGGAATACCAGCGGGTACGGGTTGCAGCGCAGGTAAATGAACATGATAAAAGGGGAGACGATCAGCGCCATGAACAGCATGGTGCCCACCAGCAGTGCCAGCAGCTTGCCGTACTGGGTAAAGATGGCCAGACCATTGCCGGAAACGTTGGTGTACACCAGACCCATGATGCCGAAGGGTGCCAGATTGATGATCCAGCGCACGATCTGGGAAACAGCATCGGCGGTGTTTGCCAGAAAGACCTTGGTGCTCTCTGCGCCGATCTTCTTCATGGCAATGCCGAACATACAGGCCCAGAACAGGATGCCGATGTAGTTGCCGTTCATCAGGGCGCTGACGGGGTTGGCCACAAAGTTGGTCAGCAGGGTGCTCAGCACCTCACCCAAGCCCTGCGGGATCACATCGGACTGTGCCGCATCGGCCAGTACCACCTTGACCGGGAACATAAAGCTGGTGATGACCGCAATGGCTGCCGCCAGAAAGGTGGTGAGCATATACAGCCAGATCACGGTGCCAAAGCGGCGGTCCAGCTTGGACGAGCCCTGTGCCAGCGCGCTTGCCACAATGACGAACACCAGCACCGGGGCAATGCCCTTCAGCGCACCGACGAACAGGCTGCCCAGCTCGCCGACCCAACCCGCGCCCGGCGCAACAAGCGCCAGCACCGAACCGACTGCCAGGCCGATCAGGATGCGCAGGATCAGGCTGGTCTGGTTGTATTTTGCTACAACCGCTTTCAAGGTTTTCATATCGTAACACTCCTCTTACACTGTACGCCTAGTGCGTACATTTTCCTGTTTCTTGTGCGAGAACAGTTGTCATTATAGCATATACGGCAAAAAAGAGAAAGTGTTTTCAGGCATTTTGACGCCTCAAATCACGTTTTTTGTAAGCTTTTGCAAAATTGCCCTGAAAACTGTATTTGTATAAAATACAGTTTTGCGGTTTTGACGAGGAACAGAACCCGCTCAGGGAAGTACCCCTTCGGTCTGCATCCCTTGCTCCCCTGCCATACCAAATTTACAGATAATGCAATTTTTAGTTGCCAAACTATTGTCTTTTTCTGGAAAGTATTGTATACTCGTCTTGTTAAGCGCAAGTGCTACTTGCCAAAATATCAGAATATTTGAAAAGAAACACTTGCCAATACAGACGAGAAAGAGAGGACACCCCTATGAACGAGACCGTAACCAAGCGCTTTCTGCTTTACTTTCGCCTGATGCTGCTGGTCTGGATCCTGATCGCAAACGCCGTCATCCACCTTACCGGCATGGAGTACAGCTGGCTGATCTTCCTGAGCAACATCATGATGTTCACGCTGGAGGGCGATGTGAAGGATCGCCTTGTCACTGTGGAGCTGGGCGGCCTTGTGGGTCTGGTGCTCACCGTGGCGGCGCTGCTGTCCATTAGTGCCCTGACCCCTGTTCTGGGCGATTTCCTCGGCTTTATCCTGCCGCTGGCCGTGGTGCTGTTCATCCTCATCATCCTGCACCCCTACGCACCCAAGGTGCTGAACAACGTGGGCTTTGCCTACCTGACCGTGGCCTGCATTGATATCCCTGCCCTGACCGCCAATCTGCCGCAGTTCTTTATCACCTTCATCGTGGGCTCTGTGCTCTTTAACGGTGTCTGCGTGCTGCTGATGAAGCCCGCTAAGGCGCTGGCTGTGCGCAGCGTAGAGAAACAGAGCGCATAAAAAAGTATATTTCTGCCGCTATCTCTTGATTTTTTTGTTCCGGCGTGCTACAATCAGCGTAGTTTCATCCTGTCCAAAACATTGATGCGGACAAACTGAAGCCCCGCTTTTCATGCCGCAGAGAGGGCTGCCCCGGGTTTCCGGGTGCTGCAAGCAGCCTGCCATGACCCCGGCTTCTACCACCGCAGAGTGCAGAGGCGAACCTCTGCCGGGCGTGCCCGTTACAGCACTGCGAGGGGCGCGTTTCCCCGCCGGGGAGCGCGCAATTCGGGTGGAACCGTGGAACGCAGACATTTGATCGGCGCTTCATCCCGTGAGTTTTACGGGGTGAAGCGCTTTTTATTTTTGTTCAAAACCACATTGTCAAAGGAGAATCTACTATGAAGATCATCTACAAGGACGGTCATGTGGACGAGTGCCCGCAGGATCAGGAACTGCACGTTATCCGTCACACCGCTGCTCACGTTATGGCACAGGCCATCAAGCGCCTGTATCCGCAGGCTGATTTTGCCTTCGGCCCTGCCACCGAGAACGGCTTCTACTACGATGTCGATCTGGGCGACCAGAAGCTGAGCGACGAGGATCTGGCCAACATCGAAAAAGAGATGCGCAAGATCGTCAAGGAGAACCTGCCCATCAAGCCCTTCATCCTGCCCCGCGCCGAGGCTGAGAAGCTGATGGAAGAGCGCAAGGAGAACTACAAGATCGAACACATGGCAGATCTGGCCGACGAGACCGAGTTCAGCTTCTTCCAGCAGGGCGAGTACGTGGATATGTGCATCGGACCCCACCTGACCTACACCAAGGCACTGAAGGCTTTCAAGATCACCCAGCAGTCCGGCGCATACTGGAAGAACGACAAGGAAAACAAGATGCTGACCCGTATCAACGGCGTGGCTTTCCGCAATCAGGAGGAGCTGGACGCATGGGAGAAGGAGCAGCAGGAGGCCCGCGAGCGCGATCACCGCAAGATCGGCAAGGAGATGGGCCTGTTCATGACCGACGATCTGGTGGGCCGCGGCCTGCCCATGTTCCTGCCCGCAGGCTACACCGTCTGGCAGGAGCTGGAGAACTATATCAAGGAGAAGGAGCGTGCACGCGGCTACCTGCACGTTATGACTCCCTGCATCGGCACTGTGAACCTGTATAAGACCTCCGGTCACTGGGATCACTACCGTGAGAACATGTTCCCCGCCATGGAGATGGAGGGCGAGAGCTATGTTCTGCGCCCGATGAACTGCCCCCACCACATGATGATCTACGCAAATCGTCCCCACTCCTACCGTGACCTGCCCATGCGCATCGGTGAGATCGCCCACGACTTCCGTTACGAGTCCTCCGGCACCCTGAAGGGCATCGAGCGCGGCCGTCACTTCTGCCAGAACGACGCCCACCTGTTCTGCACCCCGGAGCAGATCAAGAGCGAGGTCGCAAACGTGTGCGACCTGATCTTTGAGGTGTACAAGGACTTCAACATTACCGATTACCGCTGCGTGCTGAGCCTGCGTGATCCTGCCGATAAGAAGAAGTACCACGATGACGATGCCATGTGGAACCATGCAGAGCAGGCCCTGCGCGAAGTGCTGACCGAGCTGGGCATCCACTTCACCGAGGAGATCGGCGAGGCCGCCTTCTACGGCCCGAAGCTGGACGTGAACGTGAAGCCCGCTGTGGGTGCCGAGTACACCCTGTCCACCTGCCAGCTGGACTTCTGCCTGCCCGCAAAGTTCCACCTGACCTATGTGGACAAGGACGGCTCTGAAAAGACCCCCGTGGTGCTGCACCGCGCAATTCTGGGCTCTCTGGACCGCTTCATGGCCTACCTGATCGAGGAGACCAAGGGCAAGTTCCCCACCTGGCTGGCTCCCACGCAGGTCAAGGTGCTGCCCGTGTCCGAAAAGACGCTGGAGTACGCACAGGACGTGACCGAGAAGCTGTCTGATGCCGGCATCCGTGTTGTGCTGGATGACGACAACCAGAAGATCGGTTACAAGATCCGTGCCGCACAGCAGGTGGACCGCGTGCCCTATATGCTGGTGCTGGGCGCCAAAGAAGCCGAGGCCGGCAACATCTCCGTGCGCGACCGCAAGGGCGAGACCGCCGAGATGAGCCTTGAGGACTTCATCGCCAAGGTCACCACCGAGATCCGCACCCGCAGCCTGTAAGGTATAAATGATAAGTGCCCCGGAAACGCAGACAGGCGTTTCCGGGGCACTTTTTTTCACAGCAAAAGCCCCGCTCCCTTGTGCGCAGGAGCGGGGCTTTCGACTTACTGGTGACTCGAACGAAAAAAGGAAAAAGGAAAAAGGAGAACGATCTATCTGTCACGCCGGGCGGCGGGGACTGTGTCGAAGCAGCCGGGCTGCCGCCGCAGCGGGAACAGCAGAGAAACTTGTGGAGCATTACTCCACGTCCTGCAGCGCGGCGTAGTCTTCCTCGCCGGTGCGGATCTTGACCACGCGGGTCACGTTGTAGACAAAGATCTTGCCATCGCCGATATGGCCGGTGTACAGCGCCTTCTTGGCGGCTTCCACCACAGCGTCCACGCTGATGCGGGAGACGATGACTTCCACCTTGATCTTGGGCAGCAGGGTGGTATCCACCGGCACGCCGCGGTACTTTTCCGGCGTGCCCTTCTGGATGCCGCAGCCCATGACCTGCGTCACGGTCATGCCGGTGACGCCCAGATCATTCAGAGCAGTCTTGAGCTGGTCGAACTTAGCCAGCTTTGCAATGATGGACACCTTATGCATACCGGTGTCGTAGACGCCATCGTGGATCACGGGCTCGCGCACCACCGGCACGGCAGCATCCATCTGCTTTGCCGAAGCCTTGGTGACATCGTCCTCGCCCAGATCGGTGTTCTCGTTGGGGGTCATGGCAGCGGAGTTTGCATCCGAGATGGCAAAGCCTGCATAAGCGGAGGCCAGACCGTGCTCGTGGATGTCCAGACCGTCGATCTCCACCTCGGCGGGCACACGCAGGCCAAGGGTCTTATCAATGATCTTGAAGATGATGAACATCACCACCACAACGTAGACATCCACGCAGACCAGACCCAGCAGCTGGGTGCCCAGCTGTGCCAGACCGCCGCCGTAGAACAGACCGGCGTGGGCGGTGTTGGAGCCGGTGGAGAACAGACCCACCGCAATGGTGCCCCAGACGCCGTTTGCAAAGTGGACGGAAACAGCACCTACGGGGTCATCCACCTTGGCGATCTTATCGAAGAATTCCACGCTCAGCACCACAAGGATACCGGCCACAAAGCCGATGAAGAAAGCGCCAAAGGGGGAGACAGTATCGCAGCCTGCGGTAATAGCCACAAGGCCAGCCAGAGAGCCGTTCAGGGTCATGGAGACATCCGGCTTGCCGTAGCGCAGCCAAGTGAAGATCATGGTCACGCAGGTGGCAACGGCTGCGGCAAGGTTGGTGTTGAAGCAGACCAGACCGGTCAGGGTCATAGTGGCATCGGTGGACAGGCTCAGGGAAGAGCCGCCGTTGAAGCCGAACCAGCAGAACCACAGGATGAACACGCCCAGTGCACCGGCGGTCAGGTTGTGACCGGGGATGGCGTGGGGGTTGCCGCTCTTGTCGTACTTGCCAATACGGGGACCCAGCATCCATGCGCCCAGCAGAGCGATGACGCCGCCCACGTTATGCACGGCTGCGGAACCTGCAAAATCGTGGAAGCCCATGCTCTGCAGCCAGCCGCCGCCCCACATCCAGTGGCCGCAGATGGGGTACACCACCAGCGAGATGGCGGCGGAGTACACGCAGTAGGCCTTGAAGTTGGTGCGTTCGGCCATGGAGCCGGAGACGATAGTGGCTGCCGTAGCGCAGAACACAGTCTGGAACACGATGTACACCCACAGGGGGATATCCAGACCCAGATGGCTGTAATCGCCCTGAATGAAGGGATCGAAACCGCCGATCAGTGCGCCGGTGCCGCCGAACATCAGGCCGAAGCCGATGAGCCAGTAACAGGGCGTGCCGATGCAGAAATCCATCATGTTTTTCATCAGGATGTTGCCGGTATTCTTTGCCCGGGTGAAGCCGGCTTCGCACAAGGCGAATCCGGCCTGCATGAAGTACACTAGAAACGCTCCTACGAGCGTCCAGCAGGTGTTGACGGAGCTAAACATACTTTCCTACCTCCTACGGTCGTTTTTTGCACAGGGAGCCCTCTATTCTCTCCGTGCGGCAGTATCCCCGAAAACACAAAAGGCGCTGGCGGAATTGCTTCCGTCAGCGCCTTTGCTTTCGATGGCACGAGTATAGTCTCTTTGTGCAAACCTGTCAAGTATTCATCTCAAGGTTTTACGTTTTTCACAACACGGTGAAACTCTGCCGTGCTAAAGTTTGGCAAATGTTTTGCCTGTCAGCCGTTTTTGCCGTCCTTCGGAGCGCCGGACTTGTCCTTTTCCTTGGCGTTGGCCGGGCGGTGGCCGCCCTCCATCTCCCAGTGCAGCAGCATACTCATCAAAGCGCGCAGCGCAAAGGTAGCCGCCAGCGGCACCACGGACTCCAGATTTTGCAGCAAAAAGGTCTTGGCGATCTCTGCCGACATCAGAAATTCCAGCGCGGTGGTCAGGCCGCTGCTCATTTCATGGTGGAAGTCCCGGTGGTCGTTGAAGAAGGTGGCGCGGACATAGTAGAAGGTGGCCTTGGCCAGACTGGTGATGATGATGAACAGACCCACCACCTCGGCAAGACCGGCGATCATGGGCACTGCAGTTTCCAGAAAGGCATCCAGCAGGTGGGTGAGGTTCAGGTTGAACAGGGTCAGTCCTTGCATGATCTCCTCCGCAGCTTACAGCAGGGTCTTGACGTAGGCGGCCAGCTCCTCGTCCTTGCAGGAGGCAAAGAACAGCTCAGAGAACTTTGCACCCGCCACAGCGCCCTTCAGCAGCTCCTGATCGATGCTCTTCAGGCACTCGATGAGGGGCTTGAAGGTGGCAGCGCGCACGCCGTCCAGAATCTTCTTGTTGCGCTGCTCGGGCACAACGCGCTCCTTGGGGTAGCCCTGACCGTGGCCGAAGCCGAACAGCTTCTCGAAGCAGTACTCGAGGTTCAGCTCGCCGCCCCAGCCGAAGCCCTTGGCAAAGGGCATGGCAACGGCGTTGCCGTCGTTGACGTGGGCAAAGGTGTAGGCATCCACGGGATCCTCAACGTGGCCGCAGATGACGCCGGGGAAGCTGTTCAGTGCCAGCATGGCGCCCTCACCGGTGCCGCAGCCGGTAACAACGTAGTCCGCAGCGCCGCTGTTCAGCAGGATAGCAGCCAGAATGCCGCACTGCACATAGGTCAGCTGTGCAGCATCGTCGGCGGCGTACATGCCGTAGTTGACCACCTCGTGGCCCATGGGCTCCACCACCTTCTTCAGGGCGGCTTCGATGATGCCGTTCTTGGCGGCCTGACTGTTCTCGTTGATAAGTGCGATCTTCATAACAATGGTTCTCCTTCTTATTTTTCCCTGCGGTGCGCAGGGATTATACAAAGTCCTCCCGCATGGGGGTAAAGAAATCCAGCATCACGCCGCCCTCCAGACAGACGCAGCCGTGCATGACGCCGTTCTGCTTGAGCAGGGTGTCGCCGGGGCCTACCTCTCGGGTCTCGTCCCCGATGGTAAAGCGGTACCGCCCGGAGACGATATAGGTGATCTGGGTGTGGGGGTGGCAGTGCATGGCACCCACGCCGCCGGTCTCAAAGGTGTTTTCCACGCACATGGCGTCCTTGCTGTAAGCCAGCACGCGGCGCTGCACCCCGGGGCCGCAGGGTTCCGGGGAAATTTCGGCATGGGGCACCCAAGGGATGTCCTGATGTGCTTTTTCCATTATAGCATAACATCCTTTCCCGTACAAATGCAAAAGGGACTGCCACACAACGCTGTGCGGCAGTCCCCGGGGTCAGAACTGCGGAGTGCCCTCAGCGTTTACTGGGGCTGCTTGCCGATGTAGGCCAGAATGCCGCCGTCCACATACAGGATCAGGCCGTTGACAAAGTCAGAGGCCTCAGATGCCAGGAACACAGCGGGTCCGCCCAGATCCTCGGCCTCGCCCCAGCGGCCTGCGGGGGTCTTGGCAACGATGAACTGGTCGAAGGGGTGACGGCTGCCGTCGGGCTGGATCTCGCGCAGCGGTGCGGTCTGCGGGGTAGCAATGTAGCCGGGTCCGATGCCGTTGCACTGGATGTTGTAAGCGCCGTACTCGGAAGCGATGTTCTTGGTCAGCATCTTCAGGCCGCCCTTTGCTGCTGCATAAGCAGAAACGGTCTCACGGCCCAGCTCGCTCATCATGGAGCAGATATTGATGATCTTGCCGCCGCCCTGTGCAATCATATCGGGGATGATGGCCTTTGCCACGATGAAGGGAGCGTTCAGGTCGACGTCGATGACCTGACGGAACTGGGCAGCGCTCATCTCGGTCATGGGGATGCGCTTGATGATACCGGCGTTGTTGACCAGAATGTTGATGTGGCCGACTTCCTCGGTGATCTTTGCCACCATGGCGTTGACGGCGTCCTCATCGGTAACGTCGCAGACGTAGCCGTGCGCCTTGATGCCTGCCTCTGCATAGGAAGCCAGACCCTTGTCCACCAGCTCCTGCTTGATATCATTGAACACGATGGTAGCGCCGTTGGCTGCCATAGCCTTTGCAATTGCCATGCCGATGCCGTAGGATGCGCCGGTGATCAGCGCCACCTTGCCGGTCAGATCAAAAGATTTGGGAGTGCACTGTGCCATAATAAAGTCCTCCTGTCAAAAATCGTATTCTACACGGCGCAAATTGCAGCCGTGCTGCTTTGCAAAGCGCGTCGTATCCGGCCGTGCCGGAGTGCGCTCTTACTTGTATACCAGTCTAGCATCCTTTGCAGGAAGTGTCAAGGCACATTCTTGTGAAGTTTTGTTGTACTTTCTTTAGATTTTCGCTTTTCTTCCGAAAAACAGCACGCAAAACCGTTGCTTTTCAGTGCAACGGCTTGTGCAGACCGCCGCACCTTGTCACGGTGCACAAGATATTCCGACGATCTTTGGGCTTGTTGACAAGTTTGGACGACCTTTGTCTTTTACCCCAGCTTTTTCTTCTGCTGGCGCGCCACGATGGGCATCAGCAGGGGAATGGGCACAAGGCGTTGGGCGCTGGTGCACAGCCGCATAAAGGCAGAGGGCACGATGATGGTCTTGCGGTGCATCATGCCCAGCAGGGCCTCCTCTACGCACAGCTCGGGGGTAATGCCATGCAGGGCAAACACCACCCCGGCACGGTCGTTGAACTCGGTGTCCACCGGGCCGGGGCAGAGGGCGCAGACGTAGACCGGGCTGTGCATCTCCCGCAGTTCCTCAGCCACGCCGCGGGTCATACTGACCACATAGGCTTTGCTGGCGTAGTAGCCCGCCATATAAGGCCCGCCGGGCAGCAGCCCCGCAGAGGACGCCACATTCAGGATGGTGCCGCCGCCCTGCGTGTTCATCTTGCGCACCACGGCGCGGAACAGCCGCGCCATGGCGGCAACATTCACTTGGATCATCTCTTCCTCGCGGGCTTCGTCCGTTTCCAGAATGCTGCCGCAGACGCCGAAACCGGCGTTGTTGATGAAGATGTCGATGTGCTCCTCGGCCAGTACTTCGCACAGGCGGCTGCACTCCTCGGCGCGGGAGAGGTCGGCGGTCTCGATGCGGCATTCCGTGCCGTGGGCTGCGTGCAGCTCCTTGGCAAGGGTCTGCAAACGGTCGGCGCGGCGGGCGGTCAAGATGAGCCGACAGCCCATAGCGGCATACCGGCGGGCGAACTCCCGGCCGATGCCGGAACTTGCCCCGGTGATCCAGATGGTCTTTTGCATGGTGGTTCTCCTTTTTTTCGCCCCCAAACGGGGCTTTCTGTACTTGTTGCCCTTATTTTAGCATAGTTTGCCCGTGCTTTCTATGCAATTTTCGTAAACGATGCAAAAGAGAACCCGAAACGCCGCAGGCGTTTCGGGTTCTCTCATAAATATTATTTCAGCAGGTTATCATTCTCAAAGTAGTCGATGCGCATGGCCTTGCGCACCTCGTCCAGCGTGGCGGCAGCGGTCTTTTCGGCGTAGGCGCTGCCCTCCTTCAGGATCTCCACCACCTCGGGCAGGCGCTGCTCCCACTCCTTGCGGCGGGTGCGGATGGGCTCCAGCTCAGCCTGCATGACGCTGTTCAGGAACTTTTTCACCTTCATATCGCCCAGACCGCCGCGCTGATAGTGCGCCTTCACCTCGTCCAGATTCTGGTACTCCGGCCAGAACTCGGCAAAGTGCTCGGGGCGGCAGAAAGCGTCCAGATAGATGAACACCGGGTTGCCCTCCACCTTGCCGGGGTCCTGCACGCGCAGGTGGTTGGGGTCGGTAAACATGGACTTGACCTTCTTCTCGATATCCTCCGGCTCCTCGGACAGGTAGATGCAGTTGCCAAGGCTCTTGCTCATCTTGGCCTTGCCGTCAATGCCGGGCAGACGCAGGCAGGCGGCGTTCTGGGGCAGAACGATCTGGGGCTCTACCAGCGTTTCGCCGTAGACGGAGTTGAACTTGTGCACGATCTCGCAGCACTGCTCGATCATGGGCTTCTGATCCTCACCGGCGGGCACGGTGGTAGCCTTGAAAGCGGTGATATCGGCAGCCTGACTGATGGGGTAGCAGAAGAAGCCCACCGGGATGCTGGCTTCGAAGTTGCGCATCTGGATCTCGCTCTTCACGGTGGGGTTGCGCTGCAAACGGCTGACAGTGACCAGATTCTGGTAGTAGAAGCTCAGCTCGGTCAGCTGGGGCACCATGGACTGGATGAAGATGTGCACCTTGTTGGGGTCCAGACCGCAGGCCAGATAGTCCAGCGCCACCTGCAGGATGTTCTGGCGCACCTTCTCCGGGTTGTCGGCGTTGTCGGTCAGCGCCTGCGCGTCGGCGATCATGATAAAGATCTCGTCATATTCGCCGGTATTCTGCAGCCGCACCCGCTCCTTCAGAGAGCCGACATAGTGGCCAACGTGCAGGCGGCCGGTGGGACGGTCGCCGGTCAGAATAACTTTTTTCATGATGTTCTCCTTTGTCAAGGATTTGACCCCCTCCGACAAGCCTTGCGGCATTGCCAGCTCCCCCAAGGGAGCGCCTTTTCGCCTTACTGCACCGTAAAGCTGCGTGGCAAGAGGTTCCTTTTATACTTTATAGTGTGTTAAGTATAGCCCCCCGGGGCGGTGCTGTCAACAAGGCCGCCGGGAAAAAGAAAAAAGCGATGGAAAATTTCCATCGCTTTGCTGGCGCCTCTTGCCTGACTCGAACAGGCGACACCCTGATTAACAGTCAGGTGCTCTAACCGACTGAGCTAAAGAGGCATCTATATAAAACGGCACATGACCGTTTTACTACTATAAAATGGTGACCCGTACCGGAATCGAACCGATGTTAAAGGCGTGAGAGGCCTCTGTCTTAACCGCTTGACCAACGGGCCATACGTCCATTTTGCATCAGGTGTTCGCACCCGACTTGGCTATTTTAGCATACCGGGTGCCCTTTGTCAACAGCAAATTTTGATTTTGTTTGAAAAAAGTAAATTTTTCCACCGCAGCCCCGGACCGGCAGCAAACACCGCGCCCGCTGCCGTTCTATGCGGCCTTTTATAAAGGAACGATAAAATGGTGAAACCTGAATTCGGATAGTTGACAACGTGGTAAAATGTGGTACTCTTAGGGTGCAAAAAAGCTTTTGAGGAGGGCTTATAATATGGCTATGAAAATGGATCGTCGTGCGTTTTTAAAGACTTCTGCCGCAATGGCAGTGGCAGTATCCATGACCGGGCTGCTGGGCGGCTGCAGTGATGGTGATGGCAGCACGAAGTTTGGCCGCTTCCAGGCAACTGTTGGTGCGCTGCGTGAAAAAGACAACGCTATGGTCGGCGGTGTGGCAGCTGAGTGGAAGGGCGATGTTATGGTCAAGGTACGCATCAAGGATTGTTCTGAGGACAAAAAGCCTGAACCGGTATATGCATCGTCGCATTTCTACCTGAATATCAATGGGACGTCAATTGAGAACTATGCCGTTGGAGATTTGCTGGAAAAAGACGGAAAGATCCCTCTGACAAAGGGTCAACTCAAAGAGGACTGGATGCACTTTACGCTGAATGCTGACCAGAAGGATCTGTACGATGCGATCGCAGCTAAAAATGCTAAAGTTATCTTTACAATCGAGGGCGGCGGCAAGAGAGAAATCTATGAACTGGACTACAACGCCCCGGAAGGATATACCTTTGTAAAGCAGACCGTCTGATACCGCAGAGCAGAATTTTCTAAGTGATACCCGATACAGGAGGTGCATTGCTATGATCGACCGCAGAACATTTCTCAAGCTCAGCGCCGGGGCACTGGTGCTGACCGCCGCAGGGGCTTTGACCGGCTGCGGAGGGATGAATGACCGTCCGAAGGTGACGATCGACGGAGTGGTGTTTATGTGCGAAGCTCCAGTTATAACCGGTGGCAGCGGCTATGCTGTGCGCTATTGTCCGCTGTTCGCGATTCAGAATGATACCGGCGAGCGGGTAATATTGGAGCCGAAAGATATTACTGGCACCTTTACGGATATGGAAAATAATATGTATCCACTGGAATTTATTCGCAATGAACTGACAGTGGAGCCGCATAGTTATCAGGAATATGGCAGTTCAGCAAAGTTCTGTCTGGAAAGTGAAAATCGGGTTCCTGCAGAATACAGCAATGGTACGTTCATAATGCGGGTAGCCTATCATAATCAAACTGCCGTATTCCGTTACGATGGAAAAACTATTACCCCCAGCAAAGAATAAGATTCGGACAACATTTTGCCGCCGGGCACTTCTGGAAACAGGAGTGCCCGGCGGCTTTTGTTTTGTGCCGCATTACCTGTTCTTTACATTGGGGCTGGCAGTATGCACAAAGTTTTACGCACTTTTTGCACGTCCATGGTCGCGGCAAGGGCGGCAAAGCGGTAGAATAAGGCCGTTCCCAAGGAAAACACAAAAAGACAGTGCCGGGCGGGAGCCCGGGTTTTTAATGGAGGAAATTTTATCATGAAAAAGATCTCTCGTCGTTCGTTTCTGACCGTTTGCGGTGCAGCTGCTGCGGCTGTTGCCCTGACTGCCTGCGGCGGCTCTGCTTCTTCTGCATCCAGCACCGCTGCTTCTGCTTCCACCACCGCTTCTTCCGCTGCCGGGCAGGCAGCCGGTACCCTGAGCGGCAACGTTGCTACCGGCGGTTCTACTTCCATGAAGAACGTCATCGCTGCCCTGACCGAGGGCTTTGCCGAGGTCGAGCCGGGTGTCACCGTCAGCTACGACCCCACCGGTTCCGGCGCAGGCATCACCGGCGCTACCGACAAGACGCTGGACATCGGTCTGTCCTCCCGCGCCCTGAAGGACGACGAGAAGAACGATGTGGACGGCACCATCGTGGCGCTGGACGGCATCGCCATCGTTGTGAACAAGGACAGCAAGGTCGCTGACCTGACTGTGGAGCAGCTGAAGAAGATGTTCACCGGCGAGATCACCAACTGGAAGGAGGTCGGCGGCGATGACGGCGAGATCGTTCTGGTGGGTCGTGAGGCCGGTTCCGGCACCCGCGATGGCTTTGAGAGCATCGTGGACGTGAAGGACAGCTGCAAGTACGCACAGGAGCTGACCGCTACCGGCGCTGTCATCAGCGCTGTGGAAGCAAACCCGCTGGCCATTGGCTACGCTTCTCTGTCCGCTGTGGGCGACACCGTTGCCATGGTCACCGTGGAAGGTGTGGAGTGCAGCGAGGAGACCGTGAAGGACGGCAGCTACAAGATCCAGCGTCCCTTCGTGTTCGTCACCAACAAGAGCGTTGCCCTGTCTGAGCAGGCACAGGCCTTTGTGGACTTTGCCACCAGCAAGGACGCTGCCGACCTCATCCGCACCGCTGGCGCTGTGCCCGTGAACGAGTAAAAGGCGCTCAGGGTCAGCCCGGCTGGGAGTTCCCCCGCGAAATTCGGGGCTTCCAGCGCCCGCCCTATTGCCTGCGGCAACAGGGTCCCACCCTCGGATCATTCGCTGGTGAAACTCCCGGCCAAACTGACCCGGCAGCAGGATGGGACGATGATAAAATCAGCCCGCCGCGTCGGCCTGCCGTTTCTGCGAGCCGACGCGGCTTTTATAAAGGATTTCAGCTATGAACAAAAAATCCTATCTGCGCCGGGTACGGCTGCCCCGCACCCCCGCCGACTGGCTGGAAGCGGTGATGAATTTCATCTTCTTCCTGTGCGGAATGCTGGCGGTGTGCTGTGTGGTGCTCATCTCGGTGTACATGGTGGTCTCCGGCGTGCCGGCTATCCATAAAATCGGCCTGTTCAAGTTCCTGTTCGGCACAAAATGGGCGTCCACTGCGGCAGAGCCGCTGTTCGGCATCCTGCCCTTCATCCTGTCCAGTGTCTACGGCACGCTGGGCGCTACCATCATCGGCGTGCCCATCGGCCTGCTGACGGCAGTGTTCCTCTCCAAGGCCGCAGACCCAAAGCTGCGCACCGTGGTGGTCACCGCCATCGAGCTGCTGTCCGGCATCCCCAGCGTGGTGTTCGGCCTTTTGGGTATGCAGGTGCTGGTGCCCGCCGTGGCAAAGACCTTCGGCAAGGCCTCCGGTGCCTGCCTGCTCAGCGCCATCGTGGTGCTTTCCATCATGATCCTGCCCAGCATCGTGTCCGTGTCGGTGACGGCGCTCAACGCCGTGCCGCCGGAGTATGAGCAGGGCAGTCTGGCGCTGGGCGCTACCGACACCGAAACATGGTTCAAGATCAGCATTCCGGCAGCCAAAAGCGGCATTGCCGCAGGCGTTGTGCTGGGCATCGGCCGCGCCATCGGCGAGGCCATGGCCGTGATGATGGTGGCGGGCAACAGCCCCAATATGCCGGACAGCCTGTTCCGCAGCGTCACTTTGCTGACCACCGCCATTGCCAAGGAAATGAGCTACGCCGGCGGCTTGCAGCGGCAGGCACTGTTCAGCATCGCGCTGGTGCTGTTCGTGTTCATCATGCTCATCAATGTTGTGCTGAATGTGGTACTGAAGGGAGGAAACCGCGATGAATAACGGCTTTTCGCCCTCCCGCCGGGCATGGAACCGGGTGATGACCGTGCTGGTCTGGGCCAGCGCAGTGCTGGTGATGGTGCTGGTGGCCGGGATCATCGGCATGGTTCTGGTACGGGGCATCCCCCACATCAGCTGGAGCTTCCTTTCCACCACCGCCAGTGTGCTGAAAAAGACCGACGGCATTCTGCCCGCCATCCTCAACACCCTGTATGTCATCCTGCTGACATTACTCATCGTATTGCCGCTGGGCGTGGGTGCGGCGGTCTACCTGACCGAATACGCTTCCAACCGGCGGCTCATCGAGATCATTGAGTTCACCAACGAAACGCTGGCGGGTATCCCCAGCATCATCTACGGCTTGGTGGGTATGCTGGTGTTCAGTCAGGCGCTGGGCTTCCAGACCTGTCTTTTGTCCGGCAGCCTGACACTGGTGGTGATGAACCTACCTACCATCATCCGCACCACGCAGGAATCCCTCAAAACGGTGCCGCAGGGCTACCGTGAGGGTGCCATGGGTCTGGGTGCGGGCAAGTGGCACATCATCCGCACCATTGTGCTGCCCTGCAGCATCGACGGCATCGTCACCGGCTGCATTCTGGCGGTAGGACGCATCGTGGGCGAAAGCGCTGCGCTGCTGTTCACCGCCGGTGCGGCAGAGGTGATCGCCAAGAGCGTGTTCAAAGCCTACACCTCCAACGGTGCCACCCTGTCGGTGCTGCTGTATCTGCGCGCCTTTGAGGACGGCGATTTCACCTCCGCATGGGGCATCGGCGCAGTGCTGCTGGTGCTGGTGCTGCTGATCAATCTGGCAGCACGTCTGGCGAAAACGAAACTGAAACAGAAGCAGTAAAAGATTGCAGATATTTGATAGCGGCCTCGCCCTCTCAGTCTCGGCACTTCGTGTCTCGACAGCTCTCCCAAAGGGAGAGCCTCTGGCGAAACCGAAAGCTTCGCATGGACTGCCAAGGCCTCTCACTTTGGGAGAGGTGGCATTGCGCAAGCAATGACGGAGAGGGCGAGGATGCTGAAAAAACGCGATCGTCCTATAAAATATGAGGTACTCTATGGAAAACACGAATGTGCCGGTGATATCGGCAAAGGATCTGAACCTCTGGTACGGCGACTTCAAGGCGCTGAAGAGCATTTCGCTGGATGTGGGCGAGCGGGAGATCACCGCACTGATCGGCCCCTCCGGCTGCGGCAAATCCACCTTTTTAAAGACCCTGAACCGCATGAACGACCTTGTGCCGGGTGTGCGCATCGAGGGCGATGTGCGGCTGAAGGGCGAGGACATCTTTGCCCGCGAGATGGAGCTGACCGACCTGCGCCGCCGCGTAGGCATGGTGTTCCAGAAGGCGAACCCCTTCCCCATGAGCATCTATGACAACATCACCTACGGCCCCAAGCTGCACGGCGTGCGCAATAAGGCCGAGCTGGACGAGCTGGTAGAAACCTCTCTGCGGGGCGCAGCCCTGTGGGACGAGGTGAAGGACCGCCTGAAAAAGAGCGCCCTTGGCCTTTCCGGCGGGCAGCAGCAGCGTCTTTGCATCGCCCGGGCACTGGCGGTCAAGCCCGAGGTGCTGCTGATGGACGAGCCCACCAGCGCACTGGATCCCGGCTCTACCATGAAGGTGGAGGAGCTGATGAACGAGCTGAAAAAGAACTACACCGTGGTCATCGTCACCCACAATATGCAGCAGGCTGCCCGTATCAGCGACCGCACCGCCTTCTTCCTGCTGGGGGAGCTGGTGGAAGTGGGCCCCACGAACCAGATCTTCAGCACGCCCCGGGACAAGCGCACCGAGGACTACATCTCCGGCCGGTTCGGTTAATGCAGGGAGGAACAAAGCAATGAGCATTCGCAAACAATACGACAGCGATCTGGAAGCCCTTAAAACCGCCTTGGTGGAGATGGGGCAGAACGCCGCCGAGGCCGTGGAGAACGCGCTGGAAGCGCTGTGCACCGCCGACACCGCAGCCGCCCAGAAGATCGTGCAGGGGGATGACCGCATCAACAACATGGAGCGGGACATCGAGCACCGCTGCATGGCTCTGCTGCTGCGTCAGCAGCCTGTAGCGGGCGACCTGCGCCACATTTCCACCGCCATGAAGGTGGTCACCGATATCGAGCGCATGGGCGACCACGCCTCGGATATCGCCGAGATCATCCCCCATCTCGTCACCGTGCGTAAGGAGAGAGACCCCGCCGTCAGTCAGGCCATCGCCATGGGACGCAAGGCCTACCAGATGATCCTGGACGCCATGGACGCCCTGACCGCCGAGGACGAGATCGCCGCCCGCCGCGTCATCGCCGCAGACGACGCCGTGGACTACGACTTCAACGCCATCAAGCACACACTGGCACAGGAGATCGCCGCCGACCCCGCCAAGGTGGACGCCGCGCTGGATCTTTTGATGGTCATCAAGTATCTGGAGCGCATCGGCGACCACGCCGTGAACGTAGCCGAGTGGGTGCAGTTCGTGCGCACCGGGCGCTACAAGGACGAAAGTATGTTCTGATCCTCACTCTGCCCTTTTGGGCGCGTGTTTTCCTTATTTTCTTCTGGAAAAGGCTGTCTGCCGTCTGGCAGACAGCCTTTTTCTGTGAAGGAACTCCCCCAGTCGCCTACGGCGACAGCCCCCTCTGAGATGGGGCCTTTGGCATGGCGGTACAGTTTCAAGCTAAAGCGCAAAGCATCCGGGCGCGCCAGAGGCTCCCTCCCAGAGGGAGCTGTCAAAGCCGTTAGGCTTTGACTGAGGGAGTTCGTTCCAACCCCTCCCGTGAAAAGGCAATTCTGGAAAATCCGCAGATTTTCCAGAATTGCGAAATTATAAATATTCTTTCCGCTGAAGATGCGCAGAGCAACGCGGAGCGCATTCAAAATCGTCCTCCTTCCCCTACAACGAAAATTGACTAAAAAATTTTTAGCTTTTCTGCAATGTTTGCGGCGGGTGATTCGTATTCAGGGTATAAGAGCCCGGAAAGGGCTCCGCAGTTATCGTGCGGCGGGTGGTCCGGCTTCCCCCAGTCCCCCGCCAGCCGCACCGTTACGGAGGACAGATACAATGATGGCAAAGCTTGAACGCTCCCCGCAGCCCGCCCGCATGGAGGCCGTGAGCCGCGATGCACTGGTGCAGGCGGCGCTGCAGGAGATCACCCAAAATTATCGTGAGGCCAGCCTTTCCAATGTGGCAAGGGCTTATGGTGTTTCGCTGGCGTATGTCAGCGAGTGCGTGCGCGCCCAGACCGGGCGCACCTACAAAGAGCTGCTGCAAAAGCACCGCATGGAGACTGCCGCGCGGCTGCTGCGCCGCAGCGACCTGAACATCCAGCAGATCATTGCGCAGGTGGGATACGAGAACACCAGCTACTTCTACCGCCTGTTCCACGAGCGCTACGGCCTGAGCCCCCGGGAGTACCGGCTGGTGCGCACCGGTACTGCTCCCCGCCGCCCCACCGCATGAAGCCTTCTTTTGTTTTGCTTCCCCCGACCGTCGTGCTACTGCCCCGCGCACGGCGGTCTGTTTTTGCCGCGAAATGGAGAAAAATCTGGTACTTTATGGAATATTGTGTTATACTAAAATAAATGTACCCCGCGCGGCAGGGCGCGGGCAAGAGAGGATGAGTGGATATGTTTCGCGGAGCGGTAAGAGCGGATATGGCACGGATTTTGGATATCTATGCCCGTGCGCGGGAATTCATGGCGAAAAACGGCAACCCTACCCAGTGGGGGGACAATTACCCAAGCCCGGAGCTGCTGGAAGAGGATATCGACACCAACCGGCTGTTCGTGTACATGGTGAACGGCCAGATGCAGGCGGTGTTTGCCTTTATCCTTGGCGAGGACCCCACTTACAAGGTCATTGAGGACGGACAGTGGCTCAACGACACTTTGCCCTACGGTACGCTGCACCGGCTGGCTTCGGCGGGCGAGAGCAAAGGCATCGGCAAGGCAGTGGTGGAGTGGTGTCTGGAGCACTGCGAGAGCCTGCGCGCCGACACCCACGCCGACAACAAGGTGATGCAGCACCTGCTGGAAAGCGAGGGCTTTACCCGCTGCGGCATCATCCATGTGGAGGACGGCACCCCGCGCATCGCCTACCAGCGGTTGTCCCTGACCCAGAGCCAGCTGGGGTGAGCGGAAAAACAGTTTGATTTGGGAGATCGGAAACGCCTGCGGGCGTTTCCGATCTCCTTTTTCATAGATGGAGCTGCCCTGCCGCGCCCTCTCCCGTGAAAATGCAATGCCGGAGCGTCCGCAGACGCTCCGGCATTGTGCTATTAAAAAAGAATTTTTCCGCTGAATATGCGCAAAGCGCACGCGGCGCGCATTTCTGATCCTCTCCCCCCCTTCTGTGCCTTGCCACCGGCGGCGAAGCAGTGTATAATAGCCTCAGAACGCTACAATGCCGGAAACCCCGGCAGATACAGGAGGAATTGCAGATGAATAAACCGGTACTGGTCGTCATGGCTGCCGGCATGGGCAGCCGTTACGGCGGCATGAAGCAGATCGACCCGGTGGGCCCCAACGGACAGGTCATTATGGACTATTCCCTTTACGACGCCCGCCGCGCCGGCTTTGAGACCGTGATCTTTGTCATCAAGCACGAGATCGAGGACGCCTTCAAGGCAGCCATCGGCGACCGCGTGGCCAAGGCGATGAAGGTGAAGTATGCCTTCCAGCAGCTGGAAGAGCTGCCCGCAGGCTTTGCCGTGCCGGAGGGACGTGTAAAGCCCTGGGGCACCTGCCATGCCGTGCTGGCTGCAAAGCCCCTGATTGACGGCCCCTTTGCGGTCATCAATGCGGACGACTACTACGGCCCGGAGGCGTTTCAGGTGATGTACGATTACCTGTCCACCCACGCCGATGATGATTTCTACCGCTACTGCATGGTCAGCTATCTGCTGAAGAACACCCTGTCCGAGAACGGCAGCGTGGCACGCGGCGTGTGCATCAAAAACGAGGACGGCACCCTGCAAAGCGTGACCGAGCGCACCCGCATCGAGCCCTGCGACGGCGGCGCACATTACACCGAGGACGGCGGCGAGAGTTGGGTGGACCTGCCCGGCGACACCCCTGTGAGCATGAACCTGTGGGGGTTCGGCAAGAGCTTTCTGGACGAGGCCGAGCAGCGCTTTGCAGGCTGGCTGACCGAGAATCTGCCGGTGAACCCTCTGAAGTGCGAGTATTTCCTGCCGCTGGTGGTGACCGAGCTGATCGAGGAGAACAAGGCAAAAATTCAGGTGCTGCGCAGCACGGATAAGTGGTTCGGCGTCACCTACCGGGAGGATAAGCCGCTGGTGGTGGAGGCCATTGCCCGCAAGACCGCCGAGGGCCAGTACCCCGAAAAGCTGTGGGAGTAAATGCTTCGCAATAGCGGAAAAATATTTAGATCATAGCAAAGTCGGGCAGCCTGCGGGCTGCCCGACTTTGTGTTTTTATGGGGTGGAACGTATTCACAAAAACCGTTCCAGCTGGATGCGGTTATCCTCTTCAAAATCCTGCAGCCGCTGGGCAAGGCGCTTTGCGCCCGGGGCAGCGTTGGGGTAGTCCTTGCAGCTTTTTACGCAGTCCACCACCCCCATGCCGCTGCCCTGCGTGAGCATCTCGGCCAGATTGCGGGTGGACTTGTCTGTAAGGGTCTTGAGCCCGATGCCCATTTTCGTGTTCAGCTTTGCCATGGTGCTCTGCCCCTGCGCGCTGCCGCCGCAGGCTTCTATGGCGGTGTGCGCCTCCTGATTCAGCTGGTGGTAGATGTTGCGCTGGCGCAGCAGTTCGGCCTTGAACTGCACATCGTTGGTCATGGGTAAAATCTGCTCCAAGGTGTTCTTGCCCATCTCGGTGTTCTGCACCACCGCTTCCAGCAGGTTGAGGTTATCGTTTTTCTGGTTTTCCATACAAAAAAATCCCCCTTTGGCACCTAGTATGTGCCCAAAGGGGGATTTTATACGTTGTTTCTCAGCAGATCTTATTGCCGCCGGAGATCTGGATGCCGCGCAGCCGCTCGTCACAGATGGCGTACAGGCGCTGCCAGCAGTTGGCGGCGCTGTCCAGCTCGTCCAGCCCTGCCACTGCGACGCTCAGGGTAAAGGGCACCCGCTTCATCATGCCCATGGAGGTGATGCACTCGTGGGGCATTTCGGCGTAGATGTTCCGCATCTGCTCGGCCAGCTGGCCGCCGTCCAAGTCCAGACAGCCTACCACAAAGGTGGTGCCGGTCAGGCGGCAGACGATCTGACTGCCCGGGATGTCAAAATACTTTTTCCACTGGTTTGCCACAAAGCAGATCAGCTGATCCATCACCGGCTGACCGTAGGTGTCCCGCAGCTGTGCGCCGTGATCCAGCGACACCAGCGCCACAGCGGCCTTGCGCCCCTGCTCTGCCCAGCGGTCCAGCTCGGCGGCGATCACGGTCTCCAGATAGCGGCGGTTGTACACGCCGGAAAGAAAATCGTGGTTCAGGTCCTCGCGGCACAGTTCCCGTTCGCGGGCGCTCATGCGCTCTTCCGGCAGCAGGTTGCCTGCCAGCGGGGCAGACATGGTGATCCGCCACAGCTTGCCGTCTGCCCGCACCGTGCGGTGCAGCACGCAACTTACCCGGCCGTTGCACAGGCTATAACTCACCTGCAGGCCTTCGTCCTGCCAGCCGGTGTCCTGTGGCAGCTCGTCCAGCAATACCGTTTCAAACGCAGTCTGTGCGCCCTCGGCAAAGGTACGCAGATCCTGCTCTGTCCATTCTCTGTCCATCTGTAATTTCCCCATCATCCGTACGCGCCGCCGCTTCCGACGGGCGAAATTCCAATTTTCCCACAAATCCGGGAACTTACGGCTATTATACCATTGGAATACAGATTTTTCCAGCAAAACGCACAAATTTTTACGGCGGTTTTTACAATTCTGTCAAATTGCTAATTCTTTCACGTTTTGAACGTCTGCATTGCAGCGGCAGTACACGGCGCACTCGGCTTTGATCTGTGCGGCAAGGGCTTTGGAGTCAAAGCCGGCCTTGGCGCGCCATGCCCAGTTGCCGCCCAGTTTGCCCGGGGTGTTCAGGTGCGCCTCGGCACCCAGCCCCAGCCAGTCGTACATGGGAATGATGGCTCTGTCCGCCACCGAGCCCAGCGCTGCCCGCAGCAGCGCAGTGCGCGCGGCGGCAGTCTTGACAGCTGCCACCTCCTTGGCGGTGGGCTTGCAGGGGGTCAGGTGCAGATAGGCCGCAGCGGTGGCCTTTTCCTTTTCGGAAGCGCCGTTCTCCCACCAGTCGGTCAGGGTGGTGTTGTCGTGGGTGCCGGGGTAGACCACGCCGTTTTTGACGTGGTTATGGGGCAGATACTCGTTGTCCCCGCCGCCGAAGGCAAACTGCAGCACCTTCATGCCCGGGAAGGTGCTGTCGGCCAGCAGCTTGCGCACGCTGGGGAACAGCTCGCCCAAGTCCTCGGCAATGATGGGCAGCTTGCCCAGTGCGGCTTCCAGCGCATCGAACAGCTCCATGCCGGGGCCGTTCTCCCACTTGCCGGTGCGGGCGGTGGTACTGGTGGCCGGGATGGCCCAATAGGTGTCGAAGCCGCGGAAGTGGTCGATGCGCAGCAGATCGTAGATGCCCAGTGCGTGGCGCACCCGCTGGATCCACCATGCGTAGCCGGTCTTTTTGTGGTACGCCCAGTCGTACAGGGGGTTGCCCCACAGCTGGCCGTCTGCGGAGAAATAGTCCGGCGGGCAGCCCGCCACCCGGGCAAAGCGGCCGTCGGCGTCCAGCTCAAACAACTTGCCGCCCACCCATGCGTCCACCGAGTCGGCAGAGACGTAGATGGGGATGTCGCCCAGGATCTGCACACCCTTCTTGTTGGCATAGGTTTTGACTGCCTGCCACTGGACGCTGAACTTGTACTGCACAAACTTCCAGAAGCCGATCTCCTCTTCGTTTGCGGCGGCAAAGGCAGCCAGTACGGCCTTGTCGCGGCGGCGGTAGGGGGCGTCCCACTCCACCCAGTTCTTCATCTTGTTGGCTACCTTCAGCGCCATGTACAGGGCATAGTCCTCCAGCCAGTCCTCGTTGGCAAGGGTGAAGGCGTAGTAGTCGTCGGGGTAGTAGTAGGCACAGCCGTGCAGCCCGGCGCACTGGCTGCGCCATGCAGCGTAGGCCTTGCGCAGCACCGCAAAGCGGCTGACGTACAAAGTGCCGTAGTCCACCTCCAGCGGGTTTTTGCCCCAGCTTTCGGCTTTGAGGTCTGCGGCGGTCAGCAGGCCCTCTTTTTCCAGTGTTTCCAAGTCCACAAAATAGGGGTTGCCCGCAAAGGCAGAGCAGCTCTGGTAGGGGCTGTCGCCGTAGCCGGTGGGGCTGAGCGGCAGCAGCTGCCAGATCGTTTGTCCTGCTGCAGACAGGAAATCCACAAATTGAAATGCCGCCTTGCCAAAGCAGCCGATCCCGTAAGGGCCGGGCAGACTGGATACCGGCATCAGAATACCACTTTCACGCATGATCCGTTACCTTCCTCGCTGTCAATTTTCGGGAATATTCGTTGTTTCCTATCATAACATAACTGTAAACTATTTTCCACAGGCAAAAATCGTGGTATACTGGTTTTTATGGGGTACCCCCTCAGCTTCGCTGCGCTCAGCAGCTCCCCCAAGGGGGCGCCTTTGGCATGGTTGGAAAGTTTGTGGTTTGACCGGAAAGTTCCTGCCTGCTTTCAGCGTGCAAAGACGCTCCGCTGGGCCAGAGGCAGGGAGGGGTGTTCCGACTCCCCCCTCCCTACC
>OWJL01000064.1_pt1 | contig 41820 bp, 45 predicted proteins | sample 1732571 | NCBI WGS metagenome assembly OWJL01 (sample SAMN05065730, study PRJEB22554) | human gut metagenome | biome: ENVO:2100002; feature: ENVO:00000062; material: ENVO:00002003 | host: Homo sapiens | place: USA
GAGATTACTACGCGTCTCGTGGGCTCGGAGATGTGTATAAGAGACAGCATTTGAAGTTGCAAGGCTTTATGTTAAGTATCGTTATAACCGTTCTCTTATCAGAAAGGCAAATACTACCGATAATCAGATTTTATCTCTTATTGAATGTAATAATGAAGAGGTAAAACAGGAAAATTCAAATAAAAATCCTACTGTCAATTCCGTTCAGCGTGACTATATGGCAGGCGAGGTATCAAAGGATATTACTAAAAGAATTCTTTTGCCTCAGGATATTGTTGACGCTCACGAGCAGGGCTTAATCCATTTCCACGATGCAGACTATTTTGCTCAGCACATGCATAATTGCGATCTTGTAAATCTTGAAGATATGCTTCAAAACGGAACTGTAATCAGTGAAACCATGATTGAAAAGCCGCATAGTTTTTCAACAGCGTGCAACATTGCAACACAAATCATTGCTCAGGTTGCTTCAAGCCAATATGGCGGTCAGTCTATTTCTCTTTCTCACCTTGCGCCTTTTGTTGATGTAAGCCGTAAGAAGATTAAAAAGCAGGTTGAATCCGAAATTGACGAACTTGGCATTTCAATGACTGAAGAGCAGATTGTTAAGCTTACCGAAAAAAGGCTTCGTGACGAGGTTTCAAGAGGTGTGCAAACTATTCAGTATCAGGTTGTTACTCTTCTCACAACTAACGGACAAGCACCTTTTGTTACTGTATTTATGTATCTTAACGAGGCAAAAAACGAGCAGGAAAAGAAGGACCTTGCTCTTATTATTGAGGAAACGCTTAAGCAGAGAATTCAGGGTGTTAAAAACGAGGACGGCGTTTGGATTACTCCGGCTTTTCCAAAGCTTATTTATGTTCTTGAGGAGGATAATATTAAGGAAGGGTCTTCTTATTTCTACCTTACAGAGCTTGCCGCTAAATGTACGGCTAAGAGAATGGTACCCGATTATATCAGCGAAAAGGTAATGAAACAGCTTAAGGGTGACGTATATACCTGTATGGGTTGCCGTTCATTCTTAACTCCTGACAGATTTACGGATAAAGGTATCGGCAATATTGCAAATGCAAAGAATTATGATCCGTCAAAGCATAAATATTACGGCAGATTTAATCAAGGTGTAGTTACAATTAACCTTGTTGATGTCGCTTGCTCTTCAGGCGGAGATATGACAAAGTTTTGGAAAATCTTTGATGAAAGGCTTGACCTTTGCTATCGTGCGCTTATGTGCCGCCACAATAGGCTTAAGGGCACTTTGAGCGACGCTGCTCCTATTCTTTGGCAGCACGGTGCTCTTGCAAGGCTTAAAAAGGGAGAGAAGATTGATAAGCTTCTTTATGACGGATATTCTACAATTTCTCTCGGTTATGCAGGTCTTTACGAATGTACTAAATATATGACAGGCAAGTCGCATACCGACCCTGAGGGCAAGCCTTTTGCACTTCACGTTATGGAGCATATGAACGAGGCTTGCGACAAGTGGAAGCAAGAAACAAATATTGATTTCAGTATTTACGGCACTCCGCTTGAGTCCACAACATATAAGTTTGCTAAATGTCTTCAAAAGAGATTTGGCAAGATTCCGGGTGTAACGGATAGAAATTATATCACTAATTCCTATCACGTTCACGTTGCAGAGAAGATTGACGCATTCACAAAGCTTAAGTTCGAATCTGAATTTCAGCGTCTTTCACCGGGCGGTGCAATCAGCTATGTTGAAGTTCCTAATATGCAAAATAATATTCCGGCAGTTTTGCAGGTTATGAAATATATTTATGAGAATATTATGTATGCCGAACTCAATACTAAGAGTGACTACTGTCAGTGCTGCGGCTATGACGGCGAAATTCAAATAGTTGAAAATGAGGACGGCAAGCTTATTTGGCGTTGTCCTAAGTGCGGAAATGAGGACCAGGATAAGATGAACGTTGCAAGACGTACTTGCGGTTATATCGGCACTCAATTCTGGAATCAGGGCAGAACTCAGGAAATTAAGGAAAGAGTATTGCACTTATAATTTAAAATTGACCGATTGGATAATCTAATCGGTCTTTTTTGGTATATAGAGGTTTACTATGAATTACGGAGAAATTAAATTTAACGATATTGCAAACGGAGAGGGTGTGCGAACATCTCTTTTTGTATCGGGTTGCAGGCATCATTGCAAAAATTGTTTTAATGAGCAAACATGGGATTTTGCCTTCGGTCAACCGTTTACAGAGGAAACGATGGAGGAAATTTTGGATTCCTGCAATCATGATTGGATAAACGGCTTGTCACTCTTGGGCGGTGAACCGTTTGAGCCTGAAAATCAAAGAGTGCTTTTGCCGTTTCTTGTTATGTTTAGGGAACGCTTTCCCGATAAAACGATATGGTGCTACACGGGATTTACGCTTGAGGAAATTATGGGTAAGCGTGCTAATTCAAGAGCGTTTACGGAGATTAGCTCGGAAATGCTGTCACTTATAGATGTGCTTGTTGACGGACCTTTTGTAGAGGCAAAAAAGGATATTAGCCTCATTTTCAGAGGTTCAAGCAATCAGCGGATTATCGATATTAAAAAAACATTTGAAAATAAACAGGTGGAGCTTTATTTAGATGACGGAAAATAAATATAAAATTACAATCAATGCCTGCTTTTTGGCATATATTGTTCAGGCAATAGTCAACAATTTTGTTCCGCTGTTGTTTATAACATTTCAAAGAGAGTTTGATATTCCTCTTTCAAAAATAACGCTTTTAATAACTTTTAATTTTTTGATTCAGCTTTTTGTAGATTTGGTTTCGGCTGAATTTGTTGATAAAATAGGGTATAAGGCGTCAATGGTTATCGCCCATTTTATGTGTGCATCAGGTCTTGTGGCTCTAACCTTTTTGCCTGATTTGTTTAATAATTCATTTGTCGGAATTTTAATAGCAGTTATGATTTACGCTGTTGGTGGCGGTCTTTTAGAGGTGATTGTAAGCCCTGTTGTTGAGGCTTGCCCGACAGATAATAAGGAAAAGGCAATGAGCTTGCTTCATTCCTTTTACTGCTGGGGTCAAATGGGCGTAGTTCTTATTTCGACCTTGTTTTTCACTGCTTTTTCTATTAAAAATTTTGATTATCCCGAAAAACCCTTGAAATACAAGCACATTCGCAGGATTTCAGATTGATTTTACTACCAATTTACTACTTTTAACGGATTGCGCCTTGATATGCCGGAACATCTTGCGAGCATGAAACAACCCAATACAAACGCGACGCACTGGCGGCGCGGCACGTCGGCAATCACACAATTTCATATAGCACCGCACTGGCGGCGTTACCTTATCCCAACCGGGAAACAAGGAACGCCGCTATTTTTTTACCCTCATGTTACGCAGTAGGGGCAAAAAGAGTCTTGCTACACAAGGCTTTGCGGGTACGGTTTTCACAGGGTAAGGGATTGATACCTAAACCCTTAAAATCGCTGTTCTACCGCGTAACAAATATGCAGCAAAGGAGTTGATGAAGCTATGGCAGTTTTCCGCGTGGAGAGAAACACAGGATATACGGTTATGAGCAACCACCATTTACGCAACAAAGAACTTTCCCTAAAGGCAAAAGGGCTGTTATCGCAAATGCTGTCCTTGCCGGAGGATTGGGACTATACCCTTGCGGGACTGTCCTATATCAACCGGGAAAAAATCGACGCTATCCGCGAAGCTGTCCGGGAGCTTGAAAGAGCCGGATATATTCAGCGTTCAAGGGAGCGCGACGAGAAAGGACGCTTGCGGGGAACTGATTACATCATCTATGAGCAGCCGCCTAACTTGGATTTACCTACATTGGAAAATCCAACATTGGAAAATCCTACGCAGGAAAAACCTACGTTGGAAAATCCAATGCAATTAAATAAAGATATACAAAAGACTGACTTACCAAAAAAAGAAAAATCAAATACGGATTTATCAAGTAACCATTCCATTCCTATCCTTTCCCCTAACCCCTCTCCTTTGAGGGAAGAAACGGCAGAGCCGGAACGGAAAGGAACGGAAGCGGCAGACGCATACAGCGTGTATGAGGAAATCATCAAGGACAATATCGAGTATGAGCATTTTATCAAGCATACCAACATTGACAGGGAACGCTTGGACGAGATTGTGTCCCTTATCCTTGAAACTGTCTGCACCAAACGAAAGACAATTCGTATCGCCGGGGACGATTATCCGGCAGAGCTTGTCAAAGCAAAGTTTATGAAGCTGAACAGCAGCCACATTGAATTTGTCTTTGACTGCATGAAAGAGAACACCACGAAAATCCGTAACATCAAGCAATATCTGAAAGCGGTACTTTTCAACGCGCCCAACACCATTGACAGCTATTACACCGCCCTTGTCAACCACGATATGTACGGCGGCTATTAAAAAACAGGAGGATTTTAATATGACACAGAAAACAGGAGCTTTGATTTTTGATGAAACGGCAGACCGTTACGACATTCGCTTTGACCTTAACGACTACTACGGAGGATTGCATTGTGGGGATTGCCTTGAAGTGTTTGTACGCGGCAAATGGAAGCCGACCCGCATGGAGTACGGGGACAACTGGTATCTTGTCGGTGTGAGGGCTTCGGATTTGAACGGGCTGCGGGTGCGTATCTAAAGGCGGCATGAAAAATGTACGCCTTATTTTTATGCCCCGAAGCGGCACACCACCCTAACCAAACTATGAAAGGAGGGATTTCATGCAAGATGAAGTCAATGAAAAAGTCGTGTCTTTAGCAATCAAAACATCTAAGCTGACCGCCGAAGTGCTGCAAAAGGCTATGAAAGCCCTGCTTGCCAAAGGCAAAGGGCAGCTAACCAAAGCCCCGCATGGGAAAATCACTATGCGGCAGCTTATGAAGCAGGGAGAAAAGGTTTCCAACATTGAGATTACCGACCAAAATATCAAAGCCTTTGACCCTATCGCAAGGAAAAGCGGGCTTGATTACAACGTCAAGAAGATTGAGAACGGCAAGCCGCCGACCTATCTTGTGTCTTTTAAGGGCAAGGATATTGACGTTATGACCGAAGCGTTCCGGGAATTTACCGCAAAGAAATTAGGCAGGGATAAAAAGCCCTCTATCCGCAAGCTGCTTTCCACTCTGAAAGACAAGGCGGCAGCTCTGAACGCACAGAAGGACAAAGTGAAGAAAAAGGACAGGGAGGTATCGCTATGAAGCCGGAACTTAAAAAGCTGCTTATCCTAAATGCCCCCTATCTGCTCTTTGTCTATCTCTTTGACAAAATCGGACAAGCGGTACGCCTTGCGCCGGGGGCTGACCTTTCCGGCAAGGTGCTTTCCCTTGCAGACGGCTTTTCCGCTGCCTTTGCAACCCCGCTTCCGAGCCTTGCCCCTATGGATTTGCTTATCGGTATTGTGGGGGCTGTCCTTATCCGGCTTATGGTGTACTTCAAAGGCAAGAACGCGAAGAAATACCGAAAAGGTATCGAATACGGTTCAGCCCGTTGGGGCAACGCCGAAGATATAAAGCCCTATACCGACCCGGTATTTCAAAATAACGTGCTTCTGACACAGACGGAACGGCTTACCATGAACAGCCGCCCGAAGCAGCCGAAGTATGCAAGGAATAAAAATATCCTTGTTATCGGGGGAAGCGGCAGCGGCAAGACGAGATTTTTTGTGAAGCCCAACTTAATGCAAATGCACTCAAGCTACGTTGTAACTGACCCGAAAGGTACGGTTTTAGTCGAGTGTGGGAAGCTCTTACAGCGCGGCGGGTATCGGATAAAGGTGCTGAACACGATAAATTTTAAGAAATCCATGCGTTATAATCCCTTTGCCTATATCCGCAGCGAAAAAGACATTTTGAAACTGGTAAATACCTTGATTGCCAACACCAAAGGGGACGGGGAAAAAGCCGGGGAGGATTTTTGGGTAAAATCGGAACGGCTCTTTTACTGCGCCCTTATCGGCTACATTTGGTACGAAGCCCCGGAGGAAGAAAAGAACTTCACGACGCTGCTTGAAATGATAAATGCCAGTGAAGCCCGCGAGGACGACCCGGAATTTCAGTCCCCCGTTGACCTCATGTTTGAACGGTTGGAGGAAAAAGACCCGGAACACTTTGCCGTCCGGCAGTACAAGAAATTCCTGTTATCTGCGGGAAAGACACGAAGCTCTATTCTCATTTCCTGCGGTGCGCGGCTTGCCCCTTTTGACATTAAGGAGCTGCGCGACCTTATGGAAACCGACGAAATGGAGCTTGACACCATAGGCGACCGCAAGACCGCCCTGTTTGTTATCATCAGCGACACCGACGATACTTTTAACTTTGTCGTGAGTATTCTTTACACGCAGCTTTTCAATCTGCTTTGCGACAAGGCAGATGATGAATACGGCGGCAGGCTGCCCGTCCATGTGCGCTGTCTGTTAGACGAGTTTGCAAATATCGGGCAGATACCGAAGTTTGAAAAGCTCATAGCCACCATACGAAGCCGGGAAATCTCCGCGTCGATTATCTTACAGTCGCAAAGCCAGTTAAAGGCAATCTATAAGGACAACGCCGATACCATAGTCGGCAACTGCGACACCACCCTTTTCTTGGGCGGCAAGGAGAAAACCACCCTCAAAGAAATGTCGGAAATCTTGGGGAAAGAAACCATTGACAGCTTCAACACTTCCGAGAACCGGGGGCGCGAGGTATCGCATGGGCTGAACTATCAGAAGTTAGGCAAGCAGCTTATGACGGAAGATGAAATAGCGGTTATGGACGGCGGGAAATGTATTTTACAGCTACGAGGGGTGCGCCCGTTCTTCTCTGATAAGTACGACATTACAAAGCACCCCAACTATAAATATCTTTCCGACTATGACAAGAAAAATACTTTTGATATGGAAAAGCATTTAAGGCGCAGACCCGCCCTTGTGAAGCCGGACGAAGTATTTGACTACTACGAAATCAGCGAAAGCGATTTGCAGGAGGACACCGACCATGAATAGACGTATCAGAAAGAAAAAGGACAAGAAAATCACAGAAGCCATAAACGGGCTTGTTTCGATTGCTGAACGACGGGAACAGCAGCGGCAGGCTGCTATCCGGCAGTTTGTGAAACGGTGTGAAGCCCTGTATGAGCAGCAGCGAAAAGAAAGGAGGAATTGACGCAGTAACAAAGAAAAAGACAACTTGCATGATACGCGCCCCTACAAAAATTCCTATCGCCCACACTGACAACTGAATACCGCCGCGCAGCAGACATTTAGGCAGCGCGGGGACTTATGACCGCGGCAGTTTGAAAACTGACCGCCGTTTTTTATGCCCTTTTACGGGCAAGCCGCATTTGCGGCAGAAAGGAGTTTTATGGAATTTTTCAACAGCGCAATCGGCGTATTACAGACTTTGGTTATCGCTCTTGGAGCAGGACTTGGCATTTGGGGCGTTATCAATCTCTTGGAGGGCTACGGAAATGATAATCCGGGCGCAAAATCACAGGGCATTAAGCAGCTTATGGCTAAGTAGATGTAATCAAGAAAAGAAAAGAAAGGAAAAGCACAATCCAGACGGAACCGGCGGTTGTGTCAAGAAATGTTTGTGGAATGGCAAGAACTTTGATATAATGGGAACAGGAACCCCGGAACCGGGAGAAAGGCAGGAGGATAAATGCACATAAGCTATAAACCCCTCTGGCACACGCTGGTTGAGCGCAACATGAGGAAAGAGGACTTGCGGCTTGCCGCCGGTCTTACCACAAATATGATTGCCAACATGGGTAAGGGAAAAAATATCAGCATGGAGACGCTGGTTCGTATCTGCGAAGCCCTGAATTGTGGAATTTTGGATGTGATTGAGTTGGAGCAGGACGAAGAAGCGGAAATATTAAATTGACGGAGTAGGTATTGCGAAATGGACAATAGAGAAAGAATTATCAGACTTTGGTTTGATATGTGGCTTGCAAAAAAAGATTTAGGTATATTTGATGTATTTTCTGATAATGCCGTATATATTGAAAGTTGGGGGCCTGAGTACCACGGCTCCAAGAAAATAAAACTTTGGTTTGAGGAATGGAATACCCGTGGAACTGTCTTGCAATGGGACATCAAGCAATTTTTCCATAAAGGCAACCAGACCATTGTTGAATGGTATTTCAAAAATAAGATGAACGCCGGTAACGTAGAAGCATTTGAAGGAATGTCGCTGATTAAGTGGACATCAGATGATAAAATTGCCCTCTTAAAAGAATTTGGTTGTAACGAAAATCGGTACGACCCTTATAAAGATGGCGATATCCCACGTTTCAGAGATGAAAATGCAAAGTGGTTTTAATACAGTCATGCTTTAACTTATGGAGGTGACGTAATGAAGATAGAAATTGAAAAAGATTTCCCACAGTATTTCAAACCTTCATATCCAGAAGAATTTGAGTTGTTTTCACATTTTGAAGTATCCGCAGGAATACCAACGGTTTTGTTTGCAATCACTACATGGAAAGAAAACGGGAAACCGAATGTCTGCTTCCATTCATGGAGTTGCTTTCATGGAGATAAAACTGCTTTCTTCGCAGTAATGGGAAATCTATATCAGCATACCCACACCTATGCCAATATCAAAAGGGAAAAATGCTTTTGTATCAACTTTCTTCCGATAAGCTATTATGATAAGTTGGTAGACACAATCAAACACAACGATATGGAAACAGACGAATTTGCAGTAGGTCATTTTACGCTTTCCAATGCAAAAACCATTCATGCACCAGTCATTCAAGAGGCATTTATCAATATGGAATGTACCTTGAAGGAAACACAGGATTTAAGCGGCGCAGGAATAGCAGCTATGGTTATCGGCCAAGTGCAACACATTTCTGTTGAGAAAGAATATGCACAAGGCTATGAGCAGAGATATGGAAAAGATGGTTTTATGATGCTAATACCGGCACCACAAAACCTTGTCACCGGGGAACCAAACCAATCTGCGATTGCTACGGTAAAGATAGAAAGGTTAGATTAGAAAATGGGTAAATTGCAGGAAATTCCCGGAGTTGGAAAAAATATTGAACAAGATTTAATAAACATTGGCATACGAGAGATTTCCGACTTAAAAGGAAAGAAGCCAGAAGAATTGTATTTGCAGGATTGCCTATACAAAGGATTTCAGGAAGATAAGTGCCAGCTTTATGTTTTCCGCCTTGCCGTGTATTTTGCCGAACATGAAACCCATGAAGCAGAAAAATTAAAATGGTGGTATTGGAAAGATAAAGAATATCCGGGCAAAGAATAAAAAGTGAATATCATCCCCTAAACTAATTGCCGTTGCAGGAACACCCATTCCCACAACGGCAGTTTTTCATTTCCACGGCCTGCGCCGGAAGTTCATACCAGACTGTTTTATCAGCGGGGATTTCTTGAACAGCTTCTTCAAAAGGCTTCGTTCCTCTTGTGAGAGCCGCTTATATTTGAGCCGGAACGCCTTGCAGAATATCTCCGTGAATTGCTGAACCCTGTCCCCCGGCGATTGCATGGCCTTTTGTACTTCCCGTATCAGTTCATCGGCAGGCGTGGTATCTGGCGCACTTTCGCTGTCATTTTCGTGCGCCTTGCGTATATCGTGGAGAATAACATCCCATGTTTTGTGCGTCACATGGCAGAAGAAATCTTCTTCCTCTACCTGACAGGCTTCCAATACTTTGATTGCCCGGTCTGCCACCGCTTCGGGATGTCCTTCCAGTATCATAGCCCGCACAGCGGCCAGCGAGCTGTTCATGTCATGGAAACGCATGGTTGCCATTCCGTCCACATAGATTTCTGCGTCTGCCAGCAGTTCCTTGAATTTTTCATGGGAGATAATCTCACACAGCAGCCGGTTGTTGAAGCGTTCACTTTTCAGCAGTTCCACGACTTCATCACTCAAATGCAGTTCTTCTATCGGCGTGTTTTCATATTTCCGATTGTTGGTAAGGCCGAGCAGATAGTCAACGGACACTTTATAGAAGTCTGCCAGCTTCAGCAGGCTGCCGTGATTGATTTCCTTGTATTCATCGTTGTCGTTTTCATAGCTGCCGAGGGCTGATTTTGAAATGCCGGTTTCCTGCGCCAGTTCTTCCAGATTTAAGCCCCGTTCCACCCGTAAATCTTTCAGGCGTTCCTGTACGGAAATGCGGGTTTTCATAGATACATCGCTCCTTCCTGCGGCTGGCTGCCGCCGTCAATCCCATTATACCATACCTGTTCCGCAATCGTGGAAATTTTCGATTTCGGGGCGGTTTTCCTACTTTGTGGATATACGGGAGAAGGCTCAAAAATGTGCCATAATGGGCTTAGTTCATCGATGGATTATTCCAATCGAATGACCGGCCTGTATGGGATATGCTCCCCGGCGATGTAGCGCAACGACTTGCGGAAGGGAAATGGAGGAACCCTGACCGCAACGAGCGTACCAAAGGGAGCGAAACGCCGTTGTGAGAGCCAGGGGCAGGAACGACATCAGGGAGAACCGGCGAAAATGAACACCGAATTGATACCGAAACACAACAATCCGATAGGACATAGTCTACCCTATCCGTAATACTACGGGGGATTTCCGGGCGGTTCTATGGCCGCTTTTTCCCTGAAAATCGCCCCGAAACACGACACTAAAATCTGCTATCCGTCTATTGCGGCTGTTACGGCTGAAATGGGCGGATTTTTGTTTAAGGAGGCACCATGCCGAGAATGCCGAAAAAGAGGAAGCTGGAACTGTCCTTCTTCCTCAATGAACGGGGGCGGGTAACGTACAACGGCCTTTGCCGGAAATGCCAGCGCACTTGTAAGCAGAGTTTCCGGGCGGTCATTGTGGACTGCCCCCATTATCTTTCCAAACGCTCAAAACGAAAAGTAAAGGAGGACACCGATTGAATGGAAGTTGAATTTATGACCGCAGACACCACCCTGCCGCCCTGTATGCCGCTGCCGAGAGCCATGCTGCGGCTCCCGATCAGCAGCACCGCCAAGGTCATGTACGCCCGGATGTTGGATATTGTTTTCCTGTCCGGCATAGAGGACACCAACGGGATTTTATTTATCCATTTCCCCATCGTGGAACTGGCGGCGGCACTTGCCCGCAGCACCATGACCGTGAAGCGTTCCCTGAATGAATTGGAGGACGCCGGACTGATACTGCGGGTGCGTCAGGGCTTCGGGGAACCCAACAAGATATATATACTTATTCCTAAGAAGGAGGACAGCCGCCGATGAATGAAAAGCTGGAAGCACTCAATCAGGAAATAGAGAAAACGGAAAAGAAGCTGCGGAGGGCGCAGCATGAAGAAAAGATATTGGAACACCAGATAAAGACACTGACACGGAAGGAACGGACACACCGGCTTTGCACCAGAGCCGCCATGCTGGAAAGCTACCTTCCCCACCCGGAAGCCATCACGGATGAACAGGTCAGCGTATTTTTGAAGCTGCTGTTCCACAAAGACAGCACCCGGCAGCTTATGGAAAAAGTATTCGCCGGAAACGGCAATTTTCAGGGAGAGGACGCAGGCCGGAAACGGCCATGATTGCTTTCAGAGCCGCAGCCCGTGGACTGCCCCTCTGAAAGAGGGCGCAACTATACACCACCTGAAGGTAGTGTGTTGCGCCTTGCCGGGGGCTTCCTGCGGAAAGCGGATGATTGCCCGCAGCGTTCCGGCTCCTGTCAATCATCACAGGGGAAGCTACACTTCCCCTGCGCTGGCTGCCGCCAGCTACCCCTTTGTGGACTTGCCGCCCGGAAACACCTTGCGCTGCAAGCTGTTCCCGTTCAGCAAGTTTTATCAGTCGAGCTATCCTTATCTACGGTAATTTAGTATAATAAGGTCAAAAAATAGAACGCTATCATTGTGCAACCGATATGAAACTGATAATTGCTTGATAGTTGGTGGTAGCAACACGGTAATTCAGATAGAATAAAGCCAACAAAGAAAGGAGGTCATCCAAATGTTAGTTAACGTCATTATGATTGTAGTCGGAATAGTTTTCTCATGTATCTTTGTCGGCTTGCTTACCCTTGTTATTCGTGCATTACTTAAATATATCCGCACAGAGGAATAAAGCCGACAGCAACATTAGGAGGTGGTCAAATGAAAGTAACCGTATTTATGATAATAGTTGGAATAATTTTCTTATGTATCTTTGTTGGTTTGCTTACCCTTATTGTTCGTGCATTACTCAAATATATCCATTCAAAAGATGTACGGCAAGAAAAATCCGTAGTGAGGAAATCGCTGGGTGAAGCACTCAAAGCACACAGAACACAGTGCAAAATGACGCAGGAATTTGTTGCTGAAACGATTGGTGTTAGCAGGCAGGCTGTTTCAAAATGGGAAAATGGAACATCTGACCCTTCCACATCAAATCTTTTTGCACTTGCAAAACTTTACGGTGTTTCTGTTGAAGAATTACTAAAAGAAGTTGAATAATCTTTATACAGATATTTTATTTCATCTTCGGGCCACCCTGACCCGAACTTTCAAAACTGAATACCAGCCGCCCACCGGCGGCACCACCGAGCAGGAAATCTTGAAACAGGTTCCCTGCTCTTTTTAGGCCCGGACGCCGGGAGAAAGGAGGGAAGCTACACTTCCCCTGCGCTGGCTGCCGCCAGCTACCCCTTTGTGGACTTGCTGACCGGAAACACCTTGCGCTGCAAGCTGTTCCCGGCCAACAAGTTTATCCAAAGCCAATCACAATTACATTTTCAAGATTATTTTCAAACCGTCTCATTGCATGGAATAGTCTGCTCCACTATAATTACGATAGGAGGTGTTGAGAGATGGCGAATGAGGATAAAAAAGATTTTAATGCCATGTTGCACGATAGCAAGGATATGCCTAAATTTCAGACCATTACCGACCAGAAAAGCATTGAGAAATATGGCGGAAGCAGAATGTACTTTGCCCCACCAATCGACTATGATAAGGTGATGAAACTAATTCCTTATGGCAAAGTAATCACTGTCGGAAAAATCCGTGAATATTTTGCTGAACTGAATGGAGCGGATTTCACAGAGCCTATCACAGCAGGAATTTTTGTATCTATTGCAGCATGGGCGAGTTACCAGCGTTCCGAAGATGAAACCCCGTATTGGCGAACCTTAAAGGCAAACGGAGAATTGAACGCAAAATATCCCGGCGGTATAGAAGCACAAAAGGAAAGGCTGGAAGCAGAAGGCCACACAATTATCCAGAAAGGACGTACTAATATAAAGTATTTCGTAAAGGACTATGAAAGCGTTCTTTTTGATTTGAGATAGGAATTTTGAGTTGCAAAATATCCCATCATCGGGCCACCCTGACCCGAACTTTCAAAACTGAATACCAGCCGCCCATCGGCGGCACCACCGAGCAGGAAATCATGGAACGGTTTCCTGCTTTTTCTTTGCCCGGACGCCGGGAGAAAGGAGGTCACAATCCGTCATGCCACCATGCCCGCACTTTGACCTGAAAATCGTCCAGCGCAGCAAACGCCAGTCTGCTGTCGCTGCCGCCGCCTACCAGAGCGGGGAACGGCTGTTTTCCGAATACGACCAGAAGCAGAAATACTATTCCCATAAAAGCGAAATCGTCCACACCGAAATCATGCTGCCGCCCCACGCCCCGCCGGAGTACGCAGACCGCAATACCTTGTGGAACGCCGCCGAAGCCATAGAGAAACAATGGAACTCCCAGCTTGCCCGGAGACTGGTGCTTGCCATACCGAGGGATATTCCCCCAGAGCAGCAAGCCGACCTTATCCGGGACTACTGCCGGGAGTTTTTTGTTTCCAAAGGCATGATTGCCGACTTTGCCATCCATGACAAGGGGGACGGCAACCCCCACGCCCACATCCTCTTTACCATGCGGGGGATGGACGAACAGGGCAGGTGGCTCCCCAAGAGCCGGAAGGTGTACGACCTTGACGAGAACGGCGAGCGTATCCGGCTTCCGTCCGGGAACTGGAAAAGCCACAAAGAGGACACCGTGGACTGGAACGACCAGAAGTACGGGGAGATATGGCGGCAGGCGTGGCAGGACACGGCGAACCGCTATCTGGAAGCCATCGGCAGCCCGGAACGGCTGAACCTGAAATCCTATGAGCGTCAGGGGATAGATAAAATCCCCACCGTCCACATGGGGCCAGCAGTCAGCTATCTGGAACGGAAAGGCATACAGACCAACATCGGCAACCTGAACCGGGACATCAAAGCCGCCAATTCCCTCATGCAGTCTATCCGTCAGATGGTACGCAGCTTAAAGGGCTGGCTGTCCGGCCTGAAAGAGAAAAAGGCGGCGCTGCTGGAAGCACTGGAACAGGCAAAGGAGCCGACCATCCCCGAACTGCTTTCCCGGTATCTGGATATGCGGAGCGAGGAACGCACCGGCTGGACTTCCAAGGGGAAGCTGAAAGGCACTGTTGGCGATTTCAACAAGGTCATGGAAGCCCTTGATTTCCTGCGGCAGAAAGAGATCTCCACCGTGGAGAGCCTTGACGCCTATCTGGATAAGGTCAGCGGGGAGATACTTTCCGCCAAGACCGACATCCGAAAATCGGAACGCCGGATAAAGGCCATCGACACCACCCTTTCCCATATCGCCAACCACGGAGCCTACAAGGAAGTTTACAAGAAATACGCTTCCATCGGCTGGAAAACACGGAAGGAGAAGTTTGCCGCCGAACACCGGGAGGAACTGGACGCCTACCTTGCCGCCAAGCGTTTCTTCAAAGCCCATCAGGAGGAACTGCCATACGATACGAAAGAGTTGAAGAAGGAACGGGAGCAGCTTTCCGGGGAACTGTCGGAAAAGAATGAGGGCTTGCAGGCGGTTCAGGAGGATATGAAGCTGCTGCGGGATGTGCGCTACTGGATAAACCATGTACTGCCGCCCGACCAGCGCCGGGTTGTGCCGGAGCCGGGAAAGAAGCCGTCCATCAACGAACAATTAAGCTGGAAGATTGAGGGCGTAAAACAGCGGGAAGAACAGAAACGCCAGCAGCCCCGCCGCCAGCAAAAACAGGATATGGAACTTTAACCAATCAGGCGCTTGCCTTTTCTTTGTGAGAATGGCAGGCGCTTTTCTTATTTCAGGAGGAGTTGCCTATTGAACGTATTTGAAGCCGTGAAGCAGTCTGTTACCACCTGGCAGGCCGCCGAGCATTACGGTATCCGGGTAGGGAGAAACGGGATGTGCGTCTGCCCCTTCCATGACGATAAAAACCCCAGCATGAAGGTTGACCGGCGCTTCCATTGCTTCGGCTGTCAGGCAGACGGGGATGTGATTGACTTTGTTTCCCGTCTGGAAAATGTCAGCCCCAAAGAAGCCGCCCTCATGCTGGCGCAGGACTTCTCCATCCCCTATGAGGACAGGGAGCCGCCAAGCAGGAGCCGCCGCCCGAAGCCAAGACAAAGGCAGGAAAGCCCGGAGCAGCAATTCAAGCGCATGGAGCGCTACTGCTTCCGGGTACTGTCCGACTATCACAATCTGCTGCGCCGCTGGAAGCGGGACTATGCCCCCAAGACGCCGGACGAGGACTGGCACCCGCTTTTCGTGGAAGCCTTGCAGAAACAATCCCATGTGGAATATCTGCTGGATGTGCTGCTGTTCTCCGACATAGGGGAACGGGCTGCCCTGATTGCCAGCTATGGAAAGGAAGTGAGGAACCTTGAGCGGAGAATGGCAGACCTTGCCGCCCGAACTGCGGCAGGCCGTGACGGACACCATCGAAGCCGCACCCCCGCCCCGGAGGGTTGAGGAAGTCAAGGCCATGCTGGAAAGCACCGAGAAAGGCGGCGTCCGCAACAGTATTCACAACTGCCTGACCGTGTTCCAGTATGACCCCATCCTTTCCGGGGCGGTGGCGAAAAATCTCCTGACCGAACGCATTGACCTTCTAAAGCCCATCGGCAGAAAACGCAGAACCGGCAGCAAGGCCATGACCGACACGGACATGAAATATATCCGGCTGTATCTGGAAAAGACCTACGGCCTGACAAGCGAGAAAAAGATAGCGGACGCCGCTGATCTGGCCGCAGACGCCAACAGCTACCATCCCATCCGGGACTACCTGAACGGCCTTGTCTGGGACGGAAAAGAGCGTGTCCGCTATTGCCTGCGGCACTTTCTGGGAGCCGACACGGACAACTACACCTTCCAATCGCTGCGGCTGTTTCTGCTGGGGGCCATCCACCGGGCGTTCTGCCCCGGCTGTAAATTTGAGGTCATGCTTTGTCTGGTGGGCGGTCAGGGAGCCGGGAAGTCCACCTTCTTCCGGCTGTTGGCCGTGAAAGACGAGTGGTTTTCCGATGATTTGCGGAAGCTGGACGATGATAACGTGTACCGTAAGCTACAAGGCCACTGGATAATCGAAATGTCGGAGATGATTGCCACCGCCAACGCCAAGAGCATAGAGGAAATCAAGTCATTTTTAAGCCGCCAGAAGGAGGTCTATAAAATCCCCTACGAAACCCACCCGGAGGACAGGCTGCGGCAATGCGTGTTCGGCGGGACTTCCAACGCCCTGGACTTCCTGCCCCTTGACCGTTCCGGGAACCGGCGCTTCCTGCCGGTCATGGTCTACCCCGGACAGGCCGAGGTACACATTTTGGACGATGAAGCCACTTCCAGAACCTATATTGAACAGGTATGGGCGGAAGCCATGACAACCTACAAAAGCGGCGATTTTAAGCTATCTTTTACCCCCGAAATGATACAGTACCTCAAAGAACACCAGCGGGATTTCATGCCGGAGGACACCAAGGCCGGGATGATACAGGCGTACCTTGACTGCTACACCGGCAGCGCCGTCTGTTCCAAGCAGCTTTTCAAAGAAGCCCTGAACCATCCCTTTGACGAGCCGAAGCAATGGGAAATCCGGGAAGTCAACGACATCATGAACCACTGTATCACGGGATGGAAGTATTTCTCCAATCCCCGGATATTTGAAGGATACGGCAGACAGAAGGGCTGGGAACGGGAAGCCCCGGCAACGGGCGCTGACAACGGGCGTGAAAAAACGCCGGACGGATTTGTAGAGGTCACGGAGCAGATGGAGCTTCCCTTCTGAAAAATCCGGGGAAATCACAGCCGGTTGCCGACCCCGTTGCTATCCCGTTGCCGGGCCGGTTGCCGGGAAAAAGCCCGTAACTGCGGGCTTTTCTCCCCTATGACAACCAAAGCAACAGAAAAATAAAAGAAAAAGTAATAAATAACCCAACCGCCAGACAGAGATTGTTTTCGAGGTTTTTTGAAGCCCGTTGCCGGACTTCGTTGCCGACCCTCTCCTGTCTGGCTTATTTCATTTATGGAGGTAACTGCCTATGGCAAAAAACAAAACTGAAATCCATGTCACAACGGTATTTGACGGCGAACTGGACGCTACGGACGTTTTCGTGAGCCTGATTGCACAGAAATACAGCCAGAGAAATGATAAAGAATATCTTGCGAAAAAGCAAGATTTAGAGTATAATAAAGATAAGGTTCAGCATGACCGTGTTCCGTCTGGATTGTGCGGGTAAACGGTTATGATGAACGGATTTGAATATACAGGCATGGACGCAATACTGGCGGGCAGCTTCCGGGCGGCTATCTATTGCAGGCTTTCCAAGGACGATGACCTTGACGGGGAGAGCGCCAGCATTGCAAACCAGCGGGATATGCTGGAAACTTACTGCGAAAAGCAGGGATGGGAGGTTGTTGCAGTCTATCAGGACGATGGCTACACGGGGCTGAACATGGAGCGCCCCGACCTGAAACGGATGTTGAAAGCCATCGAGCGCAGGCAGATAAACCTTGTAGTTACGAAAGACCTGTCCAGACTGGGTAGGAATTACTTGCAGACCGGCTTCCTGATTGAAGATTTCTTCCCCCGCCACGGCGTCCGGTATATCGCCATGAATGACGGTATCGACACCATGCGGGACAACAACGACATTGCGCCGTTCAAGAACATCCTCAACGAGATGTACAGCAAGGACATTTCCAAGAAGGTTCATTCCTCTTATCTGCTGAAAGCGCAGAAAGGCCAGTTTACCGGCTGCCTTGCCCCCTTCGGCTACCAGAAAGACCCGGAGGACAAAAACCATCTGCTGATTGATGAGGAAACGGCTCCCATTGTCCGGCGTCTGTTTGCGTGGGCGCTGGAAGGACACGGCCCCAACTACATCCGGCGCAGGCTGGAAGAAGAAAAAATCCCCTGCCCGACCTACTGGAACCGGGTACGGGGGCTGCGGAACGTGTCAACCAAGTGGGAAAAGAAAGACCCGGTAAACGGGCGGTATATCTGGGACTTCTCCGTGATTAAGGACATCCTGATGAACCCCGTCTACACCGGCGCTATCGCTTCCCAGAAGAAGGAATACCGCTTCAAAATCGGCACCATCGGGGAGAAGAAGCCGGAGGAATGGATTGTCGTGGAGAACCAGCATGAGCCGCTTGTTGACCGCAAGACCTTTGACATCGTGCAGCGCAAGCTGAAATCTCGGCAGCGCCCCCGCCAGACCGGGGAAATCAGCCTGTTTGCGGGGCTTATCAAGTGCGGCGAGTGCGGGAAGTCGCTGACGATCCGCTACACCAACGACAAGCACCCGAAGCAGATTTATTCCTGTAAGACCTACAACGCCTACGGCAAGCAGCACTGTACCCAGCACCGGGTTGAGTACGACACCCTTTACAGCCTTGTGCTGAACAAAATCCGGGAGTGCGCCAGAGCCGCCCTGATGGACGGGGAAGCCGTTGCAGGGAAGCTGACCGACACCTGCGAAGCCGAGCAGAAAGGCCAGCGGGAAGCGTTGGAGCGTTCCCTAACCAAAGACGAGGAGCGCATTGACGTTCTGGAAAAGATGGTGCTGCGGCTGTATGAGGATATGGTTGCCGGGCGTATCAGCGAAGCGAACTTCAATCTGCTGATGGAAAAGACGCAGGCGGAACAGGCCGAGTTGAAAGCAAAGGTTGAGGAAGGCCGGAAGAAGCTGGCCGATGAAATCCGGCTTGCGTGTGACGCCCGCCAGTGGGTGGAAGCCATTCAGGAATACGCCGACATCACGGAACTGGACGCCGCCACCTTAAACCGCCTGATTAAAGAAATCGTTGTCCATGAGAGCATAGACAGCGATAAGACAAGACACATTTCTATCGAAATTCATTTTAATCTCAAACCCATCCCGGAGGTGGAGCAGGTCACAGCCTGACCTGCCCCTGCCGGGGCGGTTCTTAAAAACTCCATAGATATTTCTTGACACGCCGCCGCCCGCCATCGAGCCGTTTTCCTACACCTATTTGGGGATAAAACAGCTCATGGCGGGCGGCGGCGTTGCCCTTATCGGCACTATCCTTGTACCTCTGCTTTCCGGCTTGTTCGGTTAAGCGCGGGTAGCTGCCTATGCAGAGCATACTTGACGCGATTAACGAATGGATAAAGGAAATCCTTATCGGAGCGATAAACGGTAATCTGTCAACTATGTTCGGGGACGTAAACGAAAAAGTCGGGACTATCGCAAACGAGGTAGGACAGACCCCGCAGGGTTGGAACGCAAATATTTTCAGCATGATACAGACCCTTTCTGAAAATGTAATCGTTCCGATTGCGGGGCTTGTCATTACCTATGTCCTATGCTACGAGCTAATCAGCATGGTAACGGAAAAGAACAATATGCACGACATAGACACATTCATGTTCTTTAAGTGGATATTCAAAGCCTTTGTCGCGGTGTTTATCGTAACCAACACGTTCAACATCACAATGGCGGTCTTTGATATGGCGCAGCATATCGTTTCCGGCGCAGCGGGGGTTATCGGCGGCGATACGAATATCGACGTTGCCGAAGCCCTTGCCGCCATGCAGGAGGGGCTTGAAGATATGGAAATCCCCGAACTGCTCTTACTTGTGCTTGAAACAAGCCTTGTAAGCCTTTGCATGAAAATCATGTCCGTACTGATAACCGTTATCCTCTACGGCAGAATGATAGAGATTTACCTTTACTGTTCGGTATCGCCTATTCCATTTGCGACCATGACCAACAGAGAATGGGGACAGATTGGAAACAACTACCTAAAAGGGCTGTTCGCTCTTGGTTTTCAAGGCTTCCTCATTATGATATGTGTCGGTATTTACGCCGTACTGGTAAACGATATGATAATCGCAGACAATCTGCACAGCGCGGTATTTTCCCTTGCCGCCTATACGGTTATCCTCTGTTTTTCCCTGTTCAAATCCGGCACACTGGCAAAATCCATATTCAACGCCCACTAAGGGCAGAAAGGAGGTATTTTCTTGGCGTATGTACCTGTACCCAAAGACCTTTCCAAAGTCAAAACAAAAGTCGCTTTCAATCTGACAAAGCGGCAAATCGTTTGTTTTGCGGCGGCTCTCTTAATCGGACTGCCGCTGTTTTTTTTGCTCAAAGGCAGCGCAGGGACAAACCTTGCGGCTATGGCGATGATTGTCGTCATGCTCCCCTGTTTCCTGCTTGCCATGTATGAAAAACATGGGCAGCCCCTTGAAGTGGTGGTAAGAAATGTCGTTCAGACAAAGTTTACCCGCCCAAAGGAGCGACCTTACAGAACCGAAAACCTATACGCTGTCTTGGAAAAGCAGCGAAAACTTGAAAAGGAGGTATCAGCGATTGTCAAAAGGACAAACAAAAAAGACGCGGGAAGCCGCAGGAAACAGGCGTAAGCTGACCCGCGCCGAAAAGAAACAGATTGCCGAAGCTATCCGAAAGGCAAAGGGGGACGGCAAAGCCCGCACCGCACAGCAGACCATTCCTTACCTTGCCATGTACCCGGACGGTATCTGCAAGGTTACGGAAAAGAGATATTCAAAGTGCGTCGTGTTCGAGGACATCAATTATCAGCTTGCACAGGCAGACGATAAGACCGCCATTTTTGAAAACTGGTGCGATTTCCTCAACTACTTTGACGCGAGCGTGAGCGTGCAGCTTTCTTTCATCAATCAAGGGACGCAGCGGGAACAGGCAGAAAAAGCTATCACTATCCCGGCACAGGAGGACGCTTTTAACTCTATCCGCACCGAGTATTCGGATATGCTGAAAAATCAGCTTAGTAAAGGCAACAACGGGCTTGTGAAGCACAAATACATTACCTTTACCGTTGAAGCCGATAACAAGGCGGCTGCAAAATCAAGACTTTCCCGTATCGAAACCGACGTGTTTAACAATTTCAAGGTGCTTGGCGTAACCGCCCGCCCCTTATCCGGCTATGAACGCTTAAAGGTGCTGCATGGGGTATTCCACCCGGAGGGCGAGCCGTTCTCCTTTTCCTTTGACTGGCTTACCCCATCGGGGCTGTCTACAAAGGATTTTATCGCCCCGTCCTCTTTCCGTTTTGGCGAGGGCAGATATTTCCGCATGGGGAAGAAAATCGGCGCGGCGAGCTTCCTTGAAATCCTTGCGCCGGAGCTTAACGACCGTATGCTTGCCGACATACTGGACTTGGAAACAGGGGTAATCGTCAATTTACATATCCGCAGTATCGACCAGTCGGAAGCAATCAAGACCATTAAGCGCAAAATCACAGACCTTGACAAGATGAAGATTGAGGAACAGAAAAAAGCGGTTAGAAGCGGCTATGACATGGATATAATCCCGTCCGACCTTGCCACCTTTGGCAGCGAAGCAAAGAACTTGTTGCAGGACTTACAGAGCCGCAACGAGCGAATGTTTCTCCTTACGTTCCTTGTGGTAAACATGGCAGACACGAAGCGGAAACTGGAAAATGATATTTTCGCTGCGGCGGGTATCGCACAGAAATACAACTGCCGCCTGACACGCCTTGACTATCAGCAGGAAGCAGGGCTTTTATCCAGTGTGCCGATTGGGGAAAACCTTATCCCGATACAACGGGGGCTTACCACATCAAGCACCGCTATTTTCATTCCCTTTATCACGCAGGAGCTTTTTCAGACGGGGCAAGCCCTGTACTATGGCTTGAACGCCCTTTCTAACAACATGATACTCTGCGACAGAAAGCAGCTCAAAAATCCCAACGGGCTTATATTGGGAACGCCGGGAAGCGGAAAATCTTTTGCGGCAAAAAGGGAAATGACAAATGCTTTCCTCATTACCGACGACATTATCATCTGCGACCCGGAAGCCGAGTATTTTTCCCTTGTGCAGCGTCTTAATGGGCAAGTGATACGTCTTTCCCCTACGGGCAGGGGCATTGACGGCAAGCCCCAGTATGTAAACCCTATGGACATAAACCTTAATTACAGCGAGGACGACAACCCCCTTGCGCTGAAAAGTGATTTTATCCTTTCCCTTTGCGAGCTTGTTATCGGAGGCAAGGAGGGTTTGCAGCCTGTCGATAAGACCGTCATTGACAGGGCTGTAAGAAATGTGTACCGCCCGTTCCTTGCAGACCCCGACCCGGCAAAAATGCCTATCTTGGGCGACCTTTACGACGAGCTGTTAAGACAGCCGGAGCCGGAAGCTGCCCGTATCGCGGCGGCATTGGAGCTGTATGTTTCCGGCAGCCTTAACGTATTCAACCACAGAACCAACGTGGAACTTTCTAACCGCCTTGTCTGCTTTGATATAAAGCAGCTTGGAAAGCAGCTTAAAAAGTTAGGTATGCTCATTGTGCAAGACCAGACATGGAACAGGGTAACGATAAACCGGGCAGAGAAAAAGGCGACCCGCTACTATATGGACGAATTTCACTTGCTCTTAAAAGAGGAACAGACCGCCGCTTACAGCGTGGAGATTTGGAAGCGTTTCCGTAAATGGGGCGGTATCCCAACAGCCATTACGCAGAACGTCAAAGACCTTTTGGCAAGCCGCGAGGTGGAAAATATCTTTGAGAACAGCGATTTTGTCCTCATGCTCAATCAAGCGCAGGGCGACCGTACTATCCTTGCAAAGCAGCTTAATATTTCCCCGCAGCAGATGAAGTATGTTACCCACACCGAAGCGGGCGAGGGGCTTATCTTCTATGGAAATGTGGTGCTGCCTTTTGTAGACCGCTTCCCGAAAGATACCGAGCTTTACAGGGTAATGACAACGAAGCCGGAGGAAGTTTCCGAAAGCGGAAAGTGAGGTGCAGACCATGAAGCAATATAAATCCCGCGATAAAATCACACAGAAAATGACCCGCGACGGGCTTATTGAGGTAAACGAAACACAGCAGACCGCCGAGCGTATCAGTAAACGGGAACAGGACGCGGATTTTCAAAAGTCCCCGGAGCAGCAAGCGGCGCAGGACGGGACGCAGCTTCAAGGTGTAGCGTCCCAAACTTCCCCGTTACCCCACGCACCGGGAGCTTCCCCCGCAAGGGACACCGCCACAGCAGAGCGCGTTATGGAGCATATCGAAGCAGCACAGACCCGCAGAGCCAGTAAAAAAGCGGTACATAAAGCACAGGAGGAAGTTACCGTACAAACAACATCTTCCCGCTTGCAGTTTACCGAGGAAGAACTTGCCGTCCCGGAACTGGAATGCTATATTGAGAAATCAAACAAAGCCGCTGACCGACTGGACGCAGCAAAGGCAGCTATCCCGAAGCAAAAGAAACTGGTTAAGGAGCGCACCTTTGACGAAGCCGCAGGAAAGGCAAAGACCCGACTTCACTTTGAAGAACAGGAAAAACCGATACCCGGCGGCAAAAAAGGAAACCCGCTGTCCCGCCCCGCACAGGAAGCAGGGATTTTCGTCCACAACAAGATACATTCCGTTGAAAAGGACAATTCCGGCGTTGAGGGGGCGCATAAATCGGAGGAACTTGCCGAGCGCGGCGCGAAATACGGGGCGCGGAAGTTAAAACAGGGCTACCGCAGCCATAAGCTGAAACCTTACCGGGAAGCGGCAAAGGCAGAAAAGGCAGCATTTAAGGCAAACGTCAACTTCCAGTATCACAAAACCCTGCACGACAACCCGCAGCTTACTTCTAACCCGCTTTCCCGTTTCATGCAGAAACAGCAGATAAAACGCCAGTATGCAAAGGCGGCAAAGAAAGGAGGGGCAAAAGCCGCAGCGGAAGCCACAAGAAAGACGGCGAAGAAAACCGCCGAGGAAACGAGGAAAGCCGCCGCATTTGCGGCAAGACACCCGGCGGGCATTTTGATTGCAGTTGCCGCGCTGCTTCTCTTTATTATGATTTCCGCAGGGCTGTCCTCTTGCGGGGCTATGTTTTCGGGCTTGACAAACGGGGTGCTTGGCACTTCCTACACATCCGAGGACAGCGACCTTGTGGCAGTTGAAAACAACTATGCCGCATTGGAAAACGGGCTGCAAAGTGAGATTGACAATATCGAAAGCACCCACCCCGGCTATGATGAATACCGCTACGACCTTGACAGTATCGGGCATAACCCCCACGAACTTGCGTCTTATTTGACCGCCCTCTTGCAGAGCTACACCCCGCAGAGCGCACAGGCAGAGCTTGAACGTATCTTTTCCATGCAGTACACCTTGACGCTGACCGAGGAAGTGGAAATACGCTACCGCACCGAAACAAGTACCGACCCGGAAACCGGGGAAACCACCACCGAGGAAGTCCCTTATGAGTATTACATCTTGAATGTGAAACTGACAAATAAGCTGATTTCCGAGCTTGCGGAGGAACTTCTTACGCCACAGCAGCTTGAAATGTTTCATGTGTACTTGGAAACAAGCGGCAACAAACCGCTGATTTTTGGCGGCGGTTCTCCCGACGGAAGCCCGTCTGAGGATTTAAGCGGCGTGGAGTTTGTAAACGGTACGCGCCCCGGAAATCAAGAGCTTATGGAACTTGCAAAACAGCAAGTCGGAAACGTGGGCGGCTACCCTTACTGGTCTTGGTACGGCTTTAACAGCCGCGTGGAATGGTGCGCCTGTTTTGTATCATGGTGCTACAATCAAGCCGGAAAAAGCGAACCCCGATTTGCGGGCTGCGAATGGCAGGGTGTCCCTTGGTTTCAGTCAAGGGGACAATGGGGCGCACGCGGCTATGAGAATATCGCACCGGGCGACGCAATCTTTTTCGATTGGGATTTAGACGGCGTTGCCGACCATGTGGGGCTTGTGCTTGGCAGGGACGGCAGCCGCGTCTATACCGTTGAGGGCAATTCCGGCGACGCTTGCAAGATAAAGAGCTATGACCTTAACTATCAATGTATCAAAGGCTACGGGCTGATGAACTGGTAAAGCAGCCCCAAAAAGAAAGGAGAAATGACCTATGGCAAACAATAAAATCGACCGTATCAATAAGGAAATCGCAAAGACCCGCGAGAAAATCACAGAGTATCAGAACAAGTTAAAAGGACTGGAAGCGCAGAAAACCGAAGCGGAAAACCTTGAAATCGTGCAGCTTGTACGAGCTATGCGTATGACCCCGCAGGAACTTAATGCTATGCTGTCCGGCGGCGGTATTCCCGGCATGACTGCCGCACCCGCAGAAGAAAACGAACAGGAGGAAAATGCAGATGAAGAATAAACTGAAAAAGACCATGACTGCCCTTTGTGCCGCCCTTATCCTTATGGGCGGTTTTTCTGTCCCTGCCTATGCACAGGGCGCAGCCACAGAGCCGACCGCCGGGGACGCGACCAACGACAGTAATGTAGTTGTGGAAGAAAAAGAGGAAACGCCTCCCCTTACCCCAAAGGGAAACGCAACACTGGTTGACGATTACGGCGGCAATAAGCAGCTTATCACTGTTACCACCAAAGGCGGCAACTATTTCTATATCCTCATTGACCGCGCCACCGAGGGCGAACAGACCGTACATTTCCTAAATCAAGTGGACGAAGCCGACCTTATGACACTGACCGAAAACGGCGAAGCTGCCAAAAAGCCGGAAATCTGTAACTGTACGGAGAAATGCGAAGCCGGAAAGGTAAATATGTCCTGCCCGGTATGTGTTACCAGTATGACAGGCTGCACAGGCAAAGAACCCACCCCAACACCAACGGAGCAGCCGGAAGAACCGAAAGAAAAAGGCGGCAATCCCGGTGTGGTGCTTGCCTTAGTCCTCTTTGCCCTGCTTGGTGGCGGCGCAGCGTTCTACTACTTTAAGTTTCTAAAGCCGAAGCAGAATGTAAAGGGCGATACCGACCTTGAAGATTTTGAATTTGAGGACTACGACGAGGACGAGCCGGAAGCAGATACCGGGGAAACTTCCGAAGATGAAGAAACGGAGGAAGAAACCCTATGACCCTGTTTACCGACAATCCCTTTGAAAAGATGATGATACAGAAACCGAACGGGCGGTGTGATAATGCGCCGCCTGTTCCTTATCCCCCGGCTTGCGCTTCCTGTCCTTATAAGGGGCAGTCCCCTTGTGTTGGGTACTGTCTGAAACAGGTACAGGAAAAAAAGAAAACCGAGCCGGAACACTGAAAGGAGGAACTTATATTTGATTTTAGTTATCGCAGAAAAGCCCAGTGTGGCGCAGACAATCGCTGCCGTACTTGGGGCAAAGGAAAAGAAAGACGGATTTCTCACAGGAAGCGGCTATATCGTTTCTTGGTGCGTGGGACATTTGGTAGGGCTTGCGGAAGCTGCCGCCTACGGGGAACAGTATAAAAAGTGGAGCTATGACAGCTTACCGATTTTACCGCAGGAATGGAAATACACCGTTGCGGCTGACAAGGAAAAGCAATTCAAGACCTTAAAGGAGCTTATGCACCGGGCAGACGTTTCCGAAGTCGTCAATGCCTGCGACGCAGGGCGTGAGGGAGAACTCATTTTCCGCTTTGTTTATGAAATGACGGGCTGCAAGAAACCTATGCGCCGCCTTTGGATTTCCTCTATGGAGGACAGTGCAATCAAAGAGGGCTTTTCCCGTCTGAAGAACGGCGAGGAATACGACGCGCTCTTTGCTTCCGCATTATGCAGGGCAAAGGCTGACTGGTTAATTGGTATCAATGCCACCCGCCTTTTCTCTGTCCTTTACAATCATACCTTGAACGTGGGGCGCGTACAGACCCCGACCTTAAAAATGCTTGTTGACCGGGACGCAGCGATTACCACTTTCAAGAAAGAAAAATACTACCATGTGCGCCTTGTCTTATCCGGCGTGGAAGCTGCAAGTGAACGAATTTCAGATAAGGCAGAAGCCGACGCATTAAAAACGACTTGTGAAGCGTCAAAAGCAGTCTGTACTTCCCTTGTGAAAGAGAAAAAGACCGCAGCCCCGCCGAAGCTCTTTGACCTTACTTCTTTACAGAGGGAAGCAAACCGCCTGTTCGGTTATACCGCAAAGCAGACCCTTGACCTTGCGCAAGCCCTGTATGAAAAGCGTTTGCTTACTTATCCGAGAACCGACAGCGCATTTCTGACCGACGACATGGGCGACACAGCGGCGGGCATTATCAAGCTGCTTTGTGGGAAATTTTCTTTTATGGCGGGAAAAGACTTCACGCCGGAGCTTGGAAAGGTTCTGAACAGTAAAAAGGTATCAGACCACCATGCCATTATCCCGACTATGGAGCTTGCAAAGACCGACCTTGCCGCGCTGCCGGAAAGCGAAAAAAATATCCTTACCCTTGCCGGGGCGCGTCTGCTCATGGCGACCGCTGCACCGCATACCTTTGAAGCGGTTACAGCAGTTTTTGAATGTACCGGACAGTCCTTTACCGCAAGGGGCAAGACCATTCTTTGTGAGGGTTGGAAAGAGATTGACCGAAAATACAGGGCAGCCTTAAAGAACAAGCCCGAAACGGACGACGCAGACAGCGACACAGAAAAGACCCTGCCGCCATTTACCGAGGGGCAGACTTTTGAAAATCCGGCGGCAAAGGTAACGGAGCATGACACAACACCGCCAAAACCTCACAACGAAGCGTCGCTGCTCTCTGCTATGGAGCGCGCCGGAAGCGAGGACACCGACCCGGACGCAGAACGCAAAGGGCTTGGAACTCCCGCCACCCGCGCCGCCGTCATTGAAAAACTGGTAAAGGGCGGCTTTGTGGAGCGAAAAGGCAAGCAGCTACTTCCCACAAAGGACGGTATCAACCTTGTGTGCGTCCTGCCGGACACCTTGACAAGCCCGCAGCTTACCGCAGAATGGGAAAACAATCTAACGCAGATTGCCAAAGGCAAGGCAGACCCCGCCGCATTTATGGAGGGTATCGAGGATATGGCGCGGGAACTGGTAAAGACCTATCCGTTTCTTTCTGATGATAAAGCGCAGATGTTCAAGCCGGAACGTGAAGCGTTGGGAAGCTGCCCCCGCTGCGGTTCTCCTGTCTATGAGGGAAAGAAAAACTACTATTGCAGCAATAAAGAATGTATCTTTACCATGTGGAAAAATGACCGTTTCTTTGAAGAACGAAAAGTAACCTTTACCCCGAAGATTGCCGCCGCACTATTAAAATCCGGCAAGGTAAATGTGAAAAAGCTCTATTCCCCAAAGACGGGCAAAACCTACGACGGAACTATCGTATTGGCTGATACGGGCGGGAAATATGTCAACTACCGCATTGAACTGCCGAAGAAAAAATAACTGAATAGCAAGCATAGGAAAAGAGTACCATTTTCCGTAAAATCCCTGCTTTCTCTACCGAGAACGGCGGGGATTTTTGCTTATTGGGAAGTTTCCCAAACCCTCTGTTTTATGGAGGGTTTTACCCTCTGAAACCGAAGAAAGGAGGTTACACATGGCAAGTTTACGGGACACCGTAAAGGACTATCAAGAAGAATTAAGGGACGGTATCGCTTGGGTGGCATTTTGGAAAACGGGACGTTCTTGGAACGCCGAATATTTCCACCTTGAAATGGGCGATATTCTCTACCCGGAGGACAGAAGCCGCATGGAAGAAACGATTTTAAGCGGGTATCTTTCTAATCTTGGAAAGTACACCGAGGGCAGACCTGCGGGCGAATGGGTATCATTCCCCACGACTGCCGAGCATTTGAAAGAAGTCTTTGACCGTATCGGGATAGACGGCAAAAACTACGGGGAGCTGCATATCACAGAATACCAGTCCTCTATTGCAGGACTGGCAGGAAAATTGACCGAGCTTGAAAGCCTTGACGAACTGAACTATTTGAGCGAACTTTTGAAAATGCAGTTTGACGACGACCGGGAAAAATTTGTTGCAGCTATGGAATACGGCGACCATACAAGGGACTTGCAGGATATTATCAACCTTGCACAAAACCTTGATTGTTACTGGCTTTACCCGTCCGTACAGAGTGAGGAAGATTACGGGCATTATCTGATTGAAGAACTGGACGAGTTGGAGCTGCCCGAAGAAGCAAAAAAATATTTCATGTATGAGGAATACGGGCGGGACGCTGCTATCAATGACGGGGGCAGCTTTACCGAGCAGGGCTATATCTACAATAACCGCAACACCTTTACACAGTGGTACGACGGGCGCGACGTGCCGGAGGAATACCGGGTAACGCCGCAGCCGCCAGTACAGGAAAAGGAACAGGCAGACCTTGACGCTTCCGCAGCCATACAAACCGCCGCCACAGAGCAGCCCCCGGTTCTCCCGATTATCCTATCTTCTGAAAAGCCCGCCGATAAAATGAAAGAGATTACCGACCGACTGGAACAGGGAATTTTAGGACTGTATGAAAGCGACCGTTACGCCGATTATCTGCGTACCATGTCAAAATTCCATGATTACAGCCTTAACAATACAATCCTTATCGCCATGCAGGGCGGCAATCTTGTGAAAGGCTATAAACAATGGGAAAAGGAATTTGACCGCCATGTAAAGCCCGGAGAAAAAGCTATCAAGATACTTGCACCGTCCCCGTTTACCGTCAAGAAGCAGGTGGAAAAAATCGACCCGGACACCCAAAAGCCTGTTTTCGATAAGGACGGAAAACCTGTTACCGAAGAAAAAGAAATCAAGATACCCGCTTTTCGTGTAGTATCTGTCTTTGATATTTCACAGACCGAGGGAAAAGAACTTCCTGCCCTTACCTATGAGCTTACGGGCAACGTGGAACAATACAAGGATTTTTTCGCTGCCCTTGAAAAGACTTCCCCGTTTGCTATGGGATTTGAAGCACTAAGCGGCGGCGTAAAAGGACGCTGCAATTATGAGGAAAAGCGTATCTTCATCAACGAGGGCATGGACGAATTGCAGAATATCAAGACCGCAATCCATGAAATCGCCCACGCCACGCTGCATGATACCGCCCTTGCCATGCCGGAACGCCCCGACCGCCGCACCCGCGAGGTACAGGCGGAAAGCGTCGCCTATGCGGTCTGCCAACATTACGGGCTTGATACGTCGGACTATTCTTTTGGGTATATCGCCGGGTGGAGCAGCGGAAAAGAACTTGCAGAACTGAAAGGCTCTCTTGAAACAATCCGCAGCACCGCCGCAAATCTGATTGATACCATAGACGGACATTTTGCAGAAATCCAAAAGGCACAGGATAAGGAACAGACCACCGAACAGGCACAGCCCGCACAGGAAGCCGCCAAACAGCCCGAAACAAAAGCAGCCGCGCCGGAGCTTCCCGAAGAAACAGCCCCGGTACAGGAAAAAGAAGCACAGCCGGAACAGGCTGCACCCGCCGCCCCTTATTATACTATCAATGAAGCTGCCGCCAAACGTGCAAAGGATATGAACAGTTTTTCCGATTATAAGCAAGGCAGCGCGACGGCTGAATACAGGCACTATGTAGATGAAGCCGTACAACTTGCAGAAAGGCAGAAACAGCGGGTAGACCCGATGTACCATGAGAAAATCGACAGCCTGCTTGACACCTATGCCCGGAAACTGGCGGCGAACATGAATAAAGGCTATGAGATTGACGCGCGTGTTCCCTCTATCCTGATTGCGGGCGGCTCTAACTTCCCCACAAGGAAGAAAGAAAAGCAGAACGCAGCCCGCGACAGCAATTACCGGGAATGGCAGGACATACAAGGGCTTCTTGATAAAATCCGCAGTACCGGCATGGGCGGTATCAGCGCAGACGACCCGCAGGCAGTACAGAAGTTAGAAAAGAAACTGGAAAGCCTTGAAAAATCACAGGAAACCATGAAAGCCGTAAACGCCTACTACCGCAAGCATAAGACCCTTGACGGCTGCCCGCATTTACCGCCGGAGGAACTGGAAAAATTGAAAGCAGACATGGCGAGCAGTTGGCATTTGGAGGACAAGCCCTTTGCGACTTGGGCGTTATCCAACAACAGCGCAGAAATCCGGCGCGTGAAAGACCGTATCAAATCCCTTTCACAGCAAAAAGAAATCGGTTTTGTAGGTTGGGAATTTGACGGCGGCAAGGTGGAAGCAAACACCGAAGCGAACCGACTGCAAATCTTCTTTGAGGATAAGCCGGACGAAGCCACGCGGGAAGCCTTAAAAAGTAATGGCTTCCGTTGGTCGCCAAAAGCCGGGGCATGGCAGCGGCAGCTTACCAGTAACGCCTACTATGCGGCTGATTATGTGAAAGCGATTGCTCCCCTTACCGGGGAAAAGCCTACCGAGTTACAGCGGGCGCATATCCGGCAGCAAAAGGTAGCTGCACAGGAACAACCCGCACAGGAGCAGCCGGAGCAGGAAGCCCCACAGGACAAAGACACCTTTTCCATTTATCAGATAAAAGGCGGGGACGAAACAAGGGACTTGCGTTTTGAGCCTTACGACCGTCTGATTGCCGCCGGACACCGGGTAGACCCGAAAAACTATGCCCTTGTCTATTCCGCACCTCTTACGCCGGGGACTTCCCTTGAAGATATTTACACCCGCTTTAATATCGACCACCCGAAAGATTTTAAGGGACACAGCCTTTCTGTTTCCGACGTAGTGGTGCTTCATCAGAACGGGCAGGACACCGCCCACTATGTAGACAGCTTCGGTTATAAGAAAGTGCCGGAATTTTTGCAGCCGGAAAACTATCTGAAAACTGCCGAGCAGACCACCGAGCAAAACTACAACATGATTGACGGGCAGATAAACAACACCCCGACCGTCGCAGAATTGGAAGCAAAGGTAAAGACAGGAGAAACCATTTCCCTTGTTGACCTTGCGGAAACTGTCAAGGCTGACAAGGAACGTGGCAAGGCAGCAAAAACGGAAAAGAAGCCCTCTATCCGGGCGCAGCTTAAAGCAGCGAAAGAACAGACACCGAAGAAACAGGCAAAACAGAAAACACAGGATTTGGAAAGGAGCTGACGCATGAATAAGTTTGAAAACGTGGATATTTTCGCTTCTCTTGACGCTATCATGCGGCAGAATACAGGATTTTTCCAAAGTGATTTTGACATTGACAAGGAGATTATCGCAAAAGCAGCGGCAAGCCCTAACAGAGAGGATAAGACGCTGCTATGGTTTTGCCGCCCGTCCGGGACGCATTGTTTTAAGGAGCGCGACGTGTTCCTAAAGGATACCGCCGCCCACAATACATGGTGTTTTTACAAAGAGCAGACCTGCGACTGCGTTCTTGCCTATGCCGTCGAGCTGACGGGCAGGGAGCGCGGGAAAATCAAAGGCAATCTTTATGAGCTTGACCATGCAAGGCAGTATGAGCGCGTTAAGGACAATGCGCTTGCCGCCGACACAGTCAAGTTGATTTATGAGCATGGGACAAGGGAGATACCCGCCGGACAGCATTTTAACGGAAATCCCGATACTTCTTTAGGGAAGTTTGAACACTTTGAAGCAGTACCCAACGACCCGGACGCGCTACAATTCCTTTTACGGGAAGAAAAGCAAAAACGGGATAAACTGACACCGGGCGACTTCAAGGAACATACCGCCGCCCTGCGTGCTGGGCTGATTGAAGCCGAAGCGCGGCGCATTGTGCAGGAAATGAAGCGCAGGGACACGCCCAATAGCCCTAATAGGACACATTTCATGGTGGAGCTGTCCCCGACATTTATGCAGCTTGCGTCCTCTAAGGACACCGACCGTCTGTTTTCCATGTTGCCCTATAAGACACTTTCCTTTTCCAAAATCGAGGGCAGACATGGAACATACGCCTTGATTGATAAAAATGAAAACCGGGGCACAGATATTCGCAGGGTGCGCCCCTCAATCCGGGCGCAGCTTGCCGCTGACAAAAGAAAAGCCGCCCCGAAAAAGGCGGCTGTAAAATCAAAAAATCACGAATTGGAGGTATGAGCATGATTAGACTGACAGTTGAAGAAACAAACCTGTTGAGCATTTACAATGAGGACGGCAAACGTGGGCTTACAGAAAACATCAACGCTGCGCTGCCGTTCATGGACGAGGATATGCGGGAACTGGCGAAACGCACCCTTGCGAAAATCGCACCTCTGACAGAAAATGAGTATGCGGAGCTTGCTATTTTCGCCGCTGATGAGGTATGACCGGGATAAAGCGGCTTACACCACCCCAAAGCCGGAAAGTCAACAGCCTTATAAAAAAGGAGTGCTGCAACTGCGATAACGGACACTGTATTTTACTGGACGACGGGGAGGAATGTGTCTGCCCGCAGCTTATTTCCTATTCGCTTCTTTGCAAATGGTTTCAGACCGCCGTATTGCCCCTTGATAAGCTGCTGTATGCAGAGCTTTTCAAGACCGAGGATAAAAAGCGTTGTACCGAGTGCGGAACTTCTTTTGCGTCCACCTCTAACAGCGTCAAATACTGCCCGGACTGCCGGAAGCGTATTACCCGCAGACAGGCAGCGGAGCGCATGAGAAAACGGCGCGCCCTTGTTACGTAGTAGGGGCAAAAAAAGCCTTGATTTACGGGGCTTTCAGTGCTTGAAAATGACGCGGCAAGGGTTTTATACCTTATCCCCTAAAAATGACGTTCTATTGCGTAACAGATACCAAAAACGCACCTACATAAAACAGGGCGCGGACAGTCTTTTGTTGGCTGTCTGCGCCCTGTTCTTTTACTTTATTCGTGCAGTTCTTCTATATCCTTTATTCGGTTTTCCAATAGGATATACAGCTCTCCATTCTCTCCCCTTATAACCAGAGTATCATTTTCATCGGAATAAGTTCCATATTCCACACATTCTATATATCCGATAAGTGTATTTCCGTCCTCAAAAGTAATTTGGATTTTACTGTCTGCGTTAATATAAGTTTCTACGCCATAACTGCCATTTTCTAATGTTATTCTGTAACATGGTGTAATACCAACCATTTTCATAATTATTCCCGTTCCTTTCCTTTCTTCCGTTCCGGCTCTTTGCCTTGCCGCAAAATATTGTCTATGTTCTGTTTGATAACGTCGTATTCCTTGACCTGTTTTTTCAGCTTGCCATAATCAGCGTAAAGGGCTTCTTTTTGCGCTTGTAGTTTCCCGTATTCTTCCTGCATGGCGGCAAGATTGGGGAGTTTAGTAACGCCCGCCGCTTTCAGTGTCTTTACTGCCGCTTCATGGAGTATCAGACTGCTTTCCTGCTTTGCCCGGTATGCGTCCTTATCCTTTGCCCTGCGGTATGCTTCATAGACAGGTTTTGTCTTTTGGTAGGTAGTAACGTGCTTCATCAGCACCGCCATATCTGCAAGACGCTTTTCCACGCTCTTTAATGCGTCTGCTGTCTTTTCATTTTCCGCATTTACTTCCTCAATCCGGCTGACTAAATCTGCGTACTGCTCAATCTTATGTTCTGTCAAGAAATTCATAGTCTTTGCAGCCAGTTTCAGATTATGGATTTTCGCCCACTGTTCATAGCCCCGGCTCTCTTGTGCCTTGATACTGTTTTCAATGTCAATAAGCAGCGATACGCCGCGCTGCTCTTTGGGAGCTTTCGCTGCCTTTGTGCGTTTGCCCTCTATCCGTTCTCTTATGGCTTCCTCTGTATAATCTGTACCGAGAGTTTTCAGACGGGTAAAGCGTTCCTGTCCGGGAGCGCGGCAGGAGATATATTTTCCCGGCTTTATCTCATAACCCGCTGCCTGTAACCGCTGCAACAATTCTTCAAAACTTGCTACTTGGGGGATAAGCGTATCAACGGCAATTTTCAGCTTGCCTTTCCAACTTGTACCGACCTTTTCCGCTTGATATTCTGCATAGCTTTTTCCCTTGCTGCCTTTGCCCGGAACGACAACAGACAGCCCGTTTTCCCGGCACAGCTTATCGCTCATGTTCCGTATGCCGTAGTAACTGCGCTTATTGGAATTGTACTTATGGTAGTCAACAAAATTGACCGCACAAAAAATGATATGGTTATGGATATGCCCTTTGTCTATGTGGGTAGTTAAGACGTATTCATGCTGTCCCTTTGTTACCGCGTCGGCAAGCTGCTTTCCGATTTCGTGGGCTTTCTCATAATCTACTTCTCCCGGCTCAAAGGACTGTATCAAATGGTGGGCGAGATTATTTCCCTTATCTATGGCTTGTGCAAGCGTAAATCCAAACTCAATATCTGCCGTTTCATAGCTGCACCCAAAGGAGGACACAAGCATTTTCCCGTCTGTTTTATCCGGGTTTTGGATATAGTCAAGGGCTTTGCTCAACGTGCTTTTAATAGGCTTAATCTTTGTAACCGCCATATCTCCGCAAGCACCCCCTTTATTTCCTCTATGTCCTCTTGGTAAACGCTGCCTGTCGCATTGACACGCTTTGCAATCTGATTGATGTTGACCCCGATTTTCTGTATCTCTGCTGTCATGCCTTTTATATCGCTATGGTCTGTCTGAATGATATACCCGTCAATGGCAATCTTGCGAAGATACGCCGCCATGTTCCGGGTAGGGACAAGCTTCATTTTCTGTTCAATCAATGCCCTTTCTTCCTCTGTTACATAGAATTTGATTTGTATTTTTCTTTTGCGTCCGTTCATGCAATCGCTCCTTTCCATTCCGAGGGTTTGGGACACTTCCCAACAAGCAATTTTCAACCGACGCACCGCAGGACGGGAGGGCGAAAATACGGAAAAGGGTACTCTTTTCCTATGCTTGCTACGAAACTTTATCCCTTACTACCTACAACACCGGGAACGGCAAATTTGACGAACTTTCCCAAAAGAAAAACGCCGCAATCTGCGACGTTTCAATCACTCTATATAAACAAAAACGAGAGAACTTTATTCCCCCGTTTCGTCGTTGTTGGCTTCCTCTATTCCTTTTGCAGTAGCAGACAGGATTTTCAAATCTTTTTCGCTCATACCGTCAAGCATAGTATCGAGCTGACGGCGGCGCGTGGATTTCTCCTGTTCCCGTTCCGGGAAAAAGAACTGGTCTACTGATACATCAAGCAGGGTTACAAGCTCATATAAAATCTGTAAACTTGGGTGCTGCCCGCTGTTCTCAATGGACGCGATATATCGGGGCGCAATATTCAGCGTATCGGCTAACTGATTGCGTGATATTCCCTTTGCTTTTCTTGCTGCTTTAATGGCTTGCCCGAAAGCCTTAAAATCAAATTTTTCTTTGTTCTGCTTCATAGTCATTTCACCCAACTACATTGTATATTTCATCTTCCTTTCGAGATATGATTACACACAGCACATTATTGACTGAAATAGAGCATATCATATACTTGATATTATTCGGCTATCCGAGTATAATTATACTGGTAAAATTTGAGGAAAGGGCGTTTTGATTATGGAATATATGTCTTGTCCCGAAGCGGCAAAGAAATGGGGAATTTCTGAAAGACGAGTACAGATACTTTGTAGCGAAAATCGCATACCGGGCGTTTCAAAACTGGGGTATATGTGGCTGATACCAAAAAACGCGGAAAAACCTTTTGATATGAGAAAGAAACAACATAAAATGCAGATACAATAAACAAACAAATAAACCTTACAACAACTGTAAGTGGTGTGGTTGCTTCTTATGCAGTAAAATTATATTCGTAAGATAAGCGTAAGCAAAAAATGTGAGGTGTGAGATATGAATGATACAAAAAAACTATTAGAAGTACGCGACTTGCACAAAGCATATTCCAAAGAGGGGGTTCCAACAAAAGCACTAAACGGAATTACCTTTGATGTTCTGAATGGCGAATATTTGGGAATTATGGGAGCCAGCGGTTCTGGAAAAACAACATTGTTGAATTGTATTGCTACGGTCATTAAACCAACCTCTGGACAAATTTTACTTTCAGGTGCCAATATAAGCTCTTTTGATGGCACGAAGTTGGCTGAATATCGTGGCAACAAGATTGGTTATCTATTTCAAGATTTTGCTTTACTTGATAATCTAACTGGTAAAGAAAATATTATATTGCCTTTATCAATTCATAATATTGACATTGTTACAGCGGAAAAAAAGCTAAAAGATATAGCAGATTTTCTTGGAATTACAGACGTTCTTTCTAAATTTCCGTCACAAATGTCGGGCGGTCAAAAACAACGCGTAGCTGCTGCACGTAGTTTGATTTCTGACCCCGATATTATTTTGGCTGATGAACCTACAGGTGCATTAGATACAAAATCAGCACGTTTACTCATGGAGAAGTTACAGGAAATCAATCTTAGGCGTGGACGCACAATCCTAATGGTCACGCATGACCCTAACGCCGCGAGTTTCTGTTCTCGTATTTTGTTCATTCAAGACGGTGTTATTTTCCATGAGTTACGTCGTAAAATTCCAAATGAAACACAGGAAGATTTTTATGCACGCATTTTACAAGTGATGGCTCAAATGGGGGGAGGAAGTGCAAATGTTCTTTAATCTCACATGGCGAAACGCCAAACGGAGCCGTAGCGAAAACCTAATTTATTTTCTGACAATGATAACAGCCGTAGCAATGTTTTATATAGTGCTTTCTCTTGGACAACAGGACGTAATACGTTTTTTAAGTGAAATTGAGAGCGACGCAGTAGAACGGTTGCTTACTAATCTTTTACCGACGGTTTATCTTTGTGCTTTATTATTTGTGTTCTTTCTCGTAGTATTTGCAAACAAATATCAACTTGAATGTCGTAGTCGAGAACTGGGGCTTTATTTGATGTTTGGAATGACAAAGATTAAATTATTTATTCAAATAATGACAGAGGGGCTAATCACGTCGTTTTTAGCTCTTTTAGGAGGGCTTGTATGCGGTGGCTTTTTATCCGAAGCTATAAGTCTTACAACCGCGCGTTTAGTAGGGCATGGTATCATTACACACCAATTAAGTTTTTCTGTAAGTGCCGCTATTTTCACATCGTTAGGCTTCTTGATTATTCAGTTTGTAGCATTGTTTGTTCTATGCGGAAAGCTGTTCCGTAAAGAGCTACATCAACTTGTTTATGGAGAGATGGCGAAAAAGCAACGCACAGGGAATCCATATGTAAGTTTCGTATCGTTTGCTATAGGCACCGTAATTTTGCTTGTCGCGTACTGGATTGTTGTAGAGCATTTTATGGCTGCGAGTGGGGCAATGCTGCTTATTGCCGTTTTACTTGGAATTATCGGAACAATTCTATTTATTCGAGGACTTGCAAGAATTTTGAGTATATGGGCAGCTTCTATAAAACACAAAGCCACAAGAGGACTTTATGTATTTACTTTACGGCAGTTGCATGAAAATGTCGTTAATAAATATATTTCAATCAGCGTAGCGTCCATTCTGATGATGCTTACTATTATGTTAATTACCGACGGCTCAGTGCGCATAATGTCATATGGAAGTGAATTGACACGAGGTACTTCTGTTTATGACTTTACTGTAATGGGCAACGACCAAATTGTTGAGAAGTATCTTTCCAACGAACAAATTCGTCCTTATGTATCAAATCTGAACCGTATGGAAATAGGAAATATAAAATCCACTGCTTCGGATGGGATAAGTTCTCCTGTTGATTGGTCGAAATTTAGGAAACAAATCGTGCAGCATTTACCTCAAGATGTAGTAGACCCTGCCACACAAGAAGATGGTATGTATAGTTTTGGCTCCGACCAACCTGCTGCCTTAAACCTTTTAGGTCTTATTGATACTGGTAGTTCTTCTCCTTATTTGCTTCCTGTATCTTCCTATAATCGGTTATTGGATGCCGCGGGAGAAAAACAGATTAGCCTTGGGAACAATGAAGTTGTCTATTATCTCAACCCAGATTTTTTAGGTAATGCTCAAGATGAAACGGTTACACTGTTAAATCAAATTGCAGCAGACGCACAGGCGAATAATGAAGCGTTGCTTTCTATCAACGAAAGACCATTTTATCTTGTTCCCTCTGTACCGATGAAAGGGTTGACCGCAGATGAAAATATCAAGATTATAACTGCATTGATTGTTTCAGATGAGATATATTCAGAATTTGTAAATTCAGACACTTGTATGGTTTATTGGAACTTTTGTATTCCTAATGAACTTGTTGAAACAAAAGGTTTAATGTTACCGATTATGGAAGCTCGTGATTTGTTAAAACCATCTGGTCTATATTACGAAAGCTATCTTAATAATTTTGGGCGACAATTATTTTATGTTATTTCCGGAAGTTATACAACACTATACATGGGATTTATGTTTTTGATTATTGCGTGTGCATTACTTGCCCTGCAATTCTTGACGCAAATGCAAACTACAAAATCAAGGTATCTAACACTCTCTATTTTAGGAGCACGACGTGAACAAATTAAGCGTTCTATCAACCAACAAGTATTATGGTATTTCCTGCTTCCTCTTATATTAGCGTGTATCAGCGGAGCAGTAGGGATATATGCCATGCAGCTATATTTATATTCAGGAGCGGCACACCTTGAACAGTCCTATCCTCTTTTAATTGCTATGGCTGTTATTGTTGTTCTTGTTATGGTAATTTACGGTGTGGCTGTTGCTCGAACAGCTAATCGTGAAATAGGAAAGCTCAATTACAAGCCCAATTCTTAACAGGCTTATAAATATTATGGGAAAGGAGGCGGACATATTGGCAAAGATAGTTGTGGTTGAAGATGATGTTTATATGCGAGAAGAACTGTTGAACTTATTAGAAAAATCGGGATATGATACGATTGGATTATCGGATTTTGAAAACGCAGTATCAGAAATAGCAGCATATTTTCCCGACTTAATTTTGCTTGACATCAATCTTCCCTTTCGTTCGGGTTTTGAAATATGTAAAGAGTTGAAAGCTAAACAGATTGGTACGGTACTCGTATTGACTGCAAGAGATAAATTGCAGGACGAACTGCACGCATTAGACTTGGGGGCTGATGACTATTTAACAAAACCTTGTAATATGTCACGTTTACTTGCCCGAATTAAAAATCTTCTTCGACGTAAAGAAGAACAGGTACAGCAAGGGTTACTTGATGGAGGTGGTTTTTTACTTGACCCGAATACCTTTACAATTTATGTAGGGAATAGCTCTTACCTTATGCCACCGAACGAAGGAAAAATATTACTTGCTCTCTTGAAAAATAGCCCTAAGATTGTTTCTAAAAAAGAATTATGCATTAGACTATGGGGAACAGAAGAATTTATAGACGAAAATGCATTACAAGTAAATTTTACTCGGCTGCGAAAAACGCTTCGTGAATTTGGTCTTGAAGAACGTATAGAAACAGTGCGCGGTCAAGGCTACCGCTTGAAAGAGCAGGTGCGCTTATGAATAAGTTGAAAATACTTTTAATCTATATTTCCTCTAACCGGGTATGGATTATTACACTTGCCTGTTTGGACTTGTTCTTTATATTTCTTGCTTGGTTGGCTAACCCTGATTATTTTATAAATTATGCTGCATTGATAATTTTTGTGTCATTTGCCGCACTTGCTATTCCTCTTGCTATATCAATCAGAAAACGTAACAAGGCAGACGCTATTTTTCGGCGTTTTCTATTAGAGCCGGACGATACCAACGAATACTTACTGTGTGAAGCTGTTCCCGCTGTAATACGCCCTCTTATCTGTGAATTGGGAAAACATTTGAGGACGCAGCAAGAATATATCAACGAACAGAAAATTACAGTTACAGACTATGAACACTATGTTGAAAATTGGGTGCATGAAATCAAAAAACCACTATCCCTTATGACCTTGCTACTGGATAATCGAAAAGATGAAATGTCCCCTTTGGTTCATACTCGTATGCTTTATGTACGCGACCATACCCGACAGGATATAGAACAAATTCTATACTTTTCAAGGCTTGGGGCTACACATAAGGATTACTCTTTTGAGTCGCTTTCAATTCTTGGAACTTGCCGTGAAGCAGTTGAAGATAATTTAACGCTTCTTGAAGAAGCCGGATTTTCTATTGAATATACCGAAAACGATTATCAAGTGATTTCTGACAAAAAAGGTCTGATGTTCATTTTAGGACAGATAATCAGTAATAGTGTGAAATATGTGGGAAACAACCTTGCCCCACGGCTCATATTTTCCATAGCTGATAGTATGAATAGTGAACAGATTTCTTTATCTATCAAAGACAACGGCACAAGCATACCATTGTCTGACTTACCCTTTGTTTTCGACAAGGGGTTTACCGGAGATACGGGCAGTTACCTTAGTCGTTCTACAGGTATGGGCTTATACCTTGTTCAGAAAATGGCAACTGACTTATTTATCACGGTGGAGCTTAAAAACAATTCATACGGTGGAACAACCGTAACCTTGACGTTTCCAAAAGTGTAACGTCTATTTGGGAGGTAGTGAAATGCAGTTACAGAATGAAATAGTAAAAAAGCACACGCCAATAAAAAGCTTGCTCATTGATTGGTTAATTATATTTGGAACGTATCTTTTTATCCGCATATTCTTTGCCCTCTTTGGGCTTCATCAGAATATTGTCCTCTTGGGCTGTTGCCTTGCGATATTGCCCTATCTTTTTGGGGCGTTATATTTACAGAAATCCCACAAGCAATGTCAATTATGGCTTGCTGCATTGGCTATTTTAATACCGTCGGTCGTTGAAAAAGCAGCAATATATTTATTTGGTGCGTACTTATACAATTTAAGACCGATAAATGTTGTAGGAGTTATGGAAGCGATTAAGAGTAACGCACCATATACAAACTTCATTAAAAATCAATCAGCACAGAATTTAATAAATCTATCATATTTTAATTGGACATATATTCTATGCAGTAT
>OWJL01000090.1_pt1 | contig 33403 bp, 16 predicted proteins | sample 1732571 | NCBI WGS metagenome assembly OWJL01 (sample SAMN05065730, study PRJEB22554) | human gut metagenome | biome: ENVO:2100002; feature: ENVO:00000062; material: ENVO:00002003 | host: Homo sapiens | place: USA
CGAGATTACTACGCGTCTCGTGGGCTCGGAGATGTGTATAAGAGACAGGTACTAATTCTATTAGTTGGAATTCCGAAGAAGATTTATTCTCAGTACAGTATGAGAATGTTACAGTTAAAGATATTTTAGATTATATCGAAAAACATAGTAAGTATATTTTTATTTACTCTGCCAATGTTCAGAAAAATCTGAATAACAAAGTCTCCATTTCAGTTTCCAATAAGAAAATAGATGCTGTATTAAAAGAGTTGTTCTCAGAGACAGGACTGAATTATAAGATGTCGGGAAGACAAATTACTATTTCGGTGCCAGAAGCTCCTAAAGTACAGCAAACTATACAACAAAAGGGTATTAAGGTAACAGGTAACGTTTCAGATGAAAAAGGTGAGCCTTTGATTGGTGTAACAATCATTTTGAAAAATGATTCTACAGTACATGCGTTGACAGACATGAATGGTAATTATAGTATTATTGTTCCTGAAAGAAAATCTGTGCTTTCTTTCCGTTATATTGGTTTTGTTCCTAAAGAAGAGGTTGTTAATAACCGGAAGGTTGTTAATGTACAAATGGTAGAAGATGTTGGTCAATTAGATGAGGTTGTAGTAGTTGCCTATGGCGCACAAAAGAAAGAGTCTGTTGTTGGTTCTATCACAACGATTGAACCTGCTAAGTTAAAGGTTTCTACTACTCGTTCAATAAGTAATAATCTGGCAGGTACAGTTGCCGGTGTATTAGCTGTGCAACGTTCTGGTGAACCGGGATATGATAACTCTTCTTTCTGGATTCGTGGTATTAGTACATTCCAGGATGCCGGACAAAACCCATTGGTTTTGATTGATGGTATAGAACGCGATTTGAATAATATTGATCCTGAAGAAATAGAATCTTTTTCTGTGTTGAAAGATGCTGCTGCAAGTGCTGTTTATGGAGTGCGGGGAGCTAATGGTGTTATTTTAATTAATACAAAACGCGGACAAGTTGGTAAACCTCGTGTGACTGTAAAGGCTGAATTTGCAGCTACACAGCCAGTTAAACTTCCCGAGTATCTGGGTGCGGCAGATTATATGCAGGTTTTGGATGATATCTTGATGGATACAGGACAACAGCCTAAATATACAGATCGTATTGCAAAAACTCGTGCAGGCTATGATCCTGATTTATATCCGGACGTGAATTGGATGGATGCAATTGCAAATGATTATGCTTCGAATCAGCGTGTAACAGTAGATATTTCCGGTGGTACAGAGACATTACGTTATTCTTTTGTTGCTGCTGCGTATAATGAACGTGGTATTTTGAAACGTGATAAAAGTTATGATTGGGATCCTACTATTAAATTGCAACGTTATAACGTGCGTTCTAATGTGGATTTGAAATTAAGTCCTACTACGCAATTACGTTTTAATATTGGTGGATATTTGCAAGATAGAAATTCTACAACGAAAGATATATCTCAAATTTTCCAGAAAGCGTTCGTTGCTGTTCCTCATGCTTTCCCTGCACAATATTCCAGTGGGCAGATACCGACAACAGAGGAGCCAAACGTTTGGTCATGGGCTACTCAAAGTGGATATAAAAGAAGAAGCGACAGTAAGATTGAAACACTGTTTTCTGTAGAACAAGATTTGAAATTCCTGCTTCCGGGATTGAAAGTAAAAGGAACATTCTCATTTGACAGGTTTTCTTCGGGTACTGTTTCTCGTGGAAAGACACCGGATTATTATGTGCCTGCTACAGGACGTGATGATGAAGGTAATTTGATTATAGCATCAAAATCCAATGGTACTAATTTCCTGGATTACTCAAAAAGCGGTGATTATGGAAATAAGAGCGTATATATGGAAGCTACTTTGTCTTATGACCGTACATTCGCTGAGAAACATTCCGTTGCTGCAATGTTATTGTTTAATCGTCGTAATTATGATGATGGAAGCAAGTTGCCTTACCGTAATCAGGGATTGGCAGGACGTGCATCTTATACCTATTCGGGTAAGTATGTCGGTGAATTTAATTTTGGCTATAATGGTTCTGAAAATTTTGCCAAAGGCAAGCGTTATGGCTTTTTCCCTTCAGGAGCCATTGGTTGGATTGTATCGGAAGAGGCATTTATGCAACCATTGCGTAAAGTCATATCTAAATTGAAATTGCGTGCATCCTATGGTCAGGTAGGTAATGCTAATTTAGGTGGACGCCGTTTTGCATACCTTTCTACAATTACCGATGACTATGAGACATTAAACATGTATAAATGGGGATTGGATAGCAGTTATGGCTTAACTGGTATGGCAGAAGGCGAGTTTGCAGTACAAGATTTGACATGGGAGATTGTTAATAAGATGAATTTGGGGGTTGAGCTAGGTTTCCTGAATGGTATGATTGATTTGCAATTAGACTATTTCGATGAACGCCGTAAAGATATATTTATGCCACGTGAGTCTGTTCCAATGACAGCTGGATTTATGAAGCAGCCTTGGAAGAATTTTGGAAAAGTGACTAATCAGGGTGTAGAAGTTTCTTTAAATGTTAATAAACAGTTTGGCAAGGATTTATTTGTCAGCTTAATGGGAACATTTACCTATGCTCATAATGAAATAACGGAAAAGGATGAACCTAGTGCAGTAGTTGGTACTAACCGTGCTGAAACAGGACATCCGGTAGGGCAATTAACTGGCTATATAGCAGAAGGTTTGTTTACGGCAGACGACTTTGAAGACGTAAGTACAGGTAAACTGAAAGAAGGGATTCCGACTCAAAGTTTTGTAGGTAAATTACGTCCGGGGGATATCAGATATAGAGATGTCAATGGTGATGGTAAAGTGGACGTATTTGATAAATCTCCAATCGGAGGAACAAAAGATCCGGAGATAGTATATGGCTTTGGACTGAATATGAAATATAAGAATTTAGATTTTGGAGCTCTCTTCCAAGGCATAGGTCGTAGTTGGAATATATTAGGATCAAGTATTATTCCGGGTGCCAATAGAGGAGTGACAGGCAATATGTTTACTAATGCAAATGATCGTTGGACTGTAGACAACCCAAGTCAGAACGTATTTTATCCGCGTTTGGATGATGGTATAAATAGTAATAATAACCAATCCTCTACGTGGTGGCTGCGGAATATGAGTTTTTTACGTTTAAAAAACATTGAACTTGGTTATTCTTTACCAAAGAATTTGTGGAGAAATACTACAGTTATATCAGGCATTCGTCTTTTCGTGAGAGGAACAAATCTTTTAACATTCTCAAAATTTGATTTGTGGGATCCGGAAGTCGAGAATACTACAGGGGCTGCGTACCCAATTATGAAATCGTTATCTGCAGGTTTTGAAATTAAATTCTAATAATAGCGCATATGAAAAATAGCATATTAAAATTTATAGTACTAAGTATTATTACGACATTTACTTTTTCTTCTTGTTCTGATTATCTGGATAAGCAACCGGATGACCAGTTGGACTTAGAATCAGTATTTGAGAATAAAAAGAATATGGAACGTTGGCTGGCATATATTTATCGTGGTCTGCCTGAATATTATACTTATGATGGTCCAGATGCCATAGCTGATGAACTGATTCCTTCGGTTGGTTGGGAAGCGCAAGGATTTAAAGCCATTCAATATCAAAAAGGTAACTGGACAGCAGACAATCCCGGAGTAATTACTTATTGGAATACTTATCCTAAATATATCCGTTCCGCTTATTTATTTATTAAACATGCTCACCCGCTAGAGGCCGTACCGGCTGAAGAAGTGGACTTTATGAAAGCTGAATGTCGTTTCTTTATAGCTTATTATAATTCTATGATGGCTATAGCTTATGGTTCGGTTCCCATTATTCGCGAGGCTAGTGAAAGTACTTCGGCTGATGATCTGATGTTGAAACAAGAGCCGTTTTATAATGTAATTGATTGGGCGGATCAAGAAATGTTGGAAGCCTCAAAACAATTACCTGCCACTCAAACTGAAGATAAGAAATATGGTCGTGTAACTTCTGTCGGATGTTTGGCAATGCGTGCGCGTATCTTACTATTTGCTGCAAGTGACTTGGTGAATGGTAATCCTGCATTGGCGAATATAAAAAACATTGATGGAACCCCTATCTTTAATTCTGCACATGATCCGGAACGATGGAAAAGGGCAGTGGATGCTTGTAAACTGGTTATCGATGAGGCGGAAGCATCTGGCTATCATTTGCATTATGAATATTTGGATAACGGTGATATTGATCCTTTTCTTTCTTATCAGAATGCAGTGATGAAGAGATGGAATGAAGCCAACAGAGAATTACTGTTTGTTCGTACAATGGATTCCGGTGGATGGTATGATAAAAACTGTATCCCACGTGGTTTGGGTATTAATGGCGTGGGAGCGATCGGAATAACCCAATCTTTGGTTGATGCTTTTTTCATGAGAAACGGTCAAAGACCTATTATTGGCTATAATTCGGATGGCTCTCCTAAAGTTAATCCTGATGCAAATTATTCAGAGACAGGCTTTAGTACGCAAAAAGAGACTTATTCTACAAAGTGGCAGTATGGGTCTTCAGAAGGAGATCGTAATAAAGATGAAAATGTAGTTGTAGACGCTAATACATATAAAATGTATTGTGACCGCGAACCTCGTTTTTATATTTCAGTACTGCATAACGAGCAATGGCATATTGGTGGTAAGAGAAATACTGACTTTTATATGGATGGTAAAGACGGTGGTCCCTCTCACGACGCTCCATGGAGCGGCTATCTGGTACGTAAGAGAGTAGACCCATCTGCAAATCCCAAAGAAGGCAGTGGAGATTATAAAAACCGTCATGGTGCATTATGTCGTTTGGCAGAGATCTATTTAAGTTATGCTGAGGCGTTAAATGAATATAGCATTGAGAAGGGCACTTATACTGCTAATCAAAAAGAGATTCTGAAATATGTCAATTTGATTCGTGAGCGTGCGGGTATTCCCGAATATAGTGTTTCAGCTGAAGAAGGCAAGATAACAGCCCCATCAGATCCTGTAGAAATGCGCGAGTTAATTCGTCAAGAAAGGCGTGTGGAATTGAATTGTGAATCTGGACTTCGTTTTAATGATCTGCGTCGCTGGAAATTAGCCGAGAAAGTATTGGATGGTGATTTTTATGGCATGAATGCTTATATTAAAGTATCCGATGCGGACTATAGAAATAAATATTATACTCGTACAGTATATCAGACACGTAAATTTATAAGCTATTGGTGGCCTATTCCACAGGACGATATTGATAAGAATTGGAATTTGGTACAAACTCCTGACTGGACCGTCGGGAACCAATAAATAGTTATAATATTAATATATTGAATATAGATATGAAAAACGGATATATATTTAAGAAGAACCTTTTACGGTTCTTCTTCCTGACACTTGCTTCGTGTTTCATGGTAGCATGTAATGATGATGACGATACTACTGATTTGCTCGATAATCGTACAAGTTTAGTCCTGACTCCTTCTGATTATGAAATAGAACTCAAGGAAGACACCCCGGATGAGGTTGCATTGACGTTAAACTGGACGGAAGCTGATCCAATAGGCTCTGACTATTATATCTCTTATCTTTATAAAATGGATCTGGAAAATAACAGTTTTGGAACAAACACAATGATAAGAGAGTATATTGATGATGATTTTTCTAAAAGTTATACTCATAAAGAATTGCAGAGTTTATTGGTGTCAAAGTGGAAGCAGCATCCTGGTGATTTAGTAAAGTTACAAGCCCGTATTATCGGTTCTATAGAAGGCCCAAAGTTTGTAAAACCGGAAGTTTCTACAGTAACTATAAAAGTAAAGATGTATTCTGAAAAGACCTTTGTTGCAGACCATCTTTATATGTCAGGCACAGCTGTTGATGGTGAAGATATTGAAATCTTGCCAATGGAAAGTCAGCCGAAGCGTTATGTTTCCATTTGTGACTTGAAGGCAGGTAATCTTCACTTCCCGATTGTTTGGAAAGATGAAAATAAGATTAATGCCATTTCACCAGTTGCTGCAGAACAACAGATTACTGATGGAGCAATGGAAGCTAAAATTAAGGGGACAGATAATGCTGGATATTGGGTGATTCCTGAAGATGGGCAGTATCGTGTAGTGGTAGATTTTGAAGCACGTACCGTTACTATAGGTTTGGCTAGTAATTTTATAGAAGCTGATAAAATCTATATTGCCGGAACTTGTGTTAGCGCAGATGTAGAGATGACTCGCACTATAGAAGATGAAAATCAATATGCGTTCCATGCAGAACTGCAACCAGGTACTATTTATTTCCCAATCTTGTTTAACGGACAGAAAGATATGGCTATTGCTCCGGAAGAATCAGGCGATTTTACAGATGGCACAGCAATGAATATCTCGACAATGAGCCCGGAAGCAGCTGCACTTGCTTATCATTGGAATATTAAGACTGCGGGTGTCTATCGTGTTGTGATTAATATAAATACTAAAAAGGTTACGATTTACTCCCCCGAAACAGATCCTAAACCCATGGTTGTTTCGTGGATATGGAACAATAATACGGTGACTACCACTATTGAAAGAGTCTTTATTTGGGGACCATACGATGGATGGGCTAAAGATGGTACTGGTGATACAGGATTCACTATGGCTCATTCTATGACACCTAGTTTGGCAAATCCTTATTTGTTTATATACAAAGGAGCGGAGTTACCCAGAAAGAATTCCATTAAAGACAAAGATGGAAATGCACATCCAGGTGGATTGAACTTTAAAGTCGGACCGCAAAGTGCCGGTTGCTATACTTTTGGTTCAACAGCAGATGCCATCAGAGGATCTTATGACGGTTGCCTTGATATTGCAGAGAGTGACTACAATCAGAAACAGACTGTAGTCGGAGGGCAATCTCATAACCGCTATGCCTTCTTTAGTGTACCTGTAGGAGTTAATTACATAGAATTAGATATTAAAGAACTGACAGTATTCTTTGATAAGAGATAATCAAGCAGGATAATATTAAGAGTGCTATATCAATCTCGTGATTTTTATATGAATAAAGAGAACAATGATATAGCACTCTTTAAAAAAAACAATTAGTAGTATGGTTATAAGAAAGATTAGTTATTATAGAGTAATTGTGTCTCTTTGTCTGTTTATGTTCCTTTTATCTCCTGTTTTCGGAGACGAGAATTCAGCCGTTTCATTTGATAAGGAACTATCAGAGAATAACATAGTTACGATTCAGCCTGATTCTTTGCGTATTCTTCATAACCCGCTTACAGGATGGGTGCTCTATGCAAGTATGGGAGTGGATGCTGCGGATTTTTGGGCACAGTATGACCATATGTATATTCCTGAACTGGGACACAATGTTAGTGTGACAGATTATGCTCATACGCTTTATATTCGCGCTAGTTGGACAGATTTTAATCCACAGGAAGATGTATATGGTTGGAAAATTGATTCTAATTTGAGAGCATATATTGAAGGAGCTTATCAGCGGAATATGCGTTTGGCATTTCGTGTTGTAGTTGACAGTCGTGATAAGAGAACAGAATTTACTCCTCAATTTGTAAAAGATGCCGGTGCAAAAGGATTTATGAATAAAGGTAAATGGTCACCTTATTCTGACGATCCTGTTTTTCAGAAGTACTATACTAAATTTGTGAAGGCTCTGGCTAAAGATTTCAACGATCCTTCGAAAGTTGAATTTATAGATGGATTCGGACTTGGGAAATGGGGAGAATATCATACAATGATTTATTCAACAGGTGATGATACTCCAAAGAAAGCAGTTTTCAATTGGGTGACAGATATATATTCTCAAGCTTTTGATAAAGTTCCGGTAGTAATTAACTACCATAGATGGATTGGTGCGGGAAAAGATTGGGTAGATGATGAACATTTTGCTGCTGACAGTGAAGAAATGCTGGAAGAAGCAATCAAGAAAGGATATTCATTACGTCATGATGCATTTGGTATGACAACCTATTATGGTAGTTGGGAGCGTAGGTTCGCAAAAAAATATCGTAATATATGCCCCATTATTATGGAAGGTGGCTGGATTGTCAAATCACATAATTATTGGCAGGATCCTAGAGGATATCGCAAGGATTCACACGAGGACGTAAGACGCGGTGAGTTTGATGACAGCAAAGAGGCACATGTCAATATGATGGATTTTCGTTTTGGTGATACAAAGTCCTGGTTTAAAGATGCTTTTGATTTAGTACGCCGATTCCTTCGGGAAGGCGGGTATAGGCTCTACCCCAGTGAGATCTCTTTACCGTTAGAAGTCTCTAAAAAAACAACTCCGACTATTAAACATTGCTGGAACAATATGGGATGGGGGTACTGTCCTACTAATATTCCGCAATGGAATCAAAAATATAAAGTAGCTTTCGCTTTGCTTGATTCTGAAACGAATGAGGTGCGATATACATTTGTGGATACGGATACAGATTTATCCAAGTGGATAAAAGGAAGTCCCGCTGAATATGTATTTGAGCCGGATATGTCCAAAGTTGAAACGGGTACTTATGTTTGGGCTGTGGGCTTGGTTGACCGGAGTAATAAAGATCTCGTAGGGCTGGATATTGCCGCCAAAGGGGATATATTGGATTCGGGCTGGTTAAAATTGTCGAAAGTAAGCATAAAAAAATAAGAGCTATAGGTATGAAGATTAATTTTCAAAATATGTGCAGTTTGAGAAAAATAAGTTGCGGGCTTATTTTTTCTATGGCTATATCATTAGTCGCTTGCGACAGTGATAATGATGAAGAAGGAGGTGATAATGGTGATGATGGTTTGGTAGAAGATACTTCTATTCCTGGGAACAGCATTGTCACGGTAAAGCAGAATCGAAATATCATTTTGCATAATCCTCTTTCCGGATGGGTATTATATGCGGGTATTGGTGATGGTTTATCTTCCACATTCTGGCAGGATTATGATAATTTCCCGTCATCGGAAGGCACTGTAAAGGTCTCTGATTATGCAAATACCTTATACCTTCGTGGTGCCTGGGCTGATTTTAATCCTGAAGAAGGAAAATATGCATGGAACTCCGATTGTGATACCCCTTCGGCTAAGCGACTGAAGATGTTGATAGAGGGAGCTAAGCAAAGAAATATGAAATTGGCCTTTACTTTTGTGGTGGATAGCCGCGATAAGCACTATAATTTTACTCCGAATTTTGTAAAAGAGGCTGGCGCGAAAGGCTATGAAACACAAACAGGTTCAGTAAAAGTATGGTCTCCCTATCCGGATGATCCTATTTTCCAGAAATATTATGAGAAATTTATCAGGGCTTTGGCTAAGGATTTTAATGATCCCGACAAAGTACAGTTTGTAAGTGGTTCAGGATTTGGAAAATGGGGAGAGTATCATAGTGTATGGTACTATCAGGTGCGTGAGTTGGGAAAACCGGAGCTACCGACTCGTGAGGCTGTTTTCGATTGGGTGACAGATTTATATTCTCAAGTATTTGATAAAGTTCCTGTGTTTGTAAATTATCATCGTTGGATAGGTACAAGCAAGGAATGGGACGGCAATAATTATGATAAGGATACTGAAAGATTAATAGGAAAAGCAGTGGCTAAAGGATATTCATTACGTCACGATGCGTTTGGTATGAAAACTTACTATTCTACTTGGGAACGCAATTTTATAGCCAAGTGGAAGTATCTCGTTCCTGTAGTAATGGAAGGTGGCTGGGTGAAAAATTCTCATGGAAACTCGATTCAGGGAGATGGATATGCCAATTATGCAGAAGTACGTCAGGGTGAGTTTGATGAGGCTAAAACAGCCTGCGTCAATATGATGGATTTACGCTATAATTCAGACTTTCATAATGGAGAAGCTTATTCATGGTTTAATGAAGCTTTCCAATTAGTTAAACAATTCTGTACAGAAGGAAGCTACCGTTTATTTCCGGACAGGATTTCTTTGCCTACAACTATCTCTAATGGTAAACAGATTGAAATAGCCCATCGGTGGAATAATTTTGGTTGGGGATATTGTCCGACAAATATTCCCCAGTGGAAGAATAAATATAAAGTAGCTTTTGCTTTATTGGACACCAAGAATGATAAACCGAAGTATGTATTTGTTGATGGAGAACCGGAAGCTTGTGATTGGGTGAAAGGTACGGCTAAATCATATATGTTTACGACCCGGGTTGAAGGCGTGGGAGCAGGTAAATACATGTGGGCTGTTGGTATTGTTGATACGACAAAGCAGAATGAGATTGGAATTCACCTTGCTGTGAAGAACAATGTGACATCTGCCGGATGGTTGAAATTATTTGAAGTGACAGCTCGGTAAGTCATAATCAATTGAAAAATAGAAATGATAACTAACCGACGAAAAAACAGATGAGAAAAAAAGTTTTGATTTTGGGATTGTGCCTATTGGGAGTCACACATTCTCTTTCGTCAAAAGATAAAAAGAGTATTCCTTTGTATAAGGATGCCAAAGCTCCAATTGAAAAACGTATTGATGATTTAATATCGCGTATGACATTGGAGGAAAAGATTTTGCAGCTAAACCAATATACATTGGGACGAAATAACAATGTGAATAATGTTGGCGAAGAAGTGAAAAAAGTACCGTCAGAGATTGGTTCTTTGATATACTTTGATATAAATCCAGAATTGCGTAATAGTATGCAGAAAAAAGCGATGGAAGAATCTCGTTTGGGCATTCCCATCATTTTTGGCTACGATGCTATTCATGGATTTCGCACCATATATCCTATTTCGTTGGGGCAGGCCTGTTCATGGAATCCGGGATTGGTAGAACAGGCATGTGCGGTATCTGCACAAGAAGCCCGCATGTCTGGGGTTGATTGGACTTTTTCTCCCATGATCGACGTGGCACGTGATCCTCGATGGGGACGTGTAGCCGAAGGATATGGTGAAGATCCTTATACAAATGGAATGTTTGCCGCTGCTTCGGTGCGTGGGTATCAGGGAGATGATATGTCAGCAGAGAACCGTATGGCTGCTTGTCTGAAACACTATGTAGGATATGGTGCTTCGGAGGCTGGGCGAGATTATGTTTATACAGAAATTTCAGCTCAAACTCTTTGGGATACTTATCTACTGCCCTATGAGATGGGAGTGAAAGCTGGTGCGGCCACTTTGATGAGTTCTTTCAATGACATCAGTGGAGTACCTGGGTCAGCTAATCCTTATATCATGACCGAGATATTAAAGAAACGCTGGAAACATGACGGGTTCATTGTGTCTGACTGGGGGGCTGTGGAACAGTTAAAAAATCAGGGATTAGCCGCTACAAAGAAAGATGCTGCTCGGTATGCTTTTAATGCGGGGCTTGAAATGGATATGATGTCTCATGCCTACGATCGTCATCTGAAAGAGCTTGTAGAGGAAGGTAAGGTAACAATGGCACAAGTTGACGAATCAGTCCGTCGAGTATTGCGTGTAAAATTCCGTCTGGGTTTGTTCGAACGTCCTTATACTCCGGTTACCAATGAGAAGGATCGTTTTTTCCGTCCGCAAAGTATGGCTGTGGCCGCTCAACTGGCAGCAGAATCAATGGTGTTGTTGAAAAATAACAATCAGATATTACCACTTACAAACAAAAAAAAGATTGCCGTAGTAGGTCCAATGGCAAAAAATGGTTGGGACTTATTGGGTTCCTGGTGCGGACATGGAAAAGATACGGATGTGGAAATGCTCTATGATGGGTTGACTGCCGAGTTTGGAGGAGACGCCGAATTACGTTATGCAATGGGATGCAAACCGCAGGGCAATGACCGTTCAGGTTTTGCTGGCGCATTGGACGTTGCTCGTTGGTCTGATGTAGTCATTGTTTGTTTGGGTGAGATGCTTACCTGGAGTGGTGAGAATGCTTCCCGTTCTACGATTGCTTTGCCACAGATTCAGGAAGAATTGGTGAAAGAACTAAAGGAGGCTGGTAAACCTATTATATTGGTGCTTTCTAATGGACGTCCCTTGGAGTTAAATCGCATGGAACCTCTTTGTGATGCTATATTGGAGATATGGCAACCGGGAATAAATGGTGCGCGTTCAATGGCAGGAATTTTATCCGGACGTATCAACCCTTCCGGTAAACTAGCCATGACGTTCCCTTATTCCACAGGACAAATTCCTATTTATTATAATCGCCGCAAGAGCGGACGCGGACATCAGGGATTTTATAAAGATATAACAAGCGATCCGTTATATCCGTTCGGGCATGGATTAAGTTATACCGAATTTAAGTATGGCACTGTTACCCCTTCTGCTACTAAGGTGAAGCGCGGCGATAAACTGTCGGCAGAAGTGACCGTCACCAACACCGGTGCCCGCGACGGAGCAGAGACTGTTCATTGGTTTATTTCCGATCCTTATTGCTCTATCACCCGTCCGGTGAAAGAACTGAAACACTTTGAGAAACAATTTATCAAAGTCGGAGAAACGAAGACTTTCCGTTTCGACATCGACCTGGAACGTGATTTCGGTTTTGTCAATGAGGATGGTAAACGCTTCCTTGAAGCCGGCGAATATCATATTCTGGTACAAGGACAGACCGTTAAAATAGAACTGATAGACTAAAAATGTAAAGAACAAAAGTGTGTGAAGAGCTGATAGCTAAGTTGGTTTTTACACATATTATATTAACACAGAATCACCATGAAAAAGAAAATAGGAGGCATAGGTTTATGTATGCTTGCATGGAGCATATTAACCTGTGCACAGACAATCACTCCCCATGCCGAACAACGTGCGAAGGACATTGTATCAAAAATGACTTTGCAAGAGAAAATAGAGTATATTTCCGGATATACCAGTTTTTCTCTGCGTGCCATTCCCCGTTTGGGAATACCTGAAATCAAGTTGGCTGACGGGCCGCAGGGAATTCGTAATCATGCTCCCAAGAGCACTTTATATCCTTCCGGAATACTTTCCGCTTCTACTTGGAACCGGGAATTACTTTATAAGTTAGGGCAAGGCTTGGGACAGGATGCCAAGGCAAGAGGAGTTAATATTCTGCTTGGTCCGGGCGTGAATATCTATCGTGCTCCATTGTGCGGCCGTAACTTTGAATACTTCGGTGAAGACCCTTACTTGACAGGTGAAACGGCGAAACAATATATCCTGGGAGTACAATCGGAAGGAGTCATTGCTACAATCAAACACTTTGCTGCCAACAACCAGGAATGGAGCCGCCACCATGCCAGCTCTGACATAGACGAGCGTACTTTGCAGGAAATCTATTTCCCGGCTTTCCGGAAAGCAGTACAGGAAGCTAATGTCGGCGCCGTAATGAACAGCTACAATCTCTTGAACGGTGTTCATGCCACCGAACATAAATGGTTGAATATTGATGTCTTGCGCAATCTTTGGGGCTTCAAAGGTATTCTGATGTCGGACTGGACTTCTGTATATTCCGCCGTAGGCGCTGCTAACGCCGGACTTGACCTCGAAATGCCGAAAGGACGTTTTATGAATTTGGAGAATCTGTTGCCTGCTATCAAAGCCGGCACAGTGACAGAAGAAACCATCAACCTGAAAGTACAACACATCCTGCAAACTTTGATTGCTTATGGTATGCTGGATAAGGAACAGAAAGACAGCAACATCGCAGAGGATAATCCTTTCTCCCGCCAGACAGCTTTAGAACTGGCGCGCGAGGGTGTAGTCCTGTTGAAGAATGAAGGAAACTTGCTCCCGCTGAAAGGAAAGACAGCCGTGATGGGGCCTAATGCAAATTTGATTCCTACCGGTGGCGGCAGTGGTTTTGTCACTCCTTTTTCTACCGTCTCAGTGGCTCAAGGCTTGAAAGAATTGAAGAAAAAGAATCTGTTACTATTGACGGATGATGTGATTTATGAAGATATTGTCCATGAGTTTTATACTGATGCTAATCGTCAGATGAAAGGCTTCAAAGCTGAATACTTTAAAAACAAGACCCTTTCGGGCCAGCCTGAAGTAATACGCACGGAATCCTCTGTTGATTATGACTGGGGATATGGAGCACCTTTGGACGGCTTTCCGACAGATGGATTCTCTGTCCGTTGGACAGCCTGCTACATGCCACAAACTGACGGGCAGTTGAAACTTCATATCGGTGGTGATGACGGTTATCGTCTGTTTGTGAATGACAAGCATATTACAGGAGATTGGGGAAATCATTCCTACTCTAGCCGTGAAGTTGAACTGCCGGTTGAGGGGGGTAAGGAGTACCGTTTCCGGATTGAATTCTTTGATAATATTTCTTCGGCCATCATTCGTTTTAATGCTTATAGCCTTAATGAGGCGAAACTTCGTCAAGGATTGGCAAAGGTGGATAATGTTGTGTTCTGCACAGGTTTCAATAGTAATACCGAAGGCGAAGGCTTTGACCGTCCGTTTGCCTTGCTTCGCTATCAGGAATTGTTTATCAAGAAGATTGCGTCTATGCATCCCAATGTTGTGGTTGTACTGAACGCCGGTGGCGGTGTGGATTTCACCAACTGGTATGATGCTGCAAAAGCGATTCTTATGGCCTGGTATCCGGGGCAGGAAGGCGGTCAGGCAATTGCTGAAATCCTGACCGGTAAGATTTCTCCAAGCGGAAAGCTACCGATTTCTATCGAGCGGAAATGGGACGATAATCCGGTGCACGGTAGTTATTACGAGAACTTAAAGGCGGAGATTAAGCGTGTAGACTATTCCGAAGGTGTCTTTGTCGGTTATCGTGGATACGACCGTTCGGGAAAAGAACCTTTCTATCCGTTTGGCTACGGTTTGTCCTATACTACTTTCGCTTATAGTAATATGGCTGCGGAGAAAACGGGTGAGCATCAGGTTACCGTTAGCTTTGATATAGAGAATACAGGTAAGATGGATGCTTCGGAGGTGGCACAAGTGTATGTGCATGATGTACAGTCTTCTGTTCCCCGTCCGTTGAAAGAACTGAAAGGATATGAAAAGGTATTCTTGAAGAAAGGGGAGAAGAAGCGGGTTTCTGTTGTGCTGGATGAGGATGCATTCTCTTTTTACGATATGAATCAACACCGCTTTGTAGTGGAAAAAGGAGACTTTGAGATCTTAGTCGGTCCTGCTTCCAGTCAATTGCCTTTAAAGGCTATGGTTGAACTGTAATGACCGAATGATAAACAAATAAATATATAATGAAAAAAACACTTTTATTGGGAGCGTCTCTGTTATGTTCCGTTTTTATAATGGCAACAGAGATTCCTTTTCAAAAAGCAGAAATAAAGTCTATCATGCGAAAGGTGGCGGATTGGCAGATTGCCAATCCACACCCCGCTCTTGAACATGACGACTTGAACTGGCCGCAAGGTGCTCTTTATGTCGGCATGGTGGATTGGGCGGAATTGGCTGAAAAAGAAGACAATGATGATACATATTATAAGTGGCTTACCCGTATAGGCCGACGGAATTGCTGGCAGCCGGATAAACGGTTTTACCATGCTGATGACATCGCTGTGTCACAGTCCTTTTTGGATTTATACCGCAAGTACAAAGACGAAGCAATGATTATCCCTACGCTCGCCCGTACGGAATGGATTGTCAATCATCCGTCCGAAGGCAGTTTCAAGCTGGTGGAGGGAGACTTAAAGACCTTGGAACGTTGGACTTGGTGTGACGCTCTCTTTATGGCTCCCCCTGTATATGCCAAACTGTATATGCTGACCGGGGAGAAAAAATATATCAAATTTATGAATCGTGAGTATAAAGCGACTTATGATTACCTGTTCGATAAAGAAGAAAACTTGTTCTACCGTGACTGGCGTTATTTTGATAAGCGTGAAGCCAATGGCAAGAAAGTCTTTTGGGGACGTGGCAACGGTTGGGTGCTTGGTGGTCTGGTTGAAATATTAAAGGAACTGCCCAAGAAAGATAAGAACCGCAAATTCTATGAGGAATTATTTGTAAAACTGGCTACCCGTGTTGCCGGATTACAGCATCCGGACGGTTTCTGGCATGCCAGTCTTTTGGATCCTGCCTCTTATCCATCACCGGAAACAAGTTGCACTACTTTCATTGTCTATTCCATTGCTTATGGAATAAACGAAGGTTTATTGGATAAGGAAATTTATCTTCCTGTAATGATAAAAGGCTGGAATGCATTAGTCTCGGCTGTGGAACCGAATGGGAAACTGGGTTATGTGCAGCAAATCGGTGCCGACCCGAAGAAAGTGACTCGTGACATGACGGAAGTTTATGGAGTTGGTGCTTTTTTGATGGCAGGCAATGAAATTTACAAAATGGCGAGATAATCTGTTCCCTCTGTGAAGATAGTAGACAATAATCATAAAAACGCTGTACTGTGATGAAAAAATTCTTATTGACATGCATAGCCGTAGCTTGTAGCCTTGTGGCTGTAGCCGAAGAACTGCTCATCGAAGCAGAAAGCTTCAGCCAGCGAGGCGGCTGGGTGCTCGACCAGCAGTTCATGGATCAAATGGGTTCGCCCTATCTCATGGCACATGGTATGGGCATCCCTGTGGCGGATGCTACGGCAGAAATCAACATTCCCCAGGCGGGCACTTACTACGTATATGCCCGTACTTACAACTGGACTTCACCTTGGACCGATGCCGAAGGTCCCGGAAAATTCCGCCTGGCTTTAGGCGGCAAATTGCTGAAAGCTACATTAGGACATACCGGTAATTCCTGGCAATGGCAATTTGCCGGAAAGACAGTATTGAAAGCAGGGACTACCACCCTTGCCCTGAAAGACCTCACCGGTTTCGATGGTCGTTGCGATGCCATTTACCTTACGACCGATGCGAACACGCAGCCTGCTACCTGGGATGCGGCAGAGACAGCCGCACTTCGTACCCGCTTGCGACAACAACAGACGGTACCCGCTCATCAATACGACTTTGTGGTAGTAGGAGGGGGAATAGCCGGAATGTGTGCTGCCGCATCTGCTGCCCGGTTAGGCTGTAAGGTGGCACTAGTGAACGACCGTCCTGTATTGGGCGGCAATAACTCGTCAGAGATTCGTGTACATCTCGGCGGTATTATCGAAATGGGGCCTAATCAGGGATTGGGGCGTATGATACGTGAGTTCGGTCATGAACGTTCCGGTAATGCACAACCGGGTGACTACTACGAAGACCAGAAGAAAGAAGACTTCATAGATGCCGAAAAGAACATTACTCTTTATGCTTCTCAGCGTGCGGTAGCCGTGAAGATGCAAGCAGACCGCATTGCGTCAGTCACTATCCAACACATTGAGACGGGCGAACAAACCGAACTTACCGCTCCTCTCTTTAGCGACTGCACAGGTGATGCTACCATAGGCTATTTAGCCGGTGCCGATTGGGCTATGGGGCGTGAAGGTCGCGATGAATATGGCGAGAGCCTTGCTCCCGAGCAACCCGACTCATTGGTGATGGGAGCTTCTATACAATGGTATAGTAAGGACATGAAGAAGAAAACCTCATTCCCTCATTTTGAATATGGCGTGCGCTTTGACGCTGAAAACTGTGAGCCTGTAACCATGGGCGAGTGGAAATGGGAAACAGGTATGAACCGCAATCAAGTCAGCGAAGCTGAACGTGTACGCGACTATGGGCTTTTGGTGATATATTCCAACTGGAGCTATCTGAAAAATCACTATAAAAACCATAAGAAGTACGCCAACCGTTCCCTCGACTGGGTGGCGTATGTTTCAGGCAAACGTGAATCACGCCGTCTCTTGGGCGACTACGTGCTGTCACAGGACGATATAGACAAGAATGTGGCGCATGAGGATGCTTCGTTTACCACGACCTGGAGCATCGACCTTCACTTCCCCGACAGCGTGAACAGTGTCCGCTTTCCCGGCAATGAATTCAAGTCGGCTACGGTGCATCGTTGGATTCATCCTTATGCCGTTCCCTATCGCTGTCTCTATTCGCGCAATGTGGACAATCTCTTTATGGCAGGTCGTAATATGAGTTGCACCCATGTAGCTTTGGGTACGGTACGTGTGATGCGGACTACCGGCATGATGGGTGAAGTAGTAGGTATGGCAGCCGGACTCTGCCACAAACATAGTGTAGAGCCACGCGACATCTATCATCATCACCTGCCCGAACTGAAGCAACTTATGCAAGCGGGTCTGGGCAAACGCGATGTGCCCGATAACCAACGATTCAACGAACCCAACAAATTGTTGGAAGTTCCGGGAGCTTACATCAAACCGTAGACAAACTATGAGCAAAAAAAATATTATCACGATATTTCTATCGGCAATATGTACCTTGCCGCTTTGGGGAGGACAACAGTATTACGCTTTTCTGAAAGGTGACACGCTACGTATGGGCAATAACTATATGGAACGCGCCATGCTGTGGAATAACGGTGCGCCTGTTACCATCAGCCTTACTGACAAGCAACACGGAAAAACCATTCCGGCACAGGGCAAACAACCCGATTTCTCGATTGTGAAAGGTATCCCTACGGACGCCACATTCACCGTGAACGAGATACCGACGAACGGCATCCACGCCAGTTATCTGCAGGCTACCGTGGCTTGCACTATCGGTTCGCTGAATATAGAGCGTCGCTATCGCATTTATGCAGACTGTCCCGCCATTGCTTGCGATACCTATCTGAAAGGGCAAGTGGAACTTTATCAGAATAAGGAGGATAACCGCTCTAACGCCGACCGCAAAAATATAGAGCACACGGCCGATATGGCTACGGGGGTGAAAACTCCCACGCTCGACAGGCTGCAACTATCCGGCAATCATTGGAGTGCCCGCACAATAGAGTTTTTCGACTACACCGATTGGAACGACAATCTGGTGACCGGGCGTACCTGGCTTCCTTACCGTCGCAATACGTATCGTGGTAATTTGCTTTTTGCTCATGACGTAATTACGCGTCAAGGCTTCTTTTTTTTGAAAGAGGCTCCTAGCAGCAGTACCCAATTACATTATCCGGGTTCTGACTTTGTGGCGGACTTTAGCGATTTTATGGTAGTGGGGCTGGGCATTGCGTCTCATGATGTAAAGCCGGATAGCTGGACTCGCGTTTATGGATGCGTTACCGGCATCTATACCGGCGGCGAGCAAGAAGCGCTTACTGCCTTGCGCCTCTATCAGAAACAACTGCGCCATCATACTGCCGCACAGGATGAGATGATTATGCTCAATACCTGGGGCGACCGTAGCCAGGATGCCAAAATAGATGAGGCTTTCTGTCTGGCAGAACTAGACCGTGCCGCACGCATGGGCATTACCCTCTTTCAACTGGACGATGGCTGGCAGAGCGGAAAAAGCCCTAACTCGAAGACTGCCGGAGGTAGTTTTAAGGATATTTGGAAGAATACCGATTACTGGACGCCCAACCCCACAAAGTTCCCTCATGGGCTGAAACCTATTGTAGAGAAAGGCAAGAAATTGGGTATTCGCATCGGATTATGGTTCAATCCCAGCATACAGAATGATTTTGCCGATTGGCAAAAAGATGCGCAAGCCATTATCGGACTTTATAAGAAGTACGGCATCTGCTGTTTTAAGATAGACGGCCTGCAGATACCTACCAAGACAGCCGAACAGAATCTACGCCGACTGTTTGATACCGTGTTGGAGCAAACCAACTATGAAGTGATTTTCAACCTCGATGCCACTGCCGGTCGTCGCGGCGGGTATCACTATATGAACGAGTACGGCAACATCTTTCTGGAAAACCGCTATACCGATTGGGGCAACTATTACCCTTATCGCACCTTGCGCAACCTCTGGATGCTGTCTCGCTATGTACCGGCGGAGAAGATGCAGATAGAGTTCCTTAATAAATGGCGCAATGCCGACAAGTATGACGCTGCCGACCCTTTTGCCCCCGCCCGTTACAGTTTCGATTACCTCTTTGCCATCACCTTGGCGGCACAGCCGTTGGCTTGGATGGAGGCTTCGAACTTGCCCGAAGAGGCTTATATTACGGCATCTCTGCTCAAGAAATACCAACCCTTGCAACTCCGGTTTCATCAAGGCGTCATACTGCCTATTGGTGAAGAACCCTCGGGACGCTCGTGGACCGGATTTCAATCGACCGTCTCCGGCACGCAAGGTTATCTTGTTGTTTACCGTGAAGACAACGAGCAAGCCAGGGGGACTATTGACACCTGGCTTCCTGAAGGCAAGAAAGTGGATTTTATCCCTGTGATGGGAAGTGGCAAGAAGTTTGCTGCAAAAGTCGGCGCACAGGGTAGAGTAAGTTTCGAGCTAAATGATAAGAACTCTTTCGCACTCTATCAATACGAAGTAAAACCATAAAAAGGCGGCTATCTGCATTCTACGCTAATCACGAATGATGTGTTAACTTCTGATTTGCAGAGCGTTATGATGCGTGAAGAGGAGCATTAATATCTCTGCTGTTGGATGTTAATAGTTGAGTTGTCAGGTATTAATAGTTGGGCGGATAGGTATTAATAGTTGAGACAATGGGTATTAATAGTTTGAGACAATGAGTATTAATAGCTGATAAATGGGATATTAATATAACAACGACAAATGAAATAAAATAGGGAACTATGGTAAAAAGTGTACGTTTTCTTCTTCTCCTGATAGCATTTGTCTCCATGCAGATAGTTGCATGGGGACAGCCGCAGGAAAGACTGGTTCAAGTGCAGGTCACTCCAGACCACACCAATTGGCTGTATAAACCGGGAGAAAAAGTGAAATTCAAAGTAGTGGTATTGAAATGCAATATCCCGCAGGATAATCTGGAAGTGCGCTATGAGATTTCGGAAGACATGATGAAACCTCATCAGACAGGCAAACAGCCTTTGAAGAATGAAAAGCTTGAAATTAACGCAGGGACTATGAAAAAAGAAGGGTTCCTGCGTTGCCGTGCTTTTGTCACTTGCCAAGGGCGTGAGTATGAAGGCGTGGCTACCGTCGGCTTTTCTCCTGAAAAATTGCAACCGACCACTCCGTTGCCCGTCGACTTTCTGGAATTTTGGAAAAGTACCAAAGAAGCCGCTGAAAAGTGGGCACTGGAACCGATAATGACTTTACTGCCAGAAAGGTGCACGGATAAGGTGAACGTATATCATGTCTCCTTTGCGAACAATGACTATGCGTCCCGTATGTACGGCATCCTTTGTGTTCCGAAGGCTTCCGGGGAATATCCGGCGATTCTGAAAGTGCCGGGCGCAGGCATCCGTGCCTATAACGGAGAAGCCGAACGTGCCGGAAAAGGTTTTATTATTCTGGAAATCGGTATCCACGGCATTCCGGTCAACCTGACGGGAGATGTGTATCACCGGCTTTATAACGGTGCTTTGAAGAATTACCACTCGTTCAATATGGACAATCGGGACAAGTACTATTACAAACGGGTTTATACAGGCTGTGTGAGAGCCATTGATTTCATTTACACACTTCCCGAATTCAATGGTAATCTGGCGACCTTTGGAGGAAGCCAGGGCGGTGCGCTTTCCATTGTGATTGCCGGACTCGATGATCGTGTCAAGGGATTGGTTTCTTTCTATCCAGCCTTGTGTGATATGGCGGGTTATACCCACGGTCGTGCAGGCGGTTGGCCGCATATGTTGAAGGATGAGAAGAACCGGACACCGGAAAAGATTAAAACCATTCAGTATTTTGATGTAGTCAACTTTGCCCGTCAGGTTAAAGTGCCGGGATTTTATATCTTCGGATATAATGACAGAGTTTGTCCGCCTACCACCACTTACTCCACTTATAACGTGATTAATGCTCCAAAAGAACTGTTTGTAGCTGAAACGACCGCTCACTATGCCTATGCCGAACAGTGGAGCACAGCCTGGAACTGGGTAATGAATTTCCTAAAAAATAAATCGAAATAGGCACGGATTACACGGATTAACACTGTTGTTTTACCTATTCTATTCTAAAAGCCGTGTAATCCGTGCCTGAACTTATTATATACACTAATTATAACAACATACTTAAATGAAAACAGGTGAGAAATTAAGTCTATGTCTATTGTTGCTAATCGCTTTTGCCGGAAGCGTTGCGGCACAGGAGCTGATAACGAATGTATATGGTCGCAACATCCATTCGCTGAATGGTAAATGGAATGCCATCATCGACCTGTACGACCAGGGACAACGGATGAAAATCTATGAAAACCGGCAACCGGAAGGAAATATTGATTTCTACGAATATGCGTTTGAAGGCGGGTTGCGTCTTAATGTTCCGGGAGACTGGAACTCTCAATCACCCGAATTGAAGTATTACGAAGGCACTGTATGGTATGCCCGTCACTTTGATGCCAAACGCTTGGCAGACAAACGCCAGTTCCTTTATTTCGGTGCTGTCAGCTATCGTAGCAAAGTCTACCTGAACGGAAAAGAGATAGCAGAGCACGAAGGCGGTTTTACTCCTTTCCAAGTGGAAGTGACAGACCTGTTGAAAGACGGTGACAACTTCCTGGCGGTAGAAGTGAACAACCGCCGTACCAAAGACGCCATTCCCGCTATGGCATTCGACTGGTGGAACTATGGCGGCATCACAAGAGATGTATTGCTGGTGAAAACTCCCCGGACATTTATAAAAGATTATTTCATCCAATTGGATAAAAACACTCCAGACCGCATCATCGCGCGCGTGCATCTTTCAGATAAAAAGGCTGGTGAGAAAGTAACAGTTGCCATCCCCGGACTCAAAATCAACGCGGAGCTCACCACCGACGCAGAAGGAAGGGCGGAAACCGTATTGAATGCGAAGAGGCTGCAACGCTGGTCGCCGGAAGAACCGAAACTCTATGGCGTGACTGTATCTTCAAGTGCCGACCGTGTGGAAGAGCAAATCGGCTTCCGCAATATCACCGTGAAAGGAACTGATATTTACCTGAACGGGAAGCCGACATTTATGTGCTGTATCTCTTTTCACGAAGAAATCCCGCAACGTATGGGACGTGCTTTCTCGGAAGCCGATGCGGCCATGTTGCTGAATGAAGCGAAAGCGCTTGGCGTGAACATGATTCGCCTGGCTCATTATCCGCAGAATGAGTACACGGTACGCCTGGCGGAAAAGATGGGCTTCCTTCTCTGGCAGGAGATTCCCATTTGGCAAGGCATTGACTTTACAGACAATGATACCCGTAAGAAAGCGCAGAGGATGCTTTCTGAAATGATTAAGCGTGATCAGAACCGCTGCGCGGTAGGTTATTGGGGTATCGCCAATGAAACACAGCCTTCCAAAGAACGGAATGAATTCCTTACTTCCCTGCTCGAAACGGGAAAGCAACTGGACACTACCCGCCTGTATGTTGCCGCTTTCGACCTTGTGCACTTCAATAGCGAAAAACAGCGTTTTGTAATGGAAGATTCTTTTACTTCCCAACTGGACGTCGTAGCTATCAATAAATATATGGGCTGGTATCATCCGTGGCCTGTGGAACCGAAAGACGCTATATGGGAAGTAGTGACGGACAAACCGTTGATTATCTCGGAATTTGGCGGCGAAGCATTGTACGGTCAGTCCGGTGATGAGAATGTAGTCAGTTCTTGGAGTGAGGAATACCAGGCACGTCTGTATAGGGATAATATCCGTATGTTCGACAATATCCCGAACCTGCGTGGCGTATCTCCCTGGATTCTGTTCGACTTCCGTTCCCCATTCCGTTTCCACCCCACCAATCAGGATGGCTGGAACCGTAAAGGGCTCATATCCGACCAAGGTATGCGTAAGAAAGCGTGGTATCTGATGAGAGATTATTACATGAAAAAGAGAAATAACCGATAAGTTTAGTTATATTTGAATGTGATGAAGCAATATAAGATTGTAGTGATTTGTATGTGCATACTGCTCCTTCTTGCCGGAGGAGTGTATGCGCAGCAAAAAACGGTCAGGATACTTGCCATCGGCAACAGCTTCTCCCAAGATGCCGTGGAGCAATATCTGCATGAACTTGCCGAAGCCGAAGGCATTTCAACCATAATCGGCAATATGTTTATTGGCGGCTGTTCCCTGGAACGTCATGTGAAAAATGCCCGTGACAATGCTCCTGCCTATGCCTACCGGAAAATCGGTACGGATGGAAAGAAGCGGGAAAAAGGCAAGATGTCTTTGGAAGCGGTGCTGGCAGATGAAGACTGGGATTACGTCAGCCTGCAACAGGCAAGTCCTTTTTCGGGAATGTATGAGACGTATGAAGCCTCTCTTCCCGAGCTCATAGAATATGTAAAAGTACGCCTTCCAAAGAAAACAAAGCTGATGCTGCACCAAACTTGGGCGTATGCGTCTACTTCTAGGCATAGTGGATTTAAAAACTACAACTGCAATCAACTCACCATGTATCAGGCTATTGCCGATGCAGTGAAGAAAGCGGCTAAGGCGAATAAGATAAAGATTGTCATCCCTTCGGGCACTGCCATACAAAATGCGCGCACCTCTTTCATCGGCGACCACCTGAATCGGGACGGCTATCATCTGGATGTGAAGATTGGACGTTATACCGCTGCCTGTACCTGGTTCGAACGCATCTTCAAACACAATGTAGTCGGGAATCCTTATGCCCCGGAAGGGTTGGATGAGGCGAGGAAAACTGTTGCCCAGAAAGCTGCTCATGCAGCAGTAAAACATCCGTATAAGGTAACCGAGCTGTCTATTACTAACTAACAATGGACATTGCCGCCCGTCTTGCAGCAGAATCCACGGTATTATAGATGACTTGATTCAAATGTAAATGCAGCACACCAAAGGCGATTTGATTGCTCGTGGCAACCCGATGGTGTACTGCATTTATTTTTCGTATATTGTATGGTTTACTCCATTAAGAACTGGCGTATAGGACAATGGCGTATACCCTCGTAGCTGTTTCCGCTGAATGTATCTTCTGTTAACACTATTTTGGGATAGTTGTCCTGTATCTTTAGTAAGTTTCCAAATTCTCTTTCTGCTGTGTCGCCATCTATTTTTAAAGCGACCTGTATATATAGTTTTTCTCCATTCTTCTCTCCGATAAAATCAATTTCCTTATCTCCGTAATAGCCAACCTTAATGTCGTAACCTTTGTATAGAAGGTGGTTATACACTAGATTTTAACAAAAGTATGCTTTCTTATAGGGAAACACTTTGTTTCAACCTTTGAAACTAATAGTTTCCCTGTTTGAAACATTTCGTTTCTCGGTGAGAAACAAATGGTTTCATGGCATGAAACAAACCACGGCTTGTGGGGTGACGCCCAGTATGCTGTGGGATGACTGAAGATGACCTTTAAACAAACTTGAGGTGTATTTATAATGAAAGCTGGAGAAAGGGATGTTTTATCCTTCCTCCAGCTCTTATATTATTGATGAGCAGTGAATTACTTCACTTCCCAAGTATCATTAGTCATTAGCAGCTCCTGAAAATTATGATATTTTTTCTTGCCTTTGATTTCTTCGATTTGTTCAGCGACAGCATCATTGTAAGTTGGAGCATCTACATCACGGATTACACCGAGTGCAATCGGGAAGTCAGGACCTTCCATCAAAGCCAGTTTCAATTGAAGCGTATTGTCCTGGCAGTGTGCGTCGTGGATAAGGATATCTTTTTCTGTGACACCGTTCTCACCAAGTTTCACTACTTTCAGCCCGAAGCCTTCCTGCATCAATCCGAATTCCTTATTTTCACCAAATAACATCGGTTTGCCATGTTCCAGGTAGATAGCGTTCTTAGCGCGTCCTTCTTTGGTAGCAACACTGGCGTGAGTTCCGTCGTTGAAGATCACGCAGTTTTGCAGAACTTCTACAACAGAAGCACCTTTATGGTTGGCTGCTGCTTTCAACACTTCTACGGAAGCGGCACCATCTACTGCAATACAACGTGCGAAGAAACGTCCGCGGGCACCGAAAGCCAGCTCTGCCGGATGGAACGGGTCTTCCACTGTTCCGTAAGGAGATGATTTGCTGACGAATCCGCGTTCTGAAGTCGGTGAATATTGTCCCTTTGTCAAACCATAGATACGGTTGTTCAACAGAATCATGTTCAAGTCAATGTTGCGGCGAACGGCATGGATGAAGTGATTACCACCGATTGCCAAACCGTCACCGTCACCGGAAATCTGCCAGATAGTCAAATTTGGATTGGCTACTTTTGCTCCTGTTGCAACAGCAGCGGCACGTCCGTGAATAGTGTGGAACCCATACGTATTTACGTAGTAAGGCAGGCGGGAAGAACAACCGATACCGGAAATGACGGCAATATTGTGCGGAGCTACTCCCAGTTCGGCCATAGCTTTGTGCAGTGAGTTCAGGAAAGCGTGGTCACCGCATCCCGGACACCAGCGAGGTTGGCCTGATTTATAATCTTGTACGGTATATACTTTATCGCTCATCTTTTATTCCTCCAATAATTTAGTGAATGCATCTATCAATTCTCTCGTAACGAAAGGCTGTCCTTTCACTTGGTTGAACTGGCTGATGTTCAATCCGGGTATCTTCATCCGTAAATAACCTGCGAATTGTCCCAAATTCTGTTCAGCTACTACGATCTTCTTGTATTTACGCAATACATCGGCTGTATTCTTCGGCAACGGGTTGATGTATTGGAAGTGTGCGAAAGCCACTTTCTTTCCATGATCGCGCATAAAGTCCATAGCCAGACGGAGATGCCCATACGTGCCGCCCCAGCCAACAATCAGTAAATCTGCATCTTCATCACCCAGTACTTCGAGTTCGGGGATATAGTCTGCAATTTTATCTACTTTAGTTTGGCGGAGATGAACCATCTTATTATGGTTTTCTGGTTCGGTAGAGATCGCACCTGTTTCATTGCTCTTTTCAAGACCACCGATGCGGTGCATGAATCCTTCAGTTCCCGGAATTGCCCAGTAACGTGCACCGGTTTCTTCATTGCGTTGGTATGGAGTCCAGTTACCAGCCATGTCCGGAGTCACGTATGGAGGATTGATGGCAGGATATTCATTTAAGTTAGGAAGTTTCCAAGCTGCCGAGCCGTTGGCTACGAAAGCATCCGTCAGTAATACAACCGGAGTCATGTGTTCCAGAGCAATCTTACATGCCATGTATGCGGCATCAAAACAGTTCGTTGGTGAAGTTGCGGCAATCACCGGCATCGGGCTTTCACCATTACGTCCGTAAAGAGCTTGCAATAAGTCTGTCTGTTCTGATTTAGTAGGCAAACCTGTTGACGGACCGCCACGTTGCACATTTACAATCACTAATGGAAGTTCGCCAATTACAGCAAGGTTCATGGCCTCACTCTTCAAACAAACACCGGGCCCGGAAGTAGTCGTTACAGCCAAAGCACCGGCAAAAGCGGCACCAACGGCAGAAGCACAACCCGCGATTTCATCTTCGCACTGTACGGTTTTTACTCCCAGTGATTTATGTTTAGCTAATTCGTGCAGAATATCAGTGGCCGGAGTGATAGGATAAGAACCCAAGTAGAGTTCCAGACCTGCTTTCTCGGCAGCAGCAATCAAGCCATAAGCAGTTGCTTTATTTCCGTTGATATCTGTATAAAGTCCTTTTGATTTCGGAGCTTTACTTTCAATCTTATAAGTAGAGACAGAAGCATGTGTGTTGGCACCATAGTTGAAACCATCGTTTAATACCTTAATATTAGCTTCTGCAATTTCGGGCTTCTTGGCGAATTTCTCACGCAGCATTTTTTCAGCAGCGGCAAGGTTACGGTTGAACAGCCAGCAAACCAGTCCGAGTGCGAACATGTTCTTACAACGGAGTGCTGATTTATTGTCTAGTCCGGAGTCTTTCAGGCTCTCTTTGCACATGGAAGAGATGGGAACTTCAAGTACTTCCTGTTTTATGCCTAATTCTTCAAAAGGATTGTCGGTCTTGAATTGTGCCTTTTCCAAATCTCTGGCTTCGAATGAGTCGGAGTCGGTAATGATAAGTCCTTGCGGTTTACAGAATTTGATTTGTGTTTTCAGTGCGGAAGGATTCATAGCCACCAACACGTGGCAACGGTCTCCGGGAGTGTAAACCTGTCCGGCACCGATGTGGACCTGAAAACCGGAAACACCGGTCAGTGAACCTTGCGGGGCGCGGATGTCTGCCGGATAGTCAGGGAATGTACAGATGTCATTTCCTACCGTAGCCGACACGTTCGAGAAGATGTTGCCGGCCAGCTGCATACCGTCGCCGGAGTCGCCGGAGAAACGTACTACTACTTCCTCCAATTCTTTAACCATCATTTCGTCTGCCATAACTTTAATTACTATATTTAATTTAAAAACTGATTTTACTTTCAATTTGTGAGCGCAAAGGTCGGAAAGTTAATCGAATTATCAAAATAAATCGAACTTTATTGTCCTATTGACGCCAAATATTTGAAATATCTGAAAGGAACCTGTATTTTTATTCTTGTTAAATCGACAGAAACCGTTATCTTTGCAAGCAAATTTGAAGCGGCCTTGTAGTTCAACGGATAGAATAGAAGTTTCCTAAACTTTAGATAGGGGTTCGATTCCCCTCGAGGCTACTACGAAGAATCTGTGAGAAGTTGTTTTGTTTTGCTTTCATATCGTATCTGGTTTTAAGTTTAACAATGGCTTCTTTTAAGATGAACGTCTTATAGCTTCTATTTGTTTTAATAATCAATAGAAAAAGCCTCTACCGAATGTTCGGAAGAGGCTTTTCTATTTGTGGAGTTTATTATTCTTCCGTAGCTGGTACTACGACTTTCTTGTTCTTCATCATGTTGTATGCAATCGGAGATGCAATAAACAGTGAAGATAATGTACCGATAACAACACCCAGGATCATTGCGAATGCAAAGCTGCGGATTGAATCACCACCAAGGATGAAGATACACAGCAATACGATCAATGTACTCAATGATGTATTGATGGTACGAGCCAGCGTTGTGTTCAGAGAGTCGTTGAACAATACTCGTTTGTCACGTTTCGGATATAAACCGAAGAACTCACGTACACGGTCGAAGATTACCACCTTATCATTAATAGAGTAACCGATAGCTGTCAAGATAGCACCAATAAATGTCTGGTCGATTTCCAGAGAGAATGGCAGGATACCCCAGAACAGTGAATAGGCACCGATAATCATAATGGTGTCGCAACTCAAAGCTACGATAGAACCGATACTGTAAGCAATGTTGCGGAAACGGAGCAAGATATACAAACCGATGGCGAGCAGTGCCAATACTACAGAGTAGATAGCGCCTGTCTTGATGTCATCTGCGATACTCGGACCTACTTTCTGTGAGCTTACGATACTACCACCTGTGTGATTGTCACGGTCGATGAAAGTTTCCAATGTGATATTCTGAGTCAATACCGGCTTCAAGGTTTCATATAGATATGATTCGATTTCAGAGTCTACATTGTTGCCTTCATCTTCGATACGGTAGTTTGTACTGATACGTACGGTCTTTTTGTCTGTACCGATAGCAATAACGCTTACGTTGGCGTCGCCAAATTTGCTAGAGATCAATTCACGAACTTGTTCCGGTTCTACAGGATTCTCAAATTGTACCTTAAAGTTACGCCCACCAGTGAAGTCGATACTCTGACTCAAACCACGGATGGCAAATGAACCGATACAAACAACGATGATTGCACTGACGATAATAAGGGACTTTTTGTTTGTACCCATAAAATCGAAATGTGTATTGGTCATCAGATTCTTTGAAATCTTGGTTGTGAATGTCAGGTTCAACCACTTGTCTTTGTTCATGAAGTGTTCATAAACAATACGAGTAATGAACACTGCAGTAAAGAAGGATACCAAGATACCGATAATCAATGTCGTAGCAAAACCACGAATTGGACCGGTACCAAAGTTAAACAGGATGATACCTGTGATGATAGATGTTAAGTTAGAGTCGAAGATAGCCGAGAATGCATTTGAATAACCGTCGGCAAGTGCTTTCTTCACACCCTTACCTGCACGAAGCTCTTCTTTTGTACGTTCATAGATAAGTACGTTCGCATCCACAGCCATACCAAGTGACAATACCATACCGGCTATACCGGACATTGTCAGCGCAGCCTGGAAGGATGAAAGAATACCTAGCGTGAAGAAGAAGTTGAGGATTAACGCGCAGTTAGCAACCATACCTGGGATGAAGCCGTACATAGAGCACATGTAAATCATCAACAGAATCAGGGCTACAACGAATGAGAAAATACCCGCATTGATTGATTCTTGACCCAGTGACGGACCAACGATATCTTCCTGTACGATGTGAGCCGGAGCCGGCATCTTACCTGATTTCAATACGTTTGCTAAGTCCTTTGCCTGTTCAGGAGTGAAATGACCTGTAATCTGTGAACGTCCACCTGTGATTTCAGAGTTTACGTTTGGTGCAGAATATACATAGTTGTCAAGAACGATAGCGATAGAACGACCGATGTTTTGTTTAGTCAACTGTGCCCAACGACGTGCACCGTCAGAGTTCATAGTCATGCTGACAGCCGGTTTGCTGTATTGGTCAAATTCATCTTTCGCGTCTGTTACTACATCACCTTCCAACGGAGCTTTACCGTTGCGTTCGGTAGACTTGATAGCATATAATTCGAACGTCTGTCCTTTCTTGTCAAATTCAGAAGGAGAAACACCCCATTTCAAACGAAGGTCTTTCGGGAGTTCTGCTTTAACTTCCGGCATAGCCAGATATTTGTTGATATCAGCAGTGTCTTTGTAGTTAGCGTAACCGATCACAGGACCTTGTCCGCTAGAGTTCAACTGCAGGATAGCCAACAGAGGGTATTGCTTTTTAATTTCTGCCAGGTTAGCTGTTGAATTATCTTCAGTAGTTGTAGCATCTCCTTTCAGGGCAGCAGCAAGACTGTCGGCAGCACTTACGCTTTTCTTGGCCGGAGTAGCTTCTGCAAGCGGAGCTTCTTTGGTGGAATCTACAGCGGTAGAGTCTGCATCTGTCTCCTGCGCTAATACAGCACGCAATTTAGCATCAGCAGATTGCATGGCAGGAAGAACTTCTTTAGCTGTATAAGTTTCCCAGAATTCCAGGTTAGCAGAACCTTGGAGAAGTTTTCTCACACGTTCCGGCTCTTTGATACCCGGCAATTCCACCATGATACGACCCATTTTGTCTTCCAGGCTCTGGATATTCGGCTGAACAACACCGAAACGGTCGATACGTGTACGAAGTACGTTATATGAGTTTTCAACAGCAGCTTTTACTTCTGCTCTCAATACTTTTTCAACTTCTGCATCCGATGATTTCTGGTTAACTTTGTCTTTCAACTGTTGTGTTGCGAAGAGTTCGGAAAGTTTTGCGTTAGGAGCAGCTTTGTGGTATTCTCTGACAAATAGCGTGATGATATCATCCTGGCTGTTTACAGCCTGTTTTGCAGCTTCTGCCAATGCATTGTTGAAAGCTTCATCCGGCTTGTTGTCAGCCAGTGCTTTGATAACATCAGGTACAGAAACTTCAAGGATAACGTTCATACCACCTTTTAGGTCCAAACCTAAACTAATCTCCATCTCACGACATTGTTTCAGCGTCCAGTTACCCAACCACACTTTCTCATTGGAGAGAGAGTCGAGGTAGTCTTGTTCCACTTTCGGGTCGCCGTTCGCAATTTCTTTCGCCTTGTTGGTATAATGGCGTGTTACGAAGGAGAAGGAGAGGTAGAACACGCATACCAGCGTGAGTAATACCGCAAAAACCTTTACAAATCCTTTGTTTTGCATTTTACTTTTAATTTATGATGATTACTTTTTTAATTTAATTTTCAGTTAAATTCTGTCGTACACAAGTTCTTTTTGCCGTATACAAGGCTGCAAATATAGTTTTTTTTTCACATTCATGTGTAATAAGCCCTCAAATATTTGATGTTTAAGGGCTTTTTTGCTGAATTATTTCATTCCTCTGTTTTTCAGTAGTGGTTCCAGGCTTGGTTCCGCTCCACGGAAATTCTTATAAAGCACCATCGGGTCTTCGCTGTCTCCCTTCTCCAATACGTTATGGCGGAACAGGTCGGCGGTGTTTTTATCAAAAATACCATGTTCTTTGAAAGCTTCGAAAGCATCATTGTCCAATACGTTGGCCCATAGGTAACTATAGTATCCGGCAGCGTATCCGCCAATGATATGATTAAAGTAAGTCACGCGATAACGCGGTGCTATTTCGGGAATCAAGTTAAGCTTGTCCATCGCTTCTTTTTCGAATGCAAGCATATCCAGATTCTTTACATCTGTCATCGTGTGCAGGTTCATGTCGAGGATGGCGGCAGCCAGTAATTCGGTGGTCATGAAGCCCTGGTTGAAAGTTTTCTGTTGCAGTATCTTCTCGATGATTTCGTCGGGTATCACTTCTCCTGTCTGATAATGTTTGGCATACATTTTCAGCACTTCGGGTTCAGTCGCCCAATGTTCGTTGATTTGAGAAGGAAGTTCTACAAAGTCACGTACCACGTTGGTTCCCGATGTTCCTTTGTATTCGCATTTTGTCAGCAGTCCGTGCAGAGCGTGACCAAATTCGTGAAACAGGGTTTCCACTTCATCCATGGTCAATAAAGAGGGGGTGTCGCCTACCGGCTTGGTAAAGCTGCAAACGTTGCATACCAACGGACGGGTTGTTCCGTGTTGCTCACGATAGTTGCTCATCCATGCACCACCGCTTTTCCCGGGACGTGGGAAATAGTCTACATAGAAGATACCGAGCTGGGAACCGTCTGCGTCTTTCACTTCAAAGACTTCTACATCAGGGTGATAAGTTGGTATGCCTTCCAGTTTGCTTAGGGTGATGCCATATAATTTGTTGGCTACGGCGAAAGCGCCATCGCGTACATTCTCCAGTTTGAAGTAAGGTTTTGTATCCTCTTCAGACAGGTTGTATTTTTCTTTCCGTAGTTTTTCGGTATAATACCACCAGTCCCATGCTTCCAGTTTTTCTCCTTTTCCTTCCTTATCCATTAATTTCTGAAGTTCGGTAGCTTCTGCTTTTGCTTTTGGCAGTGCGTAGCTCCAGAGGTTATTTAAAAGGCTCATTACGTTGTTGGCGTTCTTTGCCATGGTTTCATCCAGGACGAAGTTTGCATAACAGTCGAAACCTAATAAGTTCGCTTTTTCCAGGCGGAGAGAAACGATCTTGCGGATGTTTTCCTTGTTATCGTTCCCGTCGTTGTTGTTGCCGCGGTTGATATAAGCTTTGTATATTTGCTCCCGGAGCGGGCGATTTTCAGAATATTGCAGGAAAGGCAGACGGCTGGCATTGTGCAGGGTGAACAACCATTTTCCCGGTTGTCCGGCTGCTTTCGCTTCTTCGGCCGCACTTTGGCGGAACCATTCAGGCAATCCTGCCAGATCTTCTTCCTTGTCAACGAAAAGTTGGAAGGCATTATTCTCATTCAGCACATTGTTGCTGAAAGTGATGCCAAGTGTAGAAAGCTCCTTGTTGATTTCGCGGAGGCGAGTTTGGTCCTTTTCGCCAAGGTTCGCTCCGGAACGGATAAATCTTTTATAAGTCTTGTCCAGCAGACGTTCTTGTTCCGACGTCAGGTTCAAT
>OWJL01000112.1_pt1 | contig 28820 bp, 18 predicted proteins | sample 1732571 | NCBI WGS metagenome assembly OWJL01 (sample SAMN05065730, study PRJEB22554) | human gut metagenome | biome: ENVO:2100002; feature: ENVO:00000062; material: ENVO:00002003 | host: Homo sapiens | place: USA
CGAGATTACTACGCGTCTCGTGGGCTCGGAGATGTGTATAAGAGACAGAGGTATTATGTTGCTTTCTGTCCTATTTGCCACGCAGGCCAATGCACAGAATCTCACAGTAACAGGTACAGTGACTGACAACTTAGGTCCGGTGATTGGTGCTTCTATCCAGGTGGAAGGAACAAGTAACGGATGTATCACAGACATTGACGGAAACTACACCCTTCCCAATGTTCCGGCAAACGCAACTCTCGTATTCTCCTATATCGGATATCAGACACAAAAGATTGCCGTAGGCGGAAAGACCAAAATCGACGTAAAACTGGCAGAAGACAGCCAATTGCTGCAGGAAGTTGTCGTAGTGGGTTACGGCGTTCAACGTAAGAGTGACCTGACCGGTGCAGTTGCTTCTGTAAAAGCAGCAGATGCATTGAAGAATACCCCGACCGGTAATGTATCCGATGCATTGCAGGGACGTATGGCCGGTGTATCAGTTCTCTCTGGTTCCGGTAATCCTACTGAAGACAATACCATCCGTGTACGTGGTATCAACTCTATCACAGCAGAAACCGGTCCTTTGGTTGTTATCGACGGTTTCATCGGTGGTTCCCTTCAGTCGTTGAATCCTTCCGATATTCAATCTATCGAAGTATTGAAAGACGCATCTGCAACAGCTGTTTACGGTTCTCGCGGTGCAAACGGTGTAATCTTGGTTACTACCAAAAACCCATCCCAAGACAAATTGACCGTATCTTTTAATGCATTTGCCAACATCAAGACTGTAGCCAAGTATGCTGATAATCTTTCTACCTATGAATATGCCAACCTGGTTAATGACTATGGTAAGGAATATTTTGGATACGGCGACAATCACTATTATAGTGCAGAGCAATTAGCAGCCTTCAAGTCTGGCAAAGCAGGTTATGATTACTCAAGAGAAATCTTCCGCAGCCCTGCCGTTACACAGAACTATGAAATGTCTATTGCAGGTGGTGGCGAAAAGACTACTTTCCTGGCATCTCTCCGCTATCAAAACGATGAAGGTATCATCAAGGAGTCAAGTAGCCAAATCTACAGCTGGCGTTTGAAAGTAGATACCAAAATCAAGAAGTGGCTGAAAGCTGGTATGAACATCTATGGTCACTACAGAGAAACAAGTACTCCACGTGTCAATGAATATGATGGTTTAATCCAACAAGCAATGTACTTTCCCAGTACTATTGAACCGCAAGATGAAGATGGAAACTACAATAATTCATTTTTTGAGGGTAGTTCAACTTACAATCCAATGGGGCATATTTGGGAAGCAGACAATGCCAACAAGACAATAAATAATCGTATACAAGGTTATGTCCAGTTTGACATCATGGACGGTTTGAGCTTCCGCTCACAACTGGGAGTTCTGCTTGACAATAGACTAAACACTTCCGTACAAAATGACAAAAGTTACTATGCTTTCAAGAATAGCAATTTATCGCAAGGTCAAGCACGTAGTTACTGGAACACTTCCTGGTTAAACACCAACACATTAAGTTATGTAAAAGAATTTAATGCTAATCATCGTGTCAACGCAACTGCTGTTTTCGAACAGTCTTATGATAATAATTTCAATCATACCGGTACTGCTTATGGTTTGGATTATATTGATAGGATCGGTATAAACAACTTGGCATGGTCAAATGCAGAGCTTGCTACCAATAGCTCCGACCGTGTTATCAATACATTAATGTCAGGTATGTTACGTGTAAACTACGTATTTATGAACCGTTACATGGTTACTGCATCTATTCGCGCAGATGGTTCTTCACGTCTTGTTGATAAATGGAGCTATTTCCCATCTGCAGCTTTGGCTTGGGACTTGAAACAAGAAAGTTTTTTGAAAGACAACAGCTTTATCGACCAATTGAAACTTCGCCTCGGTTATGGTTCTGTAGGTAACCAAGCTGTAGAAGCTTACCGCCCCTATTCCAAACGTACTCCAATAAGAAATAGTGATGGCTCCACCTCTTATAAAGTAGACCGCCCTGCTGCTCCTTACCTAAAATGGGAACGTAACGACCAGTTCAATGCAGGTGTTGATTTTGGTATACTCAACGGTCGCATACGCTTGACTGCCGATTGGTATAGCAAATTATCCAAAGATATTTTGTTGGATCTGGCACAACCAACACACATGGGATTTCCCTCATTGTTGATGAACTCTGGCGAAATCAAGAATACTGGTATAGAGTTCACAATCAGTGCAGACCCATTTACCGGTAAAGGCTTCAGCTGGCATACCGACGTTACTTTATCGCATAATAAAGGAACTTTCAACAGCATACCTACAGCTAACCATCGCCAACAGCAAGCCGGAAGTTTCCAAAATCAATTATTCCAGATGATTGAAGGTGAAAAATTAGGTACATTCTGGGGATATACTTTCGGAGGTATCTGGCAGGAAGATGAAGTGAACGCTCCATTCGTAGACGCCAACGGTCAAACAAATGGCAAAACAAACGGTGAAGTCTATAAAGTCGTAGCTGGTAACTCTAAATATGTAGATACCAATAAAGACGGAGTACTGAATGATGCAGACCAAGGTATCATCGGCTGTGGTCAACCGACATTTAACTGGGGTTGGAACAATAGCTTCAATTACAAGAATTTTGATTTCTCATTCTTTATGGTAGGTTTCCATGGCTTTGATATATACAATGCAACTCATCAAATGGGATTCAATACAGTTTCCGGTCAGAACATGGCTGCAGTAACTCCAATGCGTGACTTCTTGAACCGTTGGACGCCAACCAATACAAATACAGATGTACCGGGTTTCGTACAAGGAGGCACAGAAAACAAAGTATTCAGCAGTCGTTTTGTAGAAAATGGAAGCTTTATCAAGATGAAAAGTATCACCTTGGGTTACACTTTGCCCGAATTAGCCTGCAAATCACTTGGTATCAGCAATCTCCGACTTTATGTTTCCATCCAGAATCCGTTCCATATCACCAACTATTCCGGTCTGGATCCTGAAGCAACAATGGGAAGCCCACTGATACAAGGTGTTGATTGGGGCTCATATCCTAACAGCCGTAATTATCTGATTGGTTTAAATTTTGCATTCTAATGATTTACCTTTTAAACAAGAATAATATGAAAAAATTAGCATATATAGCAACAATAGCCTGCAGTATGTTCCTGACAACTTCTTGTGTAGACCTGACCCAAGAGCCACAGTCTTTCATTACTGATGAAGATTACATTGCCAGCATGGACCTAACAGGTCTTCAACAAGCTGCAACAGGACTTTATAACGATTTATGGAATGGGAACTATGGTTTTAACTGCCGTTTACAACGCATAAATGTATGTGCAGATGATATTACTTATCGTGCGGCAAAAGCAAATAATGAATTGGCCAATTACTATAGACTATCTCCCAATATCACAGCCAACACTGCAGATTTCGATACTACTTGGTCACTATTTTTTGCCGTTATCAACCACTCCAATACACTTATTAATAAGACGGTATTACCGGAAAATGCAGACCAAGCCAAGAAGTTTGAAGAAGTATTAGGAGAAGCTTACTTCCTCCGTGGACTTTCTTATTTTTATTTGGTACGCATGTATGGTGATGTACCCCTAATTCTAGCAGAAACAGACGCTTCAACGTACATGCCGAGAACTGCTGTTGCAGAAATCTATGATCAAGCGATTATTCCTAGCTTGAAAAAAGCAGTAGAAATATTACCGGCAAAAAGTCGCAGCGGCTTCAGCTCTACTCCTTCCAAATGGGCAGCCGAAGCTTGTCTGGCAGACGCTTACATGACAATGGCCGGTTGGCCTTTGAAAAGAGGACAAGAGTATTACTCACTGGCAGCGGCTGCAGCTAAAGACATCATAGACAACTCTGGTTTGTACCTGACCGAAGAATATGCAGAATTGTGGAAAGAAGCCAATAAAGCACAACCCAATGAAGTAATGTTTGCCATCCACCATAATGCGAAGATGAAGACGGCAAGTAACTATGGAAAGTCTTACTACCCCAGCGATTTTGCCCCCAATGCCGGTTGGTCTGACTACTATGCAAACGAAAACTTCTTTCTAAATTATCCGGATGATGCACGTAAAGAGTGGAATTATATGACAGAATGGGAAACTAAAAACGGTCATGTCACTTATAAAGAAAGTGCCGATAAGCTTCCCGCCATTTCCAAGTATTATGACTATGACAACGGCGCACCCGGTAAGAGTGCCCAAGCTAATGGTATCACTTGTATCTACCGTTACGCCGATGTCCTGCTGATGTACGCAGAAGCTTCCACCCGTGCCACAAACAGTGTAAACGCACAAGCTTTGGATGCCATTCAGAAAGTACAGAAACGTGCCGGTTATGCACAAGACCAGCTGACCACAACTACTGATCCTACAGCTTTCACAACAGCTGTATTCAACGAACGCGGTTGGGAATTCTTTGCAGAAATGAAACGTTGGTTCGAACTTGTTCGTCTGGAAAAGGTAAGTGAAGTTAGAGCCGAGACTTGGAATGGTTCGCTTTTCCAAAGCAACAACCATTATTACTTCCCCATACCTTATCAGCAAATCCGTCTGACACAGTGGACTAATAATGCAGGCTACTAATACTGATAAAAACGTAATAACACAAAACTTCTAACCTTATTTATCAAGAAATCAAATAGACCTTAATCAATTTGATATGTACGAAAGGGAGGGGCCGTGAGGTTCCTCCCTTTTATTTATCAATACAATGTAATACTACCCAAACAACATCCAACTAAATCAGGGAAAAGACATCCAGCTGGAAACTAAAAGCTTCATGCTGAAAACTAACAATATAAGACTATCCCTAATAGATAAAACAACGATATCACTCTATTTCCAATACTCTCATTAGAGCGTGATAGATAGGTATGAAAAAACACCTATCACACCCTAATAAATTTATAATCACATATATACTCCTTTGCGTGATAGCGTGACAGATGTTTTTATTTTTTTGTGTAGAAACAAAAATACCAGTAAATGCTATTTCTTTTCCGTACTTTCAAAGTGGCGTTGCTGCTGTTCCACCTGCTTCATTTCATTGATACGTTCCTGCTCTTCCCTGGCAAGGCGCTCTATTTCATTGAAGTCAATCTCTCCGACTTCAGTTTTTCCAAAGATTTCCGTCTTTTGCGGAACCGGAAGCTCTCTATACAAGGCTACACGTTCCGCAGGCAAAGTAGCTATTTCAATCACTGCCTGGGGATGGAACTGTATACCTGGATGCAAAAGACGTGCTTTTATTTTGATAGTACCTGCTTTCGTTGTTGTACGGATCAGTGCAGGTGCAGTCCCCCAACGACTGACACGGGGATTGGCTTCTACCTCTCTTCCACCGACCAACTCTCCTTCTCCTTCCACCTCAAAAATAACGGTTTCTTGAGAAAGGCGCTTTACATAGCCATCCTTATCGGTAATGGAAGCAATCACCGTGACCATATCCGAACCATTGGCACGCAGGGGCAGTCCAGAATCAACAGTCAGTACAAGCTGTTCATTACGTTTGGAAGGCATATTCTTGGTCCTAGCAACAATCTTGCCATCCAGGAATCCCTCAGCCACAATACTACATTGTTCCGGTTTCCCGGCCCGATGAAGTGCCCGGACATCCACAAAGCTATAAGCACCCTTAAAAACAACGGGAGGATGACGAATCCCCTTCTCCTCCAGCAACGGCACTTGCACAAGGGTGTCTTTTTCGTTCACAATGACACGTACACTATCACAGTTGGTATAAACCACTATATCCTCGGGGGAAAAAGGAGTCATGGCATTAGCTATATACACCATCGGCCCACTATCAGCCTGCTCCAAGTGCAGGTGCGGATCACGCTGGCTCATCATCATGTAATAGGAATACTTTGGCTGACGGAACATATCCATCAGTCCTCCCCAGAAAGGGTCAGGATGATAACCACGCTGGTGGTCAAACGAATGCCACAAGGCACCTCCTATATGCCCCCGAGGAGATTTGTAGAACTGATCAACCGTAAGAGAGCCGCCATAATCCTTGCGGGCATAGTGCTGGGCCTGGCGAATCTGTGGCTCTTCACCCCATTCACGTGCCACACGGCTGTAAGAATTGTGGGAATTCCAGTCATCCACACAGTCACCATACTCCCGGGTAAAGCAGGATTTGCCTGCATTCCGGTAAAACGCCTCGTTCTTGGGGGCTGTATAAACTACATCATATCCCATTGCTCCTTTGCTCTTGTCATCAATGGCAGCATAGCAACCCGGAGCCGGATACTCTTCATGAGTAGCCCGATAGGCATTCTGTGCGAAAGACTCCGGAAAAGCCGTCTCATTAAGTACCGGTTCCCACAGAAGGACAGACGGATGATTACGGTCTCGACGGACCATATTACGGATGTCGGAAAGGATACGTTCTTCAAACACCGGTTCCGGATTCCAGTACTGCCAGCCGGGAGTGGCTACAATAATGAACATACCCAGTTCATCGCAGGCATCCATAAATGCAGGGTCTTGGGGATAGTGTGCCGAGCGTATAATCCGGAAACCAGCATCACGCATTTTCTTCACGTCCAGCCAATGCAGGTTGTTGGGTACGGCATTCCCGATATAAGCATAGTCCTGATGGCGGTTTACCCCCATCAGCTTGTCTCCGAACGGCTTACCGTTGATATAGAGACCGTCGGCACCGCGAAACTCAATGCTTCGGATACCGATACGGGAAACAACAGCGTCGCACAGCTTGCCGTTAAGATAGACAGAGGTGCGGAGCCGATACAGATTCGGAGTATCGGGATGCCACAAAGACGGATTTCTGACAGTGAGCTGCTGCATGACGTGTCCATCACTTCCGGCAGACAAGCTGAGACTTTTCCTTGTACTGGCCACCTGCTTGCCAACAGCATCCAGCAGGGTTGACTCCACTACCACCCGGCAACCACTCTCTCTATCATTGACGATATGAGTCTTGACATTCACCCGAGCCTTTTGGTCCGACACATCCTCATAGCTGACAAACACGCCTCCCCCAGCCACCTGGCCAGCCTCATTGGCATCGCTTACATGCACGTCACCGGTACAGATAAGATAACAATCACGGTAGATGCCACCAAATACACAAAAATCCATCGTATACTGTTTGCGCCCCGGCGGGAAAGAAGGGTCATCACTGTTATCAGCACATACGGCAACGGTTACCTCATCACCTGGACGCACACCAACAGCAGTCAAATCTATACTCACCGGGAGAAAACCACCGAAGTGCTCCTTTACCTTGTAACCATTGATATAAAAGCTGCTTTTACCCATAACCGCCTCAAAATAGAGGGACAACCGCTTACCTTGATACCGAGTATCGACAGTGAAACGCTTGGAATACCAGGCCGGCCCCTGATAATTGCGAGAACCGCTCGCCTCGGAAGGAACCAGCTGTACGGTATGCGGTAGGTTTACCAGCTCCCACTTGCTGTCATCCAGTTGCAAAGGATCAGCTTTTAAAGGAATATCCCCCCGATGAAAACGCCATCCGGGATTAAAGTCCAATACCTCGCGGCCGGAATTGGGCACCGGATAAAAACTGGCAGCAGAAAAGTGTTCTTGTGCTTGCAGTACACCGATGCAAGCCCAGAAAATAATTAATAAAAGAATCTTTTTCATAATCTATATCATTGATTTGTCATTCTATCCACACGTATTACCGCCGGTTTTCCACAAAGCATCCCCTGCGGCATAGGTACTTTGATTTCCCTTCCATTGAGAACAATCCGAATCCCTTTCAGAGCCGCATTCATGCAAGCATCGGTGACAGAAACCACAATCTCCCCTGCTTCTTCCCTTATCAGCACCGCACACGGGGCAGAAGCGGAAAGAGACAAACCTTCTGCCTGCAAACCTTTATTGCCGGGATACAAGACAGCTTCCACCACCTTTCCATCCATAGAGCAGACCGCCTGCACCAGGGTATCGTTCTGCAATACCCGGAACGGCAGTTCATCCGACGGTATCTGCCGGCCTGCATAAACCACATAGCCATAGGTATCATCAACCGGACGCTGTCCATGATTTGCCCACAGACGGAGGATTCTGGCTTCTGAGGGCAAGCCTTGTTTCTTTTCATTCACCTTGTTCCGCTTCACCCAATCTGTGGGACGAGTCTCGCAAGTAACAAATGCTTCACGGGTATACTCAGGAAGTATCCGATAGGCAAACTTACCTTTCTGCACCAGCCAGAGGGGAGTACCATCTGCCGACAAAAGCGAGTGAGTGCCGGAAGCGACAAGCTCCATTTTTCCCCTTTTCATCGAGAAAACTTCATCCGTCCAAGCCGTCTGGTCGATGGTGGTGCGAATCTCCCCATCCAGTTCAGGACGCTTATTGGTTACGCCCGCACCCAAAGCTACCATGTAATCTCCCAGAATGAAATAAGACTTATATGCCTTGAAGCCATAAAGAACCTCGTTCAAACCCTCACTGTTCCCCTTGTCGTTCACACCCTCTTTCGCAGAAGCGTTCATCTTTTCGAAGATATATCCTGCAACGGCATTACTCCCGCCATCCGTAGCACCGGCAGCAAAATTACTCCTGCTGCAATAACCACGCCAATTCTCTACGGGAACCAGTTTGTCCATGCCTTCGCGTGCAGTCACACCCGGGGAAGCGGTGACATCCCAACCGCCCATAATCCGGAAATACTCATCGCCGCTGCGCTGGAACAACGTCATTCCATCCGTCGGATAGAAATTGTAGGCATCAGCAAAACTGGCGGCACTCTCCAGTCCGTCACAACGGACAGAGGCCATATTAATCGTGATATGATAGTCGGGGGTCTTCTTTATCAAGTCGTCGTTGTTGAAGAACCAACGGGTACCGGAATAGACGCCCGGAGCATACGTCTCCATCGTGATGCGATTCTTCTTCACCTCTTGCTGCAATTGCAACAGTTCCCGCTGCTCTTCGGGGGTGAAAGAGTCCATCCAGTTGCCGATAAGGTTATCCAGCATTCCGGCATAAGGGATGGAAAGCTCTGTGGGATTATATACATACGAGCCACGGTCCAGGCAAGGAAGGCGATATCCCTTATAATAATACCAGGCACCACCACGCAGGAAATTAAGAAGTGCCTGCACATTATCCCGGCCCAGATTCTTGGCCCAGGGAGAGCCTTTCAGCATATTCAGCATTTTAAGTGCATTGGAAGTCCCGTCAATGGGATAGCCCCAAATCAGGCATTGCTTTCCATGTCCCCAACCTGCCCCGTCGGCAGTGAATCCCTCAGTCCAGAAAGCATCGGAATACGTAGTTTGGGAGGTCATACTGATACCGCGCTGGCAAACTTCCGCCAGCAAGTCTATCATAGGAATGGAACGGTACATGGCGGCCACGGGCAATAGGGAACGATAGGCCAATGCATTGCCGCCCACCCACCACACATGGTTGCGGAAACGGGAAATGGAAACTACATTCTCATCGGTTTCGTCGTGGCGGAGAGGTTGGGTCCAAGCTTGTAAGGCAATGGTTTTCAACATATCGCACGCCTCTTGCAGCAATGTGCCGCCTTTCCCACCTTCAGCATCGTCCATCTGTTTCAGATAGCAGAAATAAGTATTGACCGCTGCCGTAGGTATGGCAAAGCAAGATCCATGGAAACGGGGACCGTCATTGGGGCGTCCTGCCTCGATACCGCCGTAATGCAAGATTGCCTTCAGCACTTTACCGGACAAGGCCTGCTCTTCTGTCAGTTCACCTTTACGATAGGCATCCGCTACTTTCCAGATACGGTTGAAGGCATCCGCCACGAACAAGCCTATTTCGGCCTGCGGGTTGGAGTAAGGCTTCTGAAAGGCATTCTCTTTGCGGAATTGCTCTTCCTGCTCCCTTAAACCAGAAAAGATACCGTCGGCAGTGAGTTGTGCCAGACACTCCTGCGCACTCAACCGGGTGTCCAGGGAATGATAACGGTAAGGATGCTGCGCAAAGGAAGCGCGGAAAGCCTTGATGGACTTCTCCTTCTCTGCATCCCCCCGCTGCCGGGCTTCGTTGTAGTAACGGTGATAATTATTGAAAGCAAACTGCGTTTCCTTCTCCTGCGGAAAAGCGGTTGCGGCCAAGCAAAGGCCGAGAATGGTCAGAATAAGGTTTCTCTGCATATTAGAATCGTATTGGTTATTGTATAATGTCCGATTATATTTTCAGCAAATATAATGAAAGGCAGAGGGAAGAAATGACGGCAATCATACAAAACAGATGCAGTTTTCGTACGGAACTGGCTGAGTGCGGCAACAGGCATAACAGGCATAAAAAGATTGGCTATCTTTGTTTCATCATAATAACCTTATTAACAACACTCCCCATGAAAAGACATCATCTGCTTTTTCTCTTTGCCGCTTTCATAGCTATAACGTCTTCTGCCCAGAAGCTGGACAATCTGGTAGAACTGAAACAGAAGTCGGAAAACCCACTGTTTCATCACTTGGACAAAGCTCCACGTACACCAGCTTTCGAGTGCGAAGGCTATTGGGCCTGGGGAAGTTCGGTAGTGAAAGGAGATGACGGCAAGTACCATATGTTCGTTTCCCGCTTTCCCAAAAGCTTGCCGTTCCATCCGGGATGGATGGTAGCCTCGGAGATTGTACATGCCGTATCCGAGATACCGCAGGGACCTTATCGGTTCAGCGAAGTGGCCCTCCCTGCCCGTGGTGCGCAATACTGGGACGGACGCTCCACACACAATCCACGCATTTTGAGGCAGAACGGGAAATACTACCTTATCTATATGGGTTCCACCCACCCCTTTGCCGACCCTACTTACGAACAACTCACCCTGAAAAGCCCCTGGTGTACCGTTGCCCGCGCCAACAAACGCGTGGGACTGGCCGTTGCCGACTCGCCCTACGGTCCGTGGAAACGCTTGGACGAGCCCATCTTGAAGACCAAGCCCAATACTTTCTACAGTTTTCTGACCTCAAATCCCTCGCCTATCATTCAAGAAGACGGTTCGGTGATGATGATATTCAAGGGGCGACATTACACGAACGGTTACCTGCACTCGGCCATGAGCCTCGGAATGGCTTATGCTCCTACCATAGAAGGCCCTTATCGAGTGCTGAACAATGACTGTCCCATCTTTGAAGTAGACGGTCAGGGCGAAGCGGAAGACCCTTTCCTCTGGAAAGATGCAAACGGTTATCATGCCATCTTCAAAGACCATGTAGCCAAGTTTACTGGCGAACGGGGCGGAGGCGTCATGGCACATTCCAAAGACGGCATCCAATGGACGGTGGACAAAGACCCGAAAGCCTACTCGCTCACTGTGGAGTGGGAAGACGGCAGCGTGGAGAAGCAAGGACAACTGGAACGCCCCTTCATCCTCTTCGAGGACGGAAAGCCTGCCTACATCTTCTTTGCCACGATGGACGGGCCCGGAGGATTCGAAAATGCATCCCGTTCTTGGAATATGGTGATTCCCATCAAAGATCGGAAGTAAAAATGTGTATCTTTGCAGCCATGAACGAGAACATATTACCCATCCACTTCGCCCCGCTGCAAGGCTACACCGATGCCGTCTACCGGCGGGCGCATGCACGCATATTCGGCGGCATAGAGACCTATTACTCTCCTTTCGTACGCATGGAGCACGGAGAAATCCGGCGGAAAGATGCCCGTGACATTGAGCCGGACAACAACCCGGACCTGCACCTCATCCCCCAGCTCATTGCTCCGGATGCGGACAAGCTGGAGCACATAATGTCCCTTTTCATCGAAAAAGGATACCGGGAAGCGGACATCAATCTGGGTTGTCCTTTTCCGATGCTGGCCCGGCGCCACAATGGCTGCGGCATGCTGCCCTATCCCGAAGAAGTGAAGGCGCTGCTCTCCGAAGCCATCGACCGACATCCCGACATCCGTTTCTCCGTGAAGCTGCGTCTGGGCTGGGAGCAGGCAGAGGAGTGTCTTGCCCTGCTACCGCTGTTCAACGAACTCCCCCTCGCACACATCATCCTGCACCCGCGTCTGGGCAAGCAGCAATACAAAGGAGAGGTAGACCTGGAGGGATTTGAAGCTTTCTACAAAGAGTGCACCCACCCTCTGTTCTACAACGGAGACCTGCATACCGCGAATGATATCCGTTCTATCACCACACGGTTCCCCCGATTGGCAGGTATCGTCATCGGCCGCGGGCTACTCGCCAATCCTGCCCTGGCGCTGGAATACAAGCAAGGAACCCCGATTTCTTCCGATGAAATGGCGAAAAAAGTGGGACAACTACACACCGAGGTCTTCAACGCCTATCAAGAGCTACTGCAAGGCGGTGAGGCACAGCTATTAATGAAAATGAAAAGTTTCTGGGAGTACCTATTGCCGGACGGAGACCGCAAAGCGAGAAAGACCATTCATAAGACCAGCAAACTGGCAAACTATCAGTCAGCAGTAAGCAATCTGCTCGGAACATATTAAACAACCGTTTCCAGTATCTTTCTCTATAGGAGAGAAAGGCTAAGACTCCTATACCGAATACCCACAACACCCGGATGTATTCACCCAAAACATGGGGATGTATTACCCCAAAACATCCCCATGTTTTATAGCACAACACCCGGATGTTATGGGGTAAAACATCCGGGTGTTGTGGGTATTCAGTATCAATGTCTAACCTATACTCTCCCTACCTCTTTAGCTCTACCTCTAAGCTTGCAGCATCCCGGCAAGTAAAGCGCAGCACAGTCTGATTCTTGTCTGCCGACAACACCTTGCAATAGGGCGTCTCGGCAACCTTCCACTGTCCCTTCAAAGTAACGGTTACGGGAATCTCCTGACTCTCATTGTCAGTCCACGGGCGTGAATAGATACTGCGCTCAATACGTTTTCCGTCTTTATCGAAAGCCTCGTCACTCGGACCACGATACAAGGCCAAGTCGGGCTGGGAAACAGTCAGCAGAAGCTTGTCCTTATATTCGCGTATCATGACAAGGCACGATGTATCGGCTTTCTGCAACAATCCACCGTCGGGCAGAGCCTGCGGAGTCTCAAACAAGACGTAAGAAGTAAGACCGTCTGCCGGAGAACGCACAATGTGGGCGTTGCGATCTTGCCGGAGAATCTTGTAAGTGGGTTTCTTGGCGAATGCCTTCAAAGCGGCGGCATCCGTGTGGGGCAGCACTGCATATTCGTAGGAAGCGCCTTTCGGGGCTTTGCCATGTTGCAATGTCAAGGACACCCAGTCGCCGGAAGTAGGCTTGGTGCTACGCTCGCCTACGGTCACTTGCGGGAAGTTCTTCTCATATCGGGCAGTAGGACGGGAAGCTTTGGAAATGTAATAACCTACGCCGTTGGGGTCTATATAAGTCTGTCCATCACTCTGATAGGACTCCCAGTACCGGCGGGTTTCGGGAGTGGTGGCGGCAAGCTGGAACACGGTGGTTTCCGTTGGATATTCGGTATTTAGGTTTTCGATGTCCGTACCGAGGCATACAATGGTGCCGTCGAAGAAATGGAACGACTTGCGGGCACGGTGAGAACCGTTATACTTATCATGTTCATGCAGCACCATACCGAAGTTACCGTTCAGATGTGCTTGGGACAAACCGCCGGCAAAAGCTTCGTCGGAATAGAGCATCTCCTCCATGCCGGAGAAGGTATCGACATTCAATACCCGGGCACGCAGCTGGTCGAAAGGCAAATGAATGCTCGTGACACCCGGAATACGATTCCAGTCGAAACCGGCCTCCTGCCAGCCACTGGTGGCAAAAGTAACCATTTCATCGGGTTTTCCGGTAAGAATCTGCATGCTGCCATGTGCCAGATAACGGCCATAGAAGTTGGCGGGGAGATAGTGCTCGGCAGCCCAGAGGTAACGGGAATGTCCGCGTACTACGGCAGCCCAGTTGCTGCGACGCTGTACGGATACACAACCGTAACCCAAAGCCAGATTGCCTTGCGGGTCGGGTTCCGGACGGAAGCCTTGGGCTTCGAGCAACTTCTTCATCTCCAATTCGTGGCAGGTAGAAGCCTTCGGCAGATAGTCGGGCGCATTCTTGTCCGGAGCTTCTGTATAGGCAACCAGGCGCAGATAGGCAGCAGCCATTTCGGGGTCATACTTCTGCTTGCCATCCGGCGTACCGGCAATGGCCATCGTGGCATATTGGATAGGTATCAGGCTTCCTCCCCCGTTGGGATGGCGTCCGGACATGGAGAGAGACCATTGCTTCAGATTGCAATAGAAACGCATGGTGAGAAGCACTTTCTTCACCGTCTCGTGTGCCTGCTCGGACAGACGGAACTCGGTACCACTCAGCAAGTAAATCATATTAGTGGCACCGTCCAGACCGCCCACTGCATAGGCAGGATAATTGTTGCAATGATGGAAGCAAGCACCGTCCGGCTTGAAAGAACCGGCCAATCCCGGCGCAGGAAGGCAGCCATTGTCCAGCCAACGGGAGAAGGAACGCAGGTATTGCAGTTTCTCCGGTGTATCCTCCATAATCAGAATGCTGGCTATGCGGCCTTGCAACTTGGTGTTGAACGTATCTATATCAATACCGTTGACGGCAGGTTCGGGATATACCTCATTGGTGATGGCATACCAGTTGAGCGTACGTACCGCCTCTTCCAGCTTACCTGCCTCACGCAACACGTCCTTCATCAAGAAATAAGCCACAAACAGACCGCGCATACTATATCCGTAATGGTGGATATTCCCCCAGCAACTGCCGTAGGCAATACCCTGGTCGGTGGCGTTATCGTACATGGCGATGAATTTCTGCTTCAACTCGTGTTTCAGCGCCGCATCCTCCGCATTGTTGTAGGCGATGGCGACGCGTTTCATCAGGTTGAAATAGTCGCTTATCTCTATCCCCAGTCTGGAGAACATATCTTTGTCCCAATCGGGTACCATACGTTCGTATGCCTCGGAGTGACGTACGAAATAGATAGGACGTCCTGCTACCTTGCCGTTCTTGTAGGTAATCCGATAAAAATCATACTTCTCACGGATGGACTGCATCTCCTTGTCCGAAAGCGCGGAAGGTGTGTAGAGCATGCCGCGGAAACGCTTCTCCATAACCCGTATATCCTGCTTCTGCGCCTCGGTCACGTCTGTTAGAGGGATGTCCGGTTTCCACAAGGAGTGTTCGTAGATAACCAGCCAGTGGTTGGTGGTTCCCTTATTTACAAACGGTACCTGCAAGTCGGCAGTCTGCTGGCGGGCATCTACCTTGCTGGCAGTAATCAGATGGTCGAAAAAGAGTTTCCCTTTCACGTCGGGGGCTACAATGCGGATTTCGTCCATCCCTTCTTCCGGGGTGCCTTGCATATCGCGTTCATAACATACCCATGCTCCGCGCCAACCGGTGAAGTTGATGCCAAAAGGAAAAGAGGTGCATACCTTGCCATCCTTCAGGAACTCGAACCGAATCTGCTTGTCCTGGGCCTGCTCATTGTACACCCATACGATGAAAGCCGAAAGATAGGTGTCTTTCCCCGTCGGGTCTTTCTTCTCAAACTTCAAGTCTTTTTTGATAGACAGTGCGGCACCCGGCTCGAAAGTCCAGCTCAAACTGTGGTCGCCATCCCTATAATGTTCGTCGCTAATGCCCAACTGCGAACCAGCTGCCGTAGTGACAAACGCCGGAACCTGCTTCTCCTCAAAAGAAAGCAAGCGCTCATTCTTCACGATTTGTGCATGTACACTGCCCGGCAGCAACATGCAAACGAGCGCTACCGCTCCTATTTTCCATTTACTGAATTGCATCATGTCTGTTTATTTAAGGTTATCGATATTTGCTACTTGGAAATCTGCAAAACGTACGTGGTTCTGCCACAACCGTAAGGCGAAATAGCCGTCTCCTTTGCCATCGGCAACCGGTAAGCTGAAAAGCTCTTCACCATCCATGGCATAAGTGGTGGCTCCATTCTCCACACGGATTTTAACTTCATACCAATGGTTGGGCTTCAAAAGGTGGGCGGCATCGGTATACTCTTTCAAGATGGGTTTAATCTTTGCATCGTCCACTCCATAATACTCTCCATGGTATTCACGGAAACGCGTAGTTCCATTATCATTACCGCCGTAGCCCACATAGTAAAGGTCCAGCGTATTGTAATTCTTGAACTCGCCGTTGCGCCATGCACTGCGGGCAAAGAAGTCATCCGGATGCCGGGGGTCATCGGCCCCCCAAAAACAATTCAAGTCGCTGAGACGGTCGTAGCTACCATTCTCAACCACCACTTGTACCCGGTAGGTAATCTCATAGTTTCCCGTCAACCGTTCCTTATACCAAAGGGACAGCCCGTCCGGAGATACAATATCCATCGTATCGCCGATACATGTAATTTCCACTTTTCCGGAAGAATCCTCCACGACCCAGGCGGTAAGCCGGCAGGAAGCGCCCATCTCCATACCGGGGAGGACACATAAGAGAAGTTGCATCAAAAGAAGTTGTAACCGCATATTTCAATGTATTAGTACGGTACAAAGAAACCCCTCTTTTTGGAAAAAGAGGGGCATAAATCGTACAGAAGAAGGATAAAATAATGATTGAGGCGGATTTCTGCCCCTACTTCATCAGGGATGAAGTTCTTCGAAAGCCTTGTTTTCCTCTTGTACCGCCTGAATAGTTTCTTCCAGTTCATTGATAGGGAGATCGAAGTTGTACCAGTCGTTATAGCAGTCGGTGACATACCACTTGCCATCCGTCAGTTCAAAGACCACACGAAGGGAAGGTTCTGATTCATCATAGCCTGCTTCGAACTCTTTATGGGCAGGCTCATTGACAGTGAAGTGAGAAATATAGGTACCTCCCTCCTCTTCGGTAGTACGTCCTTCCTTCAGCGTTTCTTCGTCTAGCAATGCCCACTTCTCGCGGGTGAAGGGAAAAGTCTGTTCCGTCTCACCGTCATCCTTCAAGAGGGCGATGGGAGACTTCAAAGGAAACTTGATTCGGGAATACTGGAATGAAGCACTGGACGTGAATTTCTGGAGAAATGTCTTGAAATCCTCCTCTTCGGCAGCCAGACCATTGAGAGTCGTCAGCATGAGTGCCGCAAACAGACAAAAAACAAAGCGGATAGCCTTCATATACTCGGATTATTTTTCAATGCGCAAAGATAATATAAAAGTAATAAAATGCTAAGGCTATGGGGCGATAATTATTATCATCTATGTTTCAGATACTCGTAACCAAACCGGCAACGCAAGCAGTCTTTCTTGTCACAATATTCCTTTTGAAGTTGAAGCAGAGCCTGCGAATCGGCAGCGGTAGATACCGGCAAACCGGCACCATCCCAAAGTCGGGTTACGTGATTGTTTTCGGCCTTCAAGGATTCAAGGAAACGGGTGGCACGGTCACACAAAACGTCATCGGCCTTGTGCAGGCCATAAGCATAAAGAAACGGGATGACCGTATTGATGGCAATCAGATTCAAGGCGCCATCCCCTACCCGCTTTTCCCTCCGGGGTGAAACCTTTCTGAAGTTGAAGTGCTCCTCCCAATACGCGGAAGTCCTGGCTGTCAGTATCTTCTTCACCGCTTCCAGCGTTTCCGCCTCCATAACACGCGAGAAGAGCGACTGCTCCTTGTGATACAGACAGGCAAGCTGGGCCAGGCGTACATGTGGAAAGTTATCGGGACGAAGACGCAGAAACCGCCACTGCTCAACAGACATGGGAGCTGGCAGCTCGAACTTGTGTTGCAGGTAGCGGAACTCTTTCTGAAGTATCAAATAATAATCATCTGCCTCTGCCGAGACCTCCTCCAGCAGGCCTGCCTGCCCCAGGAAGAAAGCCTCCACTTGAAACAGACTGTCCCGATGCTTGTCTACGGCGCGGAATGGAAGGCGGTTTGCCCATGCCTCGAAAGCATCCCCATTCAGCCCGAAGCCGAAGTTACGAGCAAGAGTAATGAAGAAAACATCTTCCCAATGATGATTGCAGCGTTCGAGCCGCTGGGATATGACGCATGCTTTCTGCTCAAAACGCTCTACCTGCAAAGCGGACAGCCAGGAGTGGACGGTCAGCTTCGGAAGGGAGGCAAGGATGGAATAGCAGGGAGGATAAATCTCTGTCTGCCGAAGCTCTTCATAACGCAAGCGGACAGTGTCGGGGCAAGTGAGCACCATCTGGGGAACCAGCTCACCGTTCGTGCGGTACACATCACAATTCGATTCGCCCACCACGTGCAGGATGACGGTATCATACGCCTTGTCACGGTCGTGCCTATGGAGCAGCCAGTCTGATGCCTGCGTATGCACTTCGACGTTGCCCACCCAGAGCGTACCGTCTATTTTCAGTTTGGCATTAAAAAAATCGGGGCCTGCATTCATGTTCGGCAAACCGGGATCTATCACTTCTACCGGCCGGCCGGAGGTTGTCTGGAGCAATGACAAAGGAAATATTTTGTGCTTCCAAACATAATGCAGTAGTTGTTCCATGTTAACAAGACGTTAATGTTGAGCACAAATGTAAGAAAAAGATTATCTTTGCGACCTATAGTTTGTTGATAAACTAAATAAAAACAGATAGAAACAATGAAAATCGCATTAATCGGCTACGGAAAAATGGGCAAGGAAATCGAGAAAATAGCCCTTGGCCGCGGACACGAAATTGTAAGCATCATCGATGTCGACAATCAGGAAGACTTTGAATCGGCAGCCTTCAAGAGCGCCGACGTTGCCATAGAGTTCACCAACCCCATGGTTGCATACAATAACTATATGAAGGCATTCCGCGCCGGGGTCAAACTGGTATCCGGCAGTACGGGCTGGATGGCGGAACATGGAGACGAAGTGAAGAGACTTTGTACCGAAGGCGGCAAGACACTGTTCTGGTCGTCCAACTTCAGTCTGGGAGTAAGCATATTCTCTGCCGTCAACAAGTACCTCGCAAAGATAATGAACCAATTCCCTGCCTATGATGTGACAATGAGCGAAACGCACCACATCCACAAGATGGACGCTCCGAGCGGAACGGCCATCACGCTTGCCGAAGGTATTCTGGAGAATCTCGACCGTAAGGACAAATGGATAGAAGGAACTTTCCAGGCTCCCGACGGAACCGTTTCGGGCTCTACGGAATGTGCAGCCAATGAGCTACCCATAAGTTCTATCCGCGAAGGAGAAGTACCGGGCATCCACAGCATCCGCTACGACTCCGAAGCCGACAGCATCACTATCACCCACGATGCCAAGAATCGCAGGGGATTTGCCTTGGGAGCTGTCCTTGCTGCCGAATATACCGCCAAGCACGAAGGTGCTTTGGGAATGAGTGACTTGTTTCCATTTTTAAAAGACTAAAACATCATGAGAAAAGCAACACGCACCCAATGGATTAAATTCAGTATAGTCACCTTGCTCTACCTTGCCTTTCTGGTTTGGGTAAAAAGCTGGCTGGGACTGATTGTACTACCCTTCATTTTTGACATCTACATCAGTAAGAAGATACCCTGGGGGTTCTGGAAGAAATCGGAGAATCCTGCCGTACGCAGCATCATGAGTTGGGTGGATGCCATCGTATTTGCGCTGGTAGCCGTCTACTTCGTAAATATCTATGTGTTCCAGAATTACCAGATACCGTCTTCCTCACTGGAGAAATCCTTGTTGGTAGGCGATTTCCTTTATGTCAGCAAGATGAGCTATGGCCCGCGCGTACCGAATACGCCGCTTTCCATGCCGCTGGCACAACATACACTACCGGTATTCAACACCAAGTCGTACATCGAATGGCCTCAATGGGAATACAAACGTGTGCCGGGCTTCGGCAAAGTGAAACTGAACGATATTGTGGTGTTCAACTTCCCGGCAGGCGACACGGTAGCCACCAACTTCCAGCAGACAGACTTCTATACCCTTGCTTACGAAGAAGGAAAACGCGTGTATCCCAACAAGGTGAATATGGACAGCCTGACACGCAAGCAGCAACGTACTGTCTACGACCTGTACTACAATGCCGGACGTAATCTTATCCGTTCCAATCCTAGAATGTACGGTGACATTGTCATACGCCCCGTTGACCGTCGTGAAAACTATGTAAAACGTTGCGTAGGCCTGCCCGGCGATACGTTGCAAATCAAGAAAGGACAGGTATACATCGACGGCAAGGCCATCGAGAACCCTGCAGAAATGCAGTTCAACTACTTTGTACAGACTACAGGTCCTTATATCACCGATGATATGTTCCGTGAACTGGGCATCAGCAAAGAGGACCAGACACTGATGACCGACGGTCTGGGCTGGGAAGAGAATCTGATTGAAATGGGACTGGACCGCCGGGATGCCCAGGGCAGGCTGGCACCGGTCTATCATCTTCCGCTCACCCAAAAGATGTACAAGACCCTTACGGGCAACAAGAAACTCATCAGCAAGATTATCATCGAGCCGGGAGAGTTCTCGGGACAGATGTATCCGCTGAACCTTTACACCAAATGGGACCGCAACAACTACGGCCCGATATGGATTCCTGCCAAAGGCGCCACCATCAAGCTGACCGAGGACAACCTTCCCATCTACGAACGCTGCATCGTTGCTTACGAAGGCAACAAACTGGAAGTCAAGGAAGACGGCATCTACATCAATGGTAAAAAGACCGACTCCTATACCTTCAATATGGACTACTACTGGATGATGGGCGACAACCGCGACAAGTCCGCCGACTCCCGTTACTGGGGCTTTGTGCCGGAAGACCATGTCGTAGGAAAGCCTATCGTAGTATGGTTGTCACTGGACAAAGACCGAGGCTGGTTTGACGGTAAGATACGCTGGAACCGGATATTCAAGTGGATGGACGGCATTAAATGAAAAAAGGGTGTAAGATAGCAATCACAATAGTTGGAGTGGCACTCGTCGTGGTGCTGCTTCGGGGTTGTGTGGCAACTTCCTATCTTATCCCCTCTTCCGGCATGGAGAACTCACTGTATCAGGGTGAACGTATTCTTGTAAACAAGTGGAGCTACGGTCTGCGGCTTCCTTTCATGAAGTTATGGGGATATCATCGCTGGGCGGACAGTCCGGTGCAGAAAGAGGATATTCTTGTATTCAACAATCCTGCCAATCTTTCAGAACCCGTGATTGACCGACGGGAAGTCTTTATCAGCCGTTGCATCGGTACTCCTGGAGATACCTTGCTGATAGATTCGCTTTTTTCAGTGATTCCTTCCGAAAAGAATGCACCCGACCAGAAGTTTCTTTATTCTTACCCCAGTCAACGGGAACAACAGTTGGATTCATTGCTTTCCATCCTTTCCATCGCTCCCAACCAACTATTGGGACAGGACTCAATAAAGAATATACGTAGTTTCAGCCGCTATGAACACTACTTGCTGGAACAAGCCATGAACGGGAATTGCTGGATAGAACCGATTGTCAAGGAAGACTCCATGGAGATGTTGAAACCTCTGATAATCCCCAGCAAAGGCAAAGCCATACGCGTATATCCGTGGAACAAGACTTTGTTGCGAAACACCCTGGTACTTCACGAAAAGAAACAAGCCGAAATCAAAAACGACACCCTTTATGTGGAAGGCAAACCCGTGCAACACTGCCATTTTACCAAAGACTACTACTGGGTAAGTGCCAACAATGCCATCAATCTTTCGGACTCCCGTCTTTTCGGTTTCGTCCCCGAAGACCACATCATAGGCAAGGCATCTATCATCTGGTTCTCCAAAGAAAAGGGAACAGGACCTTTCAGCGGTTACCGATGGGGCAAGATATGGAAAAGAGTGGAATGACAAACAAATGAAAGAATAAAAATGAAAATACAAACAATGAACAGTAGCTTCAATCGTAAATCGCAAATCATCTAATCGTAAATATACTGATGAAAACAGTTTTTCTTTCTTCCGCCTATTTGGCTCCCATAGAATATTATACCAAATTGCTGGCATACGATAAAGTATTCATCGAACAGCATGACCACTATATGAAGCAGACTTACCGCAACCGCTGCACCATTGCCGCACCGGACGGCGAGTTGGCACTTTCCATCCCTACCGTAAAGCCGGATAGCCTAAAATGCCCGATGCGCGATATCCGTATCTCCGACCACGGTAACTGGCGGCATCTGCACTGGAATGCCATAGAATCTGCCTATAACCACACTCCTTTCTTTGAATACTACAAGGATGACTTCCGTCCCTTCTATGAACAGAAATATGAATTCTTAGCCGATTTCAACGAAGAACTTTGCCACCTCGTCTGCTCCCTGATAGACTTGCAACCGGATATGGCACGTACTACCGGATACCGGACTGAGTTTGCTCCGGATGAGACAGATTTCCGCGAACGCATTCATCCGAAAAAGGATTTTTCTCTGGAAGATACAGAATTCTCACCACAACCTTATTATCAAGTGTTTCAAGAGAGACTCGGGTTTCTGCCCAACTTGAGCATCATAGACCTGCTGTTCAATATGGGACCGGAAAGCTTATTGGTATTACAGAAGTCCATCGCTCTAAAATAAAAGACATGAAACCGAAAACAACAATACAATGGACGCTTGCATTCCTGCTTCTGGCATCTTGTATGCAAGCACAATCCATTTGGAACACAGCACACCTTGCAAATGTAAAGCACTCTATTCACGAGCCTTTCTATGCCACAACTTACGAGATATTGAAAGCGGAAGCGGACAGGTTATTGGACGCCCAGCCCCTTTCTGTCATGATGAAAGAAAAAACACCTGCCAGCGGTGACAAGCATGACTATATGAGCCAAGCCCGATACTATTGGCCCGACCCAACAAAGCCAAACGGCCTGCCTTACATCAACCGCGACGGCGTATCCAATCCTGAACTGAACAAACTAGACCGTAATCGGTTGGGAACAACAGCCGGCCGCATCACTACCCTGGCTCTGGTCTGGTACTTCAGCGGAGAAGAGCAGTATGCCCGGAAAGCCACAGAACTTATCCGCGTATGGTTTCTGAACAAAGACACCCGAATGAACCCCAACCTGGAATATGCACAAATGATACCGGGACACAATAACGACAAAGGTCGCTGCTATGGGCTGATAGACACCTACTCCTTCATAGAAATGCTGGATGCTGTGGCACTGCTAGAACAGTCAAAAGCATTTACTACCCAGGACAGCAAACAACTGAAGAAATGGTTTTCCAAACTGACCGACTGGATGCTCGCCAGTCCGCAAGGTAAGGAAGAAGCAGCCAGTGCCAACAACCACAGCGTAGCCTACGATGCCCAAATCATAGCTTTCGCCCTCTATACCGGTAACAAGAAACTGGCGCAGGAAATCATCAATGACTTCCCCCAAAAACGTATCTTCCCCCAGATAGCTCCTGACGGACGACAACCGCACGAACTGCAACGTACCCTTGCCTTCCACTACTCACAGTACAACCTGACCCACTTTATTGACATCATGCTGATGGCAAAAAATCTTGGAATCAAGCTGGATGACATCACCTCTACCGATGGACGTAACTTCTACAAAGCCATGGATTTCCTGGCTTCCTACGTCGGAAAGGGCCTCAGTGAATGGCCCTACCAGCAGATAAGCGGCTGGGAAAGCTCGATACAGAATTTCTGCAAAGACCTCTACCGTACTGCCGTCTACCTGAATCCTGCACGCAAAGACTACCTGAATCTTTATTATGCCCACCGTATCCTAAAACCGCATGACAACTTCAATCTACTGTATATACAAGCCACGGCATTGGACAACCCGATAAGGAAATAGCACTTTCTTCCGGACAACAAATGCATCTTTTTTGTATGATTGTTAGTCAGTGCAACGGATTATTCCGTATTTTTGCAACGCTAATCAAATAAAACACAACGTAATTTTTAAATGAACGAATCATGAAAAACTTATTTGACATTAAAGACAAAGTAGTGGTCATAACCGGTGGAACAGGAGTATTGGGGAAAGCCATCGCCTTTCATCTGGCAGAAGAAGGTGCAAAGGTCGTCATTTTGGGACGCAAGGCAGAAATAGGGGACGCCATTGCCGGAGAAATCAAGGCAAACGGTGGAGAAGCCATGTTCCTGACAACCGACGTGATGAACCGTGAACTGCTGGAACAGAACTTGGCTGACATCCTGAAAGCCTATGGCCGCATAGATGCCCTGCTGAATGCAGCCGGCGGAAATATGCCGGGTGCCACCATCGCGCCCACGGGCACTTTCTTCGATTTGAAGATAGAAGAGTTCCAACGGGTGCTGGAATTAAACCTGACCGGTACCGTACTGCCTACACAAGTCTTCCTCAAACCGATGGTGGAGCAGAAGGCAGGTGCTATTGTCAACTTCTCCAGCATGGCTGCTTTCCGCCCCATGACGCGTGTAGCCGGATATGCTGCCGCAAAAGCCGGTATCTCCAATTTCACAGCCTTCATGGCTACGGAAGTTGCCAAGAAGTTTGGTGAAGGTATTCGTGTAAATGCCATCGCACCCGGATTTTTCCTCACAGAGCAGAACCGTGCCCTGCTGACGAACCCGGATGGAAGCTACACGGAACGTGGGCAAGATGTGATTCGCCAAACTCCCTTCGGACGTATGGGCCGTGCAGAAGAGCTTTGCGGAACCATCCAATACCTCATCAGCGATGCTTCCAGCTTTGTCACCGGTACGGTGGCTGTAGTGGACGGAGGGTTCAACGCATTCGCCATGTAAATAGTAAATTGCAAATCATCAAACAATAAATAACATGATTCTTTGTGAACAAACCTGGCGCTGGTACGGTCCCAACGACCCGGTAAGCCTTTGGGACATCAAACAAGCCGGGGCTACCGGCATTGTAAACGCCTTGCATCATATTCCAAACGGGGAAATATGGACAGTAGAGGAAATCAAGAAACGGAAAGAAATGATTGAAGCCGTAGGTCTGCGCTGGTCTGTAGTAGAAAGTGTACCCGTACACGAACATATCAAGACCCAAACCGGAGACTTCCAGAAGTATATCGACAACTATAAAGAGAGCTTGCGTAACCTGGGCAAATGCGGCATTCACATTGTCACCTACAACTTTATGCCCGTACTGGACTGGACACGTACCGACCTCGCCTACGAACTACCCGACGGCAGTCGTGCCCTCCGCTTTGAACGTGCCGCTTTCATCGCCTTCGACCTCTTCCTGCTACGTCGTCCCGGTGCAGAAGGCGAATACACCGATGAAGAAAAGGCCAAAGCCCGTGCCCGCTTCGAACAGATGACAGAGGCAGACAAACAACTGCTTGTACGCAACATGATTGCCGGACTTCCCGGCTCAGAAGAAAGCTTCACCCTGGAACAGTTCCAACAGGAACTGGACCGCTACAAGGGCATCACTCCGGAACGCCTGCGTGCCAACCTGATCTATTTCCTGCAAGAAATCACTCCGGTAGCCGACGAAGCAGGTGTCATGCTCGTTATCCATCCGGACGACCCACCGTGCTCCATCCTCGGCCTGCCACGCATCATGAGCTGTGCTGCCGATTTCCAGGCACTGATTGACGCTGTTCCCAACAAGAGCAACGGTCTTTGCCTCTGCACCGGTTCGCTCGGTGTAAGCAGCGCCAACGATTGTGCAGCCATCATGCAGCAATTTGCCGACCGCATCAACTTTGTCCATCTGCGCAGTACACAACGCGACGCCGAAGGCAATTTCTACGAAGCCAACCACCTGGAAGGAGACGTGGACATGTATCACGTGATGAAAGCCTTCCTTGAACTGCAACAACGCCGTGGTGTCTCTATCCCGATGCGACCCGACCACGGACACCAGATGGTAGACGACTTGAAGAAGAAAACCAATCCCGGCTATTCCTGTATCGGCCGTCTGCGCGGACTGGCAGAGCTTCGTGGACTGGAAATGGGTATAGCCAAATCGCTGTACGAATAAGGCACAAGATATAGCAAGCATAAGGAAAGAACAGGAAGCCCTCCGTCCGAAACTTTGAAGTTTCGGACGGAGGGCTTCCCTTTATAAGTTTTCTGCCATCAGCCGCCTCTTCTTAAGGCACTGTCTGCCGACATTTATTTACCTTCTTTTGCAGCAAGCACTTTCCATACAACGGCACTCAGCGCAGCACCCACAAACGGAGCTACAATGAACAGCCACAACTGAGAGAGAGCCTCGCCACCCTGGAACAGTGCCGGACCGATGCTACGGGCAGGATTGACAGAAGTTCCCGTAACAGGAATACAAACAATGTGCACTAATACCAACGTAAGACCAATGGCCAATCCTGCAAGATTACCCGCCCCCTTCTCGGAATCCGTAGAACCTAAGACAACCAGCACAAAGATAAACGTGAACACAGCCTCTGCAATGAATGCCTGCAACATCATTCCGTCAGCAAACCCATTGGAACCGGTAGCCGTAGGACCACCATGAGCGCCCGTAGACACCAATGCATAAAGAATGGCAGAACCGATAACCGCCCCGATAACCTGAAACACCATATACATGGCTGCATCTTTCCCGCTCATCCTGCCGGACAACAGAACGCCCAGGGTAATGGCAGGATTAATATGACAGCCCGAGATTCCTCCGATAGCGTATGCCATCGCCACAACGGACAAGCCGAAAGCAAAAGCTACTCCCAGCGTTCCGACACCTGCACTAACCGCCCCGCCGCACTTCCGGCAAAGACAGCACTACCACATCCCATCAGGACAAGAACCATTGTCCCGATCATTTCTGCTAAATACTTCTTCATGATAGTTTTTATTAAACATTGATTTCTGCAAGAATAAATATAAAAGATGAAAATCTGCCCAAACACGGCGGTAAAAACTCACCCATTACTACAAAACATCACTGCTTTGACTCTAACATCCAGCATATCTGCATCTTCTTTAGCCAACCCGAAGAAACTCAGAAATATAAGAAAACATATTGGCTTGTAAAGAGTACAAAGAAAGGGTGCAACCTCACGGCCACACCCTCCATCTACACTATCTTTGATAATAACCTAAAAGGAAACTTTATTTCCCTACATCATTTCAATTCAAAAGGAACCGTTCCCTTCACATCGGCTGCCGAAGCTGCTATGACAGCCTCGAACTTACCCGGCTCGGTCACCCAAGCGTGCTGGGTGTCATCGAAGAAGCTAAGAGCCTCCTTATCAATGGTAAATGTGACTTCCTTTGTTTCGCCCGGAGCCAGTTTCACCTTTTGGAAACCTTTCAGTTCCTTGACGGGACGAGGCAGAGAGGACTTCTTGTCACTGATGTACAGTTGGACAACTTCCTGCCCTTCGCGCGCTCCGGTATTCTTTACAGAAACCTTCACGGTCAGCGTACCGTCGGCCTGCATGGTCTTGCTGTCGGCTGTGGGCTTGCCATACTCGAAAGTGGTATAGCTCAAACCGTGGCCGAAGGGGAACAACGGTTTCACCTTCTTCTGCTTATCGGCCCAACGGTAACCTACAAAAATACTTTCATTATATTTGATGTCGATGATGTCCTTGCTCCGCTTGCCGGTATATTCACCCAGGCTGTGGGCCGGGCAATCCTCCAACTTCACGGGGAAGGTAAACGGAAGCTTGCCACTGGGATTCACATCCCCCATAAGGATAGCGGCGAGAGCACTGCCAGCTTCGGAACCCAGATACCAGTCCTGAACGATAGCAGGCACCTCGTTCACCCACGGCATGGCAATGGCGTTGCCGGAGATGTTGACGACAATCAGATTCTTGTTCGCCTCGGCCAGTGCGGAGATAACGGCATCCTGACCGTAGGACAAGCCCAGACCCTTACGGTCGGAGTCCTCGCAGTCCTGGCCGTTGCTCTTGTTCAAGCCGCCGATGAAGATGACATAATCGGCATCCCGGGCCTCTTTCACGGCTTCAGCTATCAGCTCTTCGGGAGTACGGTCATCCTTCAGATTCTGTCCGGTCACCACCCCGTTGTATTCACCGCTTGCATCGCCCACGTAGCCACGGGCATAGACCACCTCGGCCTTGCCGGCCACACGCTGCTTGATGCCGTCCAACGGAGAGAGTTCGCGCTGTACCTTCAGGGAAGAACTACCACCGCCTACGGTCATCATCTTGATGGCATTCTCGCCCACTACAAGAATCTTTTTAGCCCGGTTCAGGTCTATCGGGAGCACATTGCCCTTGTTCTGCAACAGTACGATGCCCTCCTCACCGATGCGGCGGGCAGCCTCGTAATGTTCCGGAGAGAGCATGCTTCCCCACGGACGGTCGGGGTTCATCACCGTACGGAAGATAAGGCGCAGAATGCGGCGTACCTTGTCGTCCAGTTCCGTGGTACCTACCTTACCTTCGCGGATGAGGTTCAGATAGGGATTTGCCAGATAATAGTTATCGTATGCGTTGCTGGCACCGTTCGAGAGCCCGTTGGTCCAACTGCCAAATTCCATATCCAGCCCGTTGGTGATGGCTTGCCAGGTATCGTGCGTGCCGCCCCAGTCGGAAATGACTACGCCGTCGAATCCCCATTCGCCCTTCAATATATCGTTCAATGTGTATTGGTTGTGACAAAGATGTTGGCCTTTGTATAGGTTGTAGGCACCCATGATGCTCCACGCTCCGCCTTCCTGCACGGCCATCTTGAAAGCAGGCAGATAGATTTCATAAAGAGCACGGTCGTCCACGATGACGTTGGTGGTGTGGCGGTTCACTTCGTGGTTGTTCAAGGCGAAGTGTTTCACGCAGGCAGCCACGCCGTTCTGCTGCACGCCCCGGATATAGGGCGACACCATCTTTCCGGCCAGATAAGGGTCCTCACCCATATACTCGAAGTTGCGTCCGTTGAGCGGTGTGCGGTAGATATTGACACCGGGGCCCAGCAGGACGGACTTGTTGCTGTCTCTTATACACATCTCCGAGCCCACGAGACGCGTAGTAATCTCGT